>Ga0315294_10004625_pt1 | contig 15043 bp, 7 predicted proteins | sample YL17G13_40_MG_FD_203626 | JGI IMG/M metagenome (GOLD analysis project Ga0315294, IMG submission 203626) | Sediment microbial communities from Yellowstone Lake, YNP, Wyoming, USA - YL17G13_40 | ecosystem: Environmental > Aquatic > Freshwater > Lake > Sediment | place: USA: Wyoming | collected... | reverse complement strand
CTCCGGGAAGCCCAACCCCAGGGCTTCCCTCCGGCCCCCACAGCGCCATCCCTGGGCAAGCAGCCAAGGGGACATTTCTAATGAGGTAAGGAAGGGGACATTTCTAACGAGGCATGACAAAGCCGTCCCCTGAGGACTTTCCATTACCGCCGTGCTGGTGTACCCTTTCCGACGGGAAGAAACAATGGCACGCGAGTGCCGGAACAGTGTGCGAGGAACCCGCCGACTTTTCGTACAGGAGGGACTGTCATGTCGCGAAGCGCTCTGTTTTCCATCCTGGCTTTCGTTTCGGCGCTATGGGCGCAAGACCCCCGCGGCTCAATCGGGGGGCAAGTCACCGACTCCACCAACGCCGTCATCCCCGGGGTGGCCGTCCGCGCCACCAACCTGGAGACCAACGTCGCCGCCACGGCGGTTTCCAACGCCCAGGGGGCGTACGAGATCCCCTACCTGAATCCCGGCACTTACAAGGTCGAGGCCGAAATGGCCGGCTTCAAAACGCGGACGCAGTCGGGCGTGGAACTGCGCATGGGAGACCGCATTCGCCTGGACATGACGATGTCGCCCGGGGACCTCAAGGAAGTAGTCGAGGTCAGGGCGCAGGCGCCGGTGCTGGAAAGCACCACGGCCAGCATTTCGCAAGTCATGACCAGCCGACAGATTTCCGAACTGCCGCTGCGCAGCGGCAGCGTCGCCTATCTGTTCACCATGGCGCCGGCGACGATCCTCACTGCCCTTCCGTACGACGGGCCGTGGAACGTCGACCAGTCATCGAACATCAGCGTGGGCGGCGGGCGCGCGACCACCGCCGATTTCAACATCGATGGCGTCAGCAATAACGGCAAGGGTGGAACCACGTCCTTCGTACCGCCGCCCGACATGGTGCAGGAAGTGCGCGTGGAGACGAACAGCTACGATGCGGCTGTCGGGCACGGCGGCGGCGGCAGCGTCAATGTCTCCCTCAAGTCGGGAACCAATGCCCTGCACGGGTCGATGGGAGCGTCGGTGTCCAGCGGACCGATGATGACGCGCAACTGGTTCACCGATAACTTCATCTACAATCCGGCTACGGGACCCGTCACCCCGGAGAAGATCAAGGCCAACACGACGTCCTCGCGATGGTTGCGGGAGAGCGCCACTATCGGCGGCCCGGTCTACATCCCGAAGGTGTATGACGGCCGCAACAAGACCTTCTGGGTGTTCGGTTACCAGAGCCACAATCGCCGCCGGCCGCTCGCGTCGCTGCATGGTATGCCCACCGAGGCGGAGCGCAACGGCGACTTCTCGGCGCTGCTGGCGCTGGGACCGCAGTACCAGATTTACGACCCGCTGACCACGACCCCGGCTGCCGCCGGCCGCTACAGCCGCCAGCCGTTCGCCGGTAACCGCATCCCCAGCGCTCGCATCGATGCGGGCGCGAAAGCGATTCTCAAGTACTACCCCGCGCCCAACACCACGGGAACCCCCGACGGCCAGAACAACTACGCGCGCACGCGGCAGGAGACACAGGACCTCTACCAACCCGTGGCACGCCTGGATCAGAACTTCAGCGAGCGCCACCGCATGTTCGTGCGCTACTCGCACTCGGATTTCTTTGGCCATTTCGACGAACTGGTGGCCGGCAGCGCGGTGCGGGGACGGCGGCGGCGGCGGCCGCATCGCGGAGTAGCGGGGGACAACGTCTTCGTACTTTCGAACTCGATGGTGCTGGACGTGCGCTACGGGTTCACCTGGTTCCAGGAATACCAGTCGTACGACAACATTGGGTGGGACCTGAAGGAGTTCGGCTTCCCGCAGAGCCTGATTTCGCAACTGCCGTCCGCCGCCATCTCGTTCCCCCAGATCAACGTCGATGGTCTGCTGCAACTCGGCAACGACGGCGGGTTCAAGCAGCCGACCTACAGCCACACCCTGCTGACCGTGCTGAACTGGACGCGCAGATCGCACAGCATGCGGTTCGGCTTTGACGGACGGTCGGTGTACGACAACGGTTACACCTACGGCAATGTCACGCCCAGGCTGGATTTCAGCACCACCTACACGCGAGGGCCGGCGGACAACTCCGCGGCGGCGCCCAACGGACAGGGCATCGCGAGTTTTCTGCTCGGCATTCCCACCGGCGGATTCACCGACCTGAATGCCTCCAAGGCGGAGCACAGCAGCTTTGTCGGCATGTTCGCTCAGGACGACTGGCGCGTCAGCCGCACCCTGACGTTGAACCTGGGGCTGCGCTGGGAGCTGGAGACGCCGCTGACGGAGCGCTTCAACCGCTCCTCGCGCGATTTCGACTTCCTGACCCCGAACCCGGTGCAGGCGGCGGCGCAGGCGGCCTATGCCAAGGCGCCGATTCCCGAAGTGCCGGTATCCTCCTTCCGCACCTTGGGAGGGCTGACGTTCCTCGGTGTCAACGGGCAACCGCGCACCATGCGCGAAATGGATTTGCGGTGCTTCATGCCGAGGTTCGGCCTCGCTTGGCAGTTCCGCCCGCGCATGGTGCTGCGGGGCGGATATGGAATCTTCTACGGCCTGGGGGCCGCGGACTTCAGCGATGTGACGCAACCGGGATTCAGCCAGCGCACCAATGTCATCGCCAGTAACGACAACGGCGTTAGCTACGTGGCCTTCATCTCCAATCCCCTGCCCGGCGGGCTGAAGCAGCCCAATGGGGCGGCCGGAGGAATGCTGACGTATCTCGGGCAGAGCCCCGGATTCAGCTCGGTGGACGGACGGCGGCCAGCCACCCAGCGCTGGAGCGCGTCGCTGCAGTTCGAACCGGCCGCCCATACCGTGATCGAGCTGGGGTACATCGGAACGCGCTCGGCCCGTCTGCGCAGTTCCACGGAGTTCAATCCCGTGCCACGGAAGTTTCTCAGCTCGTCGCCGGCGCGCGACCAGGCGGTCTTCGACCTGCTGTCGGCCAGCGTCACGAATCCCTTTTACGGCATCGATGGATTCCAGAGCACCACGTTCTACACCTCGCGTACCATCGGGCGCTCGCAACTGCTGCGGCCATTCCCGCAGTTCGGGAGTCTGCCCACCGACCTCCCGGCCGGCAAGTCCTGGTACAACGCCATGACGGCCCATTTCGAGCGGCGCTTCTCGCGCGGCCTGATGCTCCAGGCCAACTACACGTGGTCGAAGACGCTCGAGGCGGTCGATTATCTGAACTCCACCGACAGCCGTCCCGAGCATGTCGTCAGCAATCTCGACCGCCCGCACAGGGTGGTGCTGGTGGGGATGTTCGAACTGCCGTTCGGCAAGGGACGCCGCTGGCTGGGAAACGCGCACGGTCTCGTGGAACGGGTGATCGGCGGATGGCAGATGCAGGCCGACTGGCAAATGCAGTCCGGCGCGCCGCTGGCCTGGGGCAACATCATCTACTACGGCAACTTTACGGACATCCCGCTGGCCACGGACGCGCGCAGCGTGAGCCGGTGGTTTAACACCGCCGGGTTCGAACGCGCGTCGGGCAAACAACTGGTTAACAACATCCGCTATTTCCCTTCGCGGATTTCCTGCGCGCGGGCGGACGGGATCAATATCGCCGACCTTTCGCTCTTCAAGACATTTAGGCTCAGCGAGCGGTTCCGGCTGCAACTGCGCGGCGAGGCCGAGGGTGTCGCGAACCATCCCAATTTCGCGGCGCCGAACCTGACTCCAACCAGTTCGCTGTTCGGGACGGTCAACGCCACGCAGACCGGTCAGGAGGAGCGGCGCATCTTCGTTGGGCTGAAGCTGCTGTTCTGATCGAGAGTGAGTGGCGGAAAATCACAAGGCGCACAAAGACACAACGTGGGGTCTCTCTTTGTGCCTTTGTGGCCGCAGGAGAATCGTTCGTGGCGGAGATTAATCGGCGTAGTTTCTTGAAGAGTTCAAGCGGGCTTTTGGCCGCGGGTCTGGCGGAGGCGCAGGCGACAGGGCGTCAGGCCGCGTCGCCGGCTGCCGACAAGCGGCCCAATATCATCTGGTTCATCGACGACCAGCACCGGGCTCAGGCGCTCAGTTGCGCGGGCGACCCCAACGTGAACACGCCGAACCTCGACACATTGGCAGCGCAGGGCGTGCGCTTCGACGGCGCGGTATCCGGCATGCCGCTCTGCTGCCCGTTCCGCGGGTCGCTGGTGGCCAGTCGCTACCCGCACAAGTGCGTGCCGGGGCATGAGTACCCGATCCCTGACAATCAACCGACGATCGCCCAGGCCTTCAACAACGCCGGCTACCGCACCGCCTGGTTCGGCAAGTGGCACCTGGGCGGCATCAAGGAGAGCGAAGGCCGCTCGGCGTTGCGCATCGTCCCGCCGGAAAAGCGCGGCGGCTTCGAGACCTGGGCCGGTTACGACAACAATAACAGCCAGTACGATTGCTGGGTGCACGGCGGCACCGGCAAGGACGCGTTCCATTACCGCCTGCCCGGTTACGAAACCGATGAATTGACCAACCTGCTCATCCGCTACATCAAGGACCAGGGCGAGGCAGCGCGGAACGGCAAGGGGAAGCCTTTCTTCGCGGCTGTGTCGGTGCAGCCGCCGCATAACCCATACGTGGCGCCGTCCGACTTCATGGCGCGGCACAACATGGCGCGGCTACAACTACGCCCCAATGTCCCGAACATCCCGCACCTGGTGGAGACGGCCCGCCGCGACCTGGCCGGCTATTACGCCATGATCGAGAACATCGATTGGAACCTGGGCCGCATTCGTGCCGTTCTCGCCGATGCCGGTTTCGCCTTCAATACCCACATCCTGTTTTTCAGCGACCACGGTGACATGCACGGCTCGCACGGTCAGTTCAAGAAAATGACGGCGCACGAAGAATCCATCCGCATCCCGTTCATGGTCGGGGGAGAACAGCCGCACGGATACGAGGGGAGGAGGAACGGCACCTTCGACATCCCGCTGAACCACGTGGATATCGCGCCCACCACGCTCGGCTTGTGCGGCCTGGCCAAGCCGAGCTGGATGGAGGGAATGGATTATTCTCACCGCCGCATTAACAAGAAGCCGGCGGCCGCCGAGCCGGATTCCGCCTACCTGCAGGCCGTGGTGCCCACCGGTCACGGTGACAGTGTGGACAAGCCCTGGCGCGGCATCGTCACCCGCGAGGGCTGGAAGTACGTTTGCTTCGAAGGCATCTCCTGGTTGCTGTTCAACCTTAACGAAGACCCCTACGAACAGGCCAACCATGCGCACAACCCGAAGTATCGCGCCGAACGCAAGCGCCTGCTCGGTCGGTTGAAGCAATGGGTGAGCGACACCGGCGACAAGTTCGAACTGCCGTCGGCTTGAGTGGAGCAACCGAGCCGCGACCGTCAAACGCCGCGTGGCTTAGCCTCAGACAACTGAATCTTCAGGTGTGGTCCGCAAGAATTCCATCCGCGGCTCATGCCGCCGCCTTCCCGGAGGAATACATCAAGTCCGCTGCCGGCGGGTACCACCCGTGCGCGCTTTCGTCAGTAGCTCCTCGTTCTTGCCATCTACCAAACACTGAACCTGGAGGCGGTCGGTTAGCCTTCCTCAGTCCCGCGCTGCGCTGGATTGGCTGCGCAGGCAAAGGTCGCGAGCACCCGCCCGTGCCCTCGGTGAGAAGAGGAATCGCCGCAAAACGCAGGTCGGACGGCCTTCAGAGCTGAGGCAAGACAGCAGGGAAAGTTCCAAAAGTATCCACGACACCCCGCCACTTTTCAAAATCGCCCCGTCTAGCGCCCTTTCCGTCCCTTCATTGGCGATCCGCCGCGGTCGCAACTGCTGACGCGTCAATCGGCTGGCGGCGCCGGGCCGCCTGTTGACCATCCTTGCACGCGCAGCCCCATGGCGCGGAATCTCGCATGGGCCCCTGCCTCTTCTGAAGCGGCGGTGAGACAATAGCGATATTGAATTCAAGACCATCATTGAGCCCTTCAAGATCAAGGCGGTGGAGCCGATCCGCTGGACGAACCAGCAGCAGCGCCAGCAACTGCTGAAGGCCGCGCACTGCAACCTGTTCCTGCTGCCCGCCGAGGCCGTGCTGATCGGCCTGCTGACCGCAGCACAGTGCGGCCGAGAAAAGGAGAAGAACAGCGCAAACCAGGCGTGACGGAGGGAACAGGAAAAGTGTCATGTTTGCCTCCAGGGCGATACTACGTTTACGTAAGTCCCGCCCGGATGCCAACGCTGCCTGGCAGCGGCGTCAACATTTCCCGGCGCACATTTCTTTCATTTTCTTCTTGACAGTCGATTGAGCGGGCGTATAATCCGGCTCATCAGGGGTTTTACGTATACACACGATCTGCCGCTTCGTGCCAGATCGTTCTCGCCTGGGGCGGCGGATCACGGGGCACGGATCTTCAATAATGCTGTAGTCAGCCGAAGAGGAGGCCTCCATGAAGCCCGCTGCCAGACTCGCCTGCCTAGTGTTTTTCTTTTCCGTTCTGTCGTATTCCCAAAACGTTTCGAGCTCGCTGCAGGGCGTGGTTGTCGATCCCAGCGGCGCGCCCGTGCCGGGCGCCGGTGGCACGCTGACCAGCCGGGCCACGGGCCTGGCGCGGTCCGCGCAGTCGGCCGCCGACGGCTCGTTCACCTTCCTCAACCTGGCCCCCGGAGCCTACGACCTCGCGGTGCAGGCGCCCGGGTTCAGGATGCTGGAAATGAAAGGCATCGACCTGACGGCCAGCGAACTTCGCACCCTGGGCCAACTGAAGCTGCAGTTGGGCGAGGTCCGGCAGACCGTGTCGGTGACCGCCGAAAGCGCGCCCATCCAGTTGGGGAGCGCCGAGCGGTCTGGCACCATCGATGCCAGTCAACTGAACGACGTGGCCATACGGGGGCGCGACGTCTTCGACCTGTTCCGGACCCTGCCGGGCATCGTGGACACCGCGACCTCGCGGGAAAGCGTCAGCCGCAATTCGCTGGGCGGCATCTTCGTGAACGGCACCCGCGACAACCAGAAGAACGCCACCGTGGACGGCGTGACCAACATGGACACGGGGGGCAATGCGGCGCTTCACTACGAGCCCAGCATGGACTCCATCCAGGAGGTCAAGATCCTGACCAGCGGTTACCCGGCCGAGTACGGGCGCAATTCCGGCGCGGTGATCACCATGGTCACCAAATCGGGCCAGAAAGAGTTTCGGGGTACGGCTTACGATTTCTACCGGCATGAGAGCCTGAACGCCAACAGCTTCTTCAACAACCGCACCAACACAAAGAAGGTGCCCTATCGCTACCGGATCACCGGCTACTCGCTGGGCGGTCCGATCCTGCTGCCCGGGCGCTGGAAGGCCGCGAAGGACAAGCTCTTTTTCTTCTTTTCCCAGGAGTTCACGGCAAATCGTGTGGATCAAGGCACCAGGTTCGTGTGGATGCCCACCGAGGCGGAACGGGCGGGAGACTTTTCGAAGAGCGTCGATCTGAACGGAGCGCTGCTGCGAGTCACCGACCCGCTCACCGGCCAGCAGTTCCCCGGCAACCAGATTCCGGCCAACCGCATCAATTCGCTGGGCCAGGCGATCTTGAAGTTCTTCCCCTTGCCCAACTATGTCGACCCGGACCCGCGCCAGGTGAACGTGCGCAATTACCGGGCAACATACAGCGGCGGCTACCCGCGGCGGCAGGAGATGGTCCGCATCGACGCCAACCTGCGGCCTTCGATCACCCTCTTCTATCGCTTCGTCAACGATAAGGACCTGCAATACCTCCCCTGGAACCATTGGGTTGCGGGGACCGTCAATTACCTCCTGACTCCGGTGGAATTCAACCGGCCCGCCGGCGGCCAGGTTCTGCGCCTGACGAGCACGCTGTCGCCCGCCCTGGTGAACGAATTCACCTTCGGCCGCAACCAGAACAGCCTGCATGGCGACCTTCTCAATCCCGACGCCGCGAACCGTTCGCTGCTCGGCAATGTCCCGCAGTGGTACCAGGACGGCCCTCCGACCAAACCGTACATCCCCAACCTCGTGTTCGGTGGGCAGCCCTCCAATGCTCCGAACGCGGGCCTGGGGAACATACCGTATGACAACTGGAACCACATCTATAGTTTCGTCGACAACCTCAGCAAAGTGTGGAGAACGCACCAGCTCAAGACCGGCGCCTATATCGAGCACACCGGCAAATACCAGGTGGGCAACCCCAATTATCGCGGCGCCTTCGACTTCACTCGCGACGCGAACAATCCGTTCGATACGGGGCACAGCTTTGGCAATGCTCTGCTGGGCCAGTTCAGGACCTACAGCGAGGGGACCGCGCGGCTGGATGCGGACTGGTGGTTCTGGAATGTGGAGTGGTACGTACAGGATAACTGGCGTGTGAACAAGCGCCTGACGCTCGACGTCGGGCTGCGTTTCTATCATCTTCCGGCCACCACCGACCGAAACCTGACCATGGCCACGTTCGACCCGCGCTACTACGATCGCAAGAAAGCGCCGGTGCTGTACATGCCGGGAAAGAACGCGGCGGGCCAGCGAGTTGCCGTCGATCCGCTGACCGGCAAGCTTGCCTCCGTCGCTTTGATCGGGCTCGATGTGCCGGGTTCAGGGGACTACGCTGCCGGATCACGGGTGGGCGGCAAAGACGGATACCCGCCCGGCCTCTACACTCCGGCGTGGCTTGCTCTGGCCCCGCGCTTCGGTTTTGCCTGGGACGTTTTCGGGAAGGGGAAAACGGCTGTCCGGGGCGGGTTCGGAATCTTCAGGGACCGCCCCATGGGCAATCCCACCTACAACACCAACGGCAATCCGCCGGTCAGCTATACCCCGGCGCTGTGGTATGGCGACCTGGCTACCTACACGCAGGCGGCCGGGGTGATCGGTCCTTCCAATGTGAACGCGCTTTTCGAACACGACAAGCAGCCCATGACCATGAAATACAACTTCGGGATCCAGCAGCGCCTGGGCAGAACCGCGCTGGACGTCTCCTACGTCGGTTCGCTGTCGCGGCACTTGCTGGATGCGCGGAACCTCAATCCGATTCCCATCTTCGCGCGCTTCGATCCCAGGAATCTCGACCCCACCCAACCCGGCCGGTATTTGGCGGACAATTTCCTGCGGCCTTACACCGGCTACGGCAATATCACCCTTGCGGAATTTGCCTCGTCCTCGAACTACAACTCCCTGCAGGTGTCCGCACAGCGGCGGATGAGCCGCGGCTGGCAGTTCGGAATTGCCTACACCTGGTCGAAGACCTTAGGCGTGGCCAGCTCCGACGCCGAGGGCCTCAGCCCCTACTTCGATCCGCGAAGCTGGAACTACGGCCCCCTCGGCTTCGACCGGACGCACATGTTCGTGGCCAATTACATCTATTCCCTGCCGAAGCTGGGGGCCAGGTTCCACCTGAGTCCCTGGAATCCGGTCACCTGGGTGCTCGACAACTGGCAGGTGAGCGGGATAACGTCCTTCCTGAGCGGCGCACCGTTCACGCCAGCGTTGGCCACCAGCGATGGGGCTGATCTTACGGGCTCGACGGAAGGCGCGCGCATCACGGTGGTGGGCGATCCGAAACTGTCCAAGGACAGAAAAACGTTCTACCGGAACTTCAACACCGAGGTCTTTCAACGGACTCCAATGCGAAGCTTCGGCAATGTGGGCGTCGGCATTCTGCGTGGTCCGGGCGTGAACAACTGGGATGTTTCCGTGAGCAAGCGAATACCGCTGCGTTCGGAAAGGCGGTACGCCCAGTTCCGGGGCGAGCTGTTCAACATCTGGAATCACACCCAATTCTCCGCCATCAACAGCTCGGGCACTTTCAACCCGGCCGGTGCCCTGACTAACCTGAACTTCGGCGCCTATTCGGCGGCGCGCAATCCGCGACAGATCCAGTTGTCGCTTAGAATCTACTTCTGATCAACGACGGATGGCGCCCCCGCCTGGCGGGGTCGCCGCTACCGAGGACTCGCATGATGCGCCTACGCCTCTGCTTGTTGTTTGTCTTTCTGTTCGCTCTGGCGGCTTTCGCCCAGCAACCGCCTGCGCCGCAACTTCCGGAAGGGACCGTAGTCCACCGCGACCTGGCGTACGTGACCAAGAACGCGCACGAGCGGCAGGTGCTCGACCTTTACCTGCCGGCCGAGGGAGACAACCTGCCGCTGATCATTTGGATTCACGGCGGCGGCTGGCAGAACGGCAGCAAGGACCGGCCGACGGGCTTGCAGTTTCTGCGCGACGGCTACGCGCTGGCCAGCATTGACTACCGCCTGAGCGGCCACGCCCTGTTTCCGGCGCAGATCGAGGACTGCAAGGCAGCGGTGCGCTGGCTGCGGGCCAACGCCAGGAAATATCGCATCGACCCGAACCGGTTCGGAGTCTGGGGCGCGTCGGCCGGCGGGCACCTGGTGGCCATGCTGGGCACGACGGGCGGCGTGAAAGAGTTCGATGTCGGGGAGAACCTGCAAGTGTCCAGTCGGGTGCAGGCCGTCTGCGATTTTTACGGGCCGACTGATTTCCTGCAGATGGACGCGCACCGCGTGCCCGGCGCCAAGCTGGCCCACGACAGCCCGGGCTCGCCCGAAGCGAAATTGGTCGGCGGGCCGATCCAGGAGAACAAGGAGAAGGTCGCGCGGGCGAATCCCATTACTTACGTGGGCAAGGACGCGCCGCCGTTCCTGATCGTCCACGGCGACGCGGATCCGCTGGTTCCCCACCACCAGAGCGAGTTGCTTCGGGATGCGCTCGAAAAAGTCAGCGTGCCGGTGAGCCTTTACACGGTCAAGGGCGGCGGGCACGGCCAGGGCTTCCAGCAGGACGCCAACCTGATACCGGCAGTTCGAGCTTTCTTCGCGAAGACGCTGAAAGCACGCCCATAATTATGGTTATATGGTAATATGGGGGCGTGAAGACCACCATCGAGTTGCCGGACGATCTTCTGATTGCGGCGAAAAAACGAGCGGCCGAAACGCGGACCACGCTTCGGGAACTTGTCGCGCGCGGCCTGCGGCGCGAGTTGCAGGGCGACGGGAACCAGCAGCCGAAGAAGCGCCGGAAGATTCGCTGGGTGACCAGCAAAGGCGGCCTTCCGCCCGGCCTTGACATTTCCAACCGGGAGAAGATGCACGAATGGTTGGAAGCCAACGGATGATCGCTTTCGATACTAACGTTTTGGCGTCTGGCAGCTACGGTAAACCCGGAAGACGGCAAGCATGAAAACCACGATTGAATTACCGGACGATCTTCTGATTGCGGCCAAAAAACGAGCGGCCGAAACGCGGACCACGCTTCGCGAGCTGGTGGAACGCGGGCTCCGGCGCGAGCTGCAGGGCGACGGGAACCAACGGCCCAGGAAACGCCGGAAGATTCGCTGGGTGACCTCGCCGGGTGGACCACCGCCTGGCTTGGATGTTTCTGATCGCGAGAAGATGCACGAGTGGTTCCGGGCTAATGATGATCGCTTTCGATACTAACCTGCTGGTCTACTGCCACCAACCCTGGTACCCGGAGCACAAGGCCGCGCAGCGGGCAGTTGAACGCGCGCAGGGTGATGAACGGGGGTGGGGAATACCTCTGCCGTGCATTGCGGAGTTTTGGAGTGCTGTAAGCCACTCGGCAAGCGTCGGACGTCCCGCCACGGCTCGGGAGGCTCACGAATTCCTGAAGTCGCTGGTTATAGAGACGGGCGCGGTTGTCTGGCTGCCGAGCAATGGATTCTGGGAAAAACTGACCCGGATGGCGGCTGATCTTCAAGTAGCAGGCTCGCGCATCTATGATCTGCAGATCGCGCTGATCGCCTTCGAGAACGGGGCCAGCGAGATCTGGACCCACGACCGCAATTTCACCCGCGTTCCCGGCCTCCGGGTCCACGACCCCCTATAAAGCTCGCGCCACCACATCACTGCTACTTCCCGCTTTGGTGTGCGGGTCTCTTTGTGATTGAATAGCAGGACGCAAACACTCCCTACACGAGGTTTCACATGCGCCGTCGAATCGGGTTCGTTGCTCTTGTTGTGTTGCTCTGCGCCACCTTGGCGGGGGCCGGCGAAATCAAGCTGGCGCGCCATCCCAGCTACCAGGCCGGCAAGATCGCCTTCAGCTACCTGGGCGACATCTGGGTGGCGAACGAAGACGGGTCGAGCCCCGTCCGGATCACCGACAACCGGGCGCGCGACGTCTATCCGCGGCTCTCGCCCGACGGCCAGTGGATCGCCTTCTCGTCGAAGCGCTACGGCAATTACGACGCGTTCGTGGTGCAGGCCACGGGCGGCGCGCCCCGCCGCCTCACCTTCAACAGCGCCGACGACACGGTGATTGGCTGGTCCCGCGACGGCCAGAAGGTCGTCTTCCAGTCGTCCCGCGGCCGCATGTTCCCCGGCATCCCCAGCCTGTTCGAGGTGTCGGTCGAGGGGGGACTGGAGCAGTCCCTGCCCACCGATTGGGGCTACTGGGGCAGCTACTCGCCCGACGGCAAGCAGTTCGTCTTCAACCGCCACCCCATGGTGTGGTGGCGCAAACACTACCGCGGCAGCTACGCAGCCGACCTCTGGGTGATGGATGCGACCGCAAAGAAATTCCGCCGGGTGGGCGAAGAGGCCCAGTACAACCAGTTCTGGCCGATGTGGGGCAACAAGGGCGAGATCTACTTCGTGGCCGACCGCCTGCCCAACGAGAAGGCCGTCAAACCCGGCAGCGCCGAAGCGCTGAAGAGCGTGAACAACATCTGGAAGATTGCGGAGAAGGGCGGCGCGCCGGTGCAGGTCACCAAGCACACCAGCGGCAACCTGTACTTCCCCTCCATGTCGGCCGACGGGCGGGTGATCGTCTACGAGGAAAACTCCGGCCTCTGGAAGCTGGACACGGCGACGGGCCAGACGCGCGAGGTGAAAATCCGCATCGACAGCGACGCCAAGGAGAACGCGCTGGAAACGCTGACCATCAACAGCGAAGCGGATTCCTTCGACCTGTCGCCCTCGACCAGGCGCGCGGTCATCTCCACGCGCGGCGAGCTGTTCACCATCGCCACCGAGCGCGGCGACACCACCCGGGTGCTGGAATCGCCCGGGGCGCGGGACCGTTCGCCCCGCTGGTCGCCCGACGCCAAGACCATCGCCTTCATTTCCGACCGCTCGGGGCGCGAGGAAGTGTGGATCTGCGGCCCGTTGGGGGAAAACCTCAAGAAGATCTCGGACAGCGACACGGAAAAGTCGGGCGGGCGCGGCGACGCCGGCGGCGCACTCTGGGCGCCGGACTCGAAATCGCTTCTCTACTCGGCCTCCGACCGCAAGCTGTACCGCTACAGCCTGGCCGAAGGCAAAACGACCACGGTGGCCTCCAGCGAGGTGAGCACGCCGCGCTCGGCGGCTTTCTCGCCCGACGGTAAATGGATCTCTTACACCAAGACGGACCGCGCCATGCGCCCCCACGTCTACATCGTGCCGGCGGGCGGGGGCGAGGAACGGCGCATTACTGACGACAGCGTTTCGGGCGAATCGGGCGCGGTCTGGACGCGCGACGGCAAGTACCTGCTGTTCGTTGCCGGCGGCGGCCAGTATTCGGGCATCGCCTCGGCCTCTTCCAGCCGCCCGACCTCGCAGCTTCAGCTATTGCCGTTGCAGAAGCAGGACAAGGACCCCTTCGCCCGCGACATCGACGATGAAGAAGCGGCGGCGGCCGCCGAAGCGGCCGACCGCACCCGCACCGGGATTCCTGGCGCGCGGCCCTCGGCCGAAAGCAAGCCGCCGGAAGTGAAGATCGATTGGGAGGGGTTGACGCGCCGTGCCCGCACCCTCATCGGACTCAGCGGTATGGTCGGCGATCTCACTCCGGCGCCCGACAGCCGCTCGATCGCCTTCGTGGCCAGCAGTGAAGGTGAGGGCGGCCGGACCAGCCAGGCCGTTTACACCATCGGCATCGACGGGCAGCGGATGACCCGGGTGGCGCAGGCCGGGCCGCGCGGCGAGGAAGAGGAAGCTCCCACGCGCGGGTTTTTTGGCGGCGGTCTCGGCAGCTTGGCCTTTTCCCGGGACGGCCGCTCGCTGTTCTATCGCGAGGGCCGCTCCATCTACTCGGTCGAGGTGGGCGGCGCGGGCGGCGCCGAGCGCGCCGCGGCTTCGGCCGCCCCTTCGGGATTCCGCGGACGTTCTTCCGCCGCCGGCAGCGCGGCAGCGGCCGCCACGCCGGGCAGCACCCCGCGCCGCGTTTCCTTCACCGCCGTCATCGAGGTCGATCACGACGCGGAGCGCAAGCAGGTCTTCAACGAAGCCTGGCGCGTTATGAAGTTCCGCTTCTACGATCCCAAGATGCACGGCGTGGATTGGGAAAAGGCCAAGGCGGCCTACGAGCCGCTGATCCAATACACCGCCGACCAGGAGGAGATGCACAACGTCATCAGCGAAATGATCGGCGAGCTGAATGCCTCGCACACCGGCATCAGCGCCGGCTTCGGGTCGCGCGACGAGTCGGCGGCACGCACCCGCAACCCAGGCTTCGAGCTGCAGGCCGATCCTTCCGGCTACTACAAGGTCTCCTACATTTACAAGAAGGGCCCGGTGGACCACGAGTACCTGAAGATCCACGTCGGCGATTTCATCCTGGCCGTGGACGACAAGGACTTGAAGGTCCCCGACAACTACTGGAAGAACTTCACCTCCGGGACCGGCCGAAAGTTCAAGCTCCTGGTCAACTCCAAGCCCAGCAAGGAAGGGGCCTGGGAACTCCGCATCGATCCGGCCAGCTCCACGGCCTTCGCCACGCTGCAATACCAGAAGTGGGTGGATGAGCGCCGGGCCATGGTGGAGAAGGCCTCGAATGGCGAGATCGGCTATCTGCACATCCGGCAGATGAACGCTGAATCGCTCCGCCAGTTCGAACGCGAACTGGGCGACAACCGCCTCAAGAAGGCTCTGGTCATCGACCAGCGCTTCAACCCGGGCGGCGGAATCGACCAGGAACTGCTGCAAATCCTGCAGCAGCGCTATTACCAGAAAACACGCAGCCGCGATTCAATCGACGTGACCCGGCCGGCGCAGGCCTTCTTCGGCCCCATGGTGGTCATGCAGAATGAGCGCTCCACTTCCGATGCCGAGATGTTCCCACAGGGCTTCAAAGACCTGGGGCTGGGCAAGACGGTGGGAATGCCGACCTACGGCG
>Ga0315294_10004624_pt1 | contig 15044 bp, 16 predicted proteins | sample YL17G13_40_MG_FD_203626 | JGI IMG/M metagenome (GOLD analysis project Ga0315294, IMG submission 203626) | Sediment microbial communities from Yellowstone Lake, YNP, Wyoming, USA - YL17G13_40 | ecosystem: Environmental > Aquatic > Freshwater > Lake > Sediment | place: USA: Wyoming | collected... | reverse complement strand
CTTAACAAGGCAAGAGAATTTAATTGACCAGGATCAAGCAAATATTTTGTTCCGCCAGAGAGTTCAAGAAGAATCTGCCGGTTGTTCGGTGACCAGGTATATTTGGCTTCCGATAAATCCAAATAAGGGTTGCTTTTGGCAATCAGTCTGGGGTCTTTGCTAAAAGTAAGCAGGGAATCGGTAAGGTCAATTACCCACAGGCCGGCTTCGGGAAAAGGCAGGGGGATTGAATAAACAAGATGGGTGTTATCGGGGGAAATTTTAGGATTAAGTGCGCCGTTAAAAGTAAGCGGTTTTAGGTCGGAGACTTCGGGGAATAAAAAAGCCTCGGCAAAAGCCACCAACTCTTTTTCGATTATTAGCTTCTTATTCCAGGTTATAAAGCCGGGTTTTTTTATTTCAACCGAGTATTCTCCCGGGGAAAGAGAAAGGGTGTTGTTGGTGGCTGTTTTCAGCTTTCCGTCTATCAAAACGTTGGCGCCTATGGGATTAGAATTGGCCGACAGGATTCCGTTCGGGACGAAGGCTTTTTTAATAAAATCAATCCGGTAGCCCATGGCAAATTTTATGGTTAAAAAAGTGGCGGAAAAAACCAAAACAAGGACGAGGAAAAAGAACTGGAAACGGTATTTGGAAAGGTTTAACATATACCAAAGCATTATATCTTTTTAAAGAAGGCTTTGCTATAGTTTATTTAGGCTGAAAACTTAATAAGTGGCGCACACTACTTATCAAATATATCAATTAATATGGTAAGACAAATTGCGATTGATTTGGGAACCGCCAATACGGTTGTTTGGTTGCCGGGTAAAGGTATCGTTCTTAACGAGCCGACCGTTGTGGCGGTTTCGGTTGAGGACAATCGGGTGTTGGCGGTGGGAAATGAAGCCAAAAGCATGCTTGGCCGGACACCCGGAAATATCAACGCCCTCAAGCCGCTTAAAGAAGGAGTGATCGCGGATTATGAAGTGACTGAGGCGATGCTGAAATACTTTATCCAGAAAGTCTGCGGAAGGGCCTGGTTTTTTAAACCGGAAGTGATGATTTGCACTCCGGCTGGCGGGACTCAAGTTGAAAAAAGAGCCGTTCTTGATGCCACCTTGTCCGCCGGTGCCCGGGTGGCTTATCTGATAGATGAACCTTTGGCGGCGGCAATCGGTGCCAAAGTGCCGATTGCGGCAGCGTCGGGAAACTTGATTTTAGATATGGGTGGAGGAGCGAGTGAGGCGGCGGTGATTTCACTGGGCGGGGTGGTGGTCAACAAAAGCCTGCGGGTAGCGGGAAACAAGATTGACGAGTCGATTACGGTTTTTCTAAGAAGGAAATACAATATGGTGATCGGGGAGCAGACTGCCGAAGAAATCAAAATTAAGATCGGTTCCGCTCTCCCTCTGCCTAAAGAAGAAACCTTTGAAGTAAAAGGAAGAGACTCGCTTTTGGGATTGCCGAAAATGATTAACATCAGTTCGGGAGAAGTGACCGAGGCAATCAGGCCGACCTTAAATCAAATTGTCTCGATGATAAAAGAGGTTTTGGAAGAGACTGCCCCCGAGTTGGCCGCCGATATTATTGATAAAGGTTTGGTAATGACCGGCGGAACCAGTTTGCTAAGGAATTTAGACCGATTGTTAACCAGTGAGCTTAATGTTTCCTGTCATGTGGCGGAGGATCCGATGTTTTGCGTGGTGAAAGGCACGGGCGTCGCCTTGGAAAATCTGGACCTCTACAAGCGGTCAATTATCAGAAAATAAATCAGGAAATAAACCCTGTAGTCTTATAAAAAAAAATAAACGAATATTTTAAATAAACTGACTGATTTAAGATTAAAAAAGCCGAGTAAAGATGATATTCAAACTAATAATATTGCAAATTTATAGTTAGAGAACAGTGTACCCTAGAGTATTTCTGATAAAAAATTAGGAAATTTTACCGAAAAATTTTTCAAAAATAAGAATTTTTAATAAAAAAATAGTAAAAAAACAGGTTTAATTTTTTTTAAGTCGATAAAATCGGTTTAAAAACGAAACTGATCAGTCAAGAATGAACGGAAATAAAGCCAAAATCTTAGGGGTAAGCCTAAATAGCAGTTCGACAAGCTTACTGCTAAATACTGTTGTGGAATTAGCTATGACTCAAGGTGGGAGAAGTAAGCCGACAATAGTTTTTACTCCCAACCCGGAATTTCTCGTTGAGGCGCAAAAAGATAAAGACTTTCAAGACCTTTTAAACCGGTCGGACATCAATTTGGTTGACGGATTCGGCCTTGTTTTGGCGGGCGGGATTTTAAAACGGAATGTTGGAGAAAGAATAAGCGGGGCGGATGTGGTTGAGCGGCTGTTAGAAGAGGGTAATCAAAAAAAATGGACAATTGGTGTTGCCGGGGCTAGAAAAGGCGACCAGGTTGAATCGAAAGAATTATTCGAAAAATTAAAAGTAACATATCCAAATGTCAAATTTTTAAATTTAGATGACTCCAAATTTCAAATTTCAAATTTCAAATTTCAAATTGTGTTGGCTTGTCACGGGATGAAAAAGCAGGAACAGTGGATTTGGGAAAACAAAGATAAAATTAAAGCTAATGTTTTTATGGGAGTAGGGGGCTCGCTTGACTTTCTGACCGGCTTTAGTCGGCGGGCGCCATCAACAATCCGTCGAATCGGTCTTGAGTGGCTTTGGCGGGGATTACATAAGCCTCAGCATTTTAAAAGAATCTGGAAGGCAACCACGGTTTTCGGATGGATGGTTTTAAGAGAAAAATTAAGCTTGGTCTTTGGGTTGAATTCCAAGTAACCATAAAACCGCTTCTTTTTTATATCTTCTATCGCCCCGGGAATTAATTCTGATTGCCGGCAGTTTTCCCCGTTTGCCCCACCTTTTAATGGTTAAAGGAGAAACCCGCAATATTTCCGCCACTTCACGGACGGTGAGTAAGTCGGGAAGGGAATCAAGATTTAGTTTTTTATCGGACATAAACCTCCTTTTTTTTAATAGTATTATCTAAAAAAAAGAGTATCACAATAATTTAAATGTTGTCAATAGGGTATTAACTGGGTGATACATTAGATAGGACATTGATAGTGATGATTATCTTAAACCAAAAACCCCGCCGGAATTAGCGGGATTTTAATTTTAGAAAATAAAAAACTTACTTGAGCTCGACAGTAGCGCCGACAGTTTCCAATCTCTTTTTCCCTTCTTCGGCCGTACTCTTGTTTACGCCGGTCAAAACCTCTTTCGGAGCCGCTTCCACTAAATCTTTGGCTTCTTTTAAACCCAAAGTTTGATTGATTTCTCTGACGGCTTTAATGACCGAGATTTTGTTGGCTCCGGCATTGGTAAGAACGACATTGAAAGTTGTTTGCTCCTCAACGGGTTCAGTGGAGGCAGCCTGGGTCGTACTCACCTGCGCTGAAGCTACGGCGGGTAAAGCGGAAACGCCGAACTTTTCTTCCAAAGCTTTTACCAAGTCGTTTAATTCCAAAACCGATAATTTTTCAATTTGTTTGATTAATTCTTCTACCTTTGCCATTTTTATTCACCTCCTTAATTGAATTTAAAACTAAAACTAATTTTTGGACATTGTAATTAAGGCAACGGACCAATCTGGTTGGTTGAGAAAATAGAAGCCCGACTAATTTAGCCTGCAAATCAACTTTGCTTGAAATATTGGCTAATTTCCCTAATTCTTCGGCCGAAAGAATTTTTCCGTCCATAAAGCCGATTTTCCAAGGAAGTAGCCCTTCGGTAGATTTTGCGAACGTAGCCAGCGTTTTAATGGGGGAAACTTCGTCATCGTTGGCAAAAAGAACGATTGTCGGGCCGTCAAGTTTTTCCCTTTCGATTTTATAATTATTGTTTCTTATGGCCCGTAAAAATAAGGTATTTTTAATAACTTGAAGTTTACCGCCTGAAGATTTTATTTTATCCCGAAGCTGGGTTGCCTGGGAAACGGTAATTCCTCGATAGTCTGCCAGAGCGACTGCTTTAGCGTCTTTTATCTTGGCGGTGATGTCTTCAACGGCAAAAATTTTATCTTGTTTGATCATATTTCCTTCGGTGAGCCTGATTAAGTCCTCTTAATAAATTGGACACTCACTGTCTTTAGGACCGGTTAATAATACAAAATTAGGATTAAAATTGCAACCGGCAGATTAGAATCATAAGAAAGTAACTTTAATTGCCGGACTCATGGTTGATTTGACAACTGCCTTAGAAATATTTTTAGGGTTGACCGCTTTGATAAAAGCTTCAAAATTAGCAACTAATTCTTCTGCGGGTTGTTTGATTTTGCCGATAGCGGTGTGAATTAAGGGAAAATCTTTTTCGGTTTTAAAGAATAAAGCGCCGCCGGAAAACTTTTCCATCGCTTTTTTAAGATCAGGAGAAATAGTTCCGTTTTTGAGATTTGGCATCAATCCTTTTGGACCCAAAATTTTGGCAAGCGGAAGGATTTTAGGCATATCGGCCGGGGTGGCCAGCAGGACATCAAAATTAATCTTGCCGGTTTTGATTTCCGCCCCCAGGCCGTCATCAAAAACCGCAATTTTTCTTTCTTTACCCTTGAAGTGGGGAAGGCTAACTTCTCCCGATAATCCCTTAGTTAAAACATTAAGGTGAATTTCCACCGTTTGGTTAAATTTAGTTCCTTCAACGATTTTTTTAAGTAATTCAAAAGCCTCTTTTGGCCCGAGAACCGTGTTTTTATTAATTTGGTTTTTGGCGGCTTGGTATTTTTTTCCACGGACTTTTTGGGCCTTAGGGGTTTTGGCGGCTTTGGGCTGGTCCGGGATTTTTACCTCCTCGGCCAGTTGTTTTTTCAATTCTTCCTCATCAACGACCACCGTTTCTTCTGACATATCGGCGACTTTTTCCCCTTTGCCGGAAGTTTTAATTTTTCCCTTTTTTTCTATCTTTTTCTTAGGCATATGTTTATTCTATCTTGATTCCCATACTTCTGGCTGTTCCCGCCACGCTTCTTTTGGCCGCTTCCAAATCTTTGGTGTTCAAATCCGCCAATTTTTCTTTGGCGATAGTTTCGGCTTGCTGTGCGGTCAGCATACCAACCGTTTCCGTGCCGGTTTTACCGGATGCTTTTTGTAAATTAAGAGTTTTTTTAATCATGGCGGAAACGGGGGGCAGTTTGGTGATAAAAGAAAAAGTCCGATTCTCATAAACAGTAATAACCGCGGGTATGATATTTCCCTTTAAGGCAGCAGTCTTTTCATTATATGCGCGAATGAAATCCATAATTGGTAGTCCGTGCTGGCCTAAAGCCGGACCGACCGGCGGAGCGGGAGTCGCCTCCCCGGCCGCCAAATTTAATTTTATAATTGTTTTTACTTTTTTAACAGCCATTTTAATTAATTTAACGATTATAATTTTTTAATTTGCAAAAAATCTAGTTCTACCGGTGTTTCTCTTTCGAAAATTGAGACCAATACTTTAACTTTGCCCCTTTCTTCATCAATCGATTCAATCGAGCCTAAGAATTCGGCAAACGGGCCGTCAATGATTTTAACTGCTTCTCTGGTGGTGAACTTGGCGCGGTATTTCGGCGCGTCCTGGTTCATGAATTTTTGGATGGAGGCAACTTCTTCGTCGGAAATCGGGGTTGGTTTATCGCCGACACCGACAAAACCGGTCACTCCCTGGGTGGTTCTTACGGTCAGCCAGGAATTATCGTCCAAAATCATTTTTACCAGGATATACCCCGGAAAGATTTTTTCCGTTACCTGCTGTTTTTTGCCCGATCTGATTTGAATTTGTTCTTGAGTCGGGATAACAATCTCCAAAATCCGGTCTGTCAGCTTCATTGTTTCCGCCCGCTGTTTCAAGGAGACCATTACCCGACCTTCCTGGCCGGAGTAAGTATGAACCACGAACCATTTGGCCTCCGGGTTGTCCGACTGGGTGATTACCAAGTGATTGGCAAAGGTTTTTTTGACCGGTGCCTCTGCTACCTCTTGGGTTTTGTTTTCTTTTTTTTCCGATCGGCTTTTTTTTGACATATAATCTTTGGTTTGTTTATTGTTTTACGATAAATTCAACTATTTTAGTGAACGACAAATCAAGAGCGCCGATAAAAAGTCCGACGATTAGAGAGATCACCACTACCACGCCGGTCAGTCTGACGACCTGATCTTTGGTCGGCCAGGTGACTTTTGCCAGTTCTGATTTGACTTCACCAAAAAAACGAGCCGGATTTACTGTCGGCATGAGAAGTATTTTAACACAGGGGGGCTTGCGGATTCAATGGCTAGTTTAATTGTGGTAAGCTGGTAAATAGGATATATTATTAAGGGGGGCATATGCAAAACAAACCAATTAGGAAAGCGGTAATTCTGGCGGCCGGATTCGGGACAAGATTTCTGCCCGCTTCCAAAGCGGTTCCTAAAGTGCTGTTTCCGGTAATTGACAAGCCGATTATCCAAATTATTGTCGAGGAGGTAATTAAAGCTGGGATTGTGGATATAACCTTCGTTGTCTCTCCGCTTTTGCCGGAGATTCGCCGGCATTTTGAACCATTTCCGGAGTTGAATGAACTGCTGGTTAAATTCGGGAAAGAAAAAGAATTGAAAGAACTTAAAAGAATTGAAACAATGGCGGATTTTTCCTTTTGTTTTCAAAAACCGGGTCGTTACGGGACTGGAAACGCGATTCTTTCTGCGAGAGAATTAATCGGCAACCAGCCTTTCCTAATGTTGTTTTCAGACGAATTTTATTTAGCTGACCCGCCGTGGATTGTGCAATTGGCTAAAGCTTACAGGGAACTGCAGGGGAGTATTTTAGGATGTATCAGGTCAGACGCCGGTGACCGCTATGGCTTCGTGGTTGGGGATAATGCCAATGAGAAGATAGTGAAAGTTAGAGATTTAATTGAGAAGCCGGGAATTGGTAAAACTCCGTCAAATCTTGCCTCCATGTCGGGAATGATTTTTGAACCGGAAATTTTTGATTGTTTTATTGAGGCGGATAAAGAATTGGCACCCGGGAGGGAACTTTACCAGACTTACGGGGTTAAAAAAATGCTTCAAAAAGGCAGGCCGTTTTATGCCGTCGAGTACCAAAATTATCGTTATTTTGATACCGGCGACCGGCTTGGTTATCTGAAAGCAATGGTGGAACTGGGAATGGAAAACCCAAGTCTTGGTGAGGAATTTAAAGTCTGGCTTAGGGATTTAAAGATTTAATTCTTTCTGGTATACTTCTTGGTGTTTTGCGGGCCGGTAGCGTAATTGGTTAGCGCGCCTCAATGGCATTGAGGAGGTTGAGAGTTCAAGTCTCTTCCGGTCCACTCTGTACCGGAAACCAAGCCGTCGGGTTGAAAATCAGAGCTTTTTGTGGTAATAAGAAACAAATGCCGAAACTTGTTGAACGAGGCCTACAGTATAATTTTGGGGGTGAGTTTGGGGAAAATTCTCAAATTGATGATTTTACCCGGAAAGTTTTAGGCTTGCTTCCCGGTCTTGAGCGTTATGAACCGCTGGTTATTGTTACTTCGTTAGAAATTGGAAGTTCGAAAAATATTGTGTCAAACTTGATGGTTCGTGCAGGCGGGGAAGAAAGAAGCGCGGTTGTTTTATCGGGTCTGAAAAGTTTCCAAGAATATTGCCAAAGCAATAAGGTTAGGGGAATGATTATTATTCCGCCTTTGGGGTTTGACGGAATTTCTCCTCCTGCCCAGAGAGCATTAAGAGATTTTTTTGTCGGGATTGGTAAGGTGAGAAACCCAGACGATTATCGGATTTGGTTTGTGGACAAAAATGCAACGGGTTTGCCTACTGATAAAAAAGAAATAATAAGAGAGATGGGTTTATGCGAGGTGGAGTACCGTCACCCACTTGGCCAAAAAATTAGCTGGTTTACGGCTAGACCAGAGAAAAAAATGACAGTAAGGGAAAAAGATGTTCGTGATGATGAAAGAATAAGATTTTTACAGGATTGGATGAGGATGGTAGTGGAATACCGAGGTGGAAGAATTATTTCTGAGGAGGAATTGGAAAAGGAACTTACGGCCTCAAAATCAATTTTTATATCTATGCAGAAGGTTGCAGACTCAAGAGGGGTTTTAAGCGAAGAATCATGTGGCTGTTTGGTTTATACGAATCTAAGCGGAGGAATTGAGGATATATTAAGGTGCGATGGTGAAGGTTGTTTTAGAGATATAAAATCAAGAGATTCCAAAAGTGCGTTTCGATTGGGAAGCAAATACAAGATGACGGCATGCGGCGATTGCGGCGGAGAAAGAACAGCTAAAGCTTATTGGGTAAATAATGACAGTTTTAATCCAAAGCATGGTGTCAGGGTCAACTATGAGATTACTTGTAAAAATTTTGCTGGTCATTCGAAGAAAGACGCCGTTTGGGTTGATCCGGCCAGGGTTTTAAACCCGATGTATATTTATTATTGTTTGCATCATAAAAAAGACAAAGGTGAAATAAAAAATGGTAAGAATTGAAAGTGAAAAGATTGATATTTCGGAGCGGCTTCAGGTTATAGAAAGGATAGGGGAGAAAAGACTGCCGCTGTTTTTAATGGAGGATAAGGAAAGTAATAGAAGAATTGCTAAGTTTTGGAAAATTCCCGGAACAGACGTTCGAGTTTCTCCGGAAGGAGATATTTTTTATCCGGTTTGGCGGGAGAGACAAAAAGTAAATAAACCCGAGCTTTACCTTTCCTGTTCCGCGCTTCCTCGGGGATGGAGTCTGCAAAGACTTTTGGCTTCAAAGTCAAGGCCAATTTCCGAAGTAAAATACTTTCAAGTTAAGAAAGACGGCGGTGCGGTTGAGGCGGCGATAAGGAGCATGGATCATGTATTGGAAAATTATCGGGAAAAAGGAAGAGAGCTTGAGCAGGTGGAAGCGATAAGAGAGCAAATTGCAAGAGCCAGAAAAGTTTTAGAAGAAACAACAGGTGTTTCCAGGGAAGAATTTGAGGAAGGTTTTGCAGTACTTTATCGCCAAACTTTAGAATTATTGGGAAAATGTGGGTTGTCAACGGCTGCTTCCGCTTTAAAGAAAGATATTACCAGGCTTCTGGCACAAGCCAGTATTGGTAGAGACAGGTTAGGCCGTCGTAATCCATTGATAATGCTGAAGAAACTTGAAGCGGCTACGCGCAGGGTAGAGTATCGTTGGCATGAAGCAGGTTTTATTGTCGATAAATTTTCCGCGATGAGGGCCGGACTTGAAGCTCAACAGGCCAAAGACAGAGAAATTCTCCAAAAAGCCGAACATCAATTAAGCGTAGGGTTTGCCGCCCACTCATATTTTAAAGAAATTCCCCAAAAAGTTTCTAAACAGCAAATTGGAATTTTGGTTGGGATGATGGGAAGTCTAATTTATCTGCTTGGTCAGACAAGAGTGAAGTGTTATAAAACAGCGGCCAGGGAAACAATTGTGGAACTAAGTCAAGCACAGCAGAAAGCGAGAGAAGGCGATTATCAAGGGGCCAAAGAGTTATTTCTGCGGTCGCAAAAGAGGATTTCCCTGGTTATTTGAATTTGGAAGTTTCTTTATGCTCCGTTACTTTCTTACACCACTTGCAGAACTTTTTTAAAGTCAACTTGTCAGGAACATTAGTTTTGTTTTTACTGACCATGTAATTAAGCTGTTTGCAAACTCCGCAAGCCAACCCAAGCATATCCCGTTGTGTTTTAGCCATAAAACAGATTATACACAGATTTCAAGCGGATTTCCAGATGCATTGAGCCTGGAGCGGGGATCGAACCCGAGACCTCGTCTTTACCAAAGACGCGCTCTACCAACTGAGCTATCCAGGCAATTAAAAGTATTTTAACAGAAAAATGGGCATAGGGGTAGAGTAATCCTATATTATTATTTGATTCGAGCCTATAGTTATGGTATAATCCCGTCCTATGTTTGACCTTTTTATTTCTACCGCTTTGTCAGCCTCGTTGATCTTAACCTCGGTGTCCATCGGGGATGTTTCGGTGGCTAGGCAGACGGCCAGCCTCATCCGTGGAGAATATCCTGTTTTATCTTCAGAAAAGCTTGATTTGTCAAAACGTTATCCTGTCGCGAGCGTAAGTGAAGGATTTAAAGAAAATATTTTAATTGCCTTAGGTTATTTATCTTTCCAAGACGATGTCTTGGAACTTAAAAATGGGGAAGTTTTTGCCTTTCATAAGAAGGGAATTCTGCCTGAATTTAATGAAAGTAAAATTGTTTCTCAAGAAAGCGATTTTACTACCAATACCGGATATAAAGTTGTGGCTGGTTTGGGCGGAAACGGAGTCTGTCATTTGGCCTCGCTGATTAATAAAGCCGCCTCTAAGGCCGGTTTGGAAGTAACCGCCCCGGTCAACCATAATTTTGCGGTTATTGAAGGAATTGAGCGTGAATACGGCACTTCAATTTCAACCAGAAACAGTCCTGAAAGACAAAATTTGTATGTAAGAAACAATTTTGATTATCCGGTAAGATTTGAGTTTGTTCTCAATGACGATATTTTAGTTTTGTCAATTATTGCCTCAAAATAAATTCAATATTCTCTTTTTTTCCGTTTTCTAGTAAAATTCAGGTGTTGCCGACTTAGCTCAGCGGTAGAGCGGCTGTTTTGTAAACAGCGGGTCCCCGGTTCAAATCCGGGAGTCGGCTCAGAAGTGGTATAATTTTTACACTTGCTGGGATGGCGGAGTAGTCAAACGCAACGGTCTGTAAAACCGTCGGTCGAAAGGCCTACGTAGGTGCGAATCCTGCTCCCAGCACCAAAAGCTGAGATTCAGACCTTTATTTTATATCTTTTTATCAAAGTTTTACCGTTGTTAAGTTTGGAAGTAATTTTAAGTTTCATGCCTTGGATGTTTTTGTGATAGGTGCAGACATTTTTTGAGCAGGTACCGAATAAAAGCAAACGGGACGCGGAAGTGCCCTCGTTTTGGTTGATTGAGCCGACCACTCCCTGCTCAAGACCGTTGCCCGTGTAAAGTAGTTCATAAGAAGTTGAGGAAGCAGTTTTCAAATTAGAAAAAATTATATTTAGAGCGAGCCGGTCGGAACGAAATTTAACGGAAAAAGTCGGTCTGGTGGTGGTCGTCGTTTTGGCCACTACTTGTGTGCTCCAAACTCTTTGTTTAGCGGCTAGAACACCGGAAGAACTCATAAACAGAAAAGAGAAAGATAAAAAGAGAATCAAAATATGTTTTGACATTTGTTTTATGTTATCATTATGGAAGATGAAAAGTAAAGCCTTTATAATAGCAGTTGTTTTTGTTTGTTTACTGCTTGCAGGTGGGGGAATATATCTTTTTACCTCAAGAAACAAGACCGAAGAAACTGTTTCTCCGGCTAGTCAAGAACAGAAATTGCCCCAGCCTTCAGCTACTCCAAAATTATTAACTTGGAATGATCCGGCAGGTTTTACTTTTCAATATGACCCTGAGCTTAAGATAGATAATCATCCCCAGGACAAAGTTAATTATGCTAACTTAGAGATAACCGAAGCCGGCAAAGAGGGGAAAGTATTGATTATGGCGGCGGACACAAAATACAAAAGCGTCTCTGAGTGGGCGGCAAAAGCTATTGATGCCACTTTAGGGGGGAAACCGGCCAAAAGAATTGTGACTGCCGGTTCGGACAAGGTGGTTGTCGGAACCATCGATGATAAAATTCTTTTTACGATCGAGATGGATCCTGCCGGTGTTACAACTTGGCAAAAAAGATTTGACCAAATAATTTCTTCTTATGAATTTGTTTACCCGACTTCTGCTCCGGGGAAATCTTCTCCCTCAACTTCAGGCTCCTCAGAAGGAGATATTGTTGAGGAAGAGGAAATAATCGAATAAAAAAGTCCTGCCAAAAAGCTTGTTTTGAGGGAATTTCCCCAAAAATACCAAGTGGGTGAATTGTTTTTTAGTTTAATGGCTAAAAAAACTTCATTCTCCCTTATAATTTGAAATTGTAAAGAAAAACCAATCTCAAAATTTGCTTTTTCAACAGGACTATGTAAATTTTAGATGAATCAATATAGAAAAGTCAAGGAAAAATATGGGCTTAAATTAGGGAAAATTTGGGAAAAACGAGGCGGAAGAGCAGGTTGGTGATATTATAGATAAAATTCGGCAGGGAAAAAAGAGAATTTGGAAATAGAAGTAGAAAAAGAATAATTAAGATGCCAAATCTTTCGAGAGAGGCTAGGGCGTCCGCATATTTTTCCGGAAGCAGGGCGACCGCAATCCGGCCTCCGTCAAGAGGCGGAAGAGGAATTAAGTTAAAAATGGCCAGCATGATGTTTATTTGCGCTCCGTATTGAAGGATTCCGAAAAACATTGAGTATTTGATAAAAGGCAGGGTAAGGCGGGCAATCAGAGAAAAAATTATTGCCAAAACAAGATTGCTTAGAGGGCCGGCCAATCCGATCAAACCCATGTCTTTTTTGGGATTTCTAAGATTATAGGGATCAATCGGTACGGGCTTGGCGGAGCCAAAAATTATTGGTGAGCCGGAGAAGATCAGCACTAGGGGAAAAACAATACTCATCATTGGATCAATGTGCGGCAGGGGATTTAAAGTCAGCCTTTTGGAAAGGCGGGCGGTCGGGTCGCCCAGTTTCTCTGCCATTAAGCCGTGAGAGATCTCATGGATAATGATTGAGAAAATAAAAACAATAAAACCGATTACAGCGACCATAGTTTAACAGGCGATTGTAAATAATCCGAAAACTTGTTATCATTATACCTGTTAATTTAAGTATTTTCTATAAGAAATGGCTAATCGTTGCGTGGTTTGTGACAAGAAAAAACAAGTTGGCATTAGTTCCCGTCATCACCGGGGGATTGCTGGGAAGCAGTGGATGAAGAGAGCGCAAAAGACCAAAAGAACCTTCAGCCCCAATTTACAGTGGGCAACGGTTGACGGAATTAGAATCAGGGCCTGCGCCAAATGCTTAAAACTGATTAGAAAACAAAAGTCATTGGACGAAAAACAAATTCCTGCTATCAAATCTGCCTAAACTATGCCCCTGTGTGAGTTAGGTTTTTATCCGGAAAAATTAATTGGTGCTTCCTGTCGAGAGGTGGTCGAACAAATTTTGTCTTTTCATTCGGAGATTATCAAAGTGAGCCTTTCGAAATTTCTATATGTCCCACAAACCATCGGGAAAGAGAAAGGCGATGTTCTTTTGTGGATCGATAGAGAAGCAATATTTCATGGTGCGTTAGATGAGGAAATAAGTAGACTTGAAAAAGGTTGGGACCTGGGAATTCGTTCGCAAGTGGTTCTGGAAAACGGCTGTTATGCCCATATTCCCATGATGGATTTTTGTTTGTCTAAGTCTTCTGAAAGTGTCACTCTAATTAAAAAAAGAATGAGAGAAATCACAGGAGAAAAAGCAGGATTTATTTTGGAGTCGGGGAGGTCCTATCATTATTATGGAATTAATCTTCTTTCTCAAGAATCTTGGCTGGAGTTTATGGCAAAATGTCTTTTAACCGGCGTTTTTCAGGGAAAAGATCAACCGTTCCTCCAGGCGGCTGATCAGCGTTATATTGGCCATAGCTTATTAGGTGGAGGTTGTGTTTTGCGGATTACGACCAACGCAGAACGGAAATTTATGCCAGTAGTGGTAGCTACTTTATAATTAAGCGGTTTTTTGAATAGGGGGGGTAAAGACGGCGAATTCTTTTTCTCCATTTTGACCAGGAACGATCCCAATCGGCCAATAACCAAGTTCGTAAATTTCCATTAGGGGTTCAAAGGGGTTGCCTTTATCATAACCCTTACTGGGCATTAAATCTTTTCCGACTATCCATACCGCACCTCCAGCTGCATCCCGAGCCGCACTCCAAGCCGCACCCCTAGCCACACCCCAAACCGCATCCCAAGCCGTATCCCGAACTACAACCGCTGCACCCCCAGCCGCATCCCAAGCTGCATCCCAAGCCGCAACCCAGGCCGCATCCCATACTACACCCCCAGCCGTACCCCAAGCTGTATGAAAATCCTTTTTGATAATTCTTAATGGTAAATCGGGGAGATTAAGGCGGGAGAGAGTTTGCTGGCAAAGATTTTTAAGCAACTCCATCTCAGGCTGGATTTCGGGTTGGAACCAGTGAATGTTGTTAAGTTTTGCCAAGAATACTCCTAGTTCTTTTCCGTTTGGGAAGGCTTCTACTCCTTTGGAGTAAAAATCTACCAAGAGTTCTTTTTGCTTATCAAGAGGGAGGTCTCGTAGTTCAGAAAAAATTTGAGGATAAGTTGGTTGTCGGCCAAACTTCAAACCTGGACGAAACTTCTTAAGGAAGGTTGCCATGGAGAAGGGAGAAATCTCTCCAACTGGTATTGGTTTTAATTCCGGAAACTCCTCAACTCTACCACCAATAAGTTCAAGGAGTTTTGTAAGATTTTTTTCGTTTACCCCTTCCGGAACCCAAATTTCTGCTACTGGTGTCATACGTAACCCGTATACTTTACTAAACTTTGAAAGTCAAATTTATGTCGGGGTACCCTTGTTGGAATTGTTTAAACGCGACCGGGTTTTTTCCTTCGAGTTGAACTTGGTCGAGCACCAACTGATTGTTTTCCAAATGGGCTTTAAGAATTTTTAATCTTCTTGCTTGTCCTTCCGAAGTCCTGAGTAAAATCGAAGGACGAAGGAAGGTCCAGGCTCCCGGTTCGGGGTAGGCGGCGCGGATTAGTCTTTCAATTTCTGCAGGTTTTTTTGACCAGTCAATCCGGCAATTCTCGGTTGTCAATTTGTGCGTAAGTGAAGGAGTGCCCTGTTGCTGGGCAGGGGTAATTTTGCCCTCAAGGTATTTTTCCAAAACACTTTTTATTTCGAGGGCTGATTTGGCAATTAGTTTTTGGTAAAGAGATTCCGTATTTTCCGTAAAATCAAGATTAAGGAAAGTTTGTTTAAGAATTTTGCCGGTGTCAAGTTTTTTGGAAATCAAATAGTAAGTGATCCAGGCTTGAGGATCACCGTTTAAAATCGTGTATTGGACCGGCGCCGGACCGCGATTCCGGGGCAGTTTGGAAAAATGAACATTAATAATGCCCATTTTAAACAGATTAATAATCTGGGTG
>Ga0315294_10004622_pt1 | contig 15045 bp, 8 predicted proteins | sample YL17G13_40_MG_FD_203626 | JGI IMG/M metagenome (GOLD analysis project Ga0315294, IMG submission 203626) | Sediment microbial communities from Yellowstone Lake, YNP, Wyoming, USA - YL17G13_40 | ecosystem: Environmental > Aquatic > Freshwater > Lake > Sediment | place: USA: Wyoming | collected... | reverse complement strand
GCGAGATGGCCCGGCAGTGGGCGCTCAAGAGCGGCCTGGGCGGTGCGCCGCCTGCGGGCGAGCAGCTCGCAGCCGGCGCACCGGCCACCGCCGCAGCCGGCGCACCGGCCGGCATCGACGTGCGGGTGGAGGTGCTCTTCAACCCCGGGCTCAGCTCGGCGGCGTTCATCATCCCCGGCCTCATCGGGGTGGTGATGGCGCTGATGGCGGCGCTGCTGACCTCGACCTCCATCGTGCGCGAGCGCGAGGTGGGTACCATCGAGGCGCTGTTGGCGACGCCGGTGCGGGCGGCGGAGATCATCCTGGGCAAGCTGCTGCCCTACGCGGCGCTCGGCCTGGTGGATATCGGCCTGGCGGTGGGCGCGGGGGCGCTCATCTTCGGGGTGCTGCCGCGGGGCAACGCGCTGGAGCTGGTCGCGGTGTCGGCGGTGTTCATCATCGCTTCGCTGTCGATCGGGCTGGCGGTGTCGGGGGCGTCCAGCTCGCAGCGCACCGCCATCGTGGGCGGGCTGATGTCGCTCATGCTGCCCACCATCCTGCTGTCGGGGTTCATCTTCCCGGTCGCCAATTTCCCCGCCGCCCTGCGCGTGGTCTCGTACGTCCTGCCGGCGACGCACTACCTGGTGCTGATGCGCGCCATCTACCTGCGCGCGGTGAGCCTGTTTTTGTTCTGGCCGTACCTGCTGGCGCTGGCGGCGGAGACGGTCATCATCTTTGCCCTGGCCGTCAAGTCGTTCCGGGCGCGGTTGTGACGGCGGAAAGCGGAGCAGCACATGAACTTGAACTTGCGGCGCATATTGTGGCTGGCGCGCAAAGAGCTGACGCACATCCGGCGCGACCGGATGACCATGCGGGCGATCATCGGCCTGCCGATCATCCAGATGGTGCTCATCGGGTACGCGGCGAACCTGGACGTGGACCACATCCGCACCGCCTTCTACGATCAGGATCGCAGCGCCGCCAGCCGGGCGCTGGCGAGCCGGATGGAGGGCAGCGGCCACTTCAGGCTGGTGCCGTCGCCGCCCGACCCGCGCGAGGTGCAGCGGGCGCTGGACGCCGGCCGCGTCAAGGCCGCGGTCATCGTCATGCCCAACTACGCGCGCGACCTTGCCGCGGGCAGGAGCGCGCAGATCGGACTGCTGCTCGACGGCACCGACGCGACCACCGCGCGCATCGCCGCCTCCTACCTGGAGAACATGCTGGCCGAGCAGAACCGGCGCCTGGTGCAGCAGCGCCTCGCCGCCCGCGGCCGGCGCCTGCCCTTGCCGCCGATCGCCCTGGTGCCGTCGATCCGCTACAACCCCAACCTGCGCAGCCGCGACTTCATGGTGCCGGGGGTGGTGGGGCTGATCATCCTCACGCTGACGTTGAGCCTGTCCACGGTCGCCATCGTGCGCGAGCGCGAAATGGGCACCCTGGAACGCCTGGTCATGGCCCCCATCGCGCCGGGCGAGCTAATCGTGGGCAAGATGCTGCCGTACCTGGCCGTGGCGCTGTTCGAGTCGGGGGTCGCCCTGGCGATCGCTCACCTGTGGTTCGGGGTGCCCATTCGCGGCAGCCTGGCATTCCTCTATGCGACGGTGGTGCTGTTTGCGATCAACACGCTGGGGCTGGGGCTGCTCATGTCGTCGCTGGCGCGCACCCAGCAGCAGGCGGTGCTGACCAACGTTTTCGTCATCATGCCGAGCATGCTGATGTCGGGGTTCGTCGCGCCGATTAGCAACATGCCGGTGATCGTGCAGTATCTGACCTACGCCATTCCGCTGCGCTATTTCCTGCAGATCGTGCGCGGGGTGATGCTGAAGGGGTTGACGCCGGCGGAGCTGTGGCCGCAGGTGCTGGCATTGGCGGCGCTGACGGTGGTGGCGATGGTTGCGGGGGCGGCGATGCTGCGGCGGCGGCTGTAGGGCGGGGACTGATGTGGCGCAGATTACAAATCTGCGCTACCTACCCGCCCGGAAGGGGTAGGGGCAAGGCATGCCTTGCCCGTACAACGTAGGGACAGTCCCTCGGGGGTCCTGCAAACTGCTTTCAGGAGGGAGAAATGATGGCCGAAGGGCAAGCCGCGAGCATCGTGTTCCGCGAGCAGCCGCAGCCGGCGCACCGGCCGCAGCCGACACAGGTGGCAACGAGCGGGTTGGGCGTGGTGGCGGAATCGCTGCAGCGCGGGCGCCTGGTGCGCCTGCAGTTCGCGTCGCAGGGGTTTCTCAATCCCGGGGTCCTCGCGGCCCACGGCGCCAGGGCCTTCGAGCAGGTGGATGCGAATCCCCGGACCCTGCCCACGGAAGCCTTCGACCTGGAGATAGACGGCCAGTCGCTGCAGGGCGGATGGGAATGGGTGGATTCCCGGTCGGAGGGACTGTCCCCGAATGGGGACTGTCCCCTTCCGGGCGGGCTAGGGGCAAGGCATGCCTTGCCCGTACACTGGGCTCCATCGTCGGCGGCGCACGGCATCATGCGGCTGCACAACACCCGCCGCGCGATAGACATCGAGGTGCACACCGTGGCTGACGGCACCGGCATGTTTGCGCGGTGGCTGTGCATCACCAACAGGGGCGGGCAGCCGGCGGCGTTGGGGCGCTGCGCTCCCTGGTGCGGGCTGCTGTGGGGCGGCGCCGGCTCGCCGCAACCGTCGGTGACGCAGCATCTGCCGGCGGGCGCCGCGCCCTTCGTCCTGGGGCGCTGCGCGTCGGAGGATTGGGGGCAGGAGGGGGCGTTCAGGTGGAGGCAACTGCCGCCGGATATCCTGCGCATCGAGCACATCAAGGGCACCAGCGGCAACGACGATCCGGCATTTCTACTGCGCAATGACCTCACCGGCGAAGTGGCGGTGGGGGCGCTGGCGTGGTCCGGCAACTGGGCGCTGTCGTTCCGCACGCGGCCGCTCGACCCCGCCGCGGCCTGGGAGGGGGCGGCGGCCTGGCTGGAGGTGCGCGCGGAGCCGTTAGCGGATTCACCCCAGCGCGTGATCGCCCCCGGCGAAACGGTGACCACGCCTGCGATGCACATCGGCGTGCTGCGCGGCAGCGTTGACGCGGCGGTGCGGGCGCTGCACGATCACGAGCGGCGCACGGTGCTGCCGCCGCAGCCGCAGGGGCGCGGCGAGCGGGTGATATACAACCACTGGGGCTACGTCGCCCACGATATGAACCCCGCGTATCTGCTGGCCGAAATCGACATCGCGGCCGAGATCGGCGCCGAGCTGTTCATGGTGGATGCCGGGTGGTTCTCGCCGCTGGGCGGCGACTGGTGGAACACGGTCGGCGAGTGGCGCCCCGACCCCGAGCGGCTGCCCGAGGGGCTGACGCCGATCCGCGAGCACGCGCACGCCAAAGGCTTGCTGCTGGGCCTGTGGGTGGAAGCGGAACGCGTCGCGCCCAACTCATGGGTCGCCCGCGAGCGCCCGGAGTGGGTGTTGGCCCGCGACGGGCAGCCTGTCACCCCCACGCCCGAGGGCGGGGGCACGTTGAACCTCTCCCACCCCGACTGCGCGGCGTGGCTCGAAGCGGAGATCAATCGCATCGTGGACGAGTACGGCATCGACATGTTCCGCCTCGACTACAACTTCTATCCCGGGCGCGGGGGCGAGAACGCCCGCGACGGGTTTACGGAAAGCGGATTCTGGCGCCACTACGAGGTCCTCTACGGCATATTCGACCGGCTGCGCGAGCGCCATCCCGAGCTTCTGCTGGAGAACTGCGCGGGCGGCGGCGGGCGCAAGGACCTGGGCATCGCCGCCCGCTTCCACACCTACTGGACCAGCGACTGGCAGCTCCTGCCGCGCACCGTGGCGGTGCTAAACGGCGTCAGCCTCTTCCTGCCGCCGGAGCGCCTCAACCGGCTGGCGGGTGTCGGGCAGAGCGCACAGCTCCACGGCGACCTCGACACCCAACTGCGCGTGCCGCTGTTCGCCCATTACGCGATCTCGGGCGTGACCCCGGCGCGTGATGTGTGGAACCCCCGGCAGCGGGAGCGCGTGATCCATGCCATCAGGCTGTACAAGGAGTTCGTTCGCCCGTGGCTGCCGACTTGCCGGGTGTACCATCACACCCCGGAGCTGATCGGGCGCGGGCGGTGCGCCGCCTGCGGGGAGCCGCAGGGGTGGTGCGTGCTGGAGTACGCGGCGGCCGACGGGGCGCGGGCGATGGTGGGGCTGTTTCGCCTCGCCGGCGAGGGCGATCCGATGTGGCATTTCCGCGCGCGCGGCCTGGATCGCGGAGCGCGCTATCGCGTCACCTGGGACAACACCGGCCAGTCAGCCGAGATTGATGGCTGGCGCCTGGCGAATGACGGCCTGCTGGTGACCTGTGAGCGGCCGCTGACCTCGGAGCTGCTGCTGCTCGAACGGGTCTAGGCCGGCCGTCCGGTCTGGGCGCCGATTTCGCGATCGTATGGGCGCGCGGCGCGTGCACCGCGCGAGTTAATTGCGACCTCCGCGAGAGGTCCCGCCTTCGCTAAAGCTACGGCGGGCAAGCGCGCCTTGGCCCACGAAGCCTTGGCGAAGTGGGCCCGGCTCACGGCTGCCAGACGCTCTTCCCGCCGATGAGTATCTCCGCGACCGCGTCGGGGTTGTGGGAGACCACCGAAGCGCGCTCGCCGTCGAAGGCGATCTCGATGAACTCGGTGTCGCCGTTGAGCGTCACCGCCACATCGCCGACGCTCAGCGACCGGCCGCGGCAGAGGGCGAGGCGCCGCACCCGTCCGGCTTCGTCGCTGCGCACCCAGGCCAGCTCACCGTCGAGCCGAAGGCGCCACTCCGGTTGCACGAGGAGGGCAGTAGGGGCAAGGCATGCCTTGCCCCTACCGTCAGCCGCCACTAACACGTCGCGCCGCCCGTCCCCGAGCTTCACCTCCACAGCCACATTGGGGTCGGGGCAGGCGGCGCCCTCGGCAGTCTGAAGCGGCAGGCGCCGGATAGCGGCGATGTCGGATGCTTTCTCGTAGGGCTGGATGACGGTGACAAAGGTCGAGGCCAGAGGCGGCGTGTCCGCAGCCGGCGCACCGGCCGCAGCCGGCGCACCGGCCGCCTGCCGGCGCACCATGACCAGGGGAATCCACGCCTCCTCGTTCATGCTGAAACCCTGGACTGAAATCCACGCTTCGCCCGTGCACGCCTGCGCGCCGGTGGTCAGGTCCGTGCAGCGAAAACGAACCTCGGAGCCGTCGGGCAGAAGGTGGAAGCGATCCTCGATCCCCCAGTCCGCGCTCCAGCCGGACGGGGGCGCAGGGTCCGCGGCGAAGTTGCGCGTCTGCGTCTCGTGACCGAAGTCGGCGGCCGGCTGAAGCGACAGGCCCTGGGTGGTCATCCGCCCGAAGCTGCCGTAGGTAAACTTGGCGTGATCGGCGCCGCCGACCACGCGGAAGATATCCACGACGTAGGAATCGCGGTGCGAGATGTCCACCAGGGCGGCGGTGCGCTCGAACTGCTGGCCGCCGACGAGATCGGGGCAGGAGGCGCGAATCGCCCGGAAGCGCTCGCCGTCCGCCCACAGGGTGGTGCGACCGGCCGCCGCCTGTTGGTTCTCGCCGTCCACGACGACGGTGTTGTGCGCGGCGGTCATGGTGTACCACCGCGCACGGGGCGCACCCCAGCCGCCGTACTGTACCGGCGGATAGCCGAAGTCCGGGAGCAGGTCCAGCCCCTTGGCGAAAAGCCCGAGGTTCATGCCGTCGGCGTGGCTGTGCGCGCCGCCGGCATCATAGTCGAGCCACAGCGCGCGTTCGTCGGCGCCCCGGCCCGAGCGCAGAATGGCGATATGCCACTCGCGCTTGTCCACGCTTCCGACGCGGGGGGTCGGGCCCTCGCGCCCAATGAGGCCGGCGACGTCGGTCTGCACCGCGTCGGGGTCGTCGGCAAACAGATCGTAGGGCAGACCCTCAACGCTGCCGCCGTTCGCTCCGTACACCACCTGCGCGAAGGCCGCGTCGCCGGTGAGCCGGTACATGCGCCACAGGAACGTGTACATGGAGGGAGCGAGGCCGGGGTTGTTGGAGAACGACAGGCCCGCGTAGCGGCTCGCCGGATGGGCGAAGGCGCCCGAGTCGCCCGACGAGGGGTAATATCTCCCCAGACACCACGTATCCACGTGGAAGCGAAACGTGTCACGCAGCCGAGGACGGCGTTGAATCTGCCGGGGCAGAAAACCGGGGTCCATCCGGGCATACTGCTCCAGCAGCAGCCCGGTGCCGCTGACCGCATAGGCCGCATAGCCCGCGAGGCCCTTTTCGCCGGTGACGCCATCCACCGCCGTGGCCTTGTCGAGGACGCCGTCCAGCATGGCGTAAACCTGGTCGCGGTTCGCGGGCCAGCCGAGGATGGTGTGGATCATGGCGACGGTGATGTCGGTCTGCGGGTAGTTCGACTCGATCTTGCGCCGGTTCTCCAGGGCGTCGCGCAGGATGCGGTCCTCGATGTTGCGCTGGATGTCCGCGAAAGACGCCTTGGGGTTGTCGAGGTGGTAGCGCTTCGCCTGGCGCGACAGGAAGGCGACCAGTTCCGCGTCGCGCTGCAGGGCCTCGAAGACCTGGTCGTAGGCCACCGCCATGTCGCGCGTCTCCGGGCAGGCGTCGTGCCAGGTTGAGACGTAGCCAGCGGCGCCCTGCACCTCGTACACCAGACCCTGCTTGCCGAAATCGAAGGTCGGATAGAGGTCCGCCACGCGGTCGAGCAACACCCCCGCCTGGTGCGCGTAGATCGGGTCGCCGGTGACGACGTATGCCGCCGCGAGGTTGCGGATGCCGGCGACGACCGCCTGCTTCCATTGGCCGTAGATGAGATAGGCGCCGATAAAGCGCCAGCGGTGCTCGCCCTCGAGGTAGCCCTCGCCGTCGTCCACGCCGAAGGAGTGCAGCGGGGCGTCGGGGTCGGGATGCTCCGCGTTGAACAGCAGGCTGCGGTCGGCGCGCTTGGGGTCGAAGACGCCGCGCTCGTCGAGCCCGGAGAGGTGGAACTGGTGGAAGTCGTTCTTGGGGAACAGCTCCTTGCAGTGCGGGCAGCGCACCTTCCAGGGTCGGGCCAGAGCGTCGATCTCCCAGTTGTACATGGGCACGGCCTGCTTGCACGCCGGGCAGTAGCCGTCCGACCACACCATCCACGAGCGGGTGATGGTGCTGCCGAACATCAGGCCCCACAGCTCCTCGTCGGAGAACTTGAGCCACGGCTCGGCGCCGGCGATGATTCGCTTCTGGATCTCGGCCGCCCACGGGTACCGCGCCACATTGGCCCGGGCGCGGTCGAGCATGGCGGCGGTGTAGAACACGCCATGGGTCTTCACGGGGTACTCCCCTCCGTCGCCGGACGCGGCCGGTAAAGTTGCGACAGCCACAAGCAACATCAACGCCCCCCACGCGGGACCGCGGGGCAATCTGGCGCGGCGCAACATAGTTCGTCCTCCAATCATGGGGCAGGAGCTGGTCTCCTGCCCCATGATCCGGCGGGGCAGAAAGCAAGCTTCTGCCCTACCGCTTGTCCGGGTAGCACGCGGCGAAAAACTCGCGCAGCGTGCCCGGGTACTCGGCGCGCGTGAGCTGCGTCCACGTGCGCTGATCGCCGTAGGAGTAATAGAGCAACACTTTGCCCCCGAATTCCGCGAGGTCCGGGTCGGAGGTGTTGCAGCACTCGCCTTCCCCCGGCGCGAGGATGGGATTGCGCGGGCTCGGCTCCCAGGTCAGCAAGTCGCGCGAGCGAGTGAGGTAAGTCTCGAACCACCACTCCGGCCTGCGGTGCTCCAGGTACATCATGTAGTAGCAGCCGTCCACCCAGCGCAGGCACGGGCACGCCGTGTAGCGGTCGGCGCCGAATATGGCGCCAGGTATCTGCCGCCAGTCCGCGAGATCGCGCGACTCCGCGAACTTGATGGTGAAGGCCGGCCACAGCGGCTCATTGCTCTCGTAGGCCATGACGAAGCGGTCGCCGGCGCGGCACACCGACTGGTTGAACAACTGCTCGTCGGGATTCTCGGTGATGACCACGCGCGGCGCTGACCACGTCACCAGGTCGCGCGACTGGAACTCGCTGACGTCGTGCCAGCCGCCGTCCTGCAGCCGCGCCGCATAGACGTGCAGCGTGCCGTTGCACACGAATCCCGACGCGAGTGAATACCCGCGGCCGAATGTGGGGAGCACTCTGTCCGCGGCAACGTCGCGCAGTTGCAGTGTAGGGGCAAGGCATGCCTTGCCCGTACCGGCGGGGTTCTCGGCGGCGGCGGGGCGGATGTTCACCAGCAGCAGCAGGCGGCCCTCCCCCTCGGCTCCACTCGGGACAGGCCACACCAGGGGCGTGGCCTCGCAGATGTCCCCCAGCTTCGCTCCCGTCTTGTCCAGCCCGGGGACGCCCGAGCCCCCGATGACACTTTGCTGATCCACTCAAACCTCCCCATCGGCCGGGCGGGGACTGTCCCTACGTGGACTGTACCCGCCCGGAAGGGGACAGTCCCCATTCGGGGACAGTCCCTTTGGCCGTCCCGCAATTCGTCACGCCGTCCGCAATCGGCCTCGAAGATGTCATTCTGAGGGAGCCCTTCGACTTCGCTCAGAGCCTGCCCTGAGTGCAACGAAGGGGTGAACTCCGCGACCGAAGGCTTGTCCCGAGCGCAGCCGAGGGAAATCCCCTACCGGGGATGCTCCGGCGGTAGGGGAGCCCTTCGACTCCGCTCAGAGCTTGCCCTGCGCAACGTCGAAGGGGCAGGCTCTTCGCGAAGTTTACCCTGAGCCGGACCGAGATTCCTGCCACAGGCGGGCAAGCCTCGCGGAGTTTACCCTGAGCCCGATGGGAAGATTCTTCGCTTCGCTCACAATGACATGGCGAAGGGCTCGGAATGACAGGCGAAGGGCCTCAGGATGACGTGCTTCGGCGCCGGTTGCGGTTGACGAAAACGAATTAGACAACCTCTGAATCACGCCCCTACTTCTCCAGCACGACAATCGAATCCACTTCATCCGGCGCTTCCGCCGGCAGGTGGATGGTTATCGCGTCCTCGCCTGCCTGCCAATCCAGCTCCCCGCCGTGCAGCCACCGCGCTCCCTTGACTGGCATCTTCAGCCCCGGCAGCGCGAGCCGTTCCCCCGGCCAGTTGAGGATGTGCAGGTAGATTATGTCTCCCCTGACCACCGGCCAGCCCCACGGCTGCGCGGGCGTGCCCAGCGGACGCGTATCGTACACCGCCTCGCCGTTGCGGCGCAGCCACGTGCCGACTGCCTCCAGGCGCGCGACGTCCTCGAGGTTCATCTCGCCCGACGGCAGCGGTCCCTGGTTGAGCAGGTAGTTGCCGCCGCGCCCCACCACCTCGATCAGGCGGCGGATGAGGGTGGACGCATCCTTGTAGTCCCGGTCCTCGGGGTTGTGGAACCAAGAGCGGTTGACGGTATCGCAGACCTCGAACGGCCACGCGTCCGGCTGCGGCCCGCCGCCTGACGGGTACAGATCGTAGGACAGCACGAGCCCCTCGTCGCTGAGGAAGACGCGCTGGTCGTAGCTCTGCTCCGCGCCGTCCCAATCGCGCGACGACAGCAGCATCCAGGGGAAACGCTCCCGCACCAACTCCCCGATTTCGGCCATAGGGTAGCGATAGCTGGGGCCGTTCCACGGTCCGGGGTCGAGCCACAAGCCCGCCAGCGGGCCATAGTCGGTCGCCAGCTCCTCGAGCTGGCCGATCAGGAACGGCAGGTAGCGCCGCCAGGCAGCGGCGTCGAGCGGCCTGAAGTCGGGGTGATGCATGTCGGGCAGAGAGAAGTACGCGAACAGGGGCATGTCGCGACGATGACATTCATCGGCGAGGGCGCGCAGGAAATCGCGATGCGGGCCGCGGGCGGCGGTGGTGTAATCGCTGTGACGGGAGGCGAAATTGGCCAGGCCGAGGTGGTGCTTGGTGGTGAAGCAGATGTAGCGCTGGCCGGCGCGCTGCGCCAGATCGAGCCAGGCCGGCGGGTCGAAGGACTCGCCGAGCCGCGTCAGCTCATCGCCGAGGGCGCAGCGCGGCGACACCGGGCGCGCGGTCGCCTGACCGCGCGAAGTCCTCGCGACTTCGGGCGACCCCTTCGTCCACCGAAGCGGGACTTCGGGACTTCGTGGCCCGCGAAGGCGGAAGTCGCGCCCACTTTCGGCGGCCCAGGGCTGGTGGGGCGACGCCAACTCGGGGTGGCGGGTTACGATGGATTCCACGCCCCAGTGAATGAACATCCCGAACTTGAGGCGCTTGAACCATTCCTGCCGCGGCGAAAGGGGCGGTCGCGGCGGCGGCTGAGCCCGCTGAATGCCCGGACTGACGGGCATCCCCTCGCGGCCATAGACCCATGCGGATGGCTCGGGCAGGTTGGTCACCTCTGGTCGGTCATCTCAAGTAGGGGCAAGGCATGCCTTGCCCCTACTCGCTGCGCAGGGCTTCCATGGGATCGATGAGGGCGGCGCGGATGGCGGGGTAAAGCCCGAAGATGAGCCCGACCGAGAACGACACGGCGAGCGACAGCACGACCGCGCTGCCGGAGACCACCGTCTTCCACTGCGCATAGTAGGAGATCGCCCGCGCGCCGCCGATGCCGCCGCCGACGCCCACCAGCCCGCCGATGGTGGTGATGACCAGGCACTCGAGCAGGAACTGACGCACGATGTCGCCGCGGGTGGCGCCGATGCAGCGGCGGATGCCGATTTCGCGCGCGCGCTGGGTGACGGTGGCGAGCATGATGTTCATGATGCCGATGCCGCCCACCACCAGCGAGATGCCGGCGATGGCGCCCATGACGATGTTGAAGATATTCTGCGTCTGCTGGCGCTGCTGCAAGAGCTGCAGGGGGATGACGATCTCGAAATCAGGGATGTGGTTGTGGCGCCGATCCAGGATCTGCTTCACCACCTGCGCGGCGGGGACCGTCTTGTCCGGGTCGTTGACCTCGACCGCGACCTCGCTGATCGGTCGCAGGTTGAGGGCCGGGCGCTGGAAGAGCTGTGACACGATGCCCATGATCGCCTCGGGGTTCATGGGGATCGCCTTTTCGACGTAGATCTGGAAGTCCTCCATGGCGACGGTGATGGGGATGTAGATGTCGCGGTTAAGGTCGCGCAGCTCGAAGGTGGTTTCGGCGGTCTGCAGCACGCGTTCGCGCATGACGCCGATGACGCGGAAGTTGCTGGCGCCGATTTTGACGAACTTGCCGACCGGGTCCTCGAAGGCGAAGGCGTCGCGCTTGACCTGCGCCCCCAGCACGCACACGTGGGCGCGGCGCTTGACGTCCTCGTCGTCGGTGAAGCGGCCGTAAGCGACGCCGAGGTGAGTAGTGTGCACGTGCCCGGGCGCGGTGCCGAACACGCGCGCCTCCAGCGTCTTGCCCCCGGCATTGACCTCCGCGAACACCCGGCACGAGGGCACCACCCGCTTGGCGAAATCGCACAGCTTGGCCAGCGCCAGCGCATCGCCGTAGTTGAGGCCGTAGGGCGAGCCCTTGTCCGCCTCCTGCTGCAGGTCGCCGGCGAGCGTCACCCGCCGCACCTGTAAGACGTCGATGCCGAGTAAGCGGATCTGCTCCAGCGTCTCCTGGCGCGCGCCCTCGCCGATGGAGACCATCGCGATCACCGCCGCCACCCCGAAGATGATCCCAAGCATGGTCAGCGCCGACCGCAGCTTGTGACTCCACAACTCACGGAAACCGGTCCTGACCGGCGCGGTCAGGGGCGCGATGCTGAGTCTCACCGCGGTCGCCCCCCGTTCGAGGCGGCGGCGGCTTGGCCGCCTGCCGTCTCGCGGGCAGGCGAGGCCTCGAGGTCATTGAGGGCCACCCGGTCGCCGTCCTTGAGGCCGCCGGTGACCTGAACGAAGTCCCCGTTGGAGTCTCCCAGCTGCACGGCGGTGCGCACGTATTGGCCGCCGCGTTCGGCGAACACGACCGATTGCCCGTCGCGAACGAACACGCATTCCGCGGGCACGGTCAGCGCGTCGCTGACGCGCCGGGTGACGATGCGCGCGTTGGCCCGCATGCCGGGGCGCATGAGGGTATCGGGGGTAGGCGGCAGGTCAATGGTCACCGGGAACGTGGTTTCCGTGGACAGCCCGCGCCAGCCCTCGATGGGTGGGCGGCGCGCGGTGGCGCCGATCTGCTGCACCCTGCTCACGATGACCTTGCCGGGCAGGGCGTCAATGTCCACCATGGCTTGCTGCCCCACCTTGACCGCGCTGGCGAACTGCTGATCCAGCTCCAGCTTGACCTGCATCTGGCCCAGGTCCACGATCTCGGCCACCTGGCGCCCTTGGTAGACCGAATCCCCCTGTTGCGGCAGCCCCTCGTCGCCGCGCCGCCCTTGCATTGACAGCGCGACCAGTCCGCGCGCGGGCGCCGTCACCTGCACCTTGAGCAGGTCCTCCTTGGCGCGATCCAGCCGCAGTCCGATGCTCTCCAGTCGGTTTTGCGCCATGCGCTCGTCGCGCTGCGCCTCGCGCGCGGCGACGGCGAGGTCGTGCTCGGCGTCCGCCACCTGCTTGCGCTGGTTCAGTATCTGCGCCTCGACCTGCGACTTTCCCAGTTCGTAGGTTGTGCGGTCGCGCTGGAGCCCGAACTCCGCCGCCTTGAGAGCGGCCTGCTCGCGCTCGACCTCGCTGCCCGCGATGAGGCCCCTGGCGGCGAGCCTTTGTTTCACCTCCACCTCGGTGCGGCGCCGTTCCAGCTCCTCCTGGCTGAAGGAGATGCGCTCGGCGTCGCCCTCCAGCGTTGCCTGCTGCTGGCGCTCAAACGCCGCCGCCGCGTCACGGGCGCGTTCCACCTTGAGCTTCATCTCCGCCAGCCGCGATTCGCCCCGCTGCTTGGCCTGCTGCAGCTTGCGCTGCGCATCCATCCACTCGTCGGTCAGGTCCTCCACCTGTTTCTGGGTCTGGGTGGGGTCGAGCACCATGATCTCGTCGCCCGCGGAGACCAGGATCCCGTTCTCGCACACCGACACTATCTCCCCGGAGATCTCCGGCACCACGGGCGTGGAATCCCGCGCCGCCAGCGAGCCGGTGGCATCCACCGTCACCAGCAGCTCCTGCGTCCTCGCCACGGCGTGGACCACCAGTTGTTTGCCGCTGTCGGGCGTCAGCCACGCTCTCGGCCGGGCGCGCCATGCCGCGTAAGCCCCCGCTCCGACCACCGCCGCCAGCACTATCGCCGCAACCGCCCGCGCCCGCATCACCTGCCCTCCGCCCGCCGTAGGGGCAAGGCATGCCTTGCCCCTACAGGGGGAACTGCCAGCGCCACCCGGTCGCCGTCCTTCAGGCCGCCGCTCACCTCGACCGCCAAGTCGCTGCGCGCCCCCGTCTCGACCGCCAGGGCCTCGAACTGCTCCCCACGCTGACGGTACACGACCTTGCTCGCGCCCCGCGCGAACACGGCGCGGATGGGCGCCATCATCACGTGCTGCAGCTCGCGCAGCACGATCTCCAGGTCAACCGTCATGCCCGGCCGCAGGTGCGCGGGATCGCTTTGCTCCAGGCCCACCAGCACCCCGAAGACCTTCTTGCCGGGGGTGCCCCCTTCCCACACGTTGGATTCCCGCGCCATCTCCTCGACCGAGATCACCTTCGCGCGGTAGCGCTTGGCGGGTTCGCTTGGCGACGGCACGAACGCCTCCTGCCCGGCGCGCACGCGCGAGATATCCATCTCGCCGATTTGGCAACGCACCTGCATTTTCTGCAGGTTGAAGATCATGATCGGCTCGCGACCAGGGGACACGCGGTCGCCGGCGCGATAGGGCCGGCGCTCCGACCAGTTCTCGCGGTTGGTCTGCACCACCGCCAGCCCCGCGGTCGGCGCCAGCACGGTGCACTGGTCGATCTTATCCTGCGCCTCGTCGAGCCGTCTCTCCGTCTGCTCGACGGTGACGCGAGCGTCATCCAGGCGCAGCCGCGCAGAGGTTGCGGTGGCTTCAAGATTCTGCTGCGCCAGGCCGAGCGCGGTGCGCGCCTGCTGCACCTCCTCGCCGGTGCGCTTGTCCGCGTTCACCTCATCGGCGCGCTTGCGCTCCAGCTCGAACTCCTGCTTGCGGTAGTTCGCCTCGGCTTCACGCAGCTTGGTGCCCGGGATGTAGTTGAGCTTGGCGAGGCGCTGGGCGCGCGCCAGCTCGCTGTGCGCGCGCGCCACTTCGCTCTCGGCAAACCGCACCTCCGCGGCCACCTTGTCCCGTTCGGCCTGCGCCTTGTCCTCGGCCAGCCCCAGCGCCTCCTGTGCCCTGTCCACCTCGCTCTGCGCCTGGCTGGTCTGCACTTGCGCGTCGGCCTGCGCCTTGTCCAGCTCCGCCCGCGCGTCCACCAGCTTCTGCATCAGGTCGTCGCGCTGGTCAACCAGTTCCTTGGTGTCGATCTGGAACACCAGGTCGCCGGGCTGCACGGGCTCGTTGTTGTCTTGGATGTAGAGCAGCGTGCCCCCGATCTCGCTAATTACCCGCGTCTCCTCTGCCGACTGCAGGAATCCGCTGACGGGCAGGGTAATGGTGAGTGCGCCGCGCTTGATCGCGGCGGTGGGGACGACCTGTCTCACCGTCGCGCGCGCGGTCGTCCGGGCGCGCACCCACCAGCCGCCCGCCGCCAGTGCCGCTGCCACCAATAATGCCAGGACCGCTCGCTTCACGCTTCCACGCTAACCTCGGGCGGCATTTGCGCCAGCACCGCCCGCGCGTCGAGGGGGTTGGGCACCGGTGTGTCGCTTTCCACCCGCCCATCGCGCAGCCGCACGATGCGCCGCGCATGCTCCGCCACCTGCTCCTCGTGCGTCACCAGCAGGATGGTTATACCCTCGCGGTGCAGGTCCTGGAACAGGGCCAGCACCTCCTGGCCGATGCGCGTGTCCAGATTGCCGGTGGGCTCGTCGGCCAGGATCAATGACGGGCGGTTGATGAGGGCGCGCGCGACGGCGACCCGCTGCTGCTCGCCGCCGGAGAGCTGCGTGGGGCGATGATGCTCGCGCCCCGCCAGCCCCACCCGGGCCAGGACCTCGCGCGCCCGCGCGTGCGCGTTGGGCACGCCGCTGTAGACGGTGGGCAGCAACACGTTATCGAGCGCCGCCATCCCCGCCAACAGATTGTAGGCC
>Ga0315294_10004621_pt1 | contig 15045 bp, 14 predicted proteins | sample YL17G13_40_MG_FD_203626 | JGI IMG/M metagenome (GOLD analysis project Ga0315294, IMG submission 203626) | Sediment microbial communities from Yellowstone Lake, YNP, Wyoming, USA - YL17G13_40 | ecosystem: Environmental > Aquatic > Freshwater > Lake > Sediment | place: USA: Wyoming | collected... | reverse complement strand
ATAAATCTCTTTCCGGATAAAAAGCCGGAATCTGCTGAAATTTATCAAAAATAGAAAAGGCGAAGTTGCCGAATAAGGGAATTCTCTTAAAATCCGAAATAAACTCATAAAACCTTCTCGTCGATTTCCAGATTTTTCTGTCTCTTTTGGGGATACCATCATAACTGTTGGCATTGATAACTTTGCCGCCGAAAGCGCACTTTTTTAAAGGAAAAGCGGTTCTTTGATGGCCATAACCCATGTCAACCGTTACAACCCATGCCTTTTTCTCGCTATTTTTGTTATCGTCCATATGTTCTTTTATTATATCACTAATAATTTAAACCTTTAACAAAAAGAAAGAGGTCCGTTTGCTGGACCTCTTGGCTTGTGGGAAGGAGGGGAGTTCTGGCGGAAAAGACCATATTGGTTGGTGAGGAGTTTCACCCCTCACTCTACTGTCCTCGCCCCATATATGTACGGGTTATCCGTTGGCCTTCCGCGGACCGCTCCCCTCCTTCGGGGACCTGGAACAAAGAACAACTTAAAAACCATATTAGTATAAAACCAGGGTGGCTGTCAACCCCCACACCAAACGAGTTTAAGTTATTTTAGATAATTATTAAACTCGCTGAACGGAAAATTTTAACAAAATAAAGTTTTATTATTTTATTCTTCCCTTTCCACCATAACTTTAATTATAAAAACTCGTTATGGTGTGGGGGTCAATAGCTTAAAAATTTAAGCCTTGCTTTTTTGCCTAAATGATGGGCAATGTATCCTAAAAACAAATAAAAAATCGCAAGCCAAAACCAATGAAGATGAAAAGATAATGAAGCAAACGGGACTTTTGAAAATAAATTAACGACGGCAATAATATAGGCGGCTAAAAACCAAACGGGCCAAGATAAAACGGTGCCCAAAAATGGGAAAATAATTGAGGCCAAGCCGAAAACAAAAATCAAAACTGTTGTTGGCGCCAAAAGCGGGACAATCAATATGTTGGAAAACGGCGAAATTAGAGATATCCTGCCGAAATTATACAGCAAAATCGGGAAAGTGAATATTTGAGCCGACAGGGTCATAGAAATAGCGCTTCTCGCAGAAAATCTTTCTGGAATAAATTGTAAAAAACCGTTAAAAAACGGATAAAAATAAACCATCCCTAAAATCGCCAAAAAAGATAGTTGAAAGCCCACATCATATCTTAAGACGAAAGGATTTAAGAAAATCATCAGGGTGGCCGCAAAAACAACGGCTCGAGAAGCCGTAGACATTCTCCCGAAATACTGGGCTGTCATCAAAAGCCCTGCCATAATTCCGGCTCGGACAGCCGACGCCGGGCTACCTATCATTAGAATATAAAGGAAAATCAAAAACAAAGATATTAAAAACGCCTGCTTCCGCCAAAAACCCAATCCCAACAGCAAGGATAAAATCATTGAAGCAATAATAGTTATATTCATTCCGGAAACCGCGGCGATATGCCGAGTGCCAGTGAAGTTTAGTTTGTCTTTTAATGCTTTCGGGATATTATTCTCGTTACCGAAAACCAACGCCTCCAAAATTCCCTCCTGTGGCGGCGGAATAAACCGCTGGGCTGTTTTCTCAAATCGTTTTTTGAAAGAAAAAATGGTTCTAAATAACAAATTTCCCCTGTTCCCTTCCAGCCTTTTAATTTCCGGCCAGTTCATAACAAAATAAATTCTCTCTTTTCTGAGATAATCTTGATAATTAAAGACTTCAAATATCGGCGGCTCTGTTAATTTGCCTTTTATTTCCAATTTATCTCCGTAATTATATTCCGGATATTTTGAAGCAGTTACCAAGATTTTTTCGTTTTGCCCGGTTTTAAAGATAAAATTGGCGCTTTTTTCTTTTATATCGGGATTATCGGAAATAAATCCCGCCAGAACAACTTCTTTTTCATTATATCGCAGGAGTTTTGAATTATTCATTTGATTTTCTACGGATTGATAGCGCCATATTCCAAAAACTAGAAAAATCAAACAAAATCCGAACGCTGCGGCTCTTTTATATTCCCACAATGCGGAAATTAGAATAATTCCTGAAATAAAAAGGCCCATTATTATGGGCAAAGAAATCTTGGTTAGCGAACTCAGAAAAACTCCGGCAACAAATGAAAAACAAAAATACAGAAATATCTTTGACTTGCTCATTATCTCACCCGGCAAACTTCGAAAAAGGGAGAAACGGCTTTTTGAATTGCCAAAAGATATTTTTCAGAATAGGGTTTTATTTCTTGAAATTTAGGATCTAGGTTTTTTTCTGGCCGAAAAGTTTGGAGATAATATCTTTTGGCCCCGGAAATCCAGCGGGCAATTTTCAGGATATCTTCCTTTTTCAGCAAATCAGGAACGACGGTCGTGCGAAACTCATAGTCAACCCTGTTTTCCATCAAAAGAGCGACGCTTCTTTCAATATTTTTAATATTTATTTTCCTGCCAACCAGTGTTTCATACTTTTCTTTTGGCGCTTTTATATCCATTGCCGCATAATCTATTAATTTTTCATCAATCAGGCGTTTTAACGTTTCGGGGAATGAGCCGTTGGTATCCACCTTTACCGCCAAGCCCAGTTTTTTTATATTTTTTACAAATTTCGGCAAATCTTTGTTTAAAAAAGGCTCTCCTCCGCAAACAACCACGCCTTCAAGCAGTCCTTCCTTTGATTTCAAAAACTTGAAAAGTTCTCTTTCTGAAATCTTAGGATGTTTCGCTATTTTTTCCGGCAAAACAATTTCAGAAGAATAACACCACGGGCACCTAAAATCGCAGCCGGCCAGAAAGACCGTGGCTGCCAATTTTCCGGGGTAATCTATCAGGGTAAGTTGTTGGAGGCCGCCGATTAGCATTATTTAAGGATTTAAACTTTGACCAATTCTTTATCTTTAATTTTGAATTCTTTTCTTTCTTTGTATTCCTGTCTTTTGCCCAAATTCCACTGCTGGACTGGCCTAATATAGCCTACAACGCGAGAATAAACTTCGCAAGGCTGTTTGATGGTGCATTTTGGACACTGGAAATGCTCTCCGATTAAATATCCGTGGGTGGGACAAATTGAAAAAGTTGGAGTTAGGGTAATATAGGGCAAACGGAAATTTTCAAAAACTTTTTTGACTAGGTTTTTTGCCATTTGCGGATCGGAAATTTTTTCTCCCAAAAATATGTGCATTACCGTGCCGCCGGTATACTTTACCTGAAGGTCGTCTTGAAGTTTTAATGCCTCAAAAACGTCATTGGTGTAATTCACGGGCAGCGTTGTGGAGTTGGTATAGTAAGGAACTTCTTTGGTGCCGGCGGTGATAATATCAGGATATTTTTCTTTATCGGCGCGCGCTTGCCTGTAACTGGTCCCTTCGCCGGGGGTGGCCTCAAGATTGTACAAATTTCCAGTTTGTTCCTGATATTTAATCAAACGGTCGCGCATAAAATCAAGGACTTCTGTTGCAAATTTTTTGCCTCTCTTGGTTCCGATATCTTCTCCAAGAAAGTTTAGCAGCGCTTCATTCATGCCCATTAATCCAATCGTTGAGAAGTGGTTGCCAAAATAAGACCCTCGCATTTTCTTCACCGATGCTAAATAAAAACGGGAATAAGGATAAAGCCCCTTTTCCATGAAATTCTCCAGGGCCTTTCTTTTAATTTCCAAGCTTTCTTTCGCCAAATCCATTAAATGCCCCAATTTGCCTAAGAAATCATTTTTGGTTTTGGACAAATAACCGATTCTCGGCATATTAATTGTCACCACGCCGATGCTTCCGGTTAAGGGAGCCGAACCGAAAAGTCCGCCGCCCCTCAGATAAAGCTCTTTATTTGAAAGGCGGAGCCGGCAGCACATTGACCTCACGTCTTCGGGGCTCATGTCAGACTGGATAAAATTCTGGAAATAATTTACCCCGTATTTGGCAGTTGCTTCCCATAAAGGGACCAAAGCCGGGTTATCCCAGTTAAAGTCTTTGGTAATGGAAACCGTTGGAATGGGAAATGTAAAAGGCCTGCCTTTGGCATCGCCCTCCATCAGCCCCTCGTAAAAGGCCTTGTTGAACATATCTATCTCTTCTTGGAATTCAGCGTAGGTTTCTTTTTGGGGCTGGCCGCCGATAATAACCGGCTGCTTTGCCAAAAATGAAGGTGGATTAATGTCTATAGTTACATTTAAAAACGGCGTTTGAAAACCGACGCGGGTCGGCACCATGCAATTGTATAAAAATTCCTGCATTGCCTGCTTGACCTGCGCATAGCTTAAATGGTCATAGCGGATGAAAGGAGCCAAGAGCGTGTCAAAATTGGAAATCGCCTGGGCACCGGCCGATTCTCCCTGCACGGTGTAAAAGAAGTTCACCAATTGGCCCAAAGCCGTCCTGAAATGCTTGGCGGGCCGGCATTCAACTTTCCCCGGCACTCCTCTAAAGCCTCTCATCAGCAAATCATACAAATCCCAACCCATGCAGTAGCAGGCAATCGTCTCCAGATTATGAATATGAAAATCTTCGTTGAAAGCCGCGTCCCTTATTTCTTTTGGATAAACTTTGTTCAGCCAATATTTTTTGGAGATTGAAGAAATTATATACTGGTTCAGACCCTGCAAGGAAAAGGTCATATTAGCGTTCTCGTAAACCTGCCAATCAAGCTCTTTTAGATATTGGTCAATTCTTTCAGTTGACTCGTCAACTATCACCATCGCTTCTCTTATTCTTCTTCTCTGCTCGCGGTAAAGGATGTAAGATTTGGCGGTTTCAACCAGCCCTTCCAAAATTAAAACCTCTTCAACGATGTCCTGGACTTGTTCAACCTGGGGAATTTCGTCTTTTTTGAAACGGCGGTTTAAAATTTGAATGACTCTGTCGGAAACTTTTCTTGATTTCTTCCCATCGCCCTGCCCGGTCGCGGTAATTGCCTTCAAAACTGCATCAGTAATTTTTTGCTGGTCAAAATTTACAACCGTTCCGTCCCTCTTTTTAATTTTTATTATTTTGTTCTCCATCCCCGTACAAGAATTTCGACAATAAAATGTATTTTTCGAAATTATTTGTAATTACTAATTTAATATTTCTAATTATTTATAGTTTACCCCTTGCCTGCTAATCCATTTTATTAAAAATAGTTGGAATTCTTTACGGGGTAAATTTTTCTACAACAAATTACTCCATTTTAACCCATGAAAAAATTGGGTCAAGCCCTCCCCAAGTTTTTTAAAAATTTTTACAAAATATTTTTACTCTTTAATAAAAATAGCAGAAAAAGACTGATAGGACAAGTAGGTCAATCTGTGGAAAACTCAACGCTTATAGAGAATCATTATTTTCTAAGATTCTTTTGATAATTTTCTTTAAATCATAAGAATCGCAATGCTTCAGAACGCCAAAATACGACTGCATTGTTTGACTAAAGGATTCTTCTGTTATTTTCCCGCTCCTTAAATCCTTTATTTTCCTTTTTATCTTTCTTATCATCCGGTTTTTGGTTTTTGTTCTTAAAATCCTGCAATGCGGAAAGCTGACATAACCTAAAAAATCTATTCCTTGGTGGTATTTTTTAACAATTATCTTTTGGGGATGCAAAAACAGCTTCAATTTTTGCGCTAAAAAATTATTTATTGATTTGATAATTTTCTCCAAAGCATCTTGTTCTTCTAAAAAAATAAAATCGTCGCAATAGCGGATGTAATATTTAATCTTTAAAATATGCTTTACGAAAAAATCCAGTTCGTTAAGGTAAATATTGGCGAACAACTGACTGGTAACGTTGCCCAAGGGCAGCCCCTTGCCAGGCAAGGCTGAAAAGCTCTTGATTATTTTTTCCAGCAGCCAAATAGCATTTTCGTCTTTGATTTTGTTCTTAATTAAAGAAATTAGAATGCCCTGGTCAATTGAATCAAAAAACTTTTTGATGTCGCACTTTAGGACAAAACAGGTTTTGGTGTTATTTTTGTTAACTTTCCTCAAAAACTCTTGAAGCCGGTTTATAGCTCTGTGCGTTCCTTTTTCAAGACGACAGGAATAAGAGTCAAAGATAAAAGTCGGGTCAAAAATAGGATACAATACCCTGAATACGGCGTGGTGTGAAACCCTGTCTCTAACGCAGGCCTTATGGATACGTCTTAATTTTGGGTCTTGGACGCAAAAAGAAGTATAATAAGAATGCTCGTAGGTTCTGGCTTTTAATTCCTCGTGGAGCTGGAATATATTGTTTTCCAGATTAAATTCAAATTGTTGGACATCCGATTTATTCCTTTTTCCCTTTTTGAATTCTTCCCAGGCTAAAAATAAATTATCAAGCGAAATAATTTCGTCAAAAACATTATGGAAAACTTTTCCTCTAATACCCCCCCCCCAGCGGGTTTAATCTGCCGATTTTGCATAAAGTTTATGATTTTTACAAATTATTTTACCAATATTTAGATTCCTTCCCGCGAAAAGACCGCTATTGTATCGGCCAAAAATGCGAAATCTTAATTTTAGATATTTTAGAATCAGCCATTACGGCCGCTCAAGTTCCCAAAAATGAAAAATCGATTTTTCTAAATGAAATAAGCACGAAGTTGAATGTTTTGAGAATTATAATTCGTTTGGCAAAAGATATAAAAGTATTGGATTTTAAAAAATACCTAATCCTCCAAGAGAAAATCAACGAAATTGGTAAAATGTTGGGTGGCTGGATAAAATCATTGAAATAATTTTTTTAGAAAACGCCCCAAAATGGGGCGTTTTCGTTTTGGATAGAGAAAGAAGTTCCGGGCGGAGGCAAGCCCGATGTTGCTGTTGGCATCGTCGTCGTTCCAGTTGTTGACGTTCAGACCATTGGAGTCAAAGTTGCCCAAGTTGACGCGGTTACCATCCGAGGAAATAAGTTGTCTATTTTCATCTATGCCACTGGAAATTGTCCCGTTTTAACAAGACTCTTTCCTGTATTTTATTCCGAGGCAGCCCCGTTTAAAACGTAGCGCCCTCGCTAAAAACAGACAAGAAGTTCAGTCTCTATTTTAGAGTTCCTGCGAGGATAAGCCGTAACCGATCCTTCATTAACAGGATAATTTTATTATATCAAAAATTTGTATTATAAAAAAACAGCCCTGTTGGAAATCGCTTGCGATTTCCAACAGGGCTTTAAGTGTTCAACCTTCAAGAATCAAGGATTCAAGAAGACTGAACTTTCCGGGCGGAGGCAAGCCCGACGCCGCTGACGGCAACGCCGCCGCTCCAGCCGTCGACGCTCAGACCACCGGAGCCAAAGCGGCCCAAGCAGACGCGGCGACCACCCGAGGAAAAGTCCTTGCATCTGGCGTAGATGCTGGGGAGTAATCGCTCCCCGGTGGCCAGACAGTGGCCGATGACAGCGTAAGCCATCACGCGGACTGCCGGGACTTCCTCGTTTAACTGGAGCAGGGTTTGCTGGTTGTCCCAGGTCTCGTTTGCGGAGTCAGGCACGATGTCCTTGTGGACAAGCGCCCACTCGGCTTTGCCCTGTTCCTTGGCGAAGGCCTGGTCTTGGTACCAGTCCTGCTTGTAAAACAGGTGTTCTGCCTTCTCCTTGATCTGGAGCAGGGACAGAGGAAACACTGCGGCCAGGATGTGGGTATCTCTGGCCTCCTTTAATTCCTCCTCGGTGAAAGGAATTCTGGCCAGAACCGCCTGCTCCTCGTCGCTCGGCTTGACGCCGAAAAGCTTCTCCGCCTCTTCCTGACCGAAGAAGTTCTTGCCCATAATCTTGCGGGCGCGGGTCGGAGTGAGAAAATCTCCAGCCAACGCCTCTTTGCGGAGCCGGCCGATGTTGGTAAGAACGTACGCCAGCACCTCGCCGTCTAGAGTCCCGTCTCCTACCATCCTCCAGAAGTCCTGCATCTGGCCAGCCGTTATTCCCGACTGGCTTACGACGACCTTGCGCTTTAGCATGGCCGTCCTCCTTATGAAAATGTGCTTCTTTTGCTGCCGTTTGCCCGGCAACATGGCACACCAAGCCCTATGCCTGATATGCTTATATTATAGCAAATATAAATAAAAAGTCAAGGTTTTATGGATTTCGCTCCGAAGTGCAACTTTTGAGGCAAGGATTATTAAAGAGCACTTCGCAGGCTTGCCAGCATGGTTTCCGCTGAAAGCGGAATGGCAAGCCGAGAAATGAACAGCAATTTCTCGCAGGGAAATTGACTGTGTATCTTTGATAATTCTTGCCGAAAACAACTATACATTGCGCTTTGGATTACAACCTGCTCGGACGCTTAAAACCCGGTGGCGATTACCGTAACCTTTATCTCCCCTGTTTTCAGTTTTTCGTCTTGGATGGCGCCGAAAATAATTCTGGCATCCGCTGAAACGTTCTGGGTGATTATTTTCGCCGCTTCTTCCACCTCGGATAAGCTAATATCTTTTCCGCCTGACACATTAAACAGAATTCCCTTGGCTCCCGAGCACGATAAATTAAGCAAAGGGAAGTTTAGCGCCCGCAAAGTGGCTTCTTTCGCCCTTTCTTGCCCTTTTGCTATGCCCACTCCGAAAAGAGCAGAGCCTGAATCTTTCATAATCGCTTTAACATCGGCAAAGTCTATATTGATGATCCCCGGCAGGATAATCAAATCGGAAATCCCCTGAACTGCCTGTCTCAGAATTTCGTCGCAGAACCAAAAGGCGCTGGCAACGGTCGTTTCCGGCTCTAATATTGAAAGTAACTTGTCGTTAGAAATAATAATTAAAGAGTCAACTTTTTCTTTTAGTTTTCTTAAACTGCTTTCGGCGATTTCTTTTCTTTGCTCGCCCTCAAAAGAAAAAGGCTTTGTTACTATGGCAATTGTTAGCGCCCCGAGGCTTTTGGCGATTTCAGCCACAACCGGCGTAGCGCCGCTGCCGCATCCGCCGCCCAGCCCGCAAGTAAGGAAAACCATATCGGCTCCGTTCAAGGCTTGCCGAATTTCTTCCTTTTGTTCTTCAGCCGCTTTTTTCCCGATTTCCGGGTTCATACCGGTACCGAGACCCCTGGTCAATTTTTTCCCAATTTGGATTTTCTGGTGGGACACATTTTTTTGAAGATCTTGCGCATCGGCATTTATCACAATCAACTCTACTCCTTTGATTTTACATTTCATCATTCTAGAAACTGCGTTCCCGCCCGAACCTCCCACTCCAATCACCTTTATTTTTGCAGAATTTGTCATATTTGGAATTTTAGATTTACTTTATTAGGGCACAAAAATCCTAAAAAACTTTTTTATTTTATTTATAACGCCCCCCGCGCGGGGACCGGGACCTTCGGGGCCTCCCTCTGCTTCGGCGCCTTCTAAAACCAAACCGCAAAGCACTGACAAACTGCTATCCTCCGAGAAAGATGGAAATCCCTGCGGAAAACCAATACGGCAGGGCAGTTTTAGTTCTTTTCTGGCTAATTCTTTAATCCCGGGCAGTTTTGCCCCTCCGCCGGTTAAAACCACTCCGGCGGGCAATAAATTTTGGCGCGATATCTTTTTTAGTTCCTTGTTTGCTAAACTGAAAATTTCGGAAACCCTAGCTCCGATAATGTCGGTTAATGTTTTCTTGGAAAAAATAATTGGCTCTTCTCCTTCAATTTTTATTTTTTTCTCGTCCGTGTGTGATTTTGCGGCAGCGTGACAACTCCCAAATTCCAATTTTATTTTCTCGGCGACATCAATATCGGTTTTTAGGCAAATGGCAATATCGCTGGTGATGCTCCCTGAGCCTATCGGAAAGATAGCAACGTGAATCAAACTGCCCTCTTCAAATACGGCTAAACTTGTAGTCCCGGCCCCGATGTCCAGAATAACAACGCCTAATTCCTTTTCTCTCGGCGTCAATACTGCCCTTGCGGCAGCTAAAGGACTGGGGGTTGAATAATTCACTCGCAGATCGGAATTCAAAATGGCCTGGGTTGAGTTTTTCAAGTACGGAGAAAAACCGCAGAGAACCAATACATCCGTCTCAAGCCGCATACCCTGCATGCCCACTGCCTCTTTTACCCCGCCTTCATCATCAACGATAAATTCTCGCGGGAAAATGTCCAAAATTTCTTTGTTGGCTGGCAAAGAAAAAGACTGGGCGTTCTGTAAGACCCTTTCGATATCTTCTTCAGAAATTCTTTGGTCAGCCCGGGAAACGGAAACCAATCCCCGAGAAGATGTGCAAAATATGTGGCACCCTCCAATGCTGGCATAAACACCCTCTATTTTCCGTCCGCAGTCTTGCTTAACCTTCTTTACTAAATTTTCGATAATTTCTGATACGTTGTGGACATTGATAACCACCCCTTTCCTCACCCCCAAAGAGACCTCTTGGCGATGAGATAAAATTTCGAAGTTTGAGTCGTCTGGTTTCTTCGCAACCGAAAGAATCTTGATTGAACTGGTCCCGATATCTAATCCTGTGATAATGTAAGGCCGGGCCATGAATTTTAGAATATAGAATTAAGAATTTAGAATTTTGGATAGGTAATGTTTTTGTTTCGCTTCCATTTCCCTTGCCTGCCTTTCGCCTTTTTCGTGATCGTATCCCAGCAAATGCAGAATGCCGTGAATCAAAACCAAAGCTAGTTCTTTCTTAAAGGTGGTGCCGAATTCTCTTGCGTCTTTTTTAACTCTTTCGGGACAAATCACGACCTCTCCTAATGATAAATCAAATTCCGATGCCTCGAAAGAAAGAACATCAGTCGGCTTGTTTTCCTTTCTGTATTTTTTATTTAACTTTTTAATTTCTTTCTCCGGGACTAAGGCAATGGAAAGGTCCGCTACCTTGCTATTTTCGCCTTTTAAAGCAATTTTGGCAACTCTTTTCAAAAAATTTCCATCAACCTTTTCTTTTGTTAAGTTATTAATTCCAATCATGAAAAACTTAAAATAATACTTAATTCTATCAATTTCAAACTAAAAATCAAGCATTGATTGGCGGAGGACGGACCTCCGCTAACTTTTCAATCAGCAAAAAACAGAGACCGGGTCTCTGTTTTTTTATTTTCAAACTCTATTTGGGGGTTAATGATTCTTTCACAATTTTACTTACTAGACTCCCGTCTGCTTTTCCCTTAATTTGGGGCATTATCTCAGCCATAACCTTCCCCATATCTTTTACTGTTGTGGCCCCGGTTTTCCCTACCGCTTCCTTAATTATTTTTCTCAATTCGTCTTCTGGCATTTGCTCTGGCAGGTATTTTTCCAAAACTTTAATTTCGGCCCGCTCTTTGTCGGCTAAATCTTTCCGGTTGCCCTTTTCAAATGCCAGCACCGATTCCTTTCTTTTCTTTAGTTCGGAAAAAATAATTTCAATTATCTCTTCTTGGGTTGCTTCTTTCCCTTTGGCAAGTTCTTTATTCATAATGGCGGCCAAAAGCATGCCTAAAACGGAACGACTTAACGTATCCCCCTCTTTTAGGACTGAATTCAAATTGTTTTTTATTTTTTGCTTAAGAGTTTCCATTTAGTAACGCCTAAAAGATTTAAATTTTAGCTCTTCGCCCTTTCCCATTTTTATCATATTTTCGTATTCCTTCTTTTTCTCTTCCCTTCTTAGGGCAGACTCTTTTTTCATATTCTTACTTTTTTCTCTTTGTTTGAATCGATTTTTTCTCGCACGCATCAAAATCCCGCTTTGTTTCACTCTTTTGGAAAAGCGTCGAACTAGGTTTTGAGATGTTTCTCTTTCTTCTTTCTTTATTTCCAGCGCCATAATGATTATTTATGGTAAATCCTTTGGTTTACCGCTTAATAAATGTAAGTGTAAATGATCGACCATTTGCCCGCCATCGCGACCAACGTTAAAAACCAGATTGTATCCCTTTAAGCCCTGGGTTTCGGCTATTTTCTTAGCCGTTAGGACCAAATCGCCAATCAAAGTTTTGTCGCTCTCGCCAAGATGAGCCACAGAGACAATATGTTTCTTAGGAATAATCAGAAGATGAACCGGAGCTTTTGGGTGTATGTCTTTGATAACAATTACCTTATCGTCTTCGTATAAAATATCGCTTGGCACCTCCTTATCTATAATTTGGCAAAAAATACAATCCATATTATTTCTTTATCCGCTTTTTTACTGCCTCTACGACTTTTTCCAATTTCACTATTTCCTGTTTTCCGCTCCCCATGTCTCTTATAATCATTGTCCCCTCCAAAGCTTCTTTTTGGCCAAGGATTAAAGTATATTTCACCCCCAATTTATCGGCTCTCGCCAATTGCGCTTTCAAAGAATCTCTGCCAAAAGATTCGGCAACCCCTATTTTTGCTTTTCGGAATTCCTCCAGCAGATTTAACCCTTTCTTTTTTGCTAAACCTCCGAGTTGAGCGAAAAATATCTGGGCTTCGCCGGTTTCAGGAAAATTGGCATCTGATGCTTTCATCAAATTTACCATCCTCTCTATCCCCGCGGCGGCTCCGCAGCCGGCGGTGTCTCTTCCTCCTAACAGTTTAACCAATTTATCATATCTTCCTCCGCCTGCCAAGGCAACCTGATTTTCATTCTCCTTTTCGGAAAAAATTTCAAAAACGGTTTTGGTGTAATAATCCAAGCCGCGAACCAGATAAGGGTTCAGGCGATAAGGCAAGCCAATTTCATCTAAAAATTCCAAGACTTCTTTGAAATGCGCCCGGCATTCCTCGCAAAGATGGTCAAGTATCTGGGGAGCATCGGCCTTCAACGGCTGGCATTTTTCTTCTTTGCAGTCTAGAATTCTTAATACGTTTTCTTGCAGCCTCCTCCGACAGTCCAAGCACAAAGATGATGCTCTTGACTTAAAATAGTTTGCCAAAAGTTTTTTATAATAAGGCCTGCATTGATTATCGCCGATGCTGTTTATTTCAACAATTAAATTTTTTAATTTAAGTTCCCGCAAAATGCTGTAAAAAATCTGAATAATCTGAGCGTCAATCACCGCCCCCTTTTCCCCTAAAACCTCAAATCCAAATTGCCAGAATTGGCGATATCTTCCGGCCTGCGGGTGTTCGTAACGGAAACAAGGGCCCCAATACCATATTTTTAAAGGCTGAGGAAGGCTTTGCATTCCGTTTTCAATATAGGCCCGGACAATGGGAGCTGTCCACTCGGGCCTAAGGGCTAAAAGATCGCCTCCTTTGGTACGCAAAGTATACATTTCTTTTTTAACAATATCCGTTGAAACGCCGATCCCTTTTGAAAAAAGCTCGGCATCTTCGACAACCGGCGTATCAATTCTCCCGTAACCGTAAAAACCGGCGATATTTGAAACTGTATCGTAAATTTTTTTAAAATATTTCTGGTCTTCGGGCAAAATATCGTGCATCCCGACAACCGACTGAAATTTTGGTTTTCTCATAATAATTTACAGATTAATAAGCGGGCGTTTTGATTTCTGATAGAGCGTTAAACGGCCAAGCCCTCAAAAAGACGCGGCCGATTATATCCCCTTTGGGCAAAACGCCGAATCTCCTTGAGTCGTAAGAAAAATCCCGGTTGTCGCCTAAAACAAAGTATTCGTCTCCCCCTAAAGAAAACCTTAAATTGCCGGAAGTTGTTGAAAGGGAAAGATAGTTTGCTTCGTTCAGAACAACCGAGCCTTTTTCATTATAAATTATTATCCTGCCGTCTTTAACCTCCACAGTCTCCCCCGGAAGCCCGATAATTCTTTTAATAAAACGCTGGGAAAGGTCTTTGGGATATCTAAAAACTATCACCTCCCCTCGTTGAGGACTTCGGAAGCGATAAGAGATTTCATCTACCAACAAGTAATTTCCGTCTTTGAAATTAGGTTCCATTGACTGGCCTCTCACCAAAAACGGCTGAAACAAAAAATATCTGATAGGTATAACTATTGCCAGGGCGACAACAACTATTTTCAAAGTCTCCCAAATAAATAAAAGGATTTTTTTCATAATAAGTCGATGGTTTACTATAACAAATTTTTTTATCATTCGCAATACCATACCAAAAAAGGAGCCGAGACACGAAGTCTCGGCTTTGTTTTGCGTTAGCGTGAGGCAATGGCACCCGAATATGCCCCCGCCCTCACGAAAGGCGGCGATGGCGAAGCGGCAAACATGCCGTTGTCCGTTCTTCTCCTCTCCCAACGCCGGACACTGGTGATAAAAACCCGCATCCTATCCGGCGTAGTCTCCACCTCGAACTGCCGGCAGAACCGCCCGGTAAATACCCTCACGGCATCCTTGTCGTCGGGGTCAGGTCCTTCCCGAGAAATGAAGTTCCTCTGCGGGCTAGTGAGATTCCTGACCGAAGTGATGGATGCGGTTGAGGTCCTTGCCATGAGAGGTTCCCTTCTTAACTTGCTGGTCCTTGGTTAACTCCCTAAACTGCACGTTGCTCGCACTTCTGCTTTCTCTCTATAATGCCTCCTTTCTGGCTTACGCATTTAAAGAGCAAAAGCTTAATATTAAGTAATTATAGTCATTAAGAAGTCTTTGTCAACCTTGAAATAAAAGTGCCCCACTGATTACACAAGTGGGGCGTTTCGCCGGACCCAGGATTCGCGCCTTGCCGATGTGTCGCACGTTGGCTAGGCGGAATCGAGGGCCGTGGCCGGGGTGCTCTTCGGGTCGCCGATCGTCTTCTCGCTCGTGCTCTCCAGGTACTGCCGCGTCGTCTTCGGGATCTTCGACACGTCGAATCTCAGGTACCTCATGATACACCTCTCCTTCTCGTCGGAGACCTTACCATTCCACAGACCGTTCTGTGGGTTATGGGTCCTGAAAGAACAAATGTACTTTTTATTATAATAACTTGAACCAAAGGAACGTGTCAATCCTTCATTGAAAATTTCCGAAAAAAATGCCACAATATACCATATGATTCTTATTGTCGGCCTGGGAAATCCAGGAGGAAAATACGCCGATACCCCCCACAATGTCGGGTTCAAAGTTCTTGACGAGTTCAGGAAAAGAAATAATTTCCCCGGTGTTCGCTTTTCCAAAAAATTCAAAGCGTTTATCTCAGAAAATAATCTTCCCACTTCAACCGGGCCCCAGGTAGTAACAACTGCTTCGCCTCAAACCTTTATGAATGTTTCGGGTACATCAATAAGTTTTCTTGATGATTTTTATAAGATTGAACCTGAAAATAATATG
>Ga0315294_10004619_pt1 | contig 15049 bp, 15 predicted proteins | sample YL17G13_40_MG_FD_203626 | JGI IMG/M metagenome (GOLD analysis project Ga0315294, IMG submission 203626) | Sediment microbial communities from Yellowstone Lake, YNP, Wyoming, USA - YL17G13_40 | ecosystem: Environmental > Aquatic > Freshwater > Lake > Sediment | place: USA: Wyoming | collected... | reverse complement strand
AAAAATATCGCACGCCCGTCCTGTTGATGGCGGACGAAGCGGTCGGACACATGACCGAGCGCGTCGTCGTTCCGCCGGTCGAATCGCTCCAGTTGTATCCGCGCCGCAAACCGACGGTCCCACCTGAACACTATCGTCCATTTGAAGGCGATACGAATGGCGTGCCGGCGATGGCGTGCGCGGGCGAGGGCTATCGTCTGCACGTCACCGGCTTGACGCACGACGAGCGCGGTTATCCGGCAACCTCCACGCCCGACACGCAAGCGCGGCTCGTTCACCGGCTGATTGCAAAAATCCGCGACCATCGCGACGACATTCTACGCGCGCAAAGCGATGGCTTGGACGATGCGGATGTGATCGTCGTCGCGTACGGGATCACCGCGCGCATCGCGCTGTGGCCCATCGAGATGGCGCGCGCCCAAGGCATCAAGGTCGGCTGGCTTAAACTGATCACGGTGTGGCCCTTTCCCGAAGATTTGATCCGCGCGCTCGCGCCACGCATCAAGGCATTCGTCGTGCCAGAAATCAACTACGGACAAATCGCGCTCGAAGTCGAACGCTGCGCGGCCGGTCAGGCGCGCACGATCCTGGTGCCGCACGCGGGCGGCGAGGTGCACGAACCGCATGTGATTCTCGACGCGATTCGCGACGCGGCGCGCAAGAAGACACGGAGACGAGGGGATGGGGAGACAAGGAGACGTGGTTCGTAGTGGGCGATTCGTCGCCGTCAACGTGGACTGAGAAATAGACGTAAGGTGACAAGGTGACAGGGTGACAAGGAGATAAGGAAATGGCGGGACAGGGCGAAGCGAGCGAACCAATTGAGCGGATGAATGGACATGAGTTGGCAGAGGTCAGTCCGCATCATCCGATGGATCGGTTGCTGCGTCGGGATCGGCTGCCGCACATCTGGTGTTCCGGGTGTGGGTTGGGGACCGCGCTCAATTGCTTTCTCGGCGCGCTGATTCAAACGAAATTGGATTCGAATCAGGTTGCGATTGTTTCCGGCATCGGCTGCTCCGGGCGCGTGGCGGGCTATGTCGCGATGGATTCGTTTCACACGACGCACGGTCGCGCGATTCCGTTCGCGACCGGCTTGAAACTTGCGAATCCAAAACTCAAAGTCGTCGTTTTCTCCGGCGATGGCGATTTGATCGCGATTGGCGGCAATCATTTCATTCACGCCGCGCGGCGCAACATGGATATGACCGTGATTTGCGTCAACAATTTCATCTACGGGATGACCGGCGGACAACTCGCGCAGACGACGCCGATCAGCGCGCGCACCAGCACATCGCCGTATGGCAACACCGATCATCCCTTCAACCTGGTTTATCTTGCGGCGGCGAGCGGCGCAACGTACGTCGCGCGCTGGACGACCCTGCACGTGCGTCGTCTGCAACGCGCGATCGGCGAGGCGTTGCTCAAGCCCGGTTTTTCGTTCGTCGAAATCATCAGCCCTTGTCCCACGTTGTACGGCAGATGGAACAAGCAACGCAGCGGTTTGGAGCAGATGGCATATTACAAAGAGAAATCCATCATCCAACACGGCGCGGATCCGCGTCTCGCGGATATTGATTTGAATGGGCAGATTGTCGTGGGCAAGTTTGTTGATGTGGAGAAGAAGAGTTATTTGGAATTGCAGCAGGGGAGCGGGGGCGCAGGGGTGCAGAGGAGACGATAGATTCCTCCTCTGCGCTCTGGCGCCCCTGCTTCTCTGCTTTGGGATTTTCAATTACGACGAGTGGAGCAGACAATGACTCGCACTGAAATCCGACTCTCCGGCTTCGGCGGGCAAGGCATCGTCCTTGCCGCGTACATCCTGGGCAAAGCCGCGGCGTTGTTCGATCACAAGCACGCGACGATGACGCAAAACTATGGACCCGAATCGCGCGGCGGCGCGTGCAGCGGGCAGGTGATTATTTCGGACGCGCCGGTGAGTTATCCGCACCTGACGCAGCCGAATGTGGTCGTCGCGATGTCGCAGGAAGCATTCACGAAATATTCCGGCGAAGCAGCCGACGGGGGTCTGCTGTTGATAGACGAAGATTTGGTACAAACGAGCCATGGCGCATCGAACGCGCGGCTTTATTGTATCCCTGCGACGCGCATCGCCGAAGAGATGGGACGAAAGATGGTCGCGAACATCGTGATGCTGGGCTGCCTCGCGGCGCTCGATCAAAGCGTATCGCCGGACGCGCTACGGCAAGCCGTGCGCGACAGCGTGCCCAAAGGCACTGAGGATTTGAACCTCACCGCGTTCGAGCGCGGGTATGCATATGGGAAGCAGTTGGGCGGCACGAAACGTGATGCGTGAAACGTGATGCGTGGTGCGTGATTCACGTTTCACGTCTTTGGTCACCAGTCCCATCTTCGGAGGAGTAAGAACATGAAGCGGTACAATCTCATTCAGGCACGCGGCGCCGAGTTTACTTCCGGCACGGAAGGACTCGCAATGGAAGGCGAAGGCAACGACGTCGTTGAGTGGAAAATCAAGCGCGGCACGGTGAGTATGATCGTCCCCGCCACCTTGCCCGACAGTGAAATCTGCGAAGAGTGTTTTGACGAACAGACTTACCTGAGCGTCGAATTGGAGGATGGCACGTATATTTCCGGTTCGATCCGCAACGGCGAGGCGCATCTGGAAGCCGATTTTGCGCGGCGGCAACGGAAGCGACCGGTGGCCAAGCCGGTCCGGCGACGCTCCAAACGATCCTTGGTAAAACACAACGTGTTTTCTAGACGCGTGGCGATGGAATGATGATGTTGCGTCTGACGATTGACGAACGCACGATTCGAGTTCCGGTGGGTTACACATTGCTCCAAGCCGCGCGCGAAAACAACATTCCAATTCCAACGTTGTGTTCGCACGAAGCGCTCTTGCCGTACGGCGCGTGTCGGCTTTGCCTGGTCGAGTTGGTAGAGCCGCGCGGAAGCCGCCTCGTCGCATCCTGCGGGTATCCTTGCCAAGACGGTCTCGTTGTCCGCACGCAGAGCGACCTGGTCATCAGCACGCGGCGCACCGTCATCGAATTGCTGATGGTGACCGGCGCGCACTTGCCGATCATTCGCGCGCTCGCGGCGGAAGCCGGCGTTGACGCGCCATACGTCGCGTTGCCGCCGAACGATTGCATTTTGTGCGGGCTGTGCGTGCGCGCCTGTCGCGACCTCGTCGGCGTGAGCGCGATCAGTCTGACTCATCGCGGAATGGATCGCACGATCAGCACACCGTTTCGAATTTCCTCGGCGGATTGTATCGAGTGCGGCACGTGCGCGCTCGTGTGTCCCACGGGCGCGATCCGCATCGAAGATGTCACGCGCCCGATTCGGACCGCGCACACCTGGGGCTCGCCGTACGAACGACGCGCCTGTCGTTTGTGCGAGTACGATCCGCCGGGCGCGCCGTTTCCGGAGGATTATCGAGAGTTGTTGGGGATGTCGCAAAACGGGATGTGTGAAACGTGATCGGATTTGCCATGATGGATGAACCGAGCATCGGCGTATTTATTTGCGAGTGTGGCGGGAAAATCTCCGGCACGCTAGATGTGTCCGCGCTGGTTTGCGGCGCGCGCGAATTGTCCGGCGTGACTTGGGTCGGCTCCGCTGGATATTGGTGCTTGCCCAACAACGTCGAACGGATGCGCGCGATTATCGCCGAGCAAAAATTGAACCGCGTGATTGTCGCGGGTTGCGCGCCGCGCACGCACGACGCGCTCCTTCGCCGCGCGATAGATGGTATCGTCGCTCCCAATCTTGTCGGCGTAACCAATCTGCGGGATCTGTGTGCGCTGCCGCATCATGACAATCCAGCGGCAGCCACAGCCAAAGCGCGCGATCACATCGCGATGGCGGTGGCGGACTGGAGGGCGCGTCAGTCTGGCTCGCCGCGCGTCGCGCGCATTACGCCGCACGCGTTAGTGATCGGCGGCGGCATTGCGGGAATGACTGCGGCGTTGGCGTTGAGCGATGCCGATCTGCCGGTTACGCTCGTCGAACGCGAAGCGGAATTAGGTGGGCTGGCGCGTTTACGCGCGAGCGACTCGGAATCCGCTGCGCTCGTTTCTGGACGCCGCGCGGAGATTGGCGCGCGCGGAAATATTCAAGTATTGATGAACACGCATCCCATCAATGTCGCCGGAACTGTCGGTTGCTATCAGGTCACTTTAGGCAGCGGTCAAGCGATTGAAGCCGGCGTGATCATTGTCGCCACCGGCGCACACTATTCCGACTTCCAACCTCCGACTTCCAATCTTCAATCTTCAATCTCCAATCTCCAACATGTGGCGTTCGTGCTGTGCGATCGGTCGTCCGCAAAAATGCAGTCTTGCGCGCGCACCTGTTGTCTCGACACGCTGCGCCAGGCGACGGAAATCAAACAACACTCGCGTGAGAGCGAGGTCACGATCTTTTTCCGCGAACTCTACACGGCTGGTGGAACCTACGATGAACTGGTGTGGAACGCGCAGCAAGCGGGTGTGCGCTTCGTCCGCTACCCTGCGGGAGGCGCACCTCAAGTGGTCAATGGCGAAATCGTGGTGTACGACGAATTGACTGAGCGCGACGTGCGCGTGCGGTGCGATCAAATGATCGCCGCGATGCCGATGACGCCGCGCGCGGACACAGCCCAACTCGCCGCGATGCTTCGCTTGCCGATTGATTTGGGCGGCTTTATCGCGGACACGCGCGTACGATTACGGCCAGCCGATTGCATCGAGCGCGGCGTCTATGTGTGCGGCGCGGCGCATTTTCCGTGCGATGCGCAACGCGCGATCTTTCAGGCGTACGATGTTGCCGCGCGCGCGGCGCAGCATCTCCAACGCGGCGAGATCGTCAACTGGGCTCCGGCGGCGACGATCGACGCGGCGCGCTGCAATGGATGCGGCGATTGCGTGCGCGTTTGTCCGTTCGCGGCGATAGTGCTGACGAGGAGAGGGGGAGACAAGGAGGGGGGGAGACAGGAGGATTGGGGGAGGCTAGCAGTTGTTGATTCGTTGCTTTGTACTGGTTGCGCGAGTTGTGTGTCGGTGTGCCCGGTGAAAGCGACGCAAGTTCCGTTTGCGACGGACGAGCAGATGGAAGCGCAAGTTCGCGCGGGACTTGGACAAGGAGCGAGTCACCTTGTCTTCGCGTGTGAATGGAGCGGCTACTCCGCAGCAGAAATCGCCGGCGCGCGCGGGCTGATGTATCCGCCAAGCGCGCGCGTGATTCGCGTCAATTGCACCGGGCGATTGCAGCCCGGGCTATTGCTCAAAGCGTTGGAGACGGGCGCGGTGGGCGTGCTGGTGTTGGGCTGCGCGCCCGGTGTGTGCCACTACGAGCAGGGTAACGAACGCGCCGCCGCGATCTTTGAACAGGCGAACGCGTTGGGAAATTTGATGGGATTGGAAGTACGACTCGCGCTGAAATGGATTCCGCCGGACGACGGGGAAGCGTTCGTTAGGGCCGTGAGTGATTTTGTTGACGACGCAAACCGCAACGCACCATAGTGGTAACCCGAACATGACGCGAATAACTCGAATCACGCGAATAGAAAATCAGATTGGCGATATTCGCGGATGAAGAAATCTTCTGGAAGGAGGGGTCTATGAGTACCACAACTGGACGGAAATCGCGCTCTTCACTCGGACAAGTGATTTTGTTTTTGGTGCTAGCCATCGTTTTCTCCGCGCTCCCTTTTGTGCTGGCGATGGTGCTGGACAAATCTAGTCTGCCCTTCGCGATCTTCACAACGTGGTACGCGCTCGTGCCGCCGATCGTTTTGTTCCTCCTCGCGCTGTGGCTCAACTGGCGCGAGCCGCACTGGCTGCGCGCCCTGGGACGCGCTTGGGTGTACGTTTCGATCTGGTTTATCGTGCAGTACGTCTGTGCGGCTCTGGCGGGCGTACATTTGATCTTTCGCCTGTTGTCGTTGCCCGCTGTCACGACCGGCGAAGCCAGTTACTTTCTCATAGGCGGACTGCTCTTTCTGATCGGCGATGCGATCTTTTGGTTCGTCGGTAAGCGTGCGGGAACTCCGCAACCCAAGCGGCGCGCCAGTGGAATCGCGCTCGCGGCGCTTCTGTTGATTGTGTTCGTCGCGTTGCCATTGTTCATCGTCAGTCTCCTGGGACTAGGCGCGGGCATGTCTCCGGGTGCGGCAATTCCGACCCAGGATCAAATCTTCGGCTACATCAGCGATGTGTACAACCTGGGTGAGCGCCGACCGGGGTCTGCGGTTGATCAGAAGGCGATCACCTACCTCGCCGACAAGTTGCGAGCGTTCGGTTACACCGATGTCCGCGTCGAAAAGAGTAACTTTGATTACTGGGATGCGACGCGCTGGTCGCTGACGGTTCAGCCCGGCACAGCATCGTCCTGGGAAGCGGAAACGTTCTTTGTTCCATATACCGGACCGACGAAACCGGAAGGCATCACCGCTGAAATCGTTGACCTGGGAAATATTTCGTCACCCAAGTGGCAGGACGTGACCGGCAAAATCGTGCTGGTGGACATTCCGGCAACCGACCTCAGTTGGGATCAGATGAAACTGTTCAGTTTTCTCGCGTTCGATCCGGACCAATCTGCGAAGGGCTGGCATCATCCTTATCCGATTGGCTGGGGAATGAAGTGGGTGCCATTCTTTGAGCAGGCGGAGAGTCGCTCTCCCGCCGGCATCGTCGGCATCTTGCGCGATTATCCGACGATGGGCAAGTTCACGCACTACGTTCCGTACGATGGCGAACTGCGCGCGATTCCCAGTTTGTACCTTTTGCCCGCCGATGGTGATCGTTTGAAAGCGGAGATCGCCAAAGGCAAGACGACGGCGAAATTGGTGCTCGATGCGCAAGTGTCGAAGCAGGGTGGCGAGTCCGCGAATGTGTACGCGGTGCTGCCGGGCAAAAGTGCAAGTACGTTCATCGTCCACTCGCATCACGATGCGCCGTGGCGCAGCGGTGTTGAGGATAGCAGTGGCGTCGGCATGGTGCTGGGGCTTGCGCGCTACTATTCCCAGATTCCGCCGGCGCAGCGCGAGCGCACGATGATTTTTCTCTTCACCGGCGGTCACGTGGTCGGCGGACAGACGAATGTGGATTTCATCGCCAAGCACAAGAATGATCTGCTCGCGCGCACGATCTTTGATGTCGCGATTGAACACATCGCCGACGATTACAATCCGCCCGCGGCGCCCACCGGCAAAGTCGAACCGCGCGGGACGTTTATGACTGAGAATCCGGTTGCCGTGAGTTTGTTTGCATCCGCCGTGCAGCAAAACAATGTGACACGCATGTTGGTCTTTCCAACGGGAACGCCCCTGGGTGTTCCAACGGACGCCGGTCAATATCAGCGCGCCGGCATTCCGGTCGTCAGTTTGATCAGTGGTCCCACCTGGCTCTTCGACGACGACGACACCTTGGATCGCGTGGCAAAAGCGGAATTGGTGCCGCTGACGCGAATGTATGTGGATTTCATCAATCGGCTGAACGCAGTGCCGGACGTGTTGCTTCAATTCAATCTGACGGTGATGGTCGTGGGATTGCTCGCGTTGGTGTTGAGTCCGCTCGCGGCAATCGCGTTGGGGTGGAAGGAATGATGAAGGTTGGAAGTTAGAAATTGGATTCGCCATCTAACTTCCAACGTCCCGCATCCAACTTCTATCGCCCGGAGTAGTGATGAGTTACGATACATCGTTGCAACAGACGATCCATACCAGCGGCGTCCTCCGCTGTCTGGAATGTGGCAAGTGCACCGCGATCTGTCCGATCGCGCGGTACGACGGCGGCTTTTCGCCGCGCGTAACGGTGGGACGCGCGCTGGTGCGCCGCGACGATGAGTTGTTGCGGGATGATCGGTTGTGGACGTGCATCAACTGCCTGCACTGCAGCCAGGTCTGCCCGGCGAACGTGGATTATTCCGCGCTGACGCTCGCCGTGCGCGTGCAGGCGCGCCAACTGGGGCAAGCCGCCTTCTGCACGCACGGCGAAGCGATTCACGTCTGGATGCGAATGATGACGCAGCCGGAGTTGAAACAGAATCGGCTTGGGTGGCTGTCGCCGATCTCAGATTTCGGATTTCAGATTTCAGATTTGAACATCGCCACTCGTCCCTCGTCACTCGACACCCTCTACTTCGCCGGCTGCGCGCCGCACTACGACGCGCTCTTCGCGTCGCTTGGCATCAACGGCACATCGGTCGCGCGCGCCAGTGTCCGCGTCCTGAACGCTCTCGGCATCGAACTGCAGGTACTGGCGGATGAGCGCTGCTGCGGTCACGACTTGTTGTGGGAAGGCGACGTGGAGCGCTTCCTGCAACTTGCGCGCTTGAACGCCGAGATGATTCGCGCGTCCGGCGTCAAGCGCATTGTTTCATCTTGCCCTGAATGTGTCCGCGCGCTCAAGGTGGATTACCCGGCGTACGGAATTGAGTTAAACGTGCAGGTCTTCCACTTGTCCGAGTTGTTGGTTGATTCTGCGAATTCAAAATTCAAAATTCAAAATTCAAAATCCGCGCCTTCCAACATCCAACGTCCAATTTCTAATCTCCAGCATCCAATCTCCAAAGTGACTTTTCACGATCCCTGCCGCCTCGGTCGCCACCTGGGAATCTACGACGCGCCGCGCAAGGTGTTGGAGCAGTTAGGTTATCAAGTTGTCGAGATGCGGCACAACCGGCGCAACGCGACCTGCTGCGGGACGAACGGCTGGACGCACTGCGGCGCGGCAAACAAAGCGATCCAGGTTCAGCGTCTGCGCGAAGCCAAAGCGACCGGCGCGGAAGTGATGGTGACCGCGTGCCTCAAATGCCAGATTCATTTCAAATGTGCGCTGATGGATAAGCAAATTGCGGATGAAATTGGAATCGAGATGGTGGATTTGGCGGAGTTGGTGGCAAAACACCTATAACCTCGGGACAGTACATTTATGTCCGAACTCGGTGTACTTTTGCCAGGACATGGGCAGGAAACTCTAATGCGAGATATGAAGAAGCGTATTGAGAAAATCCATTCGGCACTTGACCTCGGCTTTAGTGATTACTTCAAGGATGAGAACGTCCGTGGACTGACCATTCACAACAGGTTAGAGATCATAGAAGAAGCCGTGTCGATTCTGGCAGTAGAAGAAGCCATTAATTTCTCCATTTTCTAGGCGCTGGGACACCAACATCCTACATCCGAGATTTATGCCTTGGATTTCCCATCGGATTTGCGTGCTTCTTTCTACTTGCTCTTGGGTGGCTATTATCGGCAAGCAATTTTGTGCCTTCGCAATTGGCTAGAGATGCGCTTATTGGGCATTTATTTTGGTCTTGCGGAGCGAGACAAATCCAAGTATAGTGATTGGAAATTGGGCAAGTTCGAAGCTCCATTTGGAAAACGACTTATCAAACGCTTGTTTTCAATCGCCAAGTTTCAGAAAGCAGACAAACAAGTCGGATTGCGAGATAATTTGAAAATACTCTACGCAGAGTTATCTGCCTTCACACATGGTGCTGGCCTTGAGAAATATGATCTTCAAGCAAACACTGATAATGTTCCGCGTCATAACGGCACATCTGTGGATTTGTGGTTCAGCTTGATGAAGCGCACTTTTGTTCAAGTTGCATTTTGCATGTTCGTTGCGTATGGCTATGAAGTCTTCCGTCACATTAGACCCGATGAAGTCCGGATAGTACTCGGCTGTATGCCGACGACATATAGGCAGGAATTTCAAACGACCACAACAGATCATAAGTGAAAGAGACCAAGCCCAGTCTGAGAATACCGGAGTTTCCATGCCAGAAGACCTACGCATCGGTGCCTTTGTCTGCGAGTGCGGATACAACATCGCGGGCACGCTGGACTGCGAAGAGGACATTGAACGACCGGCAACCTACGAGTTTGCCTTCAACCATTCTTCGGGAGTCTGAACTTTCAGGGGCGTTTTCTGCCGATAATGTTTCGTGTTCCAGGTAACCAGCGCATCACACGCGGTTGATTCGACGGTCCACAAAATGGCAGCATCACCCAGGCGCATACCGCGCTGAATTCGTTTCATCAACTCAGCGTTCTGATGTGCCCAGAGAGCCGTGACGTTTTCCCATGCCATCGGCGGATACAACACCTGAACAGTCGGCGAAGTCAGATACTCTTCGAGGAGCAGCACTGCCTCCTGGGGCTGTCGCGCAGTGGCAATGATGCCGCACAACTCCAAGAGACTGAAGATAGGTACGCTGTAACCTTGCGGCGCGTGACGATTCAAAAAGTCGGCAGTCGCCGCGAAGCGCGGATCGTCTTTGAAGACGTGGTGGATGACCAAGACATCCGTGTCCACTGCAATCATGATTGAGTCATCCAGCGATCGCGACTAACATTCACGATCTCAACAGCATCGCGCGTGCCGTAGGTTTGCTTGAGCGCGCGCGAGACTTTGCGGGCGTTGAACGCGCGCTTGCGCGTGCGCTGCGGTTTAATTCCGAGTGTCGCCAGAGTCACACGTCCAATTTCTTGGGATTGGGTAGAACGTTGGACGTACTCTCGCACCAATTGTGTCAACAAAGCAGCGCGCGCCTGTCCTTGTTTCATCGCGGCGCGATCAAATTGGCGCAGCGTCTCTTTGGGGAGTCGGAATGTGATTTGTTGCATTGCCATATTTGCCTTCCCTTTCACGAGCCATTCTAGCATGAACACCCACGCGCGTCAACAGATGGAGTGACAAGTGACGGGTGATAGGGTTTTCCTCGTCACGTGTCGCCTGCCACACCTTCGGGAGATGATATGCCAGAAGATCTACGCATCGGCGTTTTTGTCTGTGAGTGCGGACACAACATCGCGGGGACGGTGGATTGCGAAGCGGTGCGCGCGCACGCAAGCGCGCTGCCCAACGTCGTCATCGCGCAACGCAATCGTTACACGTGCAGCGACCCCGGTCAGCAAGAAATCAAGCGCGCGATTGCCGACCACAACCTGAACCGCGTCGTCGTCGCGTCTTGCACGCCGCGCCTGCACGAACCGACTTTTCGCGCTTGCTTGACGCAAGCCGGGCTCAACCCGTACCTGCTCGATATGGCGAACATTCGCGAGCATTGTTCCTGGGTGCATCAAGGCGATCCGGTCGGCGCGACGCGCAAGGCGATGGACACCGTAACGATGTCGGTCGCGCGCGCGCGATACTTGAAAGCGCAGAAGGAAATCGAAGTGCCGGTGTCGCACGCCGCGCTCGTCATCGGCGGCGGCGTCGCCGGGATTCAAGCCGCGCTCGATCTCGCGGACGCGGGACACCAGGTTTACCTCGTCGAAAAGCAGCCCTCCATCGGCGGCAAGATGGCGCAACTCGACAAAACTTTTCCGACGATGGACTGTAGCATCTGAATTCTCGGACCCAAGATGATGGATGCCGGTCGGCATCCCAAGATCAAACTCCTCGCCTACAGCGAAGTCGAGAGCGTCAGCGGCTACGTCGGCAACTTTTCCGTGCGCGTCCGCAAAAAAGCGCGCTACGTGGACGAGACCGCGTGTACCGCGTGCGGCGAGTGCGTGAAGGTTTGTCCCGTCGTCGTGCCGAATGAATTTGAAATCGGGTTGGGCAGTCGCAAGGCGATTTATATTCCATTCCCGCAAGCCGTGCCATCGGCGTACGTGATCGATCACACGCACTGTCTCGGCGATGTGCCGATTGCGTGCGGCAAGTGTCGCGACATCTGCGACAAAAAGTGCATTGACTTCGATCAGCGAGATCAAATCATCAACCTCGACATTGGCGCGATCATCGTCGCAACCGGACTCGATGTGTTCGATCCCTCCGCGCTTGACGAATACGGTTACACAAGACACGCAAACGTTGTAACGAGTTTGGAATTCGAGCGATTGATCGACGCGGGCGGACCGACCGGTGGGCATTTGGTGCGTCCGAGTGATCGGCAGCAACCGAAACGCATTGGCTTTATTCAGTGTGTCGGCTCGCGCACGATTTCGCCGGACGGCGACCTGTCGCGCGGTCGCCCGTACTGTTCGAATATCTGCTGTATGAACACAGTTAAGGATAGTTTGTTGCTGAAAGATCATTATCCCGATGCTGACATCAGCGTTTTTTACGTGGACATTCGCGCGTTCGGCAAGGGGTTTGAAGATTTGTATCGGCGCAGCAAAGAAGCCGGAGTAAAATACATTCGCGGCTTTCCCGGCGAAGTCGTCGAAGACCCGGCGACGGGCAATTTACTGCTGACGGTTGAAAACACAACCCAGGGTCGCGTCGAGCAGCACGAACTTGATATGGTCGTGCTTTCGATTGGGTTTATTCCTTCCGAAGATCAAGCGCACGTCAAGAAATTGCTCACGCTCTCGGAAACCGACGAAGGATTCCTGCTTGAATCGCATCCGAAACTAAAACCGGTGGACACGCCGACGCGCGGCGTTTATCTCGCCGGTTGCGCGGAGGGACCGAAGGATATCAAGGACAGCGTGACGCAAGCGAGCGCGGCGGCGGCGCGCGCCCAAATCGTTTTGAATTCCGAACGCTTGCGCGTCGAAGCGATTACCGCGTTCGTTGACCCCGAAGTGTGCACTGGCTGCGGCTTGTGCGCGAAGGTGTGTCCGTACGGCGCGATTCTCGCGGACAGCAAAACGAAAATCAAAGCGCAGGTGATGGAAGCAAAATGCTCGGGCTGCGGTACGTGCGCGGCAGAATGTCGCTTTGACGCGATCGCGATGCGCCATTTCGCCGACGACGCGCTGATGGCGCAAGTTGAATCCGCGCTCGCGGAGAATCCCGAAAACAAGATCGTTACGTTCGCGTGCAACTGGTGTTCGTACGCCGGCGCGGATTACGCGGGCGTGGGCCGGATGCAGTATCCACCCAACGCGCGCATCATTCGCACGATGTGCAGTGGTCGCGTAGACGAAGATTTCGTCCTCCGCGCGTTTCAACTTGGCGCGCCGGTCGTGCTTGTGTCCGGCTGTCACTACGCCGACTGCCATTACATCAACGCGAATCGCTGGACGCAGAAGCGCGTGGATCGGTTGTGGGATCGGCTGGAGCGTAAGGGCGTTCGCCCAGAGCGATTACAACTGGAATGGATCAGCGCGGCGGAAGGCGCGAAATTCCAAATCGTGATGCGCGAGGTGGAGCGGGTTCGACAGAGCGTTACTTTGGAAGAGATTGAGTTTACGCGGAAAATGTTGGCGGAAGAAAAGTGACAGGGTGACACGGTGACACGGAGACGACTTCGCCTTGTCACCCCGTCACCTTGTCTTGAATGTAAGGGGATACCCATGGCAGAACAAGTCACGTTCAAATGCCTCCGCTGCGGTCACGAATTTCGCGGCGTGTACGATACGGAGGTCGAGCGGATGTGTCCCAAGTGCCGCAGTAACAGTGTGCGCCGGGTCAAAGAAAAACCACGACCACCGGATGATGCGAAGAGTGCCAAACCGTGATGTTTTTGGCAAAATGCCCCTTGACAAGCGCTTGCATTTTTGATATTGTATGGGCAAGCGCTTGCACACTAGAATCGACTGAATCTTCCCCTCCTCAAGTCACTTCCAATTCTGGCGCTTGCTCCTGGAGTGCGTTTATGCCCGTTACGATGGACGACGTTGCCAAGGCAACTGGCGTTGCCCTTTCGACTGTCTCGCGCGCTTTGGCGGACAACCCGCGCGTCAGTGTCGCCACGCGGGAACACATCCAAAAATTGGCGCGCGAAATGGGGTACGTCCCCAGCGCGATCGCGCGCGGACTTGCGACCAAGCGCACATGTTCCTTTGGAGTCGTCGTGCGCGACATCGTTGATCCATTCCTGGCTGAGTTGGTGCGCCTGGTGGATATGCACGCGCTCGAACTCGGCTACAGTCTCATCCTCTCGCATGCCGGCAATGACGAACGACGCGAATTGGCAGCCATTCACCTCTTGCGGCAAAAGCGCGTCGACGCGATTATCATGCCAGATTCTTCGGTCTCCGATTCGTTTCTTTCCAAGGTCGCTCATGAGGACATTCCCGTTGTCCTATTGAATCAGATGAGTTATCCCTACTCGATTGGGATTGATAATGTCGGCTCCGGTGAAATGGCAGTGAATCATCTATTAGACTTGGGTCATCGCCGCATTGCCTACATCGGCGGCTTGCGGTGCCGCGCAGAGAGCGATGACCGGCAAAAGGGCTATACGCGCGCGCTTGAAAAACGGGGAGTGTCGGTTGATCCTGCTTTGATCGCTTTAGGCGACAGTTGGTCTGGGGGCGGACAGGTCTGCATGCGCCAATTCCTGCATCTGGAACGTCCGCCAACCGCCGTGTTTTGTTTCAACGATTTGACTGCCCTTGGCGCAATCGGCGCGATCTATTCGGCTGGGTTGCGCGTGCCGCAAGATATTTCCGTAGTCGGCTTCGACGATATCGCGCTGGCGTCTTTTCTTCACCCGCCGCTCACCTCCATCGCGCAAGACAAAGAACAGATGGCGAAGTTGGCAGTGGACATGGCGCATGCTCTAGCGACGGATCAACCGGTGCCAGAGAGGACGATCCTGCCGGGGCGGCTCGTCGTGCGCGCTTCCACCGGTATTTCAGGATTGAGGACGAACACATGAAAAAAGTGCGCATCGCAATTCAAGGGAGCGGCATTATCGCGCGCTATCACGCGCGCGCCTGCAAAGCCATTCCGGATGTGGAACTAGTTGCCGCCGCAAATTGGCGTGCCGAATCGCTGGCGCGCTTTGCCAAAGAGTGGGACATTCCGCGCACGACGACCTCCTTCGCCGAACTTGCGGCAGACCGGGAGATTGACGCGGTCATCGTGACGGTCCCCAACTATCTCCACAAAGGTGAGACGATTCGAATGCTGCGCGCAGGAAAGCATGTGCTGGTCGAGAAGCCGATGGCGATGAACGTAGTCGAAGCGCAGGCAATGGTCGAGACCGCGCAGGCGACTGGACGATTGCTGATGGTTGGGCACATGTGGCGCTTCGACAACGAAGTGGGTTGGCTGCAGAACACCATCGCGCGAGGATGGTTGGGCGAGATCGTTCGCACCAAAGGTTATGCGATTCATCCGCCCGGCACGGGGCCCAAGGGCTGGTTCAACGAGCGCGCCAAAGCCGGCGGCGG
>Ga0315294_10004618_pt1 | contig 15049 bp, 15 predicted proteins | sample YL17G13_40_MG_FD_203626 | JGI IMG/M metagenome (GOLD analysis project Ga0315294, IMG submission 203626) | Sediment microbial communities from Yellowstone Lake, YNP, Wyoming, USA - YL17G13_40 | ecosystem: Environmental > Aquatic > Freshwater > Lake > Sediment | place: USA: Wyoming | collected... | reverse complement strand
ATCTCCCTGCTGCCAGGCTCCACCACCACCGCCTTGACGGTGGTGGAACCGACATCGAGGCCAATGATGAGGCCGTCAGGGCCTCCTCCACCGTCGTCCCCGAGGAACGCACCCCCTGCGACCAGCGTTGGGGACGAGGCATCCGTCGCGTCGCTCACGCCCTAGCCCCCATCAGTGACTACCAGTACCTCCCAAGCTCCGATAAATGTTAGCACAGACATAATTTTATGGTAACGGTGTGCTCCGCATATTGGAAGGGTGAGCGTTGTAGGCCAAAATAACGGCTATCAGCGGCCCCCTCCCTCAGCTTCACGGCTAGCCCCAAGCATACTCCATTAGAAGCCAACTGGCCCCCGTGTGTCAACGGCCTTGCCGTCTAGCCCATAACCCCGCCGGCGGGTAGGATGGCGGGCCTTGACGCCTTCGAGACTTTCTGCCATGATTCGGGCGCTGGCCGGGGGAAAGGGGCGATTCCCATGCGAACCATTGACAAAGTCAACGTAAGGCGTAAACTGGGTGCGCTCGCACTGATCGTGTGAGCGGGGGTGCGGAAATGCGCGGGAGTACAGCATCCCGCAGCAGCCATGACTAGATAAGCGGTCGCTGGCGCGAACGCCCAGCGGGTCGCTATGCGTTTTGCGGGAGGTGCAGCAATGCGAAGCTCAAGGCTCCTCCAGCCAGTGATCCTCACAATCGCTTGCTCGGTCGGGCTTGCAGCGCTTTCCGCAATCTTCTTCCCGCAGAGCGCTTCGGCCATCGTTGATGAGCTCCTCAGCGTCGATGAGCTGACTTTGCTATCAGACGTCATCGTTGTTGGCACTGTCACCGATATGGCAAGCTTCTGGCAGGACAGGAATATCTACACAGACGTTACAGTCTCCGTCGAGCAGACAGTCAAAGGGGAGCCGCCCGGGACCGAGATCACCGTCCGGGAGATGGGCGGGACGGTCGGCGACATGACGGAGGAGGTGTCGGAGCTGCCGGACTTCGCCGTCGGTGAGCGTGCCGTGCTCTTCCTTCGTCAAAGGAAAGCGGCCACTTTTGACGTCGTGGGCGGCTTCCAGGGGAAGTTTCCGGTGCAGAACGACAAGGTCTTACTTGAGGGCAGCTACGTTCCCCTGTCAACGCTCCTGGGGCGGGTGGCAACCATCCTTGAGGGCGGCCCGGTCGCGGCCAGCGACTCCGGTTGGTCGGCCGGCACGTATGCCGCCCTGGCCAGCGGGCCAGTTCTAGCCCTCCTCGCCCTCACCGCAGGCGGGTGGTACGCCAGGAGGCGGTGGCTGGGGTAGGCCGCCAACTTCGGCAGGAGGAACGACTCGCGGCACCGCCCTGCCAGCTACTAGGGCACAAGCGCTAGCTTGCCCATGACCTCATTATTCTCCATCATTGTCTGGGCCGTGCCCGCTTCCTGCAGGGGAAAGGCGTGAGACACTATCGCCTTGATCTGGCCGCTCTCCACCCAGCGCAGGCCCTCAAGAAGATCGGTCTTGTTGCCCATGTGCGAGCCGAGGAAGTTCATCTGTTTGTTCCAGAGAAAGCGAAGGTCGGTGGGAGCCTCGAAGCCAGTGGTGGCGCCGCAGGTGACCAGGGTTCCGCCCCACTTCAGGCTGGCCACGCTCTCCTTCCAGGTGGCGTTGCCCACATGCTCGAAGACGACGTCCACCCCACGCCGATCAGTGATCTTGCGCACCTCCTCCAGCACATCCTGCTTCTTGCGGTTTATCAGGTGTTCGGCCCCCAGCCTGCGGCAGAACTCCAGCTTCTCGTCGCTGCTGGCTACCGCGATGGGCCGAGCGCCGAAGATACGGCAGACCTGGATGGCCATCGTGCCCAGGCCGCCGGCTCCGCCCCATATCAGGACGAAGTCGCCCGCCTGAATTCGGGCCCGCCCCATCAGCATTCGCCAGGTGGTCAGAAGGACCAAGGCCAGGGAGCCTGCCTCCTCCCAAGCCAGCCCCTTGGGCTTGGGGATGATGTTGAAGGCGGGCACACTGACGAACTCGGCGTGGCCGCCGTCGAGAGGGCCGGTCTGGAAGCCCCAGATCTTGTATTGGCGGCAAAAGGTATCCTGACCGTTGGCGCAGAACTGACAGGTGCGGCAGCTCAGAGCGGGATAGATTAGCACCTCGTCGCCGCTCTTGATGTCGGCCACCTCGCTGCCCACCTCTACCACCTCGCCTGCCGCATCGCTGCCGGAGATGTGGGGCAGGATGACCCGCATGCCCGGTATGCCGCGCCGAGCCCAGATGTCGTTGTAGTTGCAGCCGGACGCCCTGACCCTGACCAGTACGTCGTTGGGCCCGATCTTGGGCTCGGCCACATCCTTGTAGTGCAGGACATCGACCTCGCCGTGCTCTTCGAAGACCACCGCCTTCATCAACCCTCTCCTCTAACCATCGCTAGCGGCCGTCGCCGGTCGACCTGGCAACCGCGGCCTCGCCGCAGATCCCTAATCGCTTCGGGCGTCCTGAGTCAGCCTCACTCCATGACCAAAAATATACCGGACGGCGCCTAGCCACGCAAGTAATGTGATGTTTCAGGACGTGTTTCGCCCGCTCATGGTGAGCTTGTCGAACCATGAGCCCCCGCTCACCCTTCGACAAGCTCAGGGTGAGCGGCCAGAGGCCATCTGGCTCTTCATCTCCTGTCTAGATTGGGACGCTACACCTCTTGACAAGCGAGGCCGCTGGCCATAACATAAGCGCGATAAGCAAATCATTGCAATTGCAACAACTTGCACAATGACTACTCATCCTACCATCGGCGAGTCGCTGCGGCAGGAGGGCTATCGTCTGACCCCTCAGCGACTGATGATCCTCTCCATCATCCGCGATAGCAGCGGCCACATCAGCGCCGAGGAGATCCACGACAAGGTTTGCCAGCAGTACCCCTTTGTGAACATATCCACCGTCTACCGCACTCTCAACCTGCTCAAGAAGCTGCGCCTGATAAGCGAGACGGACCTGGGCGAGGGGTATGTGCGCTACGAGCTGCTTGAGAGAGGACGGCATCATCACCTGGTCTGTCGCCGCTGTGGCGAGAGCTTCGCCTTCGAGCACGAGCTCCTCAGGCCTTTGCAGCTTCGCTTGCTGAAGGAGTATGGCTTCAGTGCCGACGTCGACCATTTCGCCATCTTCGGCCTGTGCCAGCGATGTCGCCTGGCGGAGGAAATGGCCGGCGCCGGGGAGGAAACCCAGCATGGCGATGATTGACCCTTCGACGCTACAGACTATCGAAGCCCCGGCCATGCACATCCCCGACGGCTTCCTTAGCGGCCCGGTAGCCGGGGTGGGCTTCGCCCTGGCAGGGGTGGCCGTAGGCTTCGCCGTCTGGCGAACGAACCGAACCCTGGGCGAGCGCTTCGTTCCGCTCATGGGGGTGATGGCCGCCTTCATCTTTGCCGCCCAGATGATGAACTTCCCGGTGGCCGGCGGCACCTCCGGCCACATGGTGGGAGGTGCCCTGGCGGCGATCCTTTTAGGCCCTTGGGCAGCCATGATCGCGATGACCTCCGTCGTCGGCGTGCAGGCCCTCGTATTCCAGGACGGCGGCCTGGCAGCCCTGGGAGCCAACGTGTTCAACATGGCCGTGGTGGCTTGCCTGGTGGGCTACGCGGTGCATGCCGGCTTCATCCGTTTCAGCCACCTCGCTCCCTGGGTGCGCTATGCCGCTGCCTTCGCCGCTGCCTGGTTGTCGGTGGAGATGGCTGCTATCGCCTGCTCTTTCGAGCTGGCTCTCTCCGGCACCTCTCCTCTCAACGTGGCCCTACCGGCGATGGTCGGCGTCCACGCCGCCATCGGCGTCGGTGAGGGATTGATCACAATGGCAGCGGTGGCCTTCGTCACCGCCACTCGCCCTGATCTGGTCGCGGCGCAAGTGCCTGTGACGGAGGACTAGAAGATGAGACTTCGGCATTACCTTGGTCTGCTGGTGGTCGGCATAGGGATAGCCCTGTTGATCACTTTCTTCTCGCCCCTAGCTTCGTCCGAGCCCGACGGCCTGGAGAAGGTGGCCGAGAATCACGGCTTCATAACGCAGGCCGAGGACGCGCCCTACGAAATCATCGCCGACTACGTCTTCCCCTGGGTCGACAACGAAGACCTGGCGACGGTCCTGGCGGGGATGACAGGCGTGCTCATCGTGGCCGCCGTCGCCCTCGCCTTCGCCTTCCTCCTCTGGCGGCTGCGAGTTGCCCAGCGTTCGACCTCCAGTGGGGGTGGGCCTGGCTAGCGACCGTCTAGCGAGCCCTCCAGGAAGACGACATGTCGATTGGCGTTCCCTTCAGCGAGCGGTATCAAGCGGGCAGCAGCCTCATCCACAACATGGATGCGCGGCTGAAGCTGCTGCTCACCTTGGCCTACATCTTCGCCGCTACCCTCACGCCCGTGGGTCACTGGCTGGCGTTCGGCTTGTTGGCGGCGCCCCTGGCGGTTGCTGTGGCGGCGAGCCGACTCCCCCTGCTGCTGATCCTCAGACGGTCCGCTCTGGCTCTGCCCTTCATTGTGGTTGCCGTACCCCTTCTGTTCACCAAGGACGGCGATGCGCTCTTCACGCTCCAGCCCTTCGGCTGGACGGCCAGCGAAGAAGGGCTGGCGGCCGTTCTCACCATTCTCACCAAGTCCTGGCTTTCAGTGGTTGCCGCCATCATCCTCACTGCGACAACGCCAGCGCTGGAATTGCTGCGGGCGATGCGTGCCCTGGCTGTGCCCCGGATTCTGGTGGCCACGGTGTCCTTCATGTATCGCTACCTGTTCGTCATCGCCGAGGAGGCCCAGCGCCTCCTGCGAGCCCGCGACTCTCGCAGCGCCAGGCTGGAAGGCCGCAGGTGCGGCGGCAGCGTCTGGTGGCGAGCCGGCGTTCTGGGCCACATGGTCGGCTCGCTCTTCTTGCGCAGCTACGAGCGTAGCGAGAGGGTTTATGCGGCCATGCAGGCGCGCGGCTACGACGGCGAGCTGCGCTTCCTACGGCATAGCGTCTGGCGCCTGGCGGAGGTCGCTGTGGCAGTAGTCCTTGTCCTCTACATGGCGGGAGTGCAGGTCTATGCGCGCTACTAGGGTTCGCACGGCCGTCGATACCGCCATCGCGATCGCCAACCTGCGCTTCGCCTACCCAGACGGCGTACAGGCCCTGAGAGGCGTCGACCTCACCATCGCAGCCGGCGAGAAGGTGGCGCTGCTTGGCCCGAACGGCGCTGGCAAGACCACCCTGCTTCTGCACCTGAACGGCATCCTGCGAGGCAAGGGCGACATCCACATCATGGGTCAGCCCCTTGACAACGGAAGCTTGAAGCACATTCGGGCCCAGGTGGGCCTGGTGTTCGAGAACCCCGACGACCAGCTCTTCTCTCCCACCGTCTTCGACGATGTGGCCTTCGGTCCCCTATACATGGGCCTGCCCAAGGAAGAGGTGTTGGCCAGGGTGCGCCTGGCGCTGGAACAGGTAGGGATGGCGGGCTTCGAGGAGCGCTTGCCTCACCACCTCAGCTTGGGCCAGAAGAAGCGCATCGCCATCGCCACCGTCCTGTCCATGAGCCCGGCCATCCTTGCCCTCGACGAGCCTTTCTCCAGCCTCGATCCGGGTGCCCGTCGTGAGCTGATGCGTCTGCTGCAGGCATTGCCCCAGACGATGATCGTCTCCACCCACCACATACCGATCATCCGCCACCTGTTTCCGCGGACGGTGGTCATGGATGAGGGGCGCGTCGCCGCCGACGGCGACACGGAGGCGATCCTGGCCGATGCGGCCCTCCTTGAGGCCCACGGCCTCGAGGTCTCTTAACCAGCCAGTGAAGGTGCTGAACAAGCACACTGCCTTGACACTCATTTGAAGGTCATCCTAGAATTGAGCTGGCTGGCCGAGGTAGCTCAGGTGGTAGAGCACGTGACTGAAAATCACGGTGTCGGCAGTTCAACTCTGCCCCTCGGCACCAGTTGACCCGCGATCCCTGGCCACCTATCTCGATCTGGGTCGACGCTTCCTCAGCCCAAAATTGCTGGCAAGCCGGGGCATCCCCCTATCCCCAGGGCAAGCCTTATGCGTATCATAGATAGTCGGGCCGCCAAGGGCTTGAGGGTAGCGAACGGCGGACATGCCCAGGAGGCGAATCATGGCACACACCATCTGCCACTTCGAGATTCCCGTCGATGACCTGGAACGGGCCAAGAAGTTCTATCAGGGCATCTTCGGCTGGCAGATCGTCGACACCGGCTCGCAGGGGTATCACCTCATCCAGATCGGCGAGGGCGAGCTAGCCGGAGGCATGATGAAGCGGGTGGTGCCCGAGCAACGGCCGGTGCTGTACATCGCGGTCGAGTCCGTGGATGAGTACTCGAAGAAGGTGCAGCAGGCCGGCGGCACCATTGTCGTGCCCAAGATGGCTGTGCCGACGATGGGCTACTTCGCCCAGGCCCTTGACACGGAGGGGAACGTTTTCGCAATCTGGGAGGAGAACTCCCAGGCTCAGTAGCAAGATGTAATCACACCCCTGGCAAGGGGGAGGAGGGATGAACTATGGCTATTGATCTCAGCTTGGTCGGTCAGAAGCTACCGCCCACCACCTTCGAATATGACGAGAGAGACGTCATATTGTACGCCTTGGGCGTGGGCGCCGGCACCGATGAGCTCCAGTACGTCTACGAGCCGGGCCTCAAGGTTATTCCCACCTTCGGCGTTGTCCCCGCCTTTCCGGCCCTCACGAGTCTGGTGACCGTGGGCAAGCTCAACCCAGTGATGCTGCTTCACGGCGAGCAGCGCCTCGAGGTGAAGAAGCCTTTCCCCACGAAAGCCAAGGTCACCACCGTGGGCATCGTCAAAGCCATATACGACAAGGGACGTGGTGCCCTAGTAGTGACCGATGCCGAGACGAAGGATGAGGCGGGCGAAGTCATCTGCGTCAACACCTTTGGCGCCTTCATCCGGGGCGAGGGCGGATTCGGCGGCGACCGCGGCCCGAGCGGCCCCAAGAACGTGCCGCCGGAGCGGGCACCGGACGAGATAGTGGAGATGCAGACCCTGCCGCAGCAGGCAGCCATCTACCGCCTCTCGGGCGACCGCAACCCGCTGCACATCGACCCCAACTTCGCCAAGATGGCCGGCTATGACAAGCCTATCCTTCATGGGCTGTGCAGCTTCGGTCATGTGGCCCGCGCCGTCATCCAGAAGTACTGCGGCGACGACCCCGATCGGCTCAAGGGGATGGACGTCCGTTTCTCGGGCGTGGTCTTCCCCGGGGAGACGATCGTCACCGAGATGTGGAAGGAAAGCGGCACCCAGATCATCCTCCAGGCCAAGACGAAGGAGCGGGGTGAGGTGGTTCTCAGCAGCGCGGTGGCCACTGTCGCCGCATAGGGAGGGTCTCGCGCCTAAGCCATTCTCCGGCACCCGCCGCCCCTGATTCGTCTCGGCCGTCGAGAGGCTGAGGCCCTTCGCTACGCTCAGGGCGACAGCGACGGCTGGCGTCATTCTGAGCAAAGCGAAGAATCTGGCTACAGGCGGAGTTATCGGCGGCCAGTTTAGGGCGAGGCAGCGCGCCGCCTCTCGGCGCTTTCCAGAGCCTCCCCCGCCTGCGATACCGGCCTAGCCTCTTTCTGGGCCGGGGCGGCGGCGCGCGTCTTCGGGGTCGCGCAGTGGGGGCACGCCACCCAGTTGAAGCTCAGGGGACGGCCGCAGTTGGCGCAGGGCTCCTTGAGTTGGGTGCGGCAATAGGGGCAGACGACGAAGTCGGCGGTCACGTAGCGCTTGCAGGAGGGGCAAATGCCTTGCTCCTCCAGCTCCTGCAGAAGCGCCTCCTCCTCCAGCGAGCGGGCATAGGCTTGGGCCAGCGTCTCGCTGGGCCGAAGAAGCATGTAAATGAACCAGCCAGGAATGTTGAACACTAGGACGAGGAGGACAGCCACTATCTGGAAGGCGGCGTCGCGGCTCCTATCGCGGATGTCCCGATAGGTCCAGGCGATGATGCTTATCCAGAGAACGAGCACGTAGGCCACGGCGATGGTGGCCGCCAAGGTTGCTATGTTTTCCCAGTTGCCTCCCGGCCAGTCCATGCTCCTGCCCTCGCTTCCTAAGCTGGCCGATTATACCACGCCTTCTCTGGCAATGTCACCTCAGTCTTGCCTTGGCCATGCGAGCCCTTTGAGGATAAACTGGAATGGACTTCCCTAGCTGCAATTACCATGAGAGAGCGGACCAGACCCGCTGACCCCCGAGAGACCGAAAAGCTGCGCCTCAGCCTGACCGACATGGCCTTCGAGGGAAGGGCAATCGCCCGCCACGACGGCCAGGTGGTGTTCGTCGCCTACGGCATCCCCGGCGAGGAGGCCGTGGTGGAGATCGAGCGGCGCAGCAAAGACTACCTGATGGGCCGGGTGGTGGAGGTCCTCTCGCCCTCGCCCCATCGGGTGGATGCCCCCTGTCCCTACTTCCGCACCTGCGGCGGCTGCCAGTGGCAGCACATCGACTACCCCTTCCAGACCGAGCTCAAGGCCCGCATCGTCGGCGAGCAGTTGCGCCGCATCGGCAAGTTCGAGAAGCCTCCGGTGGCCGCCACCGTGCCAGCGGAAGAGCGCTGGCAATATCGCAATCACGCTCGCTTCAGCACCGACCGCCAGGGACAACTGGGCTTCGTTAGCCTGCTGAGGCGTCGCTTCGTTCCCATCGACCACTGCCGCATCATGCACCCCTGGATCAACGGCGTGCTGGAGCGGCTCCAGGGCAAGTGCGCTGGCCTGCATCAGGTGGCCATCCGCTACGGCGTCAGGACTGAGCAGGCCCTCATCCACCCCTGGCTGCAGAAGATCGACGATTCGATTCCGTCGGGCCAGACCTCCTATGAGGAAGAGCTTCTCGGCAGGCGCTTCCGCATCTCGGGTGCATCTTTCTTCCAGGTGAACACCCGCCAGGCAGAGGTGCTGATAGAGGTGGTGCGCGAGAAACTGGCCCTCGCCCACAACCACCTACTGCTGGACGCCTACGCCGGCGTGGGCACCTTCGCCGTGCTGCTTGCGCCATACGTCAAGAGCGTGATCGCCATCGAAGAGTCGCCGGCGGCGGTGGCCGATGCGGTGATCAACCAGGCGGGGATCAAGAACATCGTCTTCTATCAGGGGAAGGTGGAGCAGGTATTGGCGGAGATACCTGAGCGCCCCGATGCCGCCATCCTCGACCCGCCCCGCGTGGGCTGCCACCCCGATGCCATCGCCGCCGTCCTCAAGCGGCCGCCTGCCAGGCTGGTCTACGTCTCCTGCGACCCCGCCACCCTGGCCCGCGACCTGCGCGCCCTCTGCCAGGGCGGCTACCGCCTGCACGACGTGCAGCCGGTGGACATGTTCCCCCAGACCTTCCACATCGAGTGCGTGGCGACGCTGGTGCGGGACTAGATGACGCCTCTCATCCTTGCCTCCCGCTCGCCCAGGCGACGCCGGCTCCTGGCCCACCTCGGCCTGCCCTTTCGAGTGGTCATCTCCCAGGTGGAGGAGGACATGGCCCCCACAGCCGCAGGCAGGCCCCAAGAGCTGGCCGAGACCCTGGCCCTGGCCAAGGCGGAGGCCGTAGCCACAGAGGAAGGCGAGGGCATCGTCATCGCCGCCGACACCATCGTGGTGGACGGCGACACCATCCTGGGCAAGCCCGCGGATAGCTCAGAGGCCGCGGCGATGCTCCGTCGCCTGAGGGGAAAGACCCATCGCGTGATCACCGGCCTGGCCTTGGTGGACCCTGGCAGCGGCCAGCAGGCGGCCTCCCATGTCGTCACGTCAGTCCGCATGCGCCCCTACAGCGACGCCGAGATCGCCGCCTACGTCACCCGCGGCGATCCGCTCGACAAGGCCGGCGCCTACGCCATCCAGGACGAGGCGTTCCACCCCGTTGCCTCCTACCAGGGCTGCTACTGCAACGTGGTCGGCTTGCCGCTGAAGGCCCTGGTCACCCTCCTGAGGCGGGCATCGCTCGACATAACACCTGAGAGCCTCGAAACGCTGCCGCCGGAGTGCGCGAGGTGTCCGATCGTCGTTGAATGACCCCGACCCCGGTAGCTGCAGGGCTTAAGCCCTGCCCATCGCCCTGCAGACCTGAAGGTCTGCAGCTACGAAACCAACGTTGAATGACCTCCGCGGGCGGTGCTAGAATGCCGTCGGGAGGGAGGGTGGATGGACGTACTCACGGGGCTGAATCCGGCTCAGCGCCAGGCTGTGGAGATCACCGACGGGCCTCTCCTTATCCTGGCGGGGCCCGGCAGCGGCAAGACCCGCGTCATCGCCCACCGCATCGCCTACCTCATCGCCCACGAGCGGGTTCACCCCCGACGCATCCTGGCCGTCACCTTCACCAATAAGGCCGCCCGCGAGATGCGCGACCGCATCTTCGCCCTGGTGGGAGAGGACATCGGCCGCGACATAACTCTGGGCACCTTCCATGCCGTCTGTGCTCGCATCCTGCGCGTGGACGGCGAGCGCATCGGCCTGTCGCAAGCCTTCGCCATCTACGACGAGGCCGACCAGCTCGCCGTAGTCCGGCCGGTGATGCAGGATCTGGGCCTCGACCCCCGCCGCACATCGGCGCGGGCCGTGCTGTCCACCATCTCCCGCGCCAAGAGCGAGCTGTCCACCGCCGAGGCCTTCGCCCTCCTCGTGCGCGACTACTTCCAGGAGGTCGTCTCGCGGGTGTACGAGCGCTATCAGAAGGCGCTGGAGGAGAACAACGCCGTCGATTTCGACGATCTCCTGATGAAGGCCGTTGAGCTCTTTCGCGAGCACCCCGACGTCCTCGACAAGTACGCCCAGCGCTACCTGCACATCCACATCGACGAGTTCCAGGACACCAACATCGCCCAGTACGTGCTCGCCCGCCAGCTCGCCAGCGGCCACGGCAACATCTGCGTTGTGGGCGACCCCGACCAGTCCATCTACACCTGGCGGGCGGCCGACCTGCGCAACATCCTCAACTTCGAGCGCGATTTCCCCAACGCCCGCGTCGTCTACCTGGAGCAGAACTATCGCTCGACCCAGACGATCCTCAATTCGGCCCACAACGTCATCAGCGTCAACCGCCAGCGCAAGGAGAAGAGCCTGTGGACGGAGAACGAGCGCGGCTCGCGGCTGGTGGTGCGTGAGGCTTACGACGAAGAGGAGGAGGCGGCCTTCGTGGCCGAAGAGGTGGAGGCGCTCACCAAGGATGACTCCTACTCGCCCCGCGCCTTTGCCGTCATGTACCGCACCAACGCCCAGTCCCGCCCCTTCGAGGAGGCCTTCGTCCGCCGCGGTATCCCCTATCGCCTGGTGGGAGGCACCCGCTTCTACGAGCGGCGGGAGATCAAGGACCTCCTGGCCTACCTGCGCCTGGTTCACAACCCCTTCGATGCCGTCTGCCTCCTGCGAGTGATCAACGTGCCACCGCGAGGCATCGGCCAGCGCAGCGTCCAGGAGCTGGGCCGCTGGTCGAAGGAGCTGGCGATACCGCCCTACGCCGCCCTCCAGCTCCTGGCCGAGCAGGAGTCGCCCTCCGCCCACGGTGAGCCCGCCGAACCACCCGTCGACAAGCTCAGGGTGAGCGGTGCCGAAGCCGCTCATGGTGAGCCTGTCGAACCATCCTCCGACAAGCCCGGGACTAGCGACGCCCCGTCCTCGCACCCCTTCCAGAAGCGAATCGCTGCCGCCCTCCTGCGCTTCCTGGACCTGCTCAACGAGCTGATCAGCGCCGCCCCCTCGCAGTCTCTGGCCGAGCTCCTGGACGCCATCATCGCCAGGGCCGACTACCGCCGCTACCTGCTGGAGGACTTCCCCGACGGCGAGGAGCGCTGGGAGGAGAACGTGCAGGAGCTGCGGGCGGCGGCCAGCCAGTACGACGAGCTGGCCCCGATCGAGGCCCTGGCCCGCTTTCTGGAGGACGCGGCCCTCATCACCGACATCGACGAGCACGACGAGAAGGCCGACGCCGTGACCCTCATCACCCTCCATGCCGCCAAGGGGCTGGAGTTCCCGGTGGTGTTCATCGTGGGCATGGAGGAAGGCCTCCTGCCCCACATGCGCTCCTACGATGACCCGGCCCAGATGGAGGAGGAGCGCCGCCTGTGCTACGTGGGCATGACCCGCGCCCAGGAGCGGCTCTACTTGCTGCGGGCCTTCCGCCGCGCCTTCGGTGGCCACAATCCGGCCTCTCGCTTCCTGGCCGACATACCGCCGGACCTCGTGACCACCCGCGAGCGTATCCCCACGGTCATACCGACCCGCGAGCGGTTCATCGCTGCCGCTACCACTCCCGCTCACCCTGAGCTTGTCGAAGGGCGACCGGCTCCTACCAAGGCCTTCGCTGCTGGCGACCATGTGCGCCATGCGAAGTTCGGCGAGGGCATCGTGGTGAGTTGCCAGGAGGAGAAAGGCGGCGACCAACTGGTCATCGTGGCCTTCAAGGGCGAGGCAGGCATCAAGCGCCTGCTGCTCAGCTTCGCCCCGCTGGAGCACCTAGCCTGACACGGATGTCGAACGACAGTGTAGGGGCGGTCGGCCGACCGCCCCTTCGCACATGCACTGTCAGAAGAAGGAGGAACGCCCCATGCCATTCCTTGTGACCTCGCCCGATATCGACTGGGATCGCGTCACCGATTGGCTCCTCACCCACGGCCTGCGCATACTCCTGATCCTGGCCCTGGCCCTCGTGGCCGACCTCGTGCTGCGGGTGGTCGTGCCCCGCGTCATCCGCCCGACGGTTGCCCGCCAGATGAGGGGCAAGCCCGCGGAGGAGATCGAGCAGCGCGGCCACACCCTCGTTGCTGTGCTTCGGGGGTCGGGCCGATTCGTCCTGGTGGTCTGGGCCCTGTTCACCATCCTGCCCGAGCTAGGGGTTAACGTAACGCCCATGCTGGCCAGCGTCGGCATCGCCGGCATCGCCCTCGGCTTCGGCGCCCAGAGCCTGGTCAAGGACGTTCTCACTGGCCTGTTCATCCTCATCGAGAATCAGTACAGCAAGGGCGACGTGGTGACCGTGGCCGGCATCTCCGGCCAGGTGGAGGAGGTGGGCCTGCGCCGCACCGTCCTACGCGACCTCGACGGCGTGGTCCACCACGTGCCCAACAGCCAGATAGCGGTGGCCAGCAACCTCACCCAGGAGTGGTCGCGGGTCAACCTGAACGTGAGCGTGGCCTACGGCGAGGACCTGGACAGGGTGTTCGAGGTGATCAACCGCGTGGGCCGCGAGCTGGCGGCCGACGCCGAGTTCGGGCCGCTGATCCTGACGGCGCCGCAGGTCCTGCGGGTGGAGGCCTTCGGGGAATCGGGCATCGCCATCAAGGTCCTGGGCGACACCGAGCCCATCCGCCAGTGGGAGGTCATGGGCGAGCTACGCAAGCGCCTGATCCGCGCCTTCCTCGAGGAGGGGGTGCGCGTCCCCTTCCCGCCGCACGTGGTGGCGACCGCCGGGTGACGCCCAACCGCGGGGTCAAGGCGACAGATAGCCCTTGATACGCGACGCACTTGACAGCTTATCCGGACTAGTGTAGTATCGGCGCGATGTAGTGCCAATCGTTCGGAAGGAGACGTGACATGAGAGGGTCGAAGAAGGAGAGGACCGTACCGGCAGCCACGGAGAAGGACCCACGACGGCGCAGTCGCCGCCAGGCGCTCGGCCTTGCGGGTGCCGCGGCCGCAGCGGCAACCGTGGCCGCCCTGGGGTTCGACGGCCGGAAGAGGGCCGAGGCCGGGGTGGGTGACCCGCTCTATTTGGGTGTGCCGAACGATACCGACAACGTTCAGACCGAGTTGCGTGGCAACGTCGATCCGGGCGCAGCTCTCTGGGTTGGAGCGCTTGGCGGTGGAGAAGGGCTGCAGGCCGAGAATTTGGGCAGCGGCACTGCCCTGGCAGCCCACGCCCGGAGCGGCCTAGGCGTAAATGCGTCGACGAAGGGGCAAGATGCGGCGGTGCATGCCACCGCACTATTGCCCGGCCAGGACCCCGAAGCGCCGCCACAAGGTCCAGCCGATGGAGTGCGTGGTATCAGTGGCACAGGCATCGGTGTGCACGGCATCAGTCAGAGCGGCCCCGCCGTGCTGGGCATGAGCGAGAGCGGCCCAGGCGTGGCGGCCGCCAGCCTCACCGGCGCCGCCGTACGTGCGCATGGTAACGTCAACGGAGTGGAAGCCCGGGGCTCTAGCGGTGTCGGCGTACACGGCGACACCTTTGACGGCATCGGCGTCAGAGCCCAGTGTCTCGGCGCACCCAACCCGGAGCACCCGATGGGTCCTGAACTGGCCTTGGACGTAGTCGGCAAGGCCCGCTTCTCCACCGCGGGCGCAGGCATCGTCCGCGCACGGGCAAATGCAGCCACGGTCGAGAACCCGGCGGTGACCGCCGACAGTCACATCACCGTGACGTTCACCCGTGACCCCGGCGGGGCGTCGGTGGCCTGGGTGAAGCGCCAGGCGGGCACCGGCTTCATCGTCCACCTGTCGGGTCGACCTTGGCGGAACGTGCCGTTCACCTACCTCATCGTCGAGCCGGGCGGCTAGACCCAGACCACAGGCCGGGAAAAGCACACGTTCCCCTAAGCGGGGCGCTCCTGTCGTGTCCCCCTACCCCTTCACCACCCCTATCGGCCGCAGGCGCACCACCCGCAGGACGGTGCCGTCGCTCCAGAACTTCCTTTGTGGCCGCTAGCTCCCCTTCGATGGCGGTTCGCCAGCCACTGCAGAAGCAGAGTTCGCCGACTCTAGTTTCTGCGCAATCCTTCTCTCCACATCCTCAAGCGGCTTGAGTGAGATCTCCTGTCCCATCGGTCTTCCCTTCTCGTCATAGTCGAACGGGTTGTCCAGATCGCTGATCAGCAGGATGAGATAGCTCAAGAAGCACGCGACTATGCCGACAAGGAACACCGATTCGTACCATGGGTGGATCTTAACGGTTAGTAGGCCAAGCAACACCAAGACAGTGACCACCTTAGCCATGGTCTGGCCAGAGGAGACAAAAGCGGTCTCACGAATAGTGTGGATGCGGGTTACCGTGCGCGATATCGCGTTCTGCTCCTGCTTCAGGCGCACGATGAAGTTGGCTTGAGTAAATGGCTCGA
>Ga0315294_10004617_pt1 | contig 15051 bp, 16 predicted proteins | sample YL17G13_40_MG_FD_203626 | JGI IMG/M metagenome (GOLD analysis project Ga0315294, IMG submission 203626) | Sediment microbial communities from Yellowstone Lake, YNP, Wyoming, USA - YL17G13_40 | ecosystem: Environmental > Aquatic > Freshwater > Lake > Sediment | place: USA: Wyoming | collected... | reverse complement strand
GACCGGCGAAGCCCAGTGCTCGGTCGCGTCGAGATCCCGTACCTGGGCTTGGAGCACCGCGTGGGAGAGCGACTCGGGGGCACCCGTGGGCGCCGCGTGGACCTCGCCCGGGAGCCGCCGGGGTACGGCGTCGAACCGGTTGTGTGGCGCATTCGGCACGAGTTCGCGCCGATGCCCAGCACGACCCTGGACCTTGGCTGATCGAGGTGATGAGCATGGCTCGCAGGAAGCCGACGAGGCGGTGTCGAGCGAACCCCCTGGCGCGGATCGATCGCGTCGCGGTCGAGGCGGGGCGGCCTGTCGATCGCATGCCCGAGGTGAGCGCCGGCGGCCTGCCCTACCGGCTTCTCTGGTGCCGCATCGGAACGGGGTCGCCCGGGGATCCGCCTGACGAGCGCTACTACGCGGACGAGGTCCGCCCCACCGGCGTCGGGCCGGACGGCCGCCTCCAGTGGGAGGCCGTGTCGGGCGGCCTCTCCGGGATCGTCGTGCACAACGTCGCCGAGGCTGCTTCCGCGACGCACCTTCTGGACGAGGACACCGTCGTCCGTGTCGAGGAGCGCCTCGACCGGGGCGCGCCTCCGGAGTTCCTGTACCTTGCAGCCGCAGGCGTGCTGGCCGCACAAGACCGGTTTGCACGGATCGTCTCCTATGATGGAGGTGGGACGTACACCGTCCAGCCCGTGAGGCGCGAGTCCGGCGGCTTCGTCGACGACGGCGATGAGATCAGCGGTGTTCCGAACGTCGGCGAACTCTGGGATGACGAACGGGGATACCTGGCGGGACCGGGCGACTTCGACCGCCATGTGCGCATCATCCAGACGCCTGCCGGGTGGACGATCCTGCTGCATCCGCCGCGCATGGTGTGATGGCGGCGAATGGGGAAGACGACGAGCGTCAGGAGTCACGCGATGCCTTGGACAGCCGAACGGTGGCCGCCGGAGGCGGGCGACGCGTTCGACACGGACGGCGTGATGAACGAGGTTCGCGCGGCGCTCCAGGAACGCGACGGCCTCGTTCAGGCCGGCTGGGTGCCCGACGCGTTCTCGCGATGGGACCCGATCCGGGGGACCCCGGCGGGCGGCGGCGGCAGCCCCAACCCGACCGTCGCCAACTTCCAGTACGAGATCCAGGAGATGCTGGACCTGGCCTGGCCTCTTCGCTGGTGGGATCCCGCGCGAGGATCACTCTACACGCTGGCCGACCTCTGCCAGGACGCGTTTGGCGAGGACGGGTGGACGGTCGATCTCACCGAGATCGGCCCCCAGGGGCAGCCCGCCAACCAGTGGGTGCCGGCCCGCGCCGTCGTGTTCGGCGAACTGTATGCGGCCATCAACCGGCTGGACCGGGTGCGGATCCTGCCAACGGCGTCCGAGGCCGTCACGCGGGACAGCGTGTTCCGCCTGACGTGGGGGATCGACGACTGGGCCGTGGAGCGTGCGGCCACGTTCGCCCTGTTCGATGGCGAGGACGACGGTGCGTCGGTCGCGCTCGCGTACGACCTGGGGATGGGCGCCGACCTGGAGGACGTCGGCGGCACGGGGTATTGGAACCTCGAGGCCCGGGAGTTCCGCATCACGTTCGGCACGGCCCTGCTGGACGGTTACACGGTCCGTGCCGGCCGCCTTGAGTTCACCACCGAGGCCCCGGGCGGGTCGGCGGACTTCGAGGACCCGTTCACTGCCGAAGTCGTGGACGCCGCCGGCGACCCGATCGAGACGTTCGGCTCGGACGACTACGGACCCAAGGAGATCGCGGTCCCCGCCGCTTCGATCAACCGGACGGGCGACACGGTCCTCACAATCCGGTCCACGCGGGCGGATACGGATGACCGCCCAGCCTGGGCACCCGAGGGGCCCGACTACACCAGCACGTATCGCGAGGGGGTCTCGGTCGTGGGGCCCGTGCGGTTGGTTGTGGAGGTGGACTTTGAGTACCGAGAGTGAGCGCCCGGCGGGCGGCGGGGGCGGGTACGTCTCGCGCGACGTGTGCGAGAGGATCCATGCCGAGCAGCAGGAGGCCGACCGGCGGACCTACGAGGAGATCCGGAGCCTCCGTCGGCTCGTCATCACCCTCGTCGTCGGCGGGCAACTGTTCACGGGGGGGCTCAACTTGGCGGGGGTCGGGTACTGGTTGCGGCAGCACGAAGCGGCGCCTCACGCGGCCACGGTCGAGATGATCGGCGTCGCTCGGGCCGAGGAGCGGGAGGATGTGCGCGAGTTGCGCTGCGAGATCCGCGACTTGGCCGGCCTGCTCGCGAAGCCGCACGGAAGCGGCCTGCCGCAGGCGCGGCCGGACGAAGGAGGTGCAAGATGAGCGGGCGAATGACGTGCGGGATGTTGGCGGTTGGACTGGCCGCGATGGCGCTGACGGGCGGGTGCGCGCCGGCGGCCATCGAGCGCAGCCAGCGGCTCCAGGTGGCTGCCATGGTCCAGTACCGCGACGAGATGGCGGCCTACCACGAGAAGACGAGGTCGCGGTTCCTGACCGACAAGCAGCGCGAGTTGGACGCCGCGCTCGAGGCCTCGCTCCATCAGTCCGCCGACGGCGACAGCCGCGTGACGGTGGCCGTGGCCATGGAGAAACTCCAGAAGCGCGAGCGGCTGGAGCAGACGTTCCGGGAGAACCTGCGAGGGCTCGACGACCAGTTCGCCCAGCGCCAGGCGGCCATCAGCCGGGCCATCGAACTGGGTCGAGCCACGCTTGGGCTGCTGGAGGACTACAGTCGCCTCGGCGCCCTCGTGCGCAGCCTGTTCGTCAGGGAGATCGAGGCGGACCAACTCGTCGGGAGCTATGGAAACGAAAGGACGGATAGCCATGCAGGAAGCGGAAGCGAACCTGAAGCAGGCGGCCGTTGACTTCCTGGCCGCAGCCGCCGAAGTGGCGGACCGCACCGGTCAGGCAGACGCCGATGCGCTCGACGCCGTCGAGACCGACGTGCCGGACCTGGGCGACCTGGAGCCGGCCATCACCCCGGAGGAGTTGGCGGAACTGAGGAGTCGGCTTGAGCGCGAGCGGCTTCTGCCGGCGACCCTCGTGGAATTGGTTGCCCTGGCCCGCCAGGTGGCGGCGACGCTTCTGGACGGCTGAGGGAAAGGCATGGAAAGGCACAAGCCATGATGGACCTCATCAAGTCGAAGAAGATGATCCTGAGCCTCGTGGGTATCGCGGCGGTCGTCGGGTTGGTCCTGGCGGGGCGCGACCTGGAAACGGTCAAGTGGGTGGGCGGCTTCATTGCCGGCATCGTGGCCAGCCTCAACCTGGGCCAGGGACTGGCGGACGGCCTCTCGGAAGGGCGGACGAGCGGGGTGGGCCGGCCGGAGGACTGAGGGCCTGTCCGGGTGACCGCGGGCTTGGGTCGGCTCCCACGGGTCCAGGCGGCGTCGGGCCGCAGAGGCGGTTTTCGCTGCATATCCTCCGGGCAACCGTCCGATAACTCCGCCGGGCAGGACCACCTTCGCAGGAACCGCGGAGTTTTTTCCCGGCTCTCGGGCGGGTTCCCGCGTATTCTATAAGCGGGTAGGAGTGCCGTGTTCAGATCAGCAGGTCTGCGGAACCCAGACACACTGCCGGGGTGAGTGCGCCGTGCCTACGCTTACGGTGATCCAGGGGCCGGACCGCGGGAAGACGTTCGAGGTAGACGGGACCTCGGCCGTCATCGGCCGGGACCCCGCCTGCGAGGTCGCCCTGAGGGACCCCGGCATCAGCCGTGCCCATGCCCGGATGGTCCTGAAGGGAACGCGGTATGTCCTGGTGGACGCCGGGTCCTCGAACGGTACCTTCGTCAACGGCGTGCGGATCAGCGAAGCGGACATCGAGGCGGGCGACCAGATCCGCGTGGGCAACACCATCATGGCGGTCGGCCGGCCCATGGAGAACGGCGCGCTGGTGGACGACCGGGGTTTGCCGATCCAGGTGGACTCGGAGGGCCGCGTCGACAGTTCCATCATGGCGACGGTGCCAGCTTCCGCGGAGCCCCACCTGGCGTTTGCAGGCGGCGAGGACATGGCCCAGATGCGGACGAGCATCGTGGGCCTGAGGGCGCTTTACCGGATCGCCGACATGCTTGCCCAGGGCTATGACATGGACCGGCTCCTGCGGAGTGTCATGGACATGGTGTTCGACGTCGTGGACGCGGACCGCGGCTTCATCCTGCTGAAGGACGATCGAACCGGCACGATGGTGCCGCGCGCCATCCGCTACCGCGAGGAACTGATCGAGGAGATCCGCCGGCAGCAGTCCGCCGAGAACGGGGGCAGCGAGACGGCGATCCCCGGGTCGTCGGCGGCCGGGGAGGGGGGCGGCGCGGCCGCAGCCACCGAGCCCCCCCCGCCCATCTGTGTGAGCCGGACCATCATCAACTATGTCCTGAAGCGCGGGGAGGGCGTCCTCTCGACCAACGCGATGCAGGACCAGCGGTTCGAGGACGGGGAGAGCGTCCAGGACTACGGCATCCGAAGCGCCATCTGCGTGCCGATCAAGAGCCGCGACGAGATCCTCGGCATGCTGTACGTGGACACCCACATCAGCCAGGGCCAGTTCACCCAGGACGACCTGAAACTGATGACGGCCATTGGGGTCCAGACAGGGCTGGCGGTGGAGAACGCGCGGCTCATGGCGAGCCAGGTCCAGCAGGAACGCCTGGCGGCCGCCGGACAGGCCGTCGCGAGCCTGTCGCATTCCATCAAGAACATCCTCCAGGGCATCCAGGGCGGGTCGCACGCCGTCGAGGCGGGGATCCAGAACAAGGAGGTCGGCACGGTCTCGCGGGGCTGGGACGTCATCAGCCGCAACCTCGGCCGGATCAACGCCCTTACGCTGGACATGCTCTCCTACAGCCGCCAGGCCGCGCCCAATTTCGTGAAGGCGTCCGTGAACGCCATCGTCCGCGAGGTGGCGGAACTGGCCCAGTCGGCCGCCAAGGAGAAGAGCGTCGCCCTCACCACGAAACTCGACACCACGCTGCCGGAGGCCGAACTCGACCCCGACGGGGTCCACCATGCCTGCCTCAACATCGTGACCAACGCGATCGAGGCGGTGCAGCCGCTCTCGGGCCAGGTTGAGATCGCCACTCGGTCGGACCCCGAGAAGAACGAGGTCTGGATCGCCGTCACGGACAACGGCCCGGGAATCCCGCCGGAGGAGCAGGCCAGCATCTTCCAGCCCTTCTACTCCACCAAGGGGCAGAAGGGCACGGGCCTCGGCTTGGCCGCCGCCCGCAAGATCGTCCAGGAACACCACGGCCGCATCGCCCTGCGCTCGAAGGTCGGCGAGGGGTCCACCTTCGTCATCAAACTGCCCCAGACCCAGGCGCGGTAGGACTGGCGTCCGGCAGGGACGGCTTTCGTTCCGGGAGCCTGACCGTCTGGGCTGCCCTCGGGTCGGCGGGCGCGATCACTTCGGCTTCTTCGGCAGGCTCTCGATGATCTGGTCGGCCAGGCCGTATTGGACGGCCTCCTGGGCGCTCATGAACCGGTCGCGGTCCACGTCTTCCTCGATGCGCTCCAGGGGCTGGCCGGAGTGGCGGGCGAGGATCTCGTTGAGGCGGGTGCGCAGGCGCAGGATCTCCTCGGCCTGGATGTGGATGTCTGTGGCGGTGCCGCGCGCCCCCCCGAGGGGCTGGTGGATGAGGATGCGGCTGTTGGGCAGGAGGAGGCGTTTACCCTTGGTTCCGCCCGCCAGAAGGATGGCCGCCATGCTGGCCGCCTGGCCGATGCAGTAGGTCCGCACGTCGCATCCCACGAACTGCATGGTGTCGTAGATGGCCAGGCCGCTCGTGATGTGGCCGCCCGGCGAGTTGATGTAGACGGAGATGTCGGCGTCGGCGTTCTCGTTCTGGAGGAAAAGCATTTGGGCCACGACCAGGTTGGCCATGGGGTCCTCGATCTCGTCGGTGATGAAGACGATGCGGTCCTTCAGGAGGCGGCTGAAGATGTCGTAGGCCCGCTCGCCGCGGCCGGTTTGTTCGACGACGATGGGGACGAGTTGGCTGTAGGGTCTCACGGCGGTCTCCTCGCGTGTCTATTTCTTGTCCGGCTCGGCCGCCTGTTCGAGCACCTCGTCCACGAGGCCGTATTCCTTGGCCTCCTGGGCCGTAAAGTAGCGGTCGCGCTCGCTCTCTTTGCGGATCTTCTCGGGGTCCTGGCCGGTGTGATGGGCGAAGATCCGGATGAGGGTGTCCTTGTCGCGGAGGACCTCCTTGGCGGCGATGGCGATGTCGGACGCCTGCCCCCCCACCTCCCCGGCGGGCTGATGGAGCATGATCTTGGCATGCGGCAGCGCGTGGCGCTTGCCCTTCGAGCCTCCCGCCAGGAGAATGGCCGCGCCGCTCGCCACCAGGCCGATGGCGTACGTGGCCACCGGCGCCTCCAGGAACTGCATCGTGTCGTAGATGGCCAGGGTGCTCGAGACGTAGCCCCCGGGCGAGTTGATGTACAGGCTGATCTCCTGGTTCCGCTTCTGGCTCTGGAGGTACAGGAGTTTCATGACCACCGAGTTGGCCGTCGTGTCGTCGATGACCCCCTCGAGGAAGACGATGCGGTTCTCCATCAGGAGGTCCGCCAGCGTCAGCCATCGCTGCTGCGTGTACGGCGGCATGGCGCTCTGCGTCCGCGCCAGGCCGTGTCCGTCGGCGGTTCCGCGTGAGTTGACTTCCATCGTATTTTCCATCCTCCCCGTGTCCGGCGGCCCCGGCGCGGCTACGTCGTCTCCGGCGCGTCCGACTGCGCCTGTGGCTCGGACGCCTCCTGCGGCTTCTGCGCGTCGGCCGCCGATGCCGCCGGCTTCTCGGGCTCGCCCGCGACCTTCGCCTTGTCAAGCAGCATCCGGATGACCTTGTCCTCCTGGATCTGCCCGCGAAGGCTCTCCAGGGTGCCCTTGGCCTGCATGTCTTCGCGAACGCGGTCCGCGCGGCGGCCGTACTGGGCGGCGATGAACCGCACGCGCGCGTCCACCTCCGCGTCCGTCACCTCGACCTTCTCCTTCGCGGCGATCCGGTCCAGGATGAACGTGAGTTTCAGGTCGCGGGCCGACTGCGCGGCGCTTGCGCCGCGGATCTCGTCCAGGCGCTTCTCGATCTCGCCGACCGGGACCCCGCGGTACTGGAGGTTCACCAGCGTCCGGCCCAGGAGGCGGTCCGCGTGGCGCTTCGCCAGGTCCTCCGGCAACTCCATCGGCGCGTGCTCCAGGAGCCACGCGCGGACGGCCTCTTCCTGGCGGCGGCGGTTGTCCAAGTCGGCCTGGCCTTCCAGTTGGCGGCGGATGCTCCCTTTCAGGGCGTCCATCGACTCGTACCCGACGGCCTTCAGAAGGCCCTCGTCGTCCAGGTCCACCGGGCGCCTGAGTTCCCGCACGGCGATGCTGACCTCGGCCTCCTTGCCGCGCAGGTCCTCGCGCGCCACGTCGTCGGGGATCCTGACGGTGGCCGTCTTCGTCTCGCCGACCTTGGCGCCTTTGAGGATCTTCGGCACGTCCGCCAGCGGGATTCCCTCCACCACGATCTCGTCGACCTGGAACCGCGCGTCCTGGCGGTCGACGACCTTCTCCTCGCCGGCGCGGATCACGAGGTCCGCCGCGACGTAGTCCTTCTTCTTCGCCCCCTTCCCTTCGGGGACGAGTTCCAGCGGCGCGTGCTCCTCGCGCGCGTGCTCGATGGCGTGCTCCACGTCCTTCTCGTCGACCGCCTTGCGCTCGACGTCGATCGGGATGCCCGCGTAGTCCGGCACCTCGAACTCGGGCCGGACCTCCAACTCGACCGTCAGCGTCATCGGGCCGTCGTCGGGCATCTCGATGGCGTCCGGGCCGAAGTCCGGCTCGCCGATGACGTTCAGTTTTTGTTCTTCGAGCGCCTTCTGGAACGACTCGGCCGCCAGCGCCGTTCGGACCTCTTCCGTCACCGCCTCGCGGAACCGCTTCTCGACCAGCCGCCGCGGGGCGTGGCCGGGCCGGAACCCGGGAACCTGCGCCTCCCGCTGGAGTTCCGTGAACCGTTCGTCCAGTTTTTTGTCCACGTCTTCGCGGGGGATCGTAATCGTCAGTTTCCTCTTGCAGACCCCGGCGTCGCCCACCGTGACGTCCATCGTTGGCCGCTCCTACCTGAACCGTCGCTGCGCCCCCCGGGGCCCGAAACCGCGGTCCCGAACGGGATACGCCCGGTCGCCGCCCCCCTGCGCGAAAAGAAAAAGCGGTCTCGCCATGACCCGACACCGGTCCAAAGCCGAGCCGCTTCCGCGAACAAGGGATTGGAGCGGGTGATGGGGATCGAACCCACGACATTCACGTTGGCAACGTGACGCTCTACCGCTGAGCTACACCCGCTTCCCCGCAGCCCGTCGGGACCACCCTTTCGGGCCCGCCGACGAGTCCACACGGCAATACGCTACCCGGACCCCGGGGGCAATGCAACCGAAAACCCGCCCGCCGGGTCGTGCGGCGGCGGGGCCCCGGCTCCCCCGCCCGGCCCCCGGTGCTGTCAGGCCGGGCCGTCTCCCTCCAGGATCGCCACCGCCTTGTCTACGTCCGAGACGCGGAGCACCAGAGCCCCTCCGCGCCCTCGCAAGTCGGCTGTTCCGTAGGCATAGTGGATGTTGATGCCGGCCTCGGCCAGTTTCGCCGACACGCGCTGGAGCATCCCCGGCTCGTTCGCCAGGTCCAGGATGAGCACTTCCGTGTCCAGGTGCGGCACCTTGGCCTGGTCCAGCACTTTCGTGGCCTTCTTCGGTTCGTCCACGATCAGGCGGATGAACCCTTCGTCCGTGCAGTCGTCGATCGACATGCCGCCGATATTGACCTCGGCCCGGGCCAGGATGCCGCACAGGCGGCACAGGGCCCCGGGCTCGTTCTTGAGGACAATGGACACCTGCGTTCGCTTCGGCATCGTCTCCTCCTTGCCCAACGGGGGCTGGCGCCCCCCGCCTTTCGCGCGGGGCCGCCATCCTACGGTTTCCCCGGCTCCGTCGCCAGAGGTTCCCTCAACTGGCGCAGGCGCTCCTCGACCGCGCGGCGGTCGTCGTCCCGGAGGCGCTGCGCCGCCTCGGGCATCAGCCGGTCCAGTTCCTGCACGCGCTCGTATTCGCGCACCGCATCGGGATACGCCTTCGACCGGTCCAGCACCTCGGCCAGCAGCCGCCGCGTCCGGACGTGCGTCGGGTACAACCGCAGCGCTGCCTCCAGCCACTGGCGTGCGGCCGCGAGCGCCTCGGCGTCCTCCGACGCCCCGGGCACCGCCAGGCGACAGCGGGCCAGCGCCACGTAGGCCTTCCAGAGGCGCGGCTGCTTGGCCAGGGCCTCCTGGTAGGCCGTGATTGCCCGCTCCAGCGCCACGACCGCCGTGCCGGACCCGGACGTCCCCACGGCCTCCCAGACCTGCCCGCGCCGGTACGCCGGCTCCCAGGCCAGCGGGTTCGCCTTCGCTGCGGCCTGGAGCACTTCATCGTGGCTGTCGGGGTCCGTCGTCTCGGCCGCCACCGCCACGAGGGCGTCCTCCCGGGCGATCGGCAGGACGACGTACATCACGTAGGCATAGCAGGCGGCCATGGCGAGGGCCATGAGGGCGAATTTCGCGACGGGCCCGATCGCGGTTCCCTCCCGCCGCGCGCCGTCCCGTCCCGGTCCCAGCGAGACGGCGAGCACCAGCAGCATCGCCCAGGCCGTCGGCGGGTCGAGGACGGCCGTCCCGATCTGCTCGGCGATCCAGAAGGCCACCAGGCCCACCATGCACGCCGCGCGCAAGGCGCGGAGCGGCCGGTCCGGCGCTTCCAGGCGGCGGGGGTTTTCCGCGGCTGCCAGGACCGTCACGACGGCCACCAGGCCGAGGGCCACCACGCCCAGGTGCGGCCCCAGCAGGAAGAAGCCGATCGCCCCCGGCACCGCCAGCAGTGCGGCAGCCGCCACGAGCCCGGCGATCGCGCCCCCCCGAGCGTCCGCCGGCGGCGCGGGCTGCCCGGCGTCCGGCGCGCGGCACCACGACCGGACCCCCAGGACGACTGCGCTCGCCAGCGCCAGCAGGCCCGCCACGCCCAACTGGCTCCACGCCGAGAGCCACATGTTGTGCGGGTCCTGCACTTCCTCCGGCGACGTAGGCAGTTTGTGCGTGACGTAGTGCAGGCTGAAGTTCTCGAGGCCCACGCCGGTGAGCCACTTGGCGCGCAGGATGGGGACCGTCCCCTGCCAGTAGTCGAGGCGATAGCGCAGGGTCTTCAGGGCAGACGCCACGGCGGGGTGGTCGATGCGGCCGGCCGCCGCCAGGGCGACCGCCCCGGCCACGACGGGCAGCAGCCAGAGCGCCCACCGCAGCCGCGGACGCCGGACCCACCGCGCGACCGCGAGGAAGTAGACGCCCGCGACGGCCGCCGCGATGCCGCCGCGGCTCTGCGCCAGGACGATCCCGGCGGCGCACAACCCGGCCGCCAGGAGCATCCCGACCGCCAGGTACCGCCCCGCGCGCGTGCCGCACTCCCACGCCTTCTCTGCCGCCAGGCCCAGGGCCACGAGCGCGCCCAGGACGAGGAACGAGGCGAGGACGTTCGGATGCCCGAGGGTGGCCTGAACGCCGCCCGTGAACCGCTCGATGAGGAGCCGCTCGGCCGGGCTGTCCTTCTCGATGCCCTGGGCCGCCAGGATCTCGTCGCGATGCGCCTGGTAGTAGTGCCACGTGGCTTCCATCCCGGCCGAGGCCTGGAAGATCGCCAAGGCCGCCGCCAGGACCGCCGTCGCGAGCAGCGCTGCCAGGAGGAACCGCCGCTCGGCGTCGGTCCGGATCGCCTGGGCAAGCGCCCAGAAGCCGACCCAGACGGCCGCCAACTCGGCCGACCGCACCAGGGCCGACGCCTTGTCGGCCGCCACGGCGGTCGAGACGGCCGCGCCGACCACGAACAGGCCGGCCGGCACCGCCAGCCAGGGGTGCGGCAAGCGCACCCGGCCGCCCGCCACCCACGACGCCACCAGGAGGATCGGCATCAGGAGGAACGCCAGGCCGATCACCACGACCGTCAGCGGTCCCGGAATCCCCGGCGTGCCGACGTAGGACGCGTTGGTGGTCTCCTGTGCGAGGACCACGAGGAGCGCCGCCCCGCCTGCCAGCACGCCGCGCCGCAGGAGGCGCGCTGTCCGATCCTCGCGCGTCTTGACCTCGCCGCCCGCGCCGGGCGCCGGGCTGATCATGGCCTGACCTCCGCCGGGGCCCTGCGGACGTAGAGGAGGATCGCGAGCACCGCCGTCACGACGCCCGCTGGCACCAGCAGCGCCCATCCCGAGAGGCGGTAGAGGAGGATCGAGGCGGCCCCCGTGGCCGCCGCCGCGCCTGTGGCCAGGGCCGCGGCCGCGCGCGGGCTCCAGCCCCGCGCCAGGAGCCGATGCCCGAGGTGGCTCGTCGCGTCGCCGACCAGGGGGCTGCGGCCCCGCGCAATCCGCCCGATCGTCACGCAGGCCGCGTCGAAGAGCGGCACCGCCAGGACGGCCAGCGGCACGAGGACGACGTATCGGCTCGTCCCCTGCTCGGGGAAGTAGTAGCGGGCCGCGATCGCCAGCGACGCCAGGACAAAGCCGACCGGCATGCTCCCCGCGTCACCCAGGAAGAGCCGCGCGGGTGGCAAGTTGTGCACGAGGAAGCCCGCGAGGGCCCCGGCCGTCACGAGCGCCAGCGCCGGGACGAACCACTCCCCGACCGCCATCTGGCCCAGCGCCAGGGCCGCCAGCGCCGCCACCCCCGCCCCCGCCGCCAGGCCGTCCGCGTGGTCGAACATGTTGTACGCGTTCACGACCGCGACGATCCACAGGATGCTCAGGACCTCGGCGACGTGCGGCACGCCGATCCAGGCCGTGGCCGTGATCCCGAAGCCCGAGACGACCAGAACCGCGATGACCGTCTGGAAGGCCAACTTCCGCGAGGCCGGGATGGGGTACCGATCGTCAATGAGTCCCAGGAGGAAGAACAGCCCCGTGCCGACGGCCAGCCGCTTGAGCACCTGGACGTGTGGCGCCAGGTTGTCGGCGATCTCCCAGGGGACCCACGAGCACGGAGCCCGGTCTGGAGGGAGCGCCGCCAGGAGAAGCCAGCCGGCGGCCGTCACGGCCGCCACGGACGCCAGGATCGCGACGCCGCCGCCGTAGGGGACCGCCTCGCGATGCAGCCGGTCGGGGCGGGCCGGCGCGACGAAGTCCCGCACCAAGGCTGCCCGGCGCGCCAGCGGCGCGAGCAAGGCCGAGAGGACGGCGGCCGGCGCCGCGCACGCGACGGCGAACACCACCCAGTCAGCCGCTCGAACCATGCGCCGCTTCCCCCGGCCGGCTCCGCGACGGCGCCCGCTGCTCCATGAGCCGCGCGCGGACCCGCGTGAAGAACCCGTGGTAGTCCCGGGTGCGGTAGTCCGGGAAGGTCCACGGCAGGTCGGTCCACGAGCCGCGGATGTATTGAAGCGTCACCTCGGCGTAGATGCCCTCGCCCAGGTAGATGCGGTGGGCGAAGTCCTTCGTGCTGGCCAGGACGAGTTTCGACGGGGCGACGTAGCCGGGGTCCAGGTTGACGGGCCGGACGACCGGCCACTCTCCCCCGGAGGCGATGTCGGCCTCGATCTCGTTCGCCAGCCGCTTGATCGCGATCAGCCGCTCGGGCGCCACGAGGTCTGCGAAGGAGACGAAGTACCGCACGAGCGGCTGGCCCATCTCGTCGCGGTAATACTCCGTGAACTCGTGGGCAAAGAGGTCGCTTCGCTCGTCCACCGCGCCCAGGACGTGGCTGAGGCGGGCCTCGGCCTCGGCGAACGCGCCCGGATACGCCGAGAGCATGCCGACGAACAGTTTGACCGGCTCGGCTGCATGGATTTCGCTCATACAGGGGGGACTATAGGCCCGCCGCGGGGCCCTCACAAGCCAAATCCGAACCGCCTAGCCGGCCACGATGCGCGGGGCGTCGCCCCCGCGGACGATCGGCACGACGTCGGACGTGTCGACCTGGCAGCAGACCGCCAGATCCGCGTCGAGGCCGAGCGCGGCGATGAACGCGCCGCCCCACGTCTCGCGGAAGATCGCCGGCAGGCGGTCCTTCGCCCCGCGCCACGCCGCCAGGGCGAGCCGCGCGGAGTCTTCCAGGTGGAACGCCGCCCCGGCGGCCTCGTCGCCCAGCGCCTCGATGACCGCCCCCGCCACCAGGACGTCCTCGCAGGACACCGTGCCGACGGTGCCCGCGGTGACGAAGACGACGGGCAGTCGCCGCGCGGCCGCCCGGCGCGCCGCCGCGCGGCGGTTCGGCAGGGCCGCGATGAGGACCTCGGCCGCGCCGCGCGCGTCGTGGATCGCCTGCGTCCCGTTGGTCGTCGTCAGGAGCAGGCTGCGGCCGCCCACGCGGTCGGGCGTCATGACCGACGGGCTGTTGTTGAGGTCGAGCCCCTCGATGCGGACGCCCTTGCGCTCGCCCGCCGTCACGACCGAGCCCTTGGGCCGCCGCGCGGCCTCGGCCCGGACTTCCTCGGGCGTCCGGTACGGGACCACCTCGCGGCATCCGGCATCGAGCGCGGCCACGATGCTGGTCGTCGCCCGGATGGCGTCGATGATGACGGCCGTCGTGCCCGCCAGGACGGCGCAAGGCCGTGCCGCCGGCTCGTACAGGACGTGGATGCGGGGCCGGGGGTTCACGCGGGGCACGCCTCGAGGGCCTGGCGGAACGTCTCGTAGGCCGCACCGTCGTACAGGACGAACCGCACCTCCTGGAGGCTCGTCTCGCCCGCCAGGTGGGCGAGGGCCTCCTCGAGCATCACCTCCGCGCACCGGCCCATGGGGAACCCGGCGATGCCCGTGCCGATCGCCGGGAAGGCGATCGAGCGGAGGCCCTTCTCCTTGGCCCGGAGCAGGCTGTTTCGCGTCGCCAGGCGCAGGTTCTCCTCGGCCGTCGGCTCGCCGAGTCGCATGCTGGCGGCGTGGATGACCCAGCGGGCGCAGAGGTTTCCGCCGCCGGTGATGGCGGCCTCGCCGAGGGGGATCGGGCCGATGCGGTCGCACTCGGCCTGGATGGCGGGCCCGCCCTTGCGGCGGATGGCCCCGGCCACGCCGCCGCCGAGTTGCAGGTCGTTGTTGGCCGCGTTCACGATCGCGTCGGCGTCCTGGTCCGTCAGGTCGCCGCGGAGGACCTTGATCTTGTCCTTTGCCTTCATGCTCTAGGTTTTTCTCCCTCGGCCACCCGGCCGCTTGGGCAAACCGAAGAGATCGGCTGCGAGGGCGTCCACCTTCGCTTCCACGGCGGGAATGGCCTGCAAGCGCTCTTCGGGCGCCATCTCGTGCAGCCTCTTGGACGCATCTACGAGCGCCTTGTGAACGGCGTTCTTCGCGTCGTACTCCGGGATACCCACATGCGCCATCACGGAGGGGGCGCCGAATCCGCGACCCGCGGAGGAATAGGATCGGACGAATTCGCGCACCGGCGTGGAGTTGAGGACGGCGCAGAGGTAGTGCGCCACGTCCTCCTTCTTGGTCGCGATGAGGGACGTGGTGTCTGTCGGGACGATGGTCTTGTAGCCGAAGGGCGTCTTGGACTGCGAGATCACCGCCGCCACCAGGTCGCTCGCCATCCGCTTCCATATGACCTTGTACGGGGCCATCGTGTAGGGGCCGATGCCGTACATGGCGTAGAAGGCCGTCCTCTCGGCGAACTCGCGCACCGTCTTGGAACCGCGGGACAGGAGCACGTCCCGGAATCGCGTCAGGTATCCGTAGGTCCGCGGCCAGCGCCGCTTCATCTCTTCCTCGGGGTGGGGCGCCTTGCGCTCCGCGTCCTGGACCATCAAGACGAAGATGCCGGGCTGGGCACACCAGCGTCGGATGTCGGCCCCCCGCACGGCGGGAAAGACCAGGTCGGATTCGACCCTTTCCTCCACAGACCGAATGCTGCGCTTGCCCGAGTCGGGGAGGTTCCGAACCAGCAGGCCGCCGTCGGCAAGGACCTGGAGCACCTTGATCCAGTATACCCCGTATGGCTCCGTGCTTGCACCGCGCCGCGCCGAATAGAAGTTCACGCCCTCCACGGCCTTGACATGGTGCATGTCCTTCGCGAGCGTCTGCCAG
>Ga0315294_10004615_pt1 | contig 15052 bp, 9 predicted proteins | sample YL17G13_40_MG_FD_203626 | JGI IMG/M metagenome (GOLD analysis project Ga0315294, IMG submission 203626) | Sediment microbial communities from Yellowstone Lake, YNP, Wyoming, USA - YL17G13_40 | ecosystem: Environmental > Aquatic > Freshwater > Lake > Sediment | place: USA: Wyoming | collected... | reverse complement strand
ATTCAAGGTGTTAGTGATACCTAAATGACAGTGCGTAAACGCGCGCCGGTATAAGTCGTGTATTTACAACCCTTTGTATTTGAAGAGGGAAGGGACTCCCATGTATAGTCTGCTTGTCAAGAGCGGCCATAGAGAAGGAAGTCCCTATGGAGAAGATTGTCATCCGGTTGACCAACCGTATCAAGAAGCGACTGCGGCAAACGCGGCGGACGTGGTCGCGGTTGAGCGGTCGCACTGGCCGAAGTACGGCAGTTCATGCCGGAGCGAGTACTGGGGCCGCATGGTCCAGAAATGCCCGGGCCTCCGGGCCGACGGCACGCCCTACAGTTCAATCATCCGCCGCCGGCGCCGGTGCCTGGATTGCAGCGAGGTGAGAATCGACAAGGAATACGCCTAACGGTGCGGATCAGGCGCGGCTACCTGCCGTCGCCTGCATCTGCTTGTTGGGCCAATTTCTCGACAACGGCCTTCGCCTCTATCAATCCGATGTTGTGAAGTCTGCGGCACATCTTGATTGCCAACAGTGTTTCCCCGGCCTTTACGAGACGCTTCAAGTCCTCGTCTGTCGGAATCTGGCCAAGAGGTGGCCACACGCCGCGCGCTCTCGCTCGCCGAATCTGCTGTCGCGTTTGAATAGTCCCAATGGCCCAAGCAAGCGCGAATATCGCAACTAACGACATCACAACTGCTTCGAGTAAATCCTTGATATCTGAGTACATATTGCCTCCTGTTCCTCCGAACGGCGACTGCGGACCTCGGCGCGCTTCGCGGCGTAGTGTTCCACCGCCTTGTTCGCCGCACTACGCCGGCCACCAAAACGCCAGGCGCCCAAGTTACTCCTTTGCCCCCGCCTTTCTGAGGAGTTCAACCACGTCATTGTTCGGCCTTTCCAGCGCCACGGCCAGCGGCGTCCGGCCTTTCCGGTTTACCGCTTTCACGTCCGCACCGCCTGCGATGAGGACCTGAGCGACGTCGGCGTGCCCCGCCCCGGCTGCCTTGTGTAACGGCGTTGCACCGGTCACGTCCGTCACGTTTATCTTGGCGCCCTTGGATAGCAGGAACCTGGCCATGTCCGCTTTGCCTTCCTCCGCGGCCATGTGAAGGGGGGTACAGCCAAGCTGCGGGTGGCCGGCGTTCACGTCGGCCCCTTGGGAGATGAGGAACTCGGCCATGTCCACGTGGCCGCCCTTGGCGGCGATGCAGATGAGCGGGTAGCCGTGGGGCGCCAGGGCGTAGACATTTACGCCTTCCGCCCGCATCACTTCCATCTGGGCTCTATCCCCCCCGAGGACCGCGAAGAATGCCTTGCTTTCGTGGTCTTCCATCGTGGCGCCGCGGGCCAACAGAAGGTCGGCGACCGCCGAGTGCCCGGCCTCCTTGGCATAGGCCAGCGCCGTCTTGAACTCGGTGTCTCCCCGGTTGATCTGGGCGCCCTTGTCCAGAAGGAGCCGCACCATGTCTTCGCGGCCGTTCTGGGCGGCCCACAACAGGGGGCTTCCGTTCCAGGCGTCCACGTCGGCCCCGCTGCGAATCAGCATCTCGACCATCGCCGGGTTGCCCTGCTGGACGGCCAGCACCAGCAGCGGAGTGCCCGCGGAGTCACGTTCGATGAGCGCCCTCTTGTCATCCTTAAGGATGGCCTCCGCCTTGGCGACGTCGCCGGACACCACGGCCTTGTAGAGGCCGCTCGTATAGAGCAGCATCGTTCGCTCATACTCGGCCTTGCGATGGTAACCGGCATACTCGACACTCCCCAGCGCGCCGAGCGGAACGACGAGGGCGGCCGCCAGGCCCACAAGCAACGTCACGCGCACCCAGCGCGGCAGCTTCCTGCGGGCCAGCACGACGAGCAAGACCGTGCCAAGCAACAGCGGCAGATCGAAAACCACAAGCGCCGTAAGTCCATAGAGATATACGCCCAGCCCCCCCATGGAGCAGGTCCCGCCCATCACGTAAGACAGCGCGTGGTACACCGCGAGGCTGCCGATGACCAGCGCTATCACGTCCCCAACCGCCAGGATTACGGCAAACACCACGGAGAGAACTCGGAATCGGGGTGCCTTCTCTTCCATAACATGCCTCCCATTGGCCTGCGGTGGTTGGACCACCTGACAACCCCGCGGCGGCCGGTGAGACAATGAACCCTGGAAAGGCGTGATGCCGCCGCGGTCAGGTGCAGCAACGGGTCAACTCGCCTGCGGCAGTTGTGGTGGGCCTGAGGCCTTCGGCTTCTTGAAGAACTCTCGCACTCGAACGGTGAGATCCCCGGCTATCAACATGGCGCCCGCAGCCCACAATAAGCGTTGACCGACGTAAATGTCAAAGCCGTCTTTGCCGCTTGCCATCAGGACGCATCCAGCATTGATGAGAACCGCCCCCGCAATAGCGAACCTCGTTTCCTCCTCAAAGGCGAGTTAACCACTGTTCAGATGGTTGCCACATAAACCCGCTTTCGGGTCCTGCTGTTTCGCTCCGGCCCCGCGCGGTCACCAGTGAATCCAAATCATGCACATATCACCGGCACCAGACTTCAGGTTCCCGTCCCCCGGAAAGACATTTGCCCATTGGAAGGACACGGACCCTTTCGGCGATGCGTATACGAGCGCGTTCTCGTTCTTGTCGCGCGGCTCCCCCAGCAAAGCAATCACGTCGGGTTTCCTGCTCTTGGCGTCAAAGCGGCCGAGCGCCTTGCCAGGATAGGCGCCCTCCTTTCCGCCACCGGGCTTGACGAAGTTGATCTGGATGCCGGTCACCTTGTCTTCCGCCTGAAACGCCAGGAACATCCCAAGCCTGTAATATCTCAGACGCCGGCTCGCATTCTCTTCGCTCTTGGTCACGACGTCCTCGTCCGGTTTGCCCAGGGCACTTATGACTTGGGAGTACGGTGTGCCAAGTTCGACCTTCGCCAACTCGGGAATGACGGGATGCGAGGACCGCGCTCGGGCCGTGCTGCGCGTCGCGCCCTCTGAGCCACAACCTGCGAGGACAGCCGCCATCGACGCGTGGAGAATCAACACTCTCGCATACTGCATGATACCCTCCCTGTTGAGTGAGGTGTCGCGTCCCGAAAGTGCATGAGGATTGCGGTTCGGCGCGACCCGCTTGCGAAGCCCAATCTGGCCCGCCGTCCGAGCAGCCCCGAGGCCACCTTACGCCGCCTCCTTGTAACTGTCAACCACCGACACGTCCATAATGTCTTTCCGCGCGAGATTCGATACCGTGGCCGACGGCACGGCCTACGCGGCCATCATCCGCCGCCGGTGCCGGTGCCTCGAGTGTGGCCAGGTGAGAATCGACAAGGTACGATGGAAACGCTTGTGCACCATGACAAAATGGCAGGGGCGGAATGCTTCAGGAGCATAGCCCCCCAGTTCGCTTGCCGCGTAAGCACGCCGGCTGTACAGTGGCGCATCCGGTGCACAAGGAAAGGAGCACTCGTCCGATGGCCCGTCTCAACCGACGCACGTTTCTGAAGGCCGCTGGCGCGGCGGCGGCCGGCCTGGTGCTGCCGCCGCGGGCTCGGGCGGGCCAGGCGAGCGCCGCCCCGCGGGACGCCAGGCCCAACATAGTCTTCATCCTGGCCGACGACATGGGCGTCGGCGACGTGAGCCTCCTCGGCGGGGAGCGGACGAAAATCATGACGCCCCACATTGACCGCATCGGCCGCGAGGGTGTCATCTTTTCCGACGCCCACTCGGCCTCGGCCGTCTGCACCCCCACCCGCTACGGCATCCTGACGGGCCGGTATCCGTGGCGGTCGCGCCTGAAGTCGGGCGTCTTGGGCGGGTGGTCGCCGCGGCTCATCGAGGAGGGGCGGCTGACGGTCCCCGCCCTGCTCAAGCAACACGGGTATCACACGGCGTGCATCGGCAAGTGGCACCTTGGGATGGACTGGCCCGCGCGCGACGGGCCGCAATATGGCGACAAGATCGAGCCGGGCGGCGACGTGACGCGGGTCGACTACACCCGGCCCATCCGCAACGGTCCGAACGCCGTCGGGTTCGACTACTACTACGGCATCAGCGCGTCGCTCGACATGCCGCCGTATATCTTCATCGAGAACGACCGGACGGCGGGGCTGCCGACGGCCCAGGGGACCGCGGCCGAGTTTCTGCGCGCCGGTCCCCGCGAGGCCGGGTTCCGGGCCGACCGGGTTCTGCGGACGCTGGCCGGGAAGGCCGCCGCGTACGTCCGCGAGCGGGCCGCCACGGGGCAGCCCTTCTTTCTGCACCTGTGCCTAGCGTCGCCGCACACGCCCATCGCCCCGCGGGAGGAGTTCGTCGGCAAGAGCGGCCTTACCAAATATCTCGACTTCTGCCTTGAGACCGACTGGGCCGTCGGCGAGGTTCTGCTGGCCCTGGACGAGACCGGCGCGGCCGCCAGCACCCTGGTGATCTTCACCGCTGACAACGGGTGCTCACCGGCGGCCAACGTCAAGGAACTGGAGGCCCGGGGGCACTTCCCCAGCCACATCCGGCGCGGCTACAAGGCCGACATCTGGGAGGGCGGCCATCGCGTGCCCTTTGTGGCCCGGTGGCGGGCGGTCGTCCAGCCTGGCCGCACGTGCGATGAGACGATCTGCCTGAACGATCTCCTGGCGACGGCGGCGGCCATCGTCGGGGGACGCCTGCCCGACAACGCCGGCGAAGACAGCGTCAGCCTGCTGCCCGCGCTGAGTGGCGAGCGGCTCGACGCGCCCCTGCGCGAGGCCACGGTGCACCAGGCGATCTCGGGGGGCCTTTCGATCCGCCAGGGACGGTGGAAACTGGAGATGTGTCCCGGCTCGGGCGGCTGGAGCGCGCCGCGCGACAACGATGCCCTCGCCCTGGGCCTGCGGCCCGTGCAACTCTACGACCTGGCGGCCGACCCGGCCGAAAAGACGAACGTGGCCGCCGAGCACCCGGAGGTTGTCCAGCGCCTGCGGGACCTCCTGGCGAAGTACGTCTGCAACGGCCGCAGCACGCCCGGCGCCCCGCAGAAAAACACGCCGCCAGACACGTGGCCCGGCATCGCGTGGATGAAGGAGGGCTGAGCAAGGCGCGCCTCCCACTCGCGCGGCCGGTGGCGGGGCTCGGCGAATCATGAGGTGCGAAAGAGCGTGGACAGCACCGGTGGAAAAACAGCGCCGCCGGGCCAGCCGGGAAGCAAGTGTGCCCGAGTTAGCAGGGGCATGCCTCGCCATGGGAACTCCCCTTTCATCCGTTCGGGCCATCACTGTACCGCCTCGAAAACATAGAGGAAAATCGATGTGCCTTCTGAGAACTCCAGCCGAGTTGAGTTTGCAGGGCTTACGTCGCGTGCCGCAGTGTCCGTCCGGTGAACCCACCTTATCAATCGCTCGGCGAGATGGCAAGATGCGGTCATGGTTCAGAGAGGAGAGGCCATGACCGAGAAAACCGAGAGGCGGAAGCGTCGCGGCGGGGGTGCCCGAGTGGCGGCGCGGCGGGAACACTGGCGTGGTCTACTGGAGGCGTGGGCCTGCGCAACGCGGAAAAAGCCGGCAGGACGCATGCCCGCCGCGATAGGGCCGCGCCGCTGTGCCGGGTCGTCCCCATCGTCGCCAAGAGCGCGGTCGCCAGGCCGTGGGCAAGGCATCTGAAGACGCGTCGCGCTTCCATGGTTCTTGCTCCTGTGGGGCTGCGGGCCACGCGAGGTCGCGCGGTCTCACCCCGGCGTCCCGATCGGTAGATTCAGCATGAGGGCGCGGGCATACTGCGTCGGCGGAGAGCCGGAGGCGAGAACCGTGTCATGGTATCTCTGGAGCGCAAACCCGTCGGCCCAGGCCGCCTCCGCGTCGCGGCGCAGATCCCGGTGTTCCTGGTAACCCACGAAGTAGGTCGAGAGTTGGGCGGACGTAAGACGTGCCCGCGTCCACTTGCCGGCGGCCTCGCCCTGCTCCTGAAACGCCTGCCCCATCATGAGCGCCATCGCCTCCCTTTCGCCCATGCCCTCCACGTGGACGGCCTGGTCGAGGATGGCGTTGACAATCGCCCGAAGATACCACTTGAGGACGACCAGGCGCATCAACGGGTCGCGCTCGAACAGCCCCTGATCGACCATCAACCGCTCCGCGTAGACGGCCCAACCCTCGACGAACACCCCGGAGCCGAGGACAGACCGCAATCTCGAGGGGTGCCGGTTCGCATGGCTCAGTTGCACGAAGTGGCCGGGCATGGCCTCGTGGACGGTCAGGTTGTAGAGCGACCGCCGGTTGTACTCGCGAAGCAGCGACGCGACCTGCTCCTCGGTCCAGTCCCGCGGCGGAGGGGCAATGGCATAGAACGTCTTCTGGCCGACCTCCAGCGGGCCGGGCGAATCGCAGTAGGCTAGCGCGACGCCCCTCTGGAACTCCGGCATCACGATGACCTCGATGCCCTCCGGCGGCAAGGTCACCAGGCCGCCGTCGCGGACGAAGGCGGTGAGCGTGGCCAGCGACTCCCTGGCCGCCTCGACGATTTCGTCGCGCCCCAGTGTGTCGCGGCACGCCGCTTCAAGACAGGCGCGGATAACCCCTCGCTTATCCTCAGGGCCGGGGCGGGCCGGGATGCCTGCTCCGCCGCGTTCCTCCCGGTCGAGCCTGGCGGCAATCTCGTACATCTCGTCCGTCGTGCGGTCGAGTTCATCCTCAGCCCGCCTCCGGATCTCCTGGCGCCCGAGCGGGCTGCACAGTGCGAAGGCAAGCCTCGCGTCAAACAACCTGGCGCCGAGCCGGAAGTCCCCTGCGGCCCGCGGCAGCAGGGCGCTCTCCAGCCACCGCTGGTGGGTCAGGACCGCAGTGCGGGCCTCCTCCACCGCGGCAGCGAGGCGGGCCTGGTCGTGCGAGGTCAGCGTCCCGAAGTGCGGCTTCACCATGCTGTCCAGAATGCTGAGGATCCCCAGGTTCTGCTTAGCCGCCGTCTCTGCATGGACCTTGGGGACGCGTTCCGGATCGAGGGTCTCCCGCACTTCCTCCAGGAGCCGCGGGAGTTGTTCCAGCCGACTCGCTACGCTCTGGAGACGCTCGCCGAGAGGGGCGAACTCGCGAGCCATCAGGCCGTAGATCGCGCCTCCGGCCAGGCCCGTGTAGAGGGTGGGGTTCCAGGCCCATTCCTGGAGTTCCTCCAGGTGCCACAGGTCCGCGCGCAGGCGATGCTCAAGCATGGCGGCATCAACCTGGTTGGGCCGCGACAGACGGTCCCGCGGGATGCGCCCGAGACAGGCCAGGCACGCGCGGCACGACGCCGCTTGGCGCTCGACGGCCTCGCGGCCCACCTCGTCCAACTGGTCGTCAAAGCGGTGGTCGCCCAGCCCTGTGGCATAGACCGGAGAGCGCGCAGCGAGGTCGCCCAAGTACCGCCTGCCAAGTTGCTCGAACTCGGCGTCCATCGCCGGCTCCCGATCGTAGCGCAAGGGACGACCGCAGGCCTGTCCGGCACCGCCGGCACAAGGCGACTGCCCATGCTCTGCGAGTCGTGAGGCCCGTCGCGCCGAACCGCCCGGCAATCCGCTTTGCCCGCATGGTTGAACCCTGGGGACGCAATTTCGGCCCGCTGGATGTTGAGGAGGCCCGTGGCGCGCTTGCTGGCCCGGCCGACCGGCCGCCGCACCGGAAACGGCACGGGATTCTGCACCGCGATGCGGTAGAATCGGATGGGAGGAAATGTCCGCGAAGGACGGGCCGGTTTGCGGGCCGGCGGCGATGGCGCATGCTTTTGGCGTCGGCCCCATGCGCGGCACGGCAGGCGCCCAGGGCCGCGGAAAACCGACAAGGAGACAGCACATGACATCGCAGGCCATGCAGCGGCGGAAGTTCCTGAAAGCCCTAGGCTTCGGCGCAGCGGCCCTGGGCGCGGCAAGGTGGGGGCGGGCGGCCGAATCGGCGACCGGGGTGGCTTCCGCCGCCAAGCCCAACATCCTCTTCATCCTAGCCGACGATTTCGGCCTCGACGACGCCAGTTGTTACGGCGGCGACGCCTACAAGACGCCCCACATCGACGCCCTTGCCCAGGCAGGCATCCGCTTCGACAACGGCTACTGCACGCCCCTGTGCGGCCCCACCCGGTGCGAGTTCATCACCGGCCGTTACGCCTTCCGCACGGGCGGCCTGACGAACCAGTCGGCGGGCCGGCCGTCGTCGAAGGACGAGCCGTCCGTCGCCCGCACACTCAAAGAGGCCGGCTACTCCACCTGCCAGGCCGGCAAGTGGCGCCAGATGGGCGAGACCCCCGGCGATTGGGGTTTCGACGAGTATATCACCGATCCGACCGCGGGCGGCTGGTACTGGCGGAAGAGTTACTCCGAGAACGGCAAAGAAGTCCAACTCGACAAGGAAGTCTACTACCCCGACGTGACGCACGAGTTCGCCATCGACTTCATCAAGCGGAACAAGGACAAGCCGTTCTTCCTGTACTACTCGTCGCACTTGGTGCACGGCCCCATCCTGCGGACGCCCGACACCAAGCCAGGCACCACGGAGGCGAAGGCCCTCTACGCCGACAACGTGGCGTATCTCGACAAGCAAGTGGGCGATCTGATGGCGGCGCTCGACAGCCTGAACTTGCGCGAGCGGACGCTGGTCGTTTTCGCGGGCGATAACGGCACCGCCCGCGCCTCCGGGACGGTCCACGGACGGGCGCTGAGCGGCCAGAAGGCCTCCATGAAAGACTGCGGCGCCCACGTGCCTTTCATCGCCGCCTGGAAAGGCACCGCCCCTGCAGGCAAGGTCCTCAGGGACCTCGTGGACTTCACGGACCTTTCGGCCACGTTCGCGGACCTGGCGGGAGCCAGGCGGTCCGCGGACGTGATGTCCGACGGCTGCAGTTTCGCCCCGCAACTGCGCGGCCAGCCCGGCCAGCCGCGCCAGTGGATCTTCGTTCAACTCGGCCCCAGGTGGTACGTCCGCGAGATGGACTGGAAACTGAACAACGACGGCGAACTGTTCGACATGAAGGAGGCGCCGTTCGAGGAGAAACTCGTCGCCGCCGACGCCCAAGACGCGGCAGCCGCCGCCGCACGCAAACGCCTCCGGGCGGTACTCGACCAACTGAACCCCGCGGGCGGCAAGACCGATTCCGGCGGCGGCCGGAAGAAGGCCCCGAGAAAGGACCGCAAGAAGGTCCCCGTAACGACCATCTGACCCCGCTCGGCGGCGGGGCGCTTTCAACGTTGCTTAGCACGAGCTAAACCCACGGCCTCTGGCCGTGCGACCCGAAGAGCTTCGGAGCGATCCGTGGTATAGGAGGTACGGAAAAGGCAGGTTCTCCCTCCGGGAAGGCCCCGTGGGCAGGAAGGAGAACCCGATGGAAGAATGGGGAAGCCTAGCCCACGTCCGGTGGGAGTGCAAATACCATGTGGTGATTATACCGAAGTATCGCCGGAAGGTGTTATACGGGAAAATGAGGAAGCAGGTGGGTGTGATTTTGCGGGAGTTGTGTCGGCAGAAGGGCATCGAGTTGCTGGAAGGGCACTTGATGCCGGATCACGTGCACATGTGCGTGAGCATTCCGCCGAAGTACAGCGTGGCCCACACGGTCGGCTTTCTGAAGGGGAAGAGTGCGGTGCGAATTCACCGGGAGTTACTTCAGGAGCGGCGGATGACCGGGCTGCACTTTTGGGCTACGGGTTACTCGGTGAGCACGGTGGGACGTGACGAGGAGAAGATCCGCCGGTACATACGGGACCAGGAGAAACTGGAAAGCGGCCAGGGCGACTTGGACCTTAAGTAAAGGCCCCAACGGGGCCTTCCCTGTGTTAAAGGCCCCCTCGGGGGGGCCTTCCTAAAGCCACGCCCTCTGGGCGTGGGTTCTTGCCGGGACCTTCGGCCTAGGCGCAAGCGGGAGTGGTCAATAAGATGGTCCTCAGACCGCCCAGCGGCGCCGTTGGGCGGAGACCATGCGGGAACCCCCGGCGGATAAGCGAACCTCGACGATGAGACGATTGGGTTTGGTGGCGGCGGCCTTTTTCGTTGTGCTGGGCGACGTACCGGCACGGGGCCAGAGTGCCCCGGCGTATCGGCCGCTCGTCTACCACAACGAGATGTGGTGTGGCTCCACGTTCTGGGCTGGGCCGGACTGGACGCGCGTCGGCAGGAACTGGCACCATCCGGGGCAGGAGACGCCCAGCGTGCGGCGCTTCTCGGCTCCGCGGGACGGCAAGGTCAGGATCACAGGCCGGGCGTTCAAACTGGACACCAACGGCGGTGGCGGCGATGGCGTGCGGCTGCTCGTGCGCCACGGTGACCGGCTTGTCTGGGAGGCCCAGATCGAGGGCAAGGACGTTCAGGGCGTCGAGCCGAACCTGGAACTGGAGGTCCGCAAAGGCGACGCCATCCGGTTCATCGTCCACAAGCGAGGCGCCTACGAGTACGACTCCACGGGCTGGGACCCGACGGTCGCCTATGCCAACGGCGAGACGCACCGCGCCTCGGAAGCGTTCACGCCGGGCCAGGACGGCGCGGGCGGCTGGTTTTTCGAGATGGAGGTCCCCGCGGGTTGGCGGCCGGACGCCGCCGCGTCGCGGATGCCGCCGCCTTCGCGCCAGCCGTTCCAGCCCGTGCGGGGCGACCTGGCCGCGATGGTCGAGCACGAGTGGCGATGGGAGGACCGGATCGACGGTTCTCCCGCGGCCTACGCCGCCGCCACCGCGGTGCACCTGGCTAGGGCCCGGCGGTTGCTGGACGACCTGCGGGCCGCATGCGGGGACGCGCTCCTGGCTGACAAGGCCGCGAGGCTGAACGAACTGGCCGTCGCCCAAGCCGCCGGTGCCGACCCAGAGAGACTCTACCTGGATGCTCGCCGGCTGAAGCGGCAGATCGCGCTCGCGAATCCGCTGAGGGACTTTGGGCCTCTCTTGTTCTGCAAGCGGGTGCCGGGCCGGTACAGCCACCTGGTGATGCAGTACTACGGGTTCTTCGCGCGGCCGGGCGGCGGGCTGTTCGTGCTGGAAAGGCCCGGGCAGTCGCTGGAGGCCCGGGATATCCTGGGCGGCCGATTCGCGGACGGGAGCGTCCTGGAGCCGCGGTTGTCGTACGACGGCCGGAAAGCCGTCTTCTCCTTCGTCCGCTGCACCGGCAAGCTGCACGACATCAACCAGTTGGACAACCGGACCGACGAGGACTTCTACCACATCTGGGAGGTCAACGTCGACGGGACTGGCCTGCGGCAACTGACCAGCGGTCCCTACGACGATCTCATGCCGACGTACCTCCCCGACGGGGGGATCGCGTTCTGCTCGACCCGCCGGCGCGGCCACGCGAGATGCTTCCACCGCGCGTGCGGCACGCGGTGGCAAGTCTACACGCTGCATCGCATGGACGCCGACGGGGCGGACCTCCGCATTCTGTCGGTCCACGACACGAACGAGTGGTTCCCGGCCGTATCGAACTCGGGGCACCTCCTCTATGCCCGCTGGGACTACATCGACCGCGACGCAGTGACGCACCAGAACCTCTGGTCGACGCGCCCAGACGGGACCAACCCCCTGGCCGTCTGGGGCAACGCTACGAGCAGCCCCCACTGCACGTTCCAGGCGCAGCCCATCCCGGGCACGGATCGGATCGTGTTCACGGCCTCGGCGCACCATTCGCGGACGGGCGGCTCCCTGGCCATCCTCGATGGTGGCATCAGCAACAACGGCCCGGCGGCCATCACGCGGATCACCCCCGACGTCCCCTTTCCCGAGGCCGAGGGCACGGGGATTCCGGAGTACTACGGCTCGCCTTGGCCGCTCTCGGAGAAGTACTTCCTGGCAGCCTACAGCCCGATGCCACTCGTCTTCGAGCCGGGAGTCAATCCGCCCAACGCCCTGGGGCTCTACCTGCTGGACGCCTTCGGCAACCGAGAGTTGATCTACCGCGACCCCGAGATCGGTTGCGAGACGCCGATCCCCCTGGCCGCCCGACCGGTGCCGCCGGTGGTGGCCAGCGCCTGCGCAACCGACGCGGGCGCGACCGGCCAGATGCTGCTGCTAGACGTCTACCAGGGCTTGGGCGACCTGCCGCGGGGCAGCATTCGGCAACTGCGCATCGTCCAGATTTTCCCCAAGACCACGCCGTACCAGAACGAGCCGGCCATCGGCATGGCCGTGGAAGAGAACGCCCGCGCGGTTCTAGGCACGGTGCCGGTCGAGCCCGACGGCTCGGCCTACTTCGAGTTGCCGGCCGGGAAGCCCGTCCTGTTCCAGGCCTTGGACGCCGACGGACTGGCTTACCAGACGATGCGGTCGGTTACCTATGTGCAGCGCGGTGAACTCCTTTCGTGCGTCGGCTGCCACGAAGGCCGGCTGACGGCCCCGCCGAGCCGCCTCATCATGGCATCGCGCCGTCCCCCGTCGCGCATCGATCCGGGCGCATACGGGGGGCGGCCGTTCTCGTTCCTCGAGGTTGTCCAGCCTGTCCTCGACAAGCACTGCGTCCGCTGTCACGGCGGTGAGAAGACGGAGAAGGATCTCGACCTTCGCGCCTTGCCGCAACAGGGCAACGCCAACGGGCCCTACGTTTTCTCGAAGTCGTACGTGTCTCTCTGCGGCGACGCGATGGCATTCTGGGGCGCCGGCACGAATGCGAAGACGGCCGCTCAGGCCCTCGTGCCCCGTTTCGGCGGCCGCAACAACGTCGACGTCACGCCGCCGAGCGGTCTGTATGGGGCCCTCGGCAGTCGGCTGATGAAGATCCTCCGGGCGGGACACGAGAAGGTCCGGCTGACGGACGACGAGATCCGGCGCCTGGCCGTCTGGATCGACCTCAACGCCGTCTTCTACGGCGCCTACAGCGCCGAGGACCAGGCCCGCCAACTCCGCCGCGAGCGGTTGCCCATGCCGGACGTCCAGTAACCGGTGAAGCGATGTCGCGTCACATGGCGATTCCGAGGGGTGCTGCCGGTGCTCGTCATCGCGGCAGCAGGCGTCTGGGTCCAGCGGCGAGCCGGTGGCCCTGATTGAGGGCGCGGATTCCCCCGACGAGGGCTTCTGTGCGTTAGCCCAACTTCCGCAGTTGGGGGGGCAAAACGGCCTTTTTGACCCCGCCAGGGGCGGAAGTTTTCACTACAAGGCCGCGGCCTTTTCGTCCCTCAGGCGTAGCGATGGCGGCAGGGTCAGGCCCAGGTGCTGGAGGAGGATCGTCTGGTGGTCCGTCGGTCGCGTGATGCACCGGCGGCGGATCTGCGGGCCGCTTCGCGTCGGCAGCACCACGTCCACCACGCGGATCTTGGACAGTTCCTCAAACACCCGCCGCGGCTCATCGCCCAGGCCGGCCTGTCGGCACCAACCGCCCAGCGTCTTCCAGAGCACGTACGCCAGGAAGCAGACCAGGATGTGCGCCTGGACCCGCCCTTGTTTCTGGTGCCAGATCGGCCGCAGTTCCAGGTCGCTCTTGTGTATGCGGAACGCTCCTTCCGCCTCGGACAGTTGCATGTACGCCGTCCACAGGTCTGCCGCGCTCCAGTCCGTGATGTTCGTCCGCAGCAGGTAGCAGCCTTCCGAGAGGGTCGCCCACCGACGCCACCGCTGGACCTTCGACCAGACGAGCCGCGCCCGGCCCTGGGGCTCCGCGACCACGTCCGTCTCGAACAACCCGGCCGCCCGCGTGTTCTGCCCCAGCAGACGCCCCACACGCTTCGCCACCTCGACGACCGCGTGTTTGCGGCGCCGACAGGCTTCCTCGATCTCCCCCAGGCCCTTCTCGATCCGCCGCTCGAACCGCTCGTGGATCGCCCGCTCCTTCTCCTGCCGCTCTCGGCTCCGGCACAGGATGAACGTCTCCGCCCCGTCCGGCGACGGACACCGCTGCACCTGGAGACCCTCGCGTACCGTCTCCCACGGCCCCTCCAGAAGTTGTCGCTCGAACCGTCGGAGCATTGTCTTCGGCGTCCCGAGGATGTACCGACGCCCGCCCGCCTTCAGCCAAGCCACCTTCTCCTCGGAGACCATCCCGCGGTCCATCACCCAGATGCGGTCCGCACGGCCGTACCGGCCCTCCATCGTCGTGACGACCTCCTGGACCGTCGTCACGTCCGTCCGGTTCCCAGCGAACACCTCGTGCCCCAGCGGAAAGCCGTCGCGCGTCACCACCAACGCCACCAGAATCTGCTTGCAGTCCGGCCGATGGTCCCGCGAGTAGCCCCGCGCCGCCAGCAGGTTGCCCGCGGCCTCCCCCTCAAAGTACGTCGAGGTGATGTCGTACAGCAGGAGGTCGTACTTCAGGTCGAACAACTTGCCCAGCCGGTTCTTCAGGTGCGTTTCCAGGTCCGCCTTGTGCGCCAGGAGTTTGTCCAACGCCCGGTACAGCCGGTCGTCGTTCACCTGGCTTGCCGGCACGCCCACCAGGTCCTCCAGGGCCATCCCCGCGTACAGGTGCTCCGCAATCTTTAGCTCACTCGAGGGGTCGCACAGGCGCGCCAGCACCAGCACCGACGCCATCGCCGACCACGACACGGCCTCCCGGCCCGGCGGCAGCAGACGCCCCAGGAACGCCGTCAGCCCCAGCCGCCGCATCAACTCCCGACCCAGCCACACGCCTCCGAACGCCCGGCACCGCTCGACCCGGATGCCGCCTACATCTACCTCCACCCACTCGGGCTTGATGGCGTCGAACAGACGCCCCTGGCGAGAGCCGCTGCCGCAGGCGGCCTCACGCACGCCCAGCCGGCCCGACTCGTCCATCTGGCCCAGGTAGGCCACCACCCGCTGCCGCGGACCGCGATCGGTCCGGTACGATTCGACCAGCGCCCAGTAGGCATGACGCTTGCCGTTCTTCGTGACCTGGATCGGCCGCACAAACATGCCTGCATTCTATGCCGCCGCCCGAGCGCCACAACAGGCAAGGTTTTCACTACACGGAGTTTTCGTCCCGCCGCCACGCGGCCAACCCCTCTCGCGGCCCCGCCAACGCCGGCCACGATTCCGAAAATGCGCAAAGAATTTTCTTCAACCGTCCCCACTGCGGAAGTTGGGTTAGTTGCGAGGGTGGCATGCGAGGGGGCCTGCTACCGGGACTGACACACTACCTCGCAGCCGGCCTTCGACAATTTCCCATCGACAATTTCACAAGAGCCTTGCATGAGCCGCACCCGGGGTGGCA
>Ga0315294_10004614_pt1 | contig 15056 bp, 12 predicted proteins | sample YL17G13_40_MG_FD_203626 | JGI IMG/M metagenome (GOLD analysis project Ga0315294, IMG submission 203626) | Sediment microbial communities from Yellowstone Lake, YNP, Wyoming, USA - YL17G13_40 | ecosystem: Environmental > Aquatic > Freshwater > Lake > Sediment | place: USA: Wyoming | collected... | reverse complement strand
GCCCTCGATCCTGCTCCTCGACGATCCGCTGGTGCCGGAGGTCCAGGTGCGCGGTGGGTTCGTCGAGGAGCAGGATCGAGGGCTCCTGCGCCAGGGCGCGGGCCAGGGAAACCAACTGCCGCTCCCCGCCCGAGAGTTCGTCCATCCGCCGGCGGGCCAGGGACGTCAGCCCGAGGCCCTCCAGGGCGCTCCAGGCCACGGCGCGGTCGCGCGCGCTCCAGCTTCCGCCGGGGCTGTGCGGGTAGCGGCCCATCAGGACCACGTCCAGGACGCTGAAGGGGAAGGCCACCTGGAGTTCCTGGGGAACGACCGCCATCCGGCGCGCCAGGGCGAGCCGGCCCACCGTGCGGAGGTCTCGCCCCTCGACGAGGATCCGGCCGCCCTGCGGCGTGAGCACCTTGCTCAGCAGCCGAAGGAGGGTGCTCTTGCCGGCGCTGTTGGGGCCCACCAGGCCCCAGAGCGCCCCCGGCGGAACGGCGAAGGAGACCGCCTGGAGTCCTTGCCCCGTCGGGTAGCGGAAGCCGAGGCCCTGCACGTCCAGGGCGGTCATGCCGGTGCCTCCCCCTGCCGACGCCGCAGCAGATACACGAAGAGGGGCGCCCCGCAGAACGACGTGATCACCCCCACCGGCAGCTCCGTGGGAGCCGCCACCGTGCGCGCCACCAGGTCCGCCAGGATCAGGAAGGTCGCGCCGAAGAGGACGCTGGCCGGGACCAGATGCCGATTGTCGGGCCCCAGCAAGAGACGGGCGGCGTTCGGCACGATCAGCCCGACGAACCCGATCGATCCCGCCGCCGAGATGGCCGCCCCGGTCGTGAGCGACGCCACCACGAAGACGGTCCGCTTCACCCGCTCGGCCTCCACGCCGAGCTGGAGGGCCTGCTCTTCGCCCAAGGCCAGGAGGTTCAGCGGGGCGGCCTGACGCGCGAGGACCAGGGCGCCGGTCACGGCCACCACGGCGAGGACCGCCAGGGTCTCCCCGTTCGTGGGTCCCAGATTCCCCATCAGCCACATCACCACCCCCTGCAGCTCCGCGGCCGCCAAGAGGACGGTGATCAGCATGACGCACGAGGTGAAGAACAGCCCGATGATCACCCCCGACAGGAGGAGCGTGGTCATGGGCAGCCGCCCGTCCACCCGGGCCACGCAGTACACGCTGACCGCCGCCAAGAGAGCGCCTGCGAAGGCGAAGCCCATGAGCAGCACCGGATTGGCGGTGGGGCCCGCGATCCCCAGCAGCATCGCGATGGTGACGCCGAACGAGGCCCCGCTGCTCACCCCGAGCACGGAGGGGTCCGCCAGCGGATTGCGGGAGATGGCCTGGAAGCCCAGCCCGGCCAGGGCGAGACACCCCCCGACGATCCCCGCCAGGAGGGTTCGGGGCAGGCGGATCCGCCAGAGGATGGTGGCCACGGGATCGTCCGAGGCCCCCGGATGGAGGAGCGCGCTGAACGCCGCCTGGGGGGCGATCGGGACGCTCCCCACCACGACGGAGAGCACCAGGCAGAGGAGGAGGGCCGCCAGCGCGCAGAGGCAGCCGGTCGGCCACCAGCGCCCGTGCCTCGGCAGCGGGACCGCGGGACTCATGGCGCCCCTCCGCCACTCCAGGCCTCGGGGTGAATGGCCCGCGCGAGAAGCGTGAGCCCCTCCGCGATGCGGGGCCCCGGCCGGAGGATCGTGTTGCTCGGCACTGCCAGCACCCGGCCCGTTCGCACGGCGGGAACCGCCTGCCAGGCCTGCCAGACCGGCTGGGCGGGCCCCTCGACCGCGGACACGCGCTTCGACTCGTCTCGATGTTCGGCCACCAGGATCACCTCGGGCCGGCGCCCGATGACCTCTTCCCAGTTGAGGCGCGGGTAGGGGACCGTCCGCTCCCGCACGATGTTCTCCCCGCCCGCCAGCGCAAGCAGATCGTGAATGTAGGTGGCGGGTCCGGCCGCGATCAAGGGGTCGGCCCACACCAGGTACAGGACGCGGGGCCGCGCCCGGCCCCGCACGCGATCCTGCACGGCCGCCATCCCGCCCTGCAGCCTCCCGATGGCCTCTCGCGCCGCCGCCTCGGCCGCGAGGGCGCGGCCCACCGCCGCGATCGACTCCACCACGCCCCCGAGGCTCGCCGGCATGAGCGCGAAGACCGGGACGCGGAGGCGCGTGAGGTACGCGAGGAGATCACGCGAGTTCCCCTCCGCCGTGGTGAGGACCAGGTCCGGCCGCAGGGCGACGATCTGCTCCAGGCTTGGGGTCGCGACCCCGCCCACCTTGGGCTTCGATCGGGCGGCAGGCGGGAAGTCGCAGAACTCCGTCACGCCCACCAGCCAATCCCCGCGGCCCACGGCGTAGACGATCTCGGTCAGGCTCGGCGCCAGGGACACCACGCGGAGCGGCCGGTCCGGGAGCGAAACCGGCCGCCCCAGCATATCCGGAACGGTGGCCGCCCCTGCCAGCCCCCCGGCCGCCAGCCAGCAGAGCGGAAGCAGCGAAGCAGCCCACCGCCTCACCGATCGTCGCATGGAACCCATGACTCGAACCATTTCACCGCAAAGCCCGCGAGTCTTTCTTTGCGCCCTTTGCGGTTCAATTGCGCCCCTCAGAACCAAGCGTCTGCGCCGGGAACAAAAAAACCCCGGTCCGCCTGTGGCGGATCGGGGCTCCAAGATCCACGGGTCCAGGACGCGCCGAACGGACCGGTGGATTGCGGGAGGCCCCTCCCCGCGGAGGAATGCCGATACCCTAAAAGGCTGAGCAGGTTTCCTGGCTTGCGGCTTGGCTTACTCTCTGCGCCTTCCCATTCCGCCTGGGGCGGAACAGTGGCCTGTGCAGATTTCAACGCCGCTCACAGTTGCGGGGCAGCAATGGACTCTCGCCGCCCGCAGCACACCCACGCCGCAGGCGGCGATCCACCATTTTCCCTCGAGGGCCCCGGTGAGGGGGCCACTCAGCCTCACCTATTCAGTTGTGCGGACGCGTCCTCCTCTCTTCCCGTGTCACGCTATGCCCGCGATATGTAGTGGAACCCGAGGGAGAAGTCAAGCCATTTGTCGGTAAGGGGTCGGGATGGAGCGGCCCGAAAAACAACGAGGGCATCCCATTCAGGATGCCCTCGTGTTGTCGCCGAATTCGGATGAAAGAAGGTTAGGACTTCTTCTCGACCTTCTTCTCCTCCTTCTTCTCTTCGCCCTTCTTCTCGGCCTTCTTCTCAGGAGCTGCCTTCTTCTCGGCCTTCTTCTCGACCTTCTTCTCGACCTTCTCGGCCTTCTTCTCGACCTTCTTCTCGACCTTCTCGGCCTTCTTGGCAGCCTTCTTCTCCGCCTTCTCGGCCTTCTTGGCGGCCTTCTTCTCACCCGCCGGAGCCGCCGGAGTCGCCGGAGTCGCCGGAGTCGCCGGAGTCACCGCCGGGGCCTTCTCCTCTGCCTTCTTCACCTCACCGGCGAAGGACATGCTCGAGAAGGAAACCGCAACCGCCAGGGCCAGGAGCACCAGGAACATCTTCTTCATTGTTGTTTCACCTCCCTCCTATTCAACACTCTGAAACATTCACCCACACAATCTCTCCCCACTGTTTTCAGCAAGTTGTGATGTCCTTCTCAGCCTCGTTGACGCCCGCCGCCCGAACCGATCATCGAACTGCTCCATTTGCGTCTGCCGTATACCATTTGGAATATCGGGCCCAGCCAGCCGTCTCATCGGGTCTCGCGCTTGGTTCGCCTCTTCAGACGTGCTGCCGCCTCCAATAATTCATTCGCATGTGAGCGCGCCGTGGCGGAGTTGCTGGGGCCACCCAGCATGCGGGCCAGCTCCGGCGCCCGCTCATCGGGTGCGAGCATCTGGACGACGGTCTCCGTCCGATCGCCCCGGATCTGCTTGGACACGGAGAGGTGCAGATCGCCGAAGCACGCGATCTGCGGCAGGTGCGTGACGCAGAGAACCTGGCGCTCGCGGGAGGCCGCCACGAGCTTTCGCCCGATCACGTCCGCCATGCCGCCGCCGATCCCGGCGTCCACCTCGTCGAAGATCACCGTGGGGGTCTGATCGGCGGTCGCCAGGATCACCCGGATGGCCAGCATCACGCGGGACAGCTCGCCCCCCGAGGCGATCTTCACGAGCGGCCGGAGCGATTCCCCCGGATTCGGCGAGATGAGGAACTCTACCTCGTCGAGGCCGAACGGACCCAGTGACCCTTCCGCCGGCTCGGCGCTCGCCACCCGCACCTCGAAGCGCGCCTGGGCCATGCCCAGCTCGCGGAGCTCCCCCAGGATCGCCGCCTCCAGGAGGCGCGCGGCGCGCCGCCGGACCTGGGAGAGCCCCCGCCCACGCTCCAGGAGATCGCGCTGGCAGGCGGCGCGCGCCCCCTCGATCTCCTTCAGCCGAGCCTCGGAGCGCACCAGGGTCTCCAGCTCCTGGCGCACCTGGGCCAGGTGGCCGAGGACCGCGGCTGCGCTCCCACCGTACTTGCGCTTGAGCCGGCCGATCTCGTGCAGGCGTGCCTCGATGGTTTCCAGGCGCTCCGGATCGAACTCGATCCGTCCGCGATAGTCGCGGAGGCCGCGGGCCCCTTCGCCCAGGTGGACCTCCGCCGTCTCCAGGGCCTCCAGGACTTCGCGCAGCCTGGCGTCGATCGCCGCCGCCTCCCGGACCCGCGCGGCCACGGCGCCCAGCCGCCCCCGGATCGCCTCGTCCGACTCCTCCAGCTCTGCGTAGGCCTGCTCGACAGCCGAGAAGAGGCGCTCGTGGTTCGCCAGGATCGTGCGTTCGGCGAGGAGCTTCTCCTCCTCGTCGGGCTGAAGCTGCGCCGTCTCGATCTCCTGTCGCTGGAACTCCAGGAGGTCCTGACGCCGCTCCCGCTCCTCCTCGAGGGTCCGGAGGGCCTCCTGCTCCTTCCGGAGCTCCTGCCAGCGGGCGTACCCCTGTCGGTAGCTGCGGACCTCCTCGATCGCTCCCGCGTAGGCGTCCAGGAATTCCCGGTGGCGGCGGGGATCCAGGAGCGGCTGCCCCGGATGCTGGCCGTGGATGTCCACCAGCGACTCCGCCAAGGCCCGGAGCGTCGCCGCCGAGGTGAGCCGGCCGTTGATGTACGCCTTGCTCTTGCCTTCGCGCAAGAGGTGCCGCCGCAGGATGAGAAATTCCCCCGGGTCAACCGGAATGCCTTCCGCCTCCAGCACCGCCTCCGCGCCCGCCCCCGGCGCCGGGTCGAAGGCGGCTTCCACGACGGCCTCTTCGGTCCCGGAGCGCAGCAGGTCCTCGCTGCTCCGAGCCCCCAGGACCAGTTGCAGGGCGTCGATGAGGATCGACTTGCCGGCCCCGGTCTCGCCCGTCAGGACGTTCAGTCCTTGCCCGAATGCAACCGTCACGGCATCGATCACCGCCACATTCTTGATCGTCAGCTCACGCAGCATGGCGCGTGCCCGTCGCTAGCGCTCCCCCCAGCGGAGCTTGGTGCGGAGCAGCTCGAAGTAGTTCAGCTTGGGCGACTTGACGAGCGGAATGGTGTGGGCGGATCGCCGCACGGCGACCACATCTCCCTGCCGCAGGCCCACGTCCACCTGCCCGTCCACGGTGAGATGGACTCCCTCGCCGGCCGATCGCTGGACGACCTCGATCTGGGCGCTCTCCGGCAGGACCAGCGGGCGATTGGTCAGCGTGTGGGGGCAGATGGGGATGAGGACCAATGCCGGCAGCGTGGGATAGATGATCGGCCCGCCCGCCGACAGGCAATAGGCGGTCGAGCCGGTGGGGGTGGAGACGATCAGACCGTCCGCCCGATACGTGGTCACGAACTCCCCGTTCACGAAGGTCTCCAGCTCCACGATGCGCGAGGGGGCCGTCTTCGTGATCACGGCGTCGTTCAGGGCCTCGTAGCTCGCCACCACCTCTCCGCCCCGGAGCACCGAGGCGGCGAGGGCGAGCCGTCGGCTCACGGCATACTGCTCCGCCAACACCGCCTCCAGCGTCGGGTACAGCTCCGGCAGGGTGATCTCGGTGAGGAACCCCAGCCCCCCCAGGTTGACCCCCAGGATCGGGATCTCCCGTGGTCCCATCAGGCGGGCCACCGAGAGGATCGTCCCGTCTCCCCCGAGGACCACGATCAGATCCGCCTGGGCCACCACCTCGGCGCGGCGGAGCGCGGGCCCGCAACGAGGGCATGCGGCGGCCGCCTCGGAATCCAGCAGGACCTCCCGCCCGCGCGCCGTGAGCCACGCCACGAGCCCCGTGAGGACGGGCCCCGCCTCCGGCTTCTTGGGCTTGACGGCAATTCCGATCCGCTGCATCGACACGAGCGCTCCTTGTCTCAGGCGAGACGTTTCACCGCAAAGCGGTTCAACTGCCCTCCGCGGGTTCGGCCAGGGCCTGCGAGACGAGGTCCGCCACCGCGCCGGCCACTCCCTCGCTCCGCACGTGGAGCAGGAACTCGCGATTGCCCATGGGGCCGAGGATGGGTGAGGCCTCCATCCCGGCGACCACGCAGCCCAGCCCTAGGGCGTGCGCGGCGATCTCTTCCAGCACCGCCCGGTGCTGGGCGGGATCGCGCACCACCCCGCGCTTCCCGACCTGCCCCTTCCCGACCTCGAACTGGGGCTTGACCAGGGCGATGATGTCCCAGGGCGGCCGCAGGAGCCTCACCAGGACGGGCAGCACCAGCTTGAGCGAGATGAACGACACGTCCACCGTCGCCAGGTCGGGCACCACGGGGAGCTGGGGCGCCTCCACGTGCCGGATGTTGGTCCGCTCCAGGACGTGCACGCGGGGATCGCCCCGCAGCCGGGCGTGCAACTGCCCATAGCCCACGTCCACCGCGATGACCTCTTTCGCCCCGGCCTGGAGCAGGCAGTCCGTGAAGCCGCCCGTGGAGGCCCCCACGTCCAGGCAGACCCGCGCAGAGGGATCCACGTCGAAGACCTGGAGGGCGCGGGCGAGCTTCACACCGCCCCGGCTCACGAAGGGGTGAGCCGGCCCGGTCACCTCGACCGGCGCCTCGGCCGGAACCAGGCTGCCGGGTTTCTCCGCCCGCTGCCCGGCCACCCGGACCTTCCCCGCCAGGAGCAGCCGCTGGGCCTCCTCCCGGCTCGTCGCCAGGCCCCGCTCCACCAAGAGGAGGTCGAGTCGGCGGCGCGGGACGCTCACGCCGCGCCCTCGCCCCGGCGCGCGGGAAGCACGCGCACCCTGACCAGCGCCTCGGCCGCCGCCTGGATCCCCTCCGCCGAGAGGCCGAAGCACTCCCGCATGGCGGCCGGCGCCCCTTGCTCGACGAAACAGTCGGGGACACCCAGCCTCTTCACCTGGATTCGCGCGAGGCCGAGCTCCTCGAACAGCTCCAGCACGGCGGCGCCGAACCCGCCCGCCAGGGCGTGCTCCTCGACCGTGATCACCCTCCCCACCCGGCGTGCCACCTCGGGGATGCGCTCCCGGTCCAGCGGCTTCACGAAGCGGGGATTGATGACCGCCGCCGAGATTCCGGCCCCCGCCAGGCACTCCGCCGCCAGGAGCGCCGGCCGGACCAGGGGGCCGAGGGGCAAGAGGAGGAGGTCCGAGCCGTCCCGCAGGAGCTCGGCCGTCCCCAGCGGAAACGCCACCGCCTCCTGGTCGATGGGGACGCCGCAGCCCGCGCCGCGCGGGTAGCGGAGGGCGGCCGGGCCGCCAGACGAGAGCGCCGTCTTGAGGCAATGCTGGAGGTCGTTCTCGTCCCGGGGGGCCAGCAGCACGATCTGGGGCACGGTCCGCAGGAAGGCCAGGTCGTAGAGCCCCTGGTGGGTCGGCCCGTCGTCGCCCACGATGCCGGCCCGGTCCACCGCGAACGTGACCGGGAGCCGTTGCACGCACACGTCGTGAATCACCTGGTCGTAGGCGCGCTGCAGGAAGGTCGAGTAGATCGCCACCACGGGGCGCATGCCCTGGGCGGCCAGGCCCGCGGCGAAGACCACGGCGTGCTGCTCCGCGATGCCCACGTCGTAGCAGCGCGTCGGATGCGCCTGCCGGAACTTGGCCAGGCCCGTCCCTTCGGCCATGGCCGCCGTCACCGCCACGATGCGCGGATCCTCGTCCGCCAGCTTGATCAGGGCCTGTGCGAAGGCCTCGGTGTAGGTCATGGGTGCGGCCTTCTTCTTGAAGGTCCCCGTCTCCACCTCGAACGGGGCCGCGCCGTGCCACTTCACCGCGTCCCCCTCGGCCGGGGCGTAGCCCTTGCCCTTCACCGTGACCACGTGCATCAGCACTGGCCCTTTGAGCGCCTTCACGTTGGCGAGGGTGGTGAGCAGGTGGTCCAGGTTGTGGCCGTCGATGGGCCCGATGTAGGTGAATCCCAGCTCCTCGAACAGGACCCCGGGAGTGACCAGCCCCTTCGCCATCTGCTCCACGCGCCTCGCCATCTCGGCCGCGCGCGGTCCCACCCGCGGGATGTGCTCCAGGAGGTGCTGGGTCTCGGCGCGCACCCGCGTCGCGAACCGTCCGATGAGGACCCGGTTCAGGTAGGCAGAGACGGCCCCCACGTTGGGCGAGATGGACATGCTGTTGTCGTTCAGGATCACCAGGAGATCCCGCCGCAGGGAGCCCGCTTGGTCCAATCCCTCCCAGGAGAGACCCGAGGTGAGGGCCCCGTCCCCCACCACCGCCACCACCCGGTAGCGCTTGCCGAGCAGCTCGCGGGCCTCCGCCATCCCCACGGCCGCGGAGATGGCGGTCCCCGCATGGCCCGCCCCGAAGGGATCGTGGGGGCTCTCCTCCCGCTTGGTGAATCCGCTCAGCCCCTGTTCCTGGCGCAGGGTCGGGAACCGATCCCGGCGACCGGTGAGGATCTTGTGAGGATAGGTCTGGTGCCCGACGTCCCAGAGGATCTTGTCCTCGGGAGAATCGAAAATGTAGTGGAGGGCCAAGGTCAACTCCACCGAGCCCAGGTTGGAGGCCAGGTGGCCGCCGGTCTTGGCCACCGTGTGGATGATCAGTTCACGAATCTCTTCGGCCACCTTGGGCAGGACCGCGCGGCCCAGGCGCCGGAGATCCGCCGGAGAATCGATCTGCTCGAGATACACGCTGCGTCCTCTTTCACGTTTTACGTTTTACGTCTTACCCGTCCCCGTCAGTGCCGCCGGCTCCCCACGAAATCCGCCAGGGCGGCGAGGATGCGCCCCCCGTCGCGAAGCGGCCGGAGGGCCTCCTTCGCCTCGGCGAGCAGGCGGGCGGCCTCGCGCCGGGACGCCTCCAAGCCGAGGACCGCCGGATACGTCGCCTTCTTCTTCCGGAGGTCGCTGCCGGCGCTCTTCCCCATCTCCGTGCTGCTCCCCTCGATGTCCAGGATGTCGTCCACGATCTGGAACGCCAGGCCCATCCGCTCCCCGTAGCGGGTGAGGCTCGCCAGGGCCGCCTCGTCCGCCCCCCCGGCCAGGGCGCCCACCCGGATCGAGGCGCGGAGTAGGGCGCCCGTCTTTCGCGTGTGGAGATCGAGCAGCGTCGCGGGATCGAGCGCCTGCCCCTCCGCCAGGATGTCCATGGTCTGGCCACCCACCATGCCGACGCTGCCAGCCGCGGCGGCGATCTCGGCGATGATCCGGAGGCGCCGCTCCGCCGTGACGCAGGACGCCTTTGCCTCGGAAAGCACCTGGAAGGCCTGGGTCAAGAGGGCGTCCCCCGCCAGGATGGCGATGGCCTCCCCGTACACCTTGTGGCAGGTCGGCCGCCCACGCCGGTAGTCGTCGTCATCCATGGCCGGCAGGTCGTCGTGAATCAGCGAATAGGTGTGGACCATCTCCAGCGCCGCGGCCGCGGGCAAGGCGTCCTCGACCCTGCCGCGCACCGCCTCGCAGGCGAAGAGCGCGAGGAGGGGGCGCAGCCGCTTCCCGCCGGCGAAGACGCTGTAGCGCATGGCCTCGTGGATCTTGGGGGGTCGCTCGCTCTCCGCGGGAAGATACTGCTCCAGCGCGGCATCCACGAGCCTTCGCCGTTCGGCCATGACGTCATTCAGCCCCGCAGACACGTCCGGGTCAGGCATGCCCGTCTCCTTCTTCGTCAGTCCCGAGGCCGAAGGGGACCTCGGCTTCCGCCCCGTCCGGCGCGCGGCTCAAGAGGTGCACGCGCCGCTCGGCGTCCTCCAGGCGCGCCGAGCAGAGCCGCGTGAGCCGGACTCCCTCCTCGAACGCCCGCAGGGCCTCCTCCAGGGGAAGATCCCCGGCCTCCAGCCGGGCCACCAACGCCTCCAGCTGGCTCAGGGCTTCTTCGAACGTCGGCTCTGGCATCTAGGTCTCCCCCATCTGGCGAATGGCCTTCACCACGCACGTCAGTTCACCCTGATGCAGGCGGACGGCCACCGCGGAATCGACCGCGGCCTCGGCGGCCGCCTTCAGGATCGTTCGCCCCGGGAGGGCGAAGCAGATGCTGTACCCGCGGGCCAGGATCTGAAGCGGGCTGAGCGACTCCAGCTTTCCCGCGAGGCCGCCCAGCCGCTCGCGCCGCCTGAGGGCGGTGAGGTCCCACCAGGCGGACAGGCGCCGACGCAGTCCCTGCAACCGCTCCGTCTGGCGCCCGAACTGCGCCACGGGGCTCAACAGCAGGAGGTGCCGGCCGAGCATCCGGACCCGGTCGCGCCGCTGCGCGAGCAGGCTCGCCATCTCGGCCTCGGCCCTGGCGAGAAGCTCGTCCACGCGCTGGGTGAGTTCGTCCCGCTGGGCCACCACCAGCTCCGCCGCCGCCGAGGGGGTCGGGGCCCGCAGATCCGCCACATAGTCCGCGATGGTGACGTCCGTCTCGTGCCCCACCGCCGAGATCACCGGGATCGGGCAGGCGGCGATCGCCCGAGCCACCACCTCTTCATTGAAGGCCCACAGGTCCTCCAGCGAGCCCCCGCCGCGCCCCACGATCAGGACGTCCAGGTCGGGTCGCCTGCCCATCCGGGCGATGGCGGCGGCGATCTCGGGAGCGGCCCCCTCTCCCTGCACCTGAACCGGATGGATTAGAACGGCCAGGCCGGGAAAGCGGCGGCCGAGGATCGTGAGCATGTCCCGGATCACGGCGCCGGTGGGTGAGGTAATGATGCCGACCTTCCGGGGGAGGCGCGGGATGGGGCGCTTGCGGGCGGCGGCGAAGAGTCCTTCCGCTTCCAGCCGTACCTTGAGCTGCTCGAAGGCGAGCTGCAGGGCCCCGACTCCCTTCGGCTCCATGCGCAGGGCGGCGATCTGGTACTCGCCGCGCCGTTCGTAGACGGTGATGGCCCCGAAGACCAGCACGGCCAGCCCGTCGGTCGGCTGGAACCGGAGAAAGCGGTTGCTCCCCCGGAACATCACCCCGCGGATCTGGGCCTGGGCGTCCTTCAGGGTGAAGTACATGTGCCCCGAGGTGTGGTGCTTGAAGTTGGACAGCTCCCCCTCGACCCAGATGGCAGAAAAGCCGTCCTCTAGGACGGCTTTCACCTCGGCAGTGAGAGCGCTGACGCTGTAGACGCGCCGCGATGGAGCAGGGATCATGGTTGACCTTGTAGCACGCGATCTTCGCGATTGTCAAACCCTTCTTGGCTCTTGGCTCTGCCTGTGCTAGCTTCCCCGGCCATGACGCGCCACGGGTGGGTCGGCGTAACCCAGGCTGTGACCGCCACGGCCTTCTTCTCCTTCGGAGCCATCCTGGTCCGGTGGGCGGCGGAACTCACGCCCGTCGAGATCACCGCCCTGCGTCTGCTCCTCGCCGGGGGACTCGTCGGCCTGGCCGCGTCCGGCTCGGGGACCCGCCTCCGGCCGACCGGCCCCGAGTTCGCTCGCCTCGTGCCCATCGGCCTCATCGCCGCCCTGCACTTCCTCACCTTCATCGCCTCGCTCTCCTACACGACCGTGGCGCACTGCCTCACGCTCACCTATATGGCTCCCCTGTTCATCGCCGCCCTGTCGCGACTCGTCCTGCGAGAGCCGCTCCCCGCGCGGACGGTTCCGGGGACCCTCCTGGCCCTGGCCGGCGTCGCTACGTTGGCCGGCCTCGAGCCAAAACTCACCGCCCGCATGCTGCTCGGGGATGGGCTGGCCCTGGGCGCCGCCCTCACCTTCGCCCTGTACTCCCTCCTCGGCCGCCGCGAGCGCGGTCGGACTCCGCTTCTCCTCTACGCCGGCTGGGTCTACCTCATCGCCGGGGCCGCCACGGCTCCCTTCGCCCTCGACGTATTCGCGCGACCCATCCCGCCGCGCGCCCTCCTGGCGGTGGTCGCCATGGCCGTCTTCCCCTCGGCCCTGGGGCACACCCTGTACAACGCCGCCGTGCGGCGGCTGCATCCCAGCGTGCCCAATCTCATCGCCACCCAGGAGGTGACCCTCGGGATCCTCCTGGCTTGGGCCCTACTGGGGGAGGCGCCCTCGTGGAACAGTGCCGTGGGCGCCCTGCTCACGCTGGTCGGGGTCGGCGTGGTCCTCCACGAACCAATACCACCCGTCCACCAATCCACTGCACGCGCCTCTTGTCATCGCGCCCGCCCTCGCGTATAAGAAAGGGGCGGAGAAGCCGGGGAGGGAATCAAGAATGCCAAACTGCTACACCATGCATTGCCCGGCCGTCCCGAGCCACGGGGTTGACTGGACGCCGATCCCGGCGCCCTACCAGTCCATGCCCCTGATGGCCCCGGGGAAGCCCGGACGCAACCCGGAGCTGGTGAAGCTCCTGCAACGCTGTCCGAGCTGCGTGGTGCGGTTCGTGATGAAACCCTGACCGTCCTCGAGGCGTCGCAGGCGACCGCCTCCGAGGGGCCGACGGTTTCGCGCACAGACAGGAGGAGAGCATTGGTGAGATACCCGTGGATCGCCCTGGGAGTATGCCTTGTCGTGCTGGCGTCGGGCTGCGGGGGGGCGCCAAAACTGATGGCCTACCAGCCGAAGAATCAGGATGAGGCCGTCATCGCCGCCCAGCTCCTCAAGATTCCCAACGGCATCAAGGCCCGGTCGCTGGACCTGATCATGCAGGCGTACGCCGAGGATGTCTACATCGGGAACTTCCACAAGTATCTCGGCGTGGCCAGCCCCGGCGCACCCCGCAGCATCTCCAAGCTCGAATTGCGCGATGCCTACTTTCAACTGTTCAGGGCGGTGAAAGAGCTGGACATGGACGTGAGGGACTTCCGCCTGACCATTTCCGGGGATCGCGCGGTGGCCGAGGGGCGCACGGAGCTCTCGATCAAGGTCGAGAGGAGCAGGGGGGAGTCCAAGAGGCCCGATCTCATCCTCAACGACGTCCTCTGGCGCCTCAAACGCGGCCCCGCCGGCTGGAGGATCCAGGAGGAGATCTTCCAGTAGCCGTCGGCCATCAGTCGTCAGCCTCGGGCTCCAAGCGGGCGTCCACCGCGGGACCGCCCGGGGCCGGCACCGGCGTGTCGAACGCCGATGACCCCTCCTCTCGCCTTCCCCGCACCCGCAACTCTTCGGACACGATCTCTACGGTCACGGCCCCATGCTGATCCGTTCGGAAGAGACGGATCCCCCGCTCCCGGTACCGGGCGAGCGTCTCCGGGTGGGGATGGTGAAAGGCGTTGCGGTACCCCACCGAGAGGATGGCCACCTCCGGCCGGACCGCGTCGAGCAGGGCGGGCCCGCTCGACTGGCGGGAGCCGTGATGGGGGACCTTCAGGATCTGGGCCGTCGCGGGGACGCCTCGCCGGAGCAGCCGCACCTCCCCCTCGCGTCCGATGTCGCCCGCCAGCAGGACGGCATGCGGTCCCGTCCGCACCTCCAGCACCAGGGAGAGGTCGTTCGGAGAGAGCGCACGGGTGCCGGTCCCATCCGGCTTCGCCGCCGCCTCGGCGTCGGGGTGCAGGACCCTGAGCGCGGCCAGGCCCCACCGGAGGACTGGAGAATCTGCCGCCACTACCCGATGCGGAATCCGCCGGTGCCGCAGGTACTCTTGGACCCACAGGCCCATGGGTGTGACAGGTGGTGCCTCGCCGGTCCAGACCTCGCCGACCGGAAAGGCGCGCAGCAGGCTGGGAATACCGCTCGTATGATCCAACTGCTCGTGGCTCAGGACGATGACGTCCAGGGACCCGACCCATTCGTGCCAAAGGAAGGGGGCCACCACCCTCGCTCCGATATCGAAGTCCCGGCCCGCTATGCTCCCGGCATCCAGGAGCAGGCGGCCCCTCCCCGGAACCTCGAGGTAGATCGCTTCCCCCTGCCCCACGTCCAGGACGGTCAGCCGCAGGTCGGGTTGGGGCCCTAGCGGGTGGAGCTTCAGAACGATCTGGAGCAAGAGGGCGAGGACACATCCGCCCGCCCCGAAACGTGCCAGCCGACCGACGCGGCGGCGACGCGCCTGGCCGTCGCCCGCGTTCAGCCAGAAGAGGCCGCACGCGACGGCCCCATAGTAAGCCAGGAGCATTCCCCCGGTGGGCGAGTACGCCCGCAGGCTGCTCCCGGGCCAGGCCGCGAACCAGGCGGCCGTGGCGAGCAGGAGATCGACCAGCCACCCATTGGCCTGATTGAGCCAGGCGAGGCCCGCCGGGGCAAACAGGAAGGCGGCGCAGGCGGCCGTGCCCATCCCCGTGATCAGGCCGCTCAGCGGCACAATGGGGATGTTCGCCAGGAGGCCCACGGGGGAGACGCGATAGAAGTTGCCTGCCAGGATGGGCAGGGTCATGGCCGTGGCCGCCAGCGTCATGACGAGAGACAGGGGAAGCCAGCGGATCGCGCGCGGACAGCCCGCCAGGGCGGGCTCGTAGATCGGCAGCACCAGCACGATCCCCAGGGTGGCCAGGAAGGTGAGCTGGAAGCCGACGTCCGAGAGGTACCGCGGATTCCACCAGAGGAGGGCCAGAGCCGACAGGGCGAGGCTGTTTCGGAGATCGGCCCGGCGGTCCAACACCACGGCCAGCAGATAGACATCCGCCATGACCGCCGCCCGGACCACGGAGGCGCCGGCCCCCGCCAGGGCGGCATAGCCCGTCACCAGGATCGCCGCGGCAGCCGCGGCGAATCGTGGGGAGAGCCGGAGGATCCGGAGTAGCCCGAAGAAGACCCCGGCCAAAAGGCTCACGTTCAGCCCGGAGATCGCCAGGATATGGTACGTGCCGGAATCCAGGAAGGCCTGGTTCATCTCCGGCGTCAGGCCGGACC
>Ga0315294_10004613_pt1 | contig 15058 bp, 12 predicted proteins | sample YL17G13_40_MG_FD_203626 | JGI IMG/M metagenome (GOLD analysis project Ga0315294, IMG submission 203626) | Sediment microbial communities from Yellowstone Lake, YNP, Wyoming, USA - YL17G13_40 | ecosystem: Environmental > Aquatic > Freshwater > Lake > Sediment | place: USA: Wyoming | collected... | reverse complement strand
CAGTTCCACCACCCTTGAGGTGGAGATCGGTTCGACCTGCGAGAAAACGTGGTCATAGACCAGGTCTTCGAGGTAGTGGATTGCGACGGTCTCTTTCTTGGTGGCTGTTGCTATGCTTGTCACCAACCATCACCTACCGATGGGATACATTTTACGTGCCAAAGTCAAGGCTCTTAACAAGGGGAATACCGCTTGCAAGGGAAACTGATCCCTATCGTATCATCGGGTTGGCGGCCTGTCAAATAAGGGTTCGTGGCCGTCGTTCAGCCCGGCTGTGGCGGGCGAAGTCGGCGGATGAAATGCCCTGCTGGCGTCGCCTTGCCCACAGGCCACCAGGTCCACCTCCCTTCGACGAGTCCAGCCAGGTCTGACCTCGGAGCAGGCGAGCCGAGCCGTGAGCCGGCCAGCCTCGTTCGCAATCACGGATTCAGCGACCTGGCAGATCATTATTTCGAAGGCTGTCGAGGCAGGGATGCCCTTTGAATACTTCTTTTGAGGCAATTCGAACAATTGACTTTGGGTATCAACGTTCTATAATAGATCAAGTGCATGCGGCGCAGGGTGGCGATGGGCCGCGTGCATATTTTACTATGCGGGCAACAGATACACAGCAAACGGGATTCACGGGGAGCATAGAGCTCACCCCGACGCAGCATACGCGGACGATCAGGGCGATCATCATCCAGTCCGTGCTGGGCACCATTTCCGGCGCCAGCCTGGGCGGGCTTTTCTACACCGCATTTGCTCTGAAGATAGGCGTTACCAACCTGCAAATGGGAGTCATAAGCACGGTAAGCCTGATCGCTTCCTCGATGCAGATATTTAGTCCTTTCATTCTGGAGCGGGTCGGCTCCCGGAAGAAAATGGCGATCGTGGGGTCGGTACTGAGCGTCAGCATGTACTGGCTGCTGGTTGCGATTCCCTTTGTCATCGGGCCGGCTCTGCCCAATATTTGGAGGGTGTATGCGCTGTGGTCCGTCATCGGGCTGGCAACGTTTTTCGGAGCGCTGGTTGGACCTGGGGTTACTTCCTGGCGGTCGGACATCATTCCCGAGCGTCAGAGGGGGCGTTTCTTCGCCAAGATCAGCATCGCCCCCACCATCGTGGGATTTATCGTCCAGGTGGTCGAGGCGGCCTATCTGGACGAGGTAAAGACTTTGGCCGGGTTTTCGGCGATCTTCATAATCGGGGTCATCTTCGGCTACGCCTCTGTGGCAGCCTACATTCAGCAGACGGACTTGCCCATGGCCAGGGTCGAGAGGTCCAACCCGTTGCGACTGTTTCTTACCGTTTTCTCCCATCGGCCTTTCATGAACATCCTCTTGTTCAACCTGATCTGGTCAGTTGTGGCCTCGCTGACCGGGCCCTTCGCCACGGTCTTCATGATCAACGAGGTTCACATCCGCTACGCCTACATCGCGCTCCTGGGCAATGCAGCCGGGTTGGTATCGTTGCTCGGGATGCCAGTGTGGGGATTCCTGATAGACATGTATGGCAGCCGGTCGGTAATGAAGATCGCGTATTTCTGGAGCGCTTTCAGTACCGTCCTTTGGGCCCTGATTACCCGTGGCAATTGGTGGGTGATGCTTCCCATCATGTATGCGGTGGGTGGGTTCGTAGGCGCGGCGGGGTGGGGAATGACCAACCTAACATGGAAGAATGCCCCCCGGGAGAACCAGTCGGCCTACTTTGCTGTCATGGGGGCAACTATCTCGATTTTTGCGGCGTTCGCCCCCAGCCTGGGCGGGGCACTGCTGGACTTGATGAAGAAGACCAACTTCGACCCCATTGGCATCGGCCCCTATCGGATGCTGTTTGGAGGAGTGGGGCTGATGCTGATGGGATGCCTGGCTTTGCTGCGCTTGATCCAGGAGCCGGAGAGAGAGGTATCCACGACCCAGGTCATCACCCAGGCATGGTCGTGGAACCCGATTGCGGTGGCGGTGCACCTGTTGCGTCTCTCCCGGCGAGTCCATCAGCAGAAGCGAGTGCGTGCTGCGGCAGCCCTTGGGGATTTGAAAAGCAGGTTGGCCACAAGCGAGCTCTTCCGCGCCCTGAACGACCCCAGCCCCTTGGTTCGTCGGGAGGCGGCGCGGTCTCTGGGGGAAATTGGGGATGAACATGCCGTGCGCCACCTCATCGGCGCCTTGAAGCACCCGTTCACGGAGGTTCGGCAGGAGGCTGCCCTGGCCCTGGGAAAGGCGAAGGTGCCGGTAGATTTGGAACCATTGATTGATCTTCTCAACGACCCTGACCCACTGGTGCAGAGCAGCGCGGCCATCGCCCTGGGGGAGATTGGGGACAAACGAGCAGAAGCGGCGCTGCTCTCACTGTTGAACACCTCGACCGATGCGACGGTCAGATCGTCGGCTGCCCGAGCCATAGCGGCCCTGGGTCGGGAGGAGGACATTCGCTCCCACCTGCGCAAAGAAGAGCGGGCAGCCGCTGCTCCCGGCGTCCTGAGAAGCAAGTCGGCGGTTGACAGGTTGGCGCGCTCGCTGGATCACCCAAGCCCGCGGGTGCGGCGGGAAGTCGTCCGCTCTTTGGGCGAGATCGGGGATAAACAGGCCATTCGGCACCTGGTCTCCGCCCTTGACCATCCGTTCACCGAGGTTCGGCAGGAGGCTGCCCTGGCCCTGGGGAAGGCCAGGGCTCCGATTGACCTGGATACGCTGCTCAAACTTCTTCAAGAATCCGAGCCGTTGGTGCAGAGCAGCGCGGCCGTGGCCCTGGGCGAAATCGGGGACCAACGGGCGGCGGAGCCGCTGCTCTCGCTTCTGGAATCGTCCACCGATGGCACGGTAAGGGCTTCGGTGGCCAGCGCGATAGCCTCGCTGGGTCGGAAGGAGGACGTTCGGTTACTGCTCGTGGCCCTTGAGAGGGAGGAGGAGGAAGCGGTGCGCCAGCAGATCATTCTTGCCATAGGGACGCTCATGGGCGGGGCTGAGTTCTATTCGCTAGCAGGCACTCAAGAGGCAGACCAGGAGAAGGCGATTTATCGCATCCTGGAGAGCGACCGGCGGACGGCGCTTTCCGGACACCGTTTCCTGGGACACGTGAAGGAGCAGGTGGAAGCGATTGTCGAGAGGACGCTGGAGTTATACGAGGAAGATGCCATGAACGCAGCGGTGCGGGAGGTTCACCGGGCGTCCCAAATAGTCCTGGGCGCGATCACGGCGGCATGCCCTTTCATCGCCATCCAGTGGCCGGGGAACTGGTCTTGGGATCCCGCCAGGGTTCCCCCGGAGGCGATGGGAGTTATCGCTACGGCCAGCGTTATCGAGTTTGTATCGCAGCGGGCGGCCGCAGCAGATGAAAAAGGCAAACAACTTGCCCGGGACGAATTCGTCCTTGGGGTATATGCTTATCGTCGGCTTCTGACTCAGGGAGTGGCACTGGCGGAGAAAAGCAAAGGGAGGATTCGTTAGGCGGGGGCCTTCTTCTTGGCCAGGTAGTCCTCAATGGCGGCCTTCAGGCCATCGGCGGCGAGGTTGGAGCAATGCATTTTTGCGGCGGGAAGGCCGCCGAGAGCTTCAGCGACGGCATCCTTGGTGATGGCCAGCGCGTCGCAGATGTGCTTGTCCTTGGCCATCTCGGTGACGATGCTGCTGGTGGCGACGGCGGCGCCGCAGCCAAGGGTCATGAACTTGACGTCAACCAGGCGGTCGTCCTCGACCTTTATGGTTATCTTCATGACGTCGCCGCAAACGGGGTTGCCCACGGTGCCGACGCCGTCAGGACTGTCTATCTCCCCAACGTTCCTGGGGTTGCGAAAATGCTCCATTACCTTGTCACTGTATACCACAGTTCTTCGCCTCTTTCGTCTCTGACTGTCCGACTGCGGCCGTGCCGGCGGCCTTGTAGAGGGGATTCATAGAACGGAGCCGGTGCACAATGCCCGGAATCGTCCCAATTACATATTCTATCTGGTCGGCGGTGTTTGACCTGCCGAGGGTGAGGCGCAAGGAACCGTGAGCCAGTTCCGGAGGGATGCCGCACGCCAGCAGCACGTGAGAGGGCTCGAGGTCGCCGGAGGTGCAGGCCGACCCGGAGGAGACACAAATGCCGTTCATGTCCATGCAGAGGATGATGCTCTCCCCCTCCGCGCCCTCGATGCAAACGTTCACATTGTTAGGCAAGCGAAGGGTGGGATGGCCGTTCAGGCGGACACCTTCCACATCGTTCAGCAAGAAGTCAATCAGGCGGTCTCGCAGGGGCAGACAACGGGCAGCATCCTCCTCCAGCCTTTGGGCAGCCAACTCGGCCGCCTTGCCCATTCCGACGATGCCTGGGACGTTATGGGTTCCGGCCCGCCGCCGGTTCTCCTGCCCACCTCCCTCGGAATAGGGGGCGATGCGGGTGCCCTTGCGGACGTAGAGGGCGCCGACCCCCTTCGGGCCATACATCTTGTGAGCGGATAGCGACATCAGGTCGCAATTGAGATACTTCACGTCGAGGGGCACCTTTCCAGCGCCTTGGACGGCATCGGTGTGGAGATAGACGCGCTTTTCCCTGGCGATGCCGCCTATCTCCGCGATGGGTTCGATGGTGCCGATCTCGTTGTTGGAATGCATTATCGAGATGAGGATGGTCTTAGGGGTTATCGCCTCGGCGACCTGGGCCGGGGAAACAAGTCCGGTGGAATCCACCGGCAGGTAGGTTACTTCAAATCCCTCTTTTTCCAGCGACTGACAGGGCTCGAACACGGCATGATGCTCGATGGCCGAGGTGATGATATGGTTGCCCTTGTGGCGGTTTGCCTTGGCTACACCCTTTATGACCCAGTTGTCGGACTCGGTGGCCCCGCTGGTGAAGTAGATTTCCTCGGGCTGCGCCCCGATCAACCGAGCGACCTGTTCCCGAGCCAGGAAGACGGCCTTGTAGCCCTCCCTGCCGGCGCCGTAAAGGCTCGAGGGATTGCCATATTTCTCGCTAAAGTAGGGTAACATCGCCTCCAGCACCGCAGGATCAACCGGTGTGGTGGCGGCATGATCAAGATATATCATTTCCATGTCCCAAGTTCTCCTTCAAGTCACGCACTGGGGGCGTTATCCCAATTGTGGTTGTCCTGGCCGCCCTCTCCTCTCGCTCCGGGCGGCGAAGAACTCTTGGCGCCCTGACAGGGCGTCCGCGAGCCGCACATAAGTCTCATTACACCGATCATCTTCTCTGGCCAGCAAATATAAGCTGATTACTATACAATATAGCATGGCGGGGCAATCTCGTCAATACCCTGGCGGAAAAATTGCGGGAATCCTGGTCGGAGGGTATGAGGCACGCCCAAGGCGTTACGGCGAATCCCAACCGTGGGGCGGCGATTGACTCTCAAACGGCTGGGGAACATGATATGGCTGGGCAGCGAGGCCCACGCTAGCCAAATAGGGAAAGGAGATTATGAAATGGCCGGCAAGACGGCGAGAAGAGATGGGGGCGGGAAGCACAAACGTTCAATCGAGGACTATGCCACGGTTGAGGGCTATTGTGAGGGGGTGCCGGTCTACGCCTTCGGCTATACCTACATCTATGGGGTCAGCCCGACCTTGATCCCGAACGTGAACTGGCAAAGGGGGAACAACGCGAGGCCGACCAAGGTCATCCCGAAGAAATCGTGGGAGATAAAGAGCAACAAGCTCGGCTCCACCCCAGCGCGGGAGCCGAAAACCGCTCCCAACGACGACCAGCCGCTGCTTTGCGTCCACCTGATAGACGGCGACCCGGAGACCTGCTGGTGCAGCCGGGGACAGGTGCAATCCGACGTCGAGGAGGCCTGGATTCGCATTGATTTGCCGAGGGCGAGCCGAGTGAACTCGATTGCCCTGGTTCCCTCCGAGAAGGGGATGAGGGCCTCCCCCGCGATTTTTCCCTCGATGCGGAGGAACAAGGCGGTGGGGCAAGCGCTGCCGCAAATGCTGACGGTTAAGGTCAGTTGTGACGGGCGCCACTGGGAAAGCGTATATGAGAACCGGGAGTTGGCGCCGCCGGAGGGGATGAAGCCGATTGAGATTTCCTTCGAGCCTCGCCTGGTGAAGCAGGTACACATCGTCGGGAGGGGATTTCCGGAGGTGCAGAACTTTGGGCACTGCTTCTCGATAGCGGGGGTGGAGATCAGGGACGAAAAGGGCGAGAACCTGGCCCTGCACTCCCGGGGAGCAGGGGTTACCGTCTCCTCGACTCACCTGGGGTATGGGATGGACCGTTTCACCCAGGACATGCTCTGGCCGATCCAGTATGACCTGGGGTTCAAATGGAGCCGGGTTGGATACGATATGAGCGCCTTCCAATGGGCCTACGTGGAGAGGGAAAAAGGCAAACTTGCGGTGGATCCCAAGGCTGATGCAGCGGTCAGCGAGGCGGTGAGCAACGGGATGAACGTGGTCATGGTGCTCGACAAGGGAAACTGGCTATATGCCCCCACTCCCCGCCGCCTCGACAGAACCAGGGAACTGGTGGAGACCTATTACAACTGGCCGCCGACGCCCACCGAGAGCAAGGATTATTTCAAGGCCTGGCTGCGCTACATCCGGTTCATGGTCAAACACTTCAAGGACCGGGTTGAATACTTCGAAATCTGGAATGAGTGGAATCCATACACAACGGAGGAAGCGAGGAAGTTTTGCGAACTGGCGAAGCCGACGATTGAGGTCATCCGCGAGGAGCATCCGAGGGCAAAGATCATCCCCGCCTCTCCCGGGTTCTTTCCCGAATTCATCGAAGGCTACCTGAGGGAAGGTCTGGGCCCGATGATAGATGTCATCGCCTGGCATCCGTGGTATCAGGCCGATCCGAGCGACAAGGCCTTCAGGAGTTACCCGGAAGACGTGGTTGCCTTGAAGAAGATGGCGGAGTCCTACGGTTTCAAGGGGGAGTATATGGCCACGGAGTGGAGCTGGTTCGCGCCCTACCCTCCTTCTCACATTGATAAACTGCACATAACCGAGATGCAAAAGGCCAAGTATGCGGCGCGGCTTACGGTCACCCACGTGGCGCTGGAAATCACTTCGTTCTGGAACGAGACCTTCCAAACCCACATGACCAACCGGGATGTAAGTCTGCTCCGAAACACCTTCTCCGCCGACCCAATCAGCCCGACGCAGCCCCAGCCGATCTACTATGTCCTGCGCACCCTCTCGACGCTGCTGGAGAATGTGAAGCCGGCCTCAATGGATGTGAGGTTCACGAACACGGCCGGCGAGATAGAGTGTTACGCTCGCGGAAGAGGACAGGCTAGAAGCCTGCACCACAACAGGTTAACGAACACGGCTGGCGAGATAGAGTGGTATGCGTTCCGGAGGGGGAACCGAGAAAGGCTGCTCGCTGCCTGGATTCCGGGCACTGCCGCGGGCGACGAATCCGATTCCGAGGAGATTCTCACCGACATCGTGCTCGAAAACGGCGCCTATGAAACGGCCACCGCCTTCGACGTGCTCAACGGCACCTCCTGCCCGCTCAAGGTCACCCACCGCGGCGGAAAAACGGTCTTGAGGGGAATGAAGATCAGGGATTGGCCGGTGGTGATAGGGCTCGGATGAACCGGAACCGGGCATAAAAGAGAAAGCAGCCGCGAAGAGGGTTGGCCCACTGGTTCGGCTGGAGGCTCTCGACCTGACAACGGCGACTTCGTGAACGACTTCACAATGTTGACATGGGCTGGAACAGGTGTAGAATAGTGGCGACACTGGGCATTCGCAAAACGCCAGTCTTGCGTTATAACCCATAAACCTCTCTCAAAGCTCCCTGCCCAGTGAATCCGCCTCCGGCAGGCAGGCCACCGGGGGCAGTGGTAGAGAGGGATGCCAGGTGGAAAAAAGGGAGTTAGGGAAGACGGGCATGGAGGTGTCCCGTCTGGGGTTTGATACGACGCCTTTGCGCGCCCAGGAGTTCAAACAGGCACAAGCCGTCCTGAACATCGCCTATGACTGTGGCATAAGGCTTTACACGACGGGCAGGGGAGACCAGGACAGCGAGATCAAACTGGGCTACGGGCTGAACCTGCGCCGGCACGACGTGGCCGTCCTGGCGAAAACTCACGAGGTGGAAGGGCACAAGGTTGCCAGGGCCATAGAGCGAAGCATCAGAAACCTGCATACCGACTACATTGACATCTATGAGATAGACCTCTTGTTTGAGGAGGGGAAGGTGGATCTCGCGCTGGGGGAGGACGGGGCGCTGAACGCGATGAGGAAGGCCAAGGAGGAGGGGAAGATACGGCTATCCTGCGCTGCAAGCCTGAGGCCAGGAATACTTGAGAGGCTTGTCCCTACCGGGCAGGTGGATGCGGTGCAATTCCCGGTCAACATCTTCGACCTGGACTTCGCGCGCCGTCTCTTCCCCTTGGTCAAAGAGAAGGGGGTGGGCGTAATTGGCTGTCACCCCTTTGCCGAAGGGACATTTGGGGACCCTCACCTGGCGCTTCCTTTCGTGCTGGATCAAGAAACGGACGCGGTTATGGCGGGAATGAGCACCGTTGCGCAAGTGCGGGAGAACGCGGCCGCAGCCGATAACTTCAAGCCGCTGTCGGATGCCGAACGGGAGATGTTGGAGGAAGTGGGCAGGACATTGGGGAGGGATTACTGTCGCTTGTGCGGAGAGTGCATGCCGTGCGAACGAGGGATAGACGTTGTGAAGATCATGGAGATGCTGCGGGCCTCGTGGCGTTTCCACCTGCGGGATTGGGCGAAAGGAGTGTATTCTTCCCTTGCCGTGAAGCCGAGCGCATGCGATGAGTGCGGCGAGTGTGAGAAGAGGTGCCGCTACAAGGTCAACGTCATCTCACTGTTGGGGCGGGCCGCTCGGCATTTCGCATAGGAGGCAGGCAAGCGGGTCTTGGATCACGGGGTTCCCGAAGTCTGCTCCCTACGGAAGTCCTTTTTTACCTCAGTAATTCTTCAAAGCGCTCGGGAGTCAGCCGTGCTTGTTTAGGAATATGAGCCAGGGTGGAGCGCTTTACCGGCGTGTGCGCAGGCACCGTCAACTTCAGACTGCGATCCTCCAGGTGCTTCTGCAGTCGGATGTGGCTGCCGCGGCGTCTTAGAACCATCCAGCCATCCCTTTGAAGGGCCCGGATGATTTCACGATGAGAGACGCTCGGCAGTCGGGTCACAAGGTCAGCTCCACCAGCTCTGCTCGTTCACCCAAGGGAGCGTCATCCTCGACGGGCTCGAGGTACAGCTCAATCGCCTCCCGGATGTTGCGCGTTGCTTCCTCCTTGGTGTCGCCCTCGCTTATGCAGCCGGGGAGTGCGGGAACATAGGCGGTGAACCCACCTTCGTCGCTCGGCTCAAGAACGATCCTCAGTTTCATCGAGCACCTCCTGATTCATTCTAGCACACGACCTGCCCAATCGTTGAAGGGTTGGATACCGCTAGAGTCCCAGTTCGGATTTTGTGAAGAGGGGAAGGAACTGGAGGCCAGCGGACTCAATGGCTGCCCTCCCGCCTTCCTCGCGGTCGAGCAGGACAGTGGCGAGGATAACCCGGGCATCCATCTCTTCCCGCACGGCGTCCACCGCCCGCAGGATGGAGGCAGCGGTCGTGGCGACATCCTCGACGATGGCCACTCGGGCGCCCGCGGGAATTTCCCCCTCGATGCGTTTTCCCGTGCCGTGGCCCTTGGGCTCTTTCCGGACGATGAATGCGGCAAGGGGAGAGCCGGTCAAATGACTGAGGAGGGCGATCCCGCCGGCGATGGGGTCCGCGCCGAGGGTGGGGCCTCCTACCGCCTCGATCTGGTTTTCCAGGAGCAGATCAAGCATCACGCGACAGAGGCAGAAAAGGCCCTCCGGCTCCAGGGTAACCATCTTTCCGTCCACGTAATAACTGCTCTTGCGGCCTGAGGAGAGGGTAAAGTCACCCCTCTTCACCGCCCGCTCGAGCACCAACTGGCGCAGGCGATCCTTGACCTGCTCAAGGGGAGCGGCCAGGATGCCTGGCGCGACGTGAGGGTCATATTGACTCATCTTGTTCACCGTCCCAAGTTGACCGCGGATGAATGCAGAGGGCAATTAGACCAGAGTTGCAAGGCTCAGTAAAGGACGCGAAGGTCATCGAGGTAGATCATTCCCTCGTCTCGCTTGTCCGGGTCCGGCTCGGCCAGGTAGATACGGGTCAGGTGCAGGGGGAAGTCCAAACCCGTCTGGGGCAGGGAGACGGAGACTTGGCGCCATTCATCCTGCCAGTCCACGTGGCGGGCGAAATCTATGATCCAATCCTGGCCGGAGTTGCCCTTCAGGACCCCCCTGAGCCAATGGCCGTTGCCGTCGCCATAGACCCAGACTGATATTGCGCGGGCGCTGCCGATCTCGAGATCGCAGGTGGCGTATGCGGCGCGGGTTACGCCCAGGGTGGAAAAATCGTAGAGCAGCCGGCCGGAATAGGCGCCGGAGTGGTAATGGGAGCCGGACTTCCGAAAGGAGGCCGGCACTTCCTTTGGATAACTGAGAGGCAGCCACCCGGAAGTATCTTCAAAATCCTCCAACTCCGCCACCGAGCCGCCCACGTAGAGGGTGGCCGCAGCCTTTAATCCATGGAAATAGGCGGCCATCTGAGTAGCTCCGGGGAAGGAAGAGGTGAAGTTGCCCTCGGCGTCTATCTGACCGAAGCCGCTCTCGATGAACCAAGTGACGAGGTAGGGATCCACCAGGACGTCCTCGCCCCCTTCCGAACGGGCCACAAACCGAAGCCGCAGAGGCTCATCGGCAAGGAGCAAGGCCGAGGCGGGCTCAAGCGAGACGGAAGCGAACGAGTCGTGGACGGTGACTTCGGCGTAGACCTGGACACCCGATTCCTTCGAGAACGCCTTGACCAGACCAGACCCAGCCGCCTGGCCGGCCACAAACTCTCCCTCCTGAGAGAGGGTGCCAAGGCCGGGGGGATTCAGGACCCAGGTAATCGCCCCCGGGCGGACGGGGTTGCCGAGACGGTCCTTCGCCGCCAAGGCAAAGGTAAAAGGGGAACCAGTGGCAATGTGCAGGACGGGGGTGTTGATGGACAGGGTCTCCGGCGGCCCCTTGGGCAGGGTGCAGACAGATAGGATGGCGTTGGCGACTCGCCTCAGGACGCCGTCGGAGGGAGAATTCAAGGTCATACCCTGGGCGACGAGGGTGGTGGAGCCGCCGCCGTCGAGATTCATTCCTTGCTTGGCGCCAAGGCTTTGAAGGATCTGGGCCGTCTCCTCCAGGGTGGCGCCGATGCTGTAGCCAGCCTGCCTGCCGTCAATGGTGAGGAGGAAAATATGTGAATCATCGAATCCGACGGCGCTACGAGGATGTCGCGCCTGCGCGAGTCTATCTGCGAACTTCTCCGACTGGGCCTCCACCGAGATGTAGCCGTCCCTGATAAGCCTGGGGCCGCCGCCGACGGCCTCCTGCGCCAGGTTGAAAGGAGGAGAAAGCTGAACGGTGATGGACAGGTCCTGTCCCACCTGGAGCGACTTAAGAGAAGAGGCGGGTGAACCTTCGGCTGATAGCACGACGGCATCTTCCGGGATCAGCGCATTCCCGGAGCCGTAAATGCCCTCTACATGGCCGTGTAAATCAATGCCGGCCTCCAAGGGCAGGTTCACCCCTGCCAGGACGACCTCTATCCCCCCCGACGGCGTTAGGGTGGAGGGTCCGTAGGCGGGCGTGTAAAGGACCAAGGAGTTGGGCCCGCGGGGAGCGTTGATCTCCTCGATGGGGAAGGTAGAACCATCCTGAGCAGTGGCCCAGGCGTTCATGGAGGGAATGTCTATGGCCGGTCGCCCGTCACTGAGCATGGCAAAGCAGGAACGGCCCTGGCGCCAGGGGGAGGAGATTATCTCGCCGCGGTGGATCTGAAGTCCGATCGGCTTTCCGGCATATTCCTTGGGGCTGAGGAAGAAGTAATCGCCGTTGATGCCGCCGGTGGCGTAGCGGTCGGAGTCGTCAATGCGGTTAGCCTGGCTCGAGACCGTTTCCACGTCCAGAACCGAGGCGCCGGCATGGGGGCTTTCGACCTTCAGGCCTGGAGCGTCCAAGTCGAGAACCAGGGCATCCACCTCAAGGGGACCGTCGCTCCTCACTATCTTTATGTGCGCGACGCCGGGCCCCACCGCCTCTTCCTGTCTGAAGTCAGCAGAGCCTACGGCAGAGGAGAGAAGCGCCAGCAGAACGACGGGCAAACACCAGGTGCGACGGATCCTCATTGGCAACATGGTTCCCAGGTCGAGTTTGAGGTTGAAGTAGTCGAGCCTTTCATCCGAAATCCCCCTTGCTGAAATCTAACATGGGCGCCGAGGGCAGTCAAGGAATCAAGACCGAAGAACCGAACCCCTGATACGTCCGAGGCAGGGAAATCCTCCGCGGCCTTTTTCCTGAAACGAGTGCAGCCGCGAGACCACCGCATGCTGCGACAGGGAATCCGTCAGCATTTACAGGATGAGGCACGACATCATTCAGGGACGGAGAAATCTCAGGGCGAGACGACTCTGCCCTTGACGATCATTCGGTCAACGCTGGTTACCTCTACCTCCAGGAGGCCGTCGGAGGCGGGGGCGGCTGGAAGGCAGACACGGACGTAATTGTCCGTTAAGCCGGAAGGCACTTTCACACCGCTGGAGTGATCCCCGCAGGCTGCCGGAGCATCGTCCTCTTCACCTTTTTCGAGGAGGATGGTTTGGTTAGTGCCAAGAAGCCGGCGGCGGAAGGCCAGTCGCTTTCGTTCCGAGAGGGCACGGATATGGCAACAGCGCCGCTTCTTGACATCCTCTGGCACCTGGCCGGACATCGAGGCCGCGGCCGTCCCGGGCCGGCGGGAATAACTGAAGACGTGGAGGTAAGCGAGGGGCAATCTCTCGATGAAGTCGCACGTATTACGGAATTCGCGCTCCGTCTCCCCAGGGAAGCCGACGATGACGTCCGCGCCTACGGCAATGCCCGGCACAGCACGGACGAGATCATTTACGACCTCGGCATATTCGACCCTCCGATACCTTCGATTCATCCGGCGGAGGACTTCGTCATCGCCGCTCTGGAGGGGAAGGTGGAGATGGCGGCAGAGTTTCGGCTCTTGGGCAAGCAGGTAAACTATCTCCGGCGTTACCTCGGTCGGCTCCAGGCTGGAGAGCCGCAGCCGCCCCAGGCCTGGGAGCGCCAGGAGTTCCCGCACGCACTTGGCCGGATCCGCGCTTCCGGGGCTGCCTTTTTGCTTGCCATAGTCGCCGAGGTGAACACCCACCAGCACTATCTCCTGGTGACCCGAGGCAATCAATTGCCTTGCCTCAGCCAGCACCTCCTCTAGAGGTCGGCTCCGGCTCGGCCCCCTGGCCAAGGGAACGACACAGTAAGCGCACTTCTCATCGCAGCCGTCTTGAATCTTGAGGAGCGCCCTGGTCAGGGAGGTGAAGCGGTTCACGAGGGGAAAGCCAGGGCAGGTTCCCTGGGCAGTCCCGCTCGCCTGTGTGTTCTGGCCGCATTTGCCGTTGACGAGGTCGGGGAGAGTCCACTTGCCCTCGTTCCCTACGACCGCGGAGACGCCCGGCAAAGACGCCAGCGCATCGGGCTCCCTCTGAGCGTAGCAGCCGGTTACGATGACGAAGGCAGCGGGATTTCTGCGGGCCGCCTGTCGGGCGAGACGGCGGGAGTCCCGGTCGCTCTGAGCGGTTACGGTGCAGCTGTTAATGACGTAGACGTCCGCTTGCTCTTCAAAGGGACAGGAAAGGTATCCAGCCTGCTCAAAGAGGCTCCTGATCGCCTCCGAATCGTATCGGTTCAACTTACAACCGATGGTCTTGATGGCGACCGTCCCAGCATTCATGCGACTAGCCCACGATCCAGCAGCGTTCGGTGCAGCCCTAAGAGAGCCTGGCACTGCGGTCCAATGTGGAAATCGCGCCGCAGGGCCCCTATCCTATCCGCCGGAAATGGCCGGAACGATGGAGAGTTCGTCTCCGTCCTTCAGTCGGGTCTTGGCACCCTGGAGGAAGCGAATATCCTCATCGTTCACAAAGATATTGACGTAGCGGCGCAGGGAGCCGTCCTCTTCACAGAGGCGTCTCTTGAACCCCTGGAACTGGCTCTCCAGGTTCTCGATGACCTGCTGCACGGTGGAGGCGGGGACCTCAACCACGGCCGCTCCGCCGGTCATTCTCTGTAATGGAGTGGGAATCCTCACCTTAACGGCCATGTAAAGGCCTCCTTACTCACTTACTATCTTGTTTCTCAACTGGCCAACGGCTTCGATCTCGGTAACCATCTCATCACCAGGCTGGAGGAACACGGGGGGCTTCATTGCGAAGCCAACGCCTCCCGGGGTGCCGGTGGCGATGACGTCGCCCGGGAAGAGGGTCATGCCGGCGGAGATGAAGGCGACGATTCGGGGAACGTTGAAGACGTGATACGAAGTATTGCTGTGCTGGCGCTCGACGCCGTTGATAAGACAGCGGACCTCGAGCGAGAGCGGGTCATCAATCTCGTCGAGGGTCACTATCCACGGCCCCATTGGCCCGAAGGTGTCGAAACTCTTGCCTCGGTGCCATTGCTTGCCGGACATCTGAATATCTCGGGCGGAGACATCGTTGAAGACGGTGTATCCGGCGAGATGCTCGAAAGCCTCGGACTCCGGTATCCTCCTGCCCTCTTTTCCAACGACCACCGCCAGTTCCACCTCCCAGTCAATCTGACTGCTTTCCTTCGGGATCACCACGTCATCGCGCGGGCCGATGATGGCGGAGGAAGCCTTGGAGAAGAGGATGGGGAGCTCGGGATAGGGCTGGCCGCTCTCGTCGGCATGATCCCGGTAGTTCAGGCCGAGGCAGACGACCTTGCTGGGCATCGGGACGGGAGCGCCAAGCCGCACCTCGCTTATGTCAAAGACAACGTTGTCCTGGCGCAACAGTTCCTCGGCATTTTCCGAGATTATCTCAAGTTGTTCCCGCCAGGGGCCGTGCAGCACCTCCACCATGCTTGAAGGCATCTGTCCTTTTTCGATAGCCTCCCAGGCGCGGCTCAAGTCCAGGATTTTGTCGCCATAGACCAGACCTGCCCTCTCCCTCCTCTTCTCACCGTAACTGACCAGTTTCAAAATGTGTCTCCTTCCAATGGATC
>Ga0315294_10004611_pt1 | contig 15063 bp, 14 predicted proteins | sample YL17G13_40_MG_FD_203626 | JGI IMG/M metagenome (GOLD analysis project Ga0315294, IMG submission 203626) | Sediment microbial communities from Yellowstone Lake, YNP, Wyoming, USA - YL17G13_40 | ecosystem: Environmental > Aquatic > Freshwater > Lake > Sediment | place: USA: Wyoming | collected... | reverse complement strand
GGGGGCCCCCCGGGGGGCGGGGGGGGGGGGCCCCCCCCGGGGGGGGGCCGCGGGGGGGGGGGGGGGGGGGCGGGGGGGGGGGCGCCCCCGGGGGGGGGGGGGGGGGGGTTTTGGGGGGGGGGGGGGGGGGGGGGGGGGGGCTGGGGCGGCGGCCGCGCGCCCGCCACGCCCTCCCCCACCCCTCCTCCCTCCTCCCTCCTCCACACCAGCTACGGCTACACGCCGCACCGCACGGCGGCCTGGATCTACCGGCAGGCGGCCGCGCTGCTCATAAAGGGCGTGCCGCTGCACGGCCCGCCGCCGAAAGGGTCGACCGTGGGCGCGCCCACGCGGTCCCGGGATCGGCGCGATCCGGATCGGTGGCGCGTCTGGCGGGGCGCGGTCGGCTGGCCGTGGTCGGCGGCGGCGGACGGCGTGTGAAACGAGACGAGAGCGGGGCGTGGCCGTTTCGCGCGGCGCGCGCAAAACCGGCCCCACACCCCACCCCACCCCTATCCCGCATGGGGGCCCGCTCCCCCGGCGGCGCGGCCACGCCGCCGCGGCGCCGCCGCGGCTCGCGCGGCGGCGCGTCGCGGCGCGACCTCGCCCTTGGCGCCGCCGGCGCCCTGGTGCTCCTCTGGTGCCTTTCCACCGCAAGTGCCCTGCACCGGGGCGCGGCGAGCGGCGGGCCGGCCCGCGCGCGCGTGCGCATCGCTGTGGAGGCGCGTGTTGGCTGCGTCTCCTGGCGGCAGACGGCCGAGTGCTCACCCTATGCGTGAGTCGCGATGTGGGAGGGGGAGGGTGGGGGGGACGCGTGTCAACGGTCGCGCGGGCGGGGGCCCCTCGCGCGCGCCGCATCAGCGCCGCACGCTCGGCGGGCGCTGCTGGGGCTGCCCGGGGCGAGGGCGACGCGGGAGATCCCCGACCCGCCCCAGGGGCGTGGCGTGCCGCTGGCCCGTGCATCAGCGGGGCGGCGGCGATCGGGCGAGGGGCGGGCGGGCGTTGCCGGCGCGGCGACCGGTGCCCTCCCGACGCCCCTCCTCCCTCCCTCTCCCAGCAAGCGCGACCCCGGCAACGACAAGGGGTGCGAGGCCCCCATTTGGAAGGACTCCGGATTCTGCGAGTGTGACGGCGGCCTCACGACGCGCCGGTGAGGGAGTGAGAGAGGGGGGAAGGGAGGAGGGGGAGGCGCGCGCGCGCGCTCGCCCCGACCCTTCCCCTCCCCCCTCCTCTCTGCAGCGTCGCCTGCGGCCGGCACGGCGGCTTCACCTGCGCCGCCGCGTGCGCCGCGCTGGCGGCCGAGCCGGGCGACGCCGAGCCGCTCCCCCGCAACCTGACCTGCCCCCCCCCGCGCGCCGCCGCCTCGTCCCTGGAGCCCGCCCGCGTCGCGCGCGACGTCGCGGCGTCGCGCGCTGCGGCGCGCGCGGTGGGCGCGGCGGCCGCCGCGCGGGCGCCGGGCGCCGCCGCGGCGGCCGACGCGGCGGCCGCCGCGCTCTGGGCGCGCCTGCTCGCCGCGCACGCGGCCGCCGGCCCCCTCAACGTGACGCTGCCCGAACCGAGGACCCAGGCGCGCGACTGGGTGCGCGACGGGGCCCGGCTGCCCAAACGCGCCGTCGCGTCAGCGGCCGCCCACCTGGCCGCGTTCCGCCGCGCCGCCCCGCCCTACCCCGGCGAGCCCGCCTTTGCCGGCCGGGGTGTCGTCATCTTGGCGGGCGGCCTGACCTACATGGTGCCGGCGTGGGTCAACGTTGCGATGCTCCGCCGCGCGGGGTGCGGCCTCCCCGTCGAACTCTGGTTCCCGCCCGCCGAGGCGCCGACCGAGGCCATGGAGGCCGCGCTAGCGGCGCTGGGCGCGACCGCGCGCGTGCTGCCGGCGAGCGCGGGGGCGGCGGGGGCTGTCGGCGGCGGGGCGCGCCGCTCGGCGACCGCGGCCGCCGAGCCTGCCCACGAGCCGCCGAGGCCGCGCTCGAGCCCGCCGCCACCCCCACCGCCCCCGGGGGCGGCCGCCGGCCCCGACAATCTCGCTCCATTCACCATGAAGGTGGCGGCCCTGCTACTGTCGCGCTTCCGGGAGGTCATTTTCCTCGACTCGGACAACGTCGCCCTCAGCGACCCGTCGCCCCTCCTCGACGCCGACGCCTACCTGGACGCCGGCGCCGTGCTGTGGCCGGATTATTGGCAGTCGACCGCCGCCCCCGACCTCGCCGCGATCGTCGGCCTCCCGAGGTCCTCGCTCCCGCCCGGCTCGCACGAGTCCGGCCAGATGGCCGTCGACAAGGCGCGGGCGTGGGACGGGCTGCTGATCGCGGCCTACATGAATTTGGAGCACGCTTTGTACTACGAGCTGCTGACGGGTTTCATGGGCAAGGGCGACAAGGAGTCGTTCGCGGTCGGCCTCGCCGCGGCGGCCCTCCCGTTTGCCGTCGCCCCGACCCCGGTCGGCTCGGTCGGGCGGGCCGTCACCCGGTGCGTGCTCGGGCAGCGGGTGTGTTGGGAGGCGTTTGGCGGCAACACGATGCTCCAGGCCGGGCTCGACGGCGCCCCGATGTTCCTGCACGCCAACCTGCCCCCCAAGTGGACGCTCGAACTCGCAGCCGACCCGGCGGCGCGCGCGCGGCGGTGGGCGGTGGTGCAGCCGGGCGGCGGCGATTTCGCCGCGCTGCTCGCGCGCGCGGGCCTCCCAGACGTGGAGGCCGAGGTCCACGACGCCCTCGTCGCCCTGCGCTGTGCGCCATTCCTGCCGGACTACGCCGCTGTGCTCGCGTCGGAGAGCCGCATGGGGGCGGCAGCGACGCTCCCGCTCGGGGTCCCCGCCGGCCAGCTCGCCGCCGCAAACCCGGGCATGAATTTTCGCTCCCCCTACCGCTGGGGCCTGGCCGGCACCTACACCGAGTGGGCGTATGTGGGCGCGTGGGACCGGGTCGCGCACGCGGCGCAGCGCGGGGCGGGCGTGGTCGCGGCGGGGCGCTGGGTCGGGCGGGTGGCAGCGTGGGCGACGGGGCGCTCCTTTTTCGCCCCGTTTTGAGGCGTGGAGGGGGGCGCGCGTTGCGTATTCATTCTTCAGGGGGGTCGTGCTTTTGTTGGGGGGCGGGCGCGCCTGTCGCTGCCGCTGCGCACTTCGGAGGGGCGGGCGGCCGCATCGGGGCCGCGCCGGGGCCGCCGCCCCAGCCCCGCCCGCCACTCCCGCGCGCGCCATGGCCGACGAGAGTCCCGCGTCGACCGCGGCCCCCCTCCCTGCTCCCCCAACCACCGGCGCCGCCGGCGCGGCAGCCGCGCTCGCGGCCGCGCTCGTGCCCGCGGCCGAGCTGGCCCAGCTGGCCGCGGTGCAGAACACGACGTGAGGAGTGGGGCAGTGGCGCGGGGTGGCGGGCGCGGCGCCTTGCCGAGGCGACCGCCCACCCTTTTTCCTCTCCCCCACCTTCACAGCCTGCGCCGCTTGGCCGCCGCCCGCATCTCCCTTGACGCGCAAGCGACCGCGTCCGACACCGCGCGGCGGTCGGTCGCCGGGGAGCTGGCCGACGCGACCGCGCTGCTCGCATCCGCGCGGCGGGACCTGGACGCCGTGCACCGCCGCGCGCGCGTGCTGCGGGTCAAGCTGGAGGGCGCGGTGGCGAGGGAAGAGGGGGGAGGGTAGGGGGGCGCGTGTGTGGTTCGGTTGCAGTTTTCCTCGTCTAGCGCCGCGCCGGCACAAACCCGCCGCCGCGCCCGCGCCCGCCGCGACCGCGCCCGCCGCGCCCGCCGCGCCCGCCGCGCCCGCCGCGCCCACGCCCGCGCGCGCTGCGCGAGGCGGCGGCGGGGGCGGCATCGCTGTCGCTCTCGCTGTCCCTTTCGTCTCCGCGGTGCAGCAGCCGCGCGTCGCACTCGGCCTCGCTGATCTTGCCCCGCCGCGCCGCCTTGATCGCCCGATAATCCGCGTCCAGGTCGTCGTCGTCCCGCGCGCGGCCGGCCGCGCGCCGCTTGGCGGCGGTCGGCTTCTTTTGGGGGAGGGGGGCGGGGGGCGCGCGCGCGGGCGCGCAGTGCGGCGCCGCCGCCGCGGCCGCCGCCCGCTCCGCCGCCACGACCACCAGCCGGGCCTGGCGCGCCTTTTCCCGGGCGCCGTCCCGGTACCGGATGGAGGCGGGGTCGACCCCGCTCGGCGCGAACCCCGCGAGCGACGCCGCAGGCGCGGCCCTGATCTCCGGCATGCGCGGCAGGGCGTGCAGGCCAAACGACGTGGCCAACTCGCCCAGGGGAAGCTTTTTGAGGGAGAAGATGGAGCGGAGGGCGTGCTCCCGGTACCCGCGCACGCCGCCGACGAACGCGGTGACGCCCGCGTCCAGCACCGCCCTGTCGCCCGCCGTCGCGGCCCGCAGCAGGGCGGGGACGTCGACGGACGGGGGTGGCGGGCGAGGGGGGGGCACGGCGACCGCGGGGACGCGGCGGCCTTTGAGGAAATCGACATACCCTTCCTCGGCCGGCGCGAGCAGGATCAACCCCGCCCCGGGCGCGCCCGCGCGCGCGGAGCGGCCGACGCGGTGCACGAAGGCGTCGGCGTCCGAGGGCGGGTCGAATTGCAGGGTCCACGCGACGGACGGCACGTCGAGCCCGCGCGCCGCGACGTCGGTCGCCAAGAGGGCGCCCGCGGGCGCCGCGGCAAAGGACGCCAACGCCGCGGCGCGCGCGGGCTGCTTCATGCGGCCGTGCAGCGCGCGCAGGGTCGGGGGCGGCGGGCGCGCCGCGCCCGGCTCCCCGTCCCCCGCGTCGGCCGCGCGCACCGCCGCGATGACCGCCGGCAGCGCGGCCGCGTAGAAATCGACCGCGGCGCACGTGGCAAAGTAGGCGATGACGCGCTCGGCCGCGTGGTCGACGAGGAACGTGGCCAGCGCGCCGACTTTGGTGGCGACCGGCAGGACGGCCGCCTCGACGCGCAGGGACGCGGGCGTCACCCGGCGAGAAGACTGTGAGGTCCCCGCCTCTGCCGCCACCCCGACCCGGACGCGGACGGCGTTGCGGAGCCCCGCGCGCGCGAGCGACGTGACCGCGTCCGTCTGCGTCGCCGAAAACAGCCCCGTCCGCCGCTGCTTGGGCAGGCGGGCGACGACGGCGTCGACTTGGGCGCGAAAGGTGGACGATTCGAGGAGGCGGTCGGCTTCGTCGAGGATGAGGAGGTCAAACCTCTTGAAGTCGAGGGCCCCGCCCGCCCTCGCCAGCGCGTCCGCCGTCCTGCCGGGGGTGCCCACGATGACGGTCGCGCCCCGGGCGGTCAGCGCGGCCGCCGCGGCGGCGGGGTCGGAGCCGCCGACCAAGAGCGCGGAGGTCGTGCCGGGAGGGGCAGCGCCTGCCAGGAACGGGGTCGCCACCTCCAGAATCTGGGCGGCCAGCTCGCGCGTGGGGGAGAGGACGAGGGCAAAGACCTAGGCAGAGGAGAGGGAGAGGAAGGGGTCGGTGGCGGCTACGCGGTCGCGCAGGCCCTAGTTCCTCCTGCCCCCACTTCCCCACCACCACCACCACCCGCCACATACCTGGTTGAGCGCCAGCGGCCCGTCCGCCGCGTGCGCCCGCAGCAGGCGCTGCACCAGGGGCAGCACGAACGCGAGAGTTTTGCCGCTCCCCGTCGCCGCGTCGGCCGCCACGTCCGAGTTGGCGGCGAGCAGGGGGATGACGGCGTCCTGCACGGGGGTGGCGGCGACGAGGCCGCGGGCGGCGAGGAGGGCGACCGACGCGGGCGCAAGCGGCGGGTCGAACGCGGTGAACAGGCGGGCAGCCGCGGGGGCCTGGGGTGGCGGCTCGCTCATCGGGGCGGCGGCCGCAGGGCGCGCTAGGCGCGGCGGGCGGCAGAGTGGAGGGCGGCGGGCGCGCCGCCGTGCATTCGACGGCACCACTCCCGCGCCGGCGCCCGGCCCCCAGCCCCTGGTCGCGTGCCGTCGTCGCCATGGCCGACAGAGGAGGCGCCCCCGCCACCTGCTCCACCGCGACCGCCACCGCAGTCGCGCTCGCCGCCGCGGCCGCAGGCTACTCCGCCGCCATCGTGCTGCTGCCGCACGGCGGCCTGGGCGCCCTGCTGCGCGGCAAGGTGGCGCTGGCCGACGTGGGGGCGAGCGTGCGCGCGCTGCTCGAGGGCGGCGGGGGGGCGGTCGCGTCGCCCGCGCCGCGGGCCCGGGCCGCGGCTGGAGCGCCCGGCTCCGACGTCAAGATGGTGAGAGGGAGAGGGGTGAGGGTGAAGCGGTCGGCCGCCGCGCCGCCCGGTCCGCGCTCCCCAACGGTCGACCCACTGTCCTTGCCTCCCTGAACCCCTCCCCACCCTTCGCACAGGTCCTCGTCGTGAATCGCGACCTGGACATGAGCAAGGGCAAGGTCGCGGCCCAGGCGGCGCACGGCGCGGTCTCCCTGTTCCGCCGCTGCCGGCGCGGCCCCGCGGGCGGCCCCGACCGCGCCCTCCTCAAGGCGTGGGACGCGGCCGGCCAGACCAAGGTGTGCCTGCGCGCGGACGGTGAGGGGGCGCTGCTGGCGCTGGCCGCGGCCGCGGCGGCGGCGGGCGTGCAGACGGCGCTCGTCGCCGACGCGGGGCGGACCCAGATCGCGGCGGGCTCCCGCACCGTGCTGGCCCTGATCGGCACGTCCGCCCAACTCGAGGGCATCACCGGCGGCCTCAAGCTGCTGTGAGGGGCGGGGGGGTGAGGGGCCACACAGGAGGGGTGTGGTGTTGCAAGCGTCTCCCGTCCCGCTCCCGCCGCCGCCGCCCCCCTCACCCCCCGCCCCCCCGCCCCCACCCTTTGGCCAGCTTGGCCCCCACGTAGCGCGCCGCGACCGCGGGCGGCGCGGAGAGGAGGCCGAGGGCGGCCTGGCGCGCGGACGAGGCGCGGACAGCGGCCGCGAGCGCGGCGCGCAGCGCGGGGGCGGCGCCGCCGGGGGCGCGCGCGACGCGGTCGGCCAGGCGGTCGGGACACGGGTCCCGCACGCCCGCGCGCGCGCCGACGGAGGTGAGAAAGGGGGGCGGGAGCGCTGCGAGCAGCGCCGCGCGCGGGCCGGGCCGCGGGTCGGCCGCCCACCGCCCGCCCCCGAGCCGCAGCACGCCTCCGGCCCGCCCCAGACTGCCTTCCAGCAGGGGCTCGTACATGGCGCCCAGGGCGGCGGCCGAGCCGGCCGCGACGCGCGAGACTTTGCGCGAGTCCTCCGCGCCCACCCACGACCGCACGTCGCCGCCATAGCTCAACCCGACGACCACGGTCCGCCAGGCGACATCGTCGAATGTGGGGGGGAGGAGGAGGAGGGCGGCGGCGGCCGCGGACGCGGCGTTGGCGGCCAGCGCGGCGGCGAGGCGCGGCGGCGGCCGCGAAACCGCGAGCGCCGGTTTTTGGAGGCGCCCCGCGGCGTGCAGCCGCCTCCAGGATGTGAGGTCGTCGATCAGAGCGTCCGTGGCCAGCACGCCGTACTTGATCGAGGGGGGCACTGGCGGCGCGCGCGGCGCGCGCGGCAAATTAAACCACGCGCCCGCGCCCAGCCCCCCCGCCGCCCACGCCACGCCGCCCCCCCCCAGGCACCGCCCGATGACCGAATAGTGGGCCGGGTTGGCGGCCAGGTTGGCGGCGTGCCAGGCGGGGGCGTCGTCGACGCTGATGAGAAAGTCGACGGCCCGCCCGCCGCTGACGTTCGTTTCCGCCCCGTGCAGGCCCGGCTGGTGGAAGACGGCGCTGCCATACGCCCAGGCGGCGGCGAAAGGGGGGAGGGAGGCCAGGAGGTGGGCGAGGTCGGCGGCGCGCGGTGGTTCGGGCGCCATCGGGCCGCTGGTCGTGGCGGCGGCGTCCAGGCGGCGATCCGCGCCGCGCCCGCTGGGGGCGGGCGCCCGCCGCGGGCGGCGCTGTGAGCGCGCCAGCCCGCCGACTCCCCCCCCACTCTCCGCGGGGCTCGCCGCGCCCCGCCCGCCCCCGCACGCCTCGCGCCCTTCATTCTCCGCCCCGCGGCCGCCACCCCCACAGGCGCCTCCCCCGGCCGCCCCGCGATGGCGGGCGACGCGATGGACACGTCGGGCGACGACTCGCTCTACCCCATCGCCATCTTGATGTGAGAAAGAGAAAGGGGGGTGGTGGTGGGGGATCCGGGGCGGTCGAGGGGCGCGGCGCGGGGATGCGCGCGCGCGGCCGTGCGCCGCGCGCGGCGCGCCGGCCGCGCCCGCGCCCATGCCTTCGCCGCGGGCCGGCGTTGAACGTGCAGGCGCCGCGGGGAGGGAGCGCGGGCCGTTTCGGCCGCGGGCGCCCCCCCGACGGCGCGCCGCCGCCGCCGTGCCGCGCCCCCACCCCCTCCCTCTCGCTCCTTTCTTCTCCAGCGACGAGCTCAAGAACGAGGACGTCGCCCTGCGCCTCAACTCCGTGCGCCGCCTGTCCACCATTGCCGCCGCGCTGGGCGAGGAGCGGGCGCGCGCGGAGCTCGTGCCGTTCTTGGCCGACGCCCAGGCGAGCGAGCGAGCGCGAGCGGGGGCGTGGCGGCCGCGCAAACCCCGCCCCACGACCCGCCAACCACCCCTCTTCCCCACTGTACAGGATGATGAGGACGAGGTCCTCCTGGCCATGGCCGAGGAGCTCGCCAAGCTCGTCCCGTTGGTGGGCGGCCCCCGCCACGCGGCCACCCTCCTCCCCCCCCTGGAAACCCTCGCCACCGTCGAAGAAACCGTCGTCCGCGACGCCGCCGTCGCGGGCGTCAAACGGGTCGCGGCCGACATGGACGACGCGGGCGTCGCGGCGTCCGTGCTGCCGCTCGTCGCGCGGCTCGGCTCGGGCGACTGGTTCACCGCGCGCGTCTCCGCGGCCGGCCTCCTCCCCGTGGCGTACGCCCGGAGCAGCGAAGCCGCCCGAACGGAACTGCGGTCCCTGTTTGGGCGGCTCGCGCGCGACGAAACCCCCATGGTCCGCCGCGCGGCGGCCGGCGCGCTCGCGCTGCTCGCCGCGGAGGCCGGCCCCGCCGCCGCGCGCGCGGACCTGCTGCCCGTCTTCCTGGAGCTCACGGCCGATGACCAGGACTCGGTGCGGTTGCTCGCGGTGGGCGCGTGCGGGCCCCTGGCGCGCCTGCTCGGCGGCGCCGGCGGCCCCGCCGCCGCGGCCGCCGACGTCCTGCCCGTCGTCCTCAAATTTGCGCGCGACGCCTCCTGGCGCGTGCGCTACAACGTGGCGAGCCAGTTGCCCGACATAGCGGCGGCGTTGGGCGGTCCGGGCACGGCGGGCGCGACGCCGCCGCCGCCGGCCGCCGACCTCGTGCCCGCCTACGTCTCCCTGCTGCGCGACCCGGAAGCCGAAGTGCGCGCCGCGGCCGCGGCGCGCGTGGCCGACGCGGCGGCCGCGCTCCCCCCCGACGCGGTGGAAGCCGCGGTCCTGCCCTGCGTCGCCGAGCTGGCCGCCGACGCCTCGCCCCACGTGCGCGGCGCGCTCGCCGCGGTCGTTACCGAGCTCGCGCCGAGGCTGGGGCGCGAGGCGACGGTGGAACGGTTGCTCCCCGTGTTCCTGTCCCTGCTCAAGGACGACGCGCCCGACGTGCGCCTCGCCGTCATCTCCACCCTGGACGCCGTGCACGGCGTGGTGGGGCTGGACTTGCTCGCCGCGTCCCTGCTGCCCGCGGTGGAGGAACTGGCCGCCGACGGGCACTGGCGCGTGCGCCTCGCGGTCATCGCGCACGTCCCCGCCCTCGCCCGCCAGCTGGGCGCGCCCGCCTTTTCGGCGCGGTTGGCCCCGCAATGCCTCGCCTGGCTGGGCGACCCGGTCGCCGCGGTGCGCGACGCGGCGGGTGCCAACCTCGCGTCGCTCGGCGCGGAGTTTGGCGCCGAGTGGGCGGCCGCGACCCTGGTCCCGCCCATGCTCGCCGCTGCAACCGACGCGCACTACCTGCGGCGCGAGGCGGCCCTGGCCGCGCTCGCGGCGCTCGCGCCGAGCCTGTCCCACGACGTGCTCGCGTCCTCCCTCCTCCCCGCCCTCGCCGCCGCCGCGCGGGACGCCGTGCCCAACGTGCGGTTCGCCGCGGCCAAGCGGCTGGAAGCGGTGGCGCCCCTCGTGGACGCCCCGCTGCGCGAGCGGGAGGTCAAGCCCGCGCTCGCCGCGCTCGCGGGCGACGCCGACGCGGACGTCCGCTTCTTTGCCGCCCGCGCGCTGGCGGCGTGCGACGGCGTGGCGGCGGCGTGAAGGAGGGTGGAGACGGTGGACATGGGGTGGGGCGGGGGGGGCGGGGGGCGGCCGCTGCAAGGGGTGACGAGAGTGCGCGCGCGGACACCCCCTCCCTCCCTCCCGCGCCGTGTCCAGTGCGCCGTTGAATGCCACAGTGCGCGCACGCCCTCTCCACCCTCTCACATTGAGTTGCGCGCGACGGCCTTGCCGCCAAACCCTTTGCCGTTGGCCGCGCGCGGCCGCCGCCGCCGCACCTTGCCCGGCGCGACGCCCGCGGCCGCGGAATCGATCGTCGCCCGCATGAGTTCATCGTTCGTCATCGACGGCATGCCCGGCGCGCCCGCGCCGCCGCCCGCCATCATCTGGGTGAGCGACCGCATGCGCGACCGCATACCGGCGAACATCGCGATCAAGCCCGCCACGTCAGCCTCGGCCCGCCCCGACCCGCGCGCCACCCGCCGCCGCCGCGATGGCACGCGCGCCAGCAGGTCCGGGTTCTTGCGCTCGGCGGCGGTCATCGATTGGATCATCGACTCATAAATTTTGAACTGTTTCTCCGCGGCCGCCATCTGCTTGTCCCCGATCGCGCCCACGCCCGGGATCATCTTGAGCATGGCCCCCATGCCGCCCATGCCGGTGACCATGCGGTACTGCTCCAGGAAGTCGTCGAAATCGAATTTGGCAGACATCATGCGCTTCGTCAACCGTTCCGCGTCGGCTTCGCTCACCGCCGCCTCGGCTTTCTCCACCAGGGTCAGCACGTCGCCCATGCCCAGGATGCGGCCCGCGAGGCGGTCGGGGTAGAAGGGCTCCAAGGCGTCGAGCTTCTCCCCGGTCCCCACAAACTTGATCGGCGCGCCCGACACCGCGCGCACCGACAGCGCGGCGCCGCCGCGCGAGTCGCCGTCCAGCTTGGTCAGGATGGCGCCGGTCAACGGGGTGGCGGCGGCAAAGGCGGCGGTGAGGGTGGCGGCCTCCTGGCCCGTCATCGCGTCGACGACGAGGAGCGTGTCCGTGGGGGATGTCGCCTCCGCGCACGCCCTTAATTCTGCCATCATGGCGTCGTCGACCGTGAGGCGGCCGGCGGTGTCGACGACGACGGCGTCGTACTTCTCGGCGCGGCCTTTCGCGGCGCCCGCGGCGGCAATCGCCTCGGGCGCTTGGTCCGCGCCCGGCGCGAACACGTCCACCCCCAGCTGGCCGCCCAACATCTTGAGCTGGTCGATGGCGGCCGGGCGGTAGACGTCGGCCGCGACGAGGAGCACGCGCTGCCCCCGGGAGCGGAGGAGGGACGCCAGCTTGCCCGCGGCCGTCGTTTTTCCGACGCCCTGCAAGCCGGCCAGCAGGATGACGGCCGGGCCGGACGTCGGGACATTCAAATCTTCGCGCTCCCCGCCCATGAGGGATTTGAGCTCGTCGTACACGACTTTGACCAGTTGCTGGTCGGGCGCCACCCCTTTCGTCACCTTGACGCCCAGGGCCGCGGCCTCCACGCGCGCCACAAACTGGCGCACGACGGGGAGGGCGACGTCCGCCTCGAGGAGCGCGCGGCGGACGTCGCGCAGCGGCGCTTTGATGTTGGCGGGCGTAAGCGCGCCGTCCTTTTTGATCGAGTCCCACGCCGTCGACAGGGACGCGGTCAGCGTGTCGAACGCGGCGGCGGTTGGGGGCGGGAGGCGGAGGACGCGGGGCGGCGCGCTGCGCGGCGCGGCCGGCGCCGCGCGGCGGGCCGCGGGCAGCGCGGGGGGGCGCGCGGCGGGCGCCGGGAGGCGCATTGGAGGGGCGCAAGGCGGGCGGGGCGGGGGGCGGCGTCGGAATGCGGGCGCCGACGGCGGCGGCCGACCGCGAGAGTGGGGGCGTGACCGGCCGCGCGCACACACGAGGGCGGGAGGAGCCCCGGCTCCCGGCACGCCGCGCTCCCCCCGTGCTTGCCGCCCGGCGCGAGTCGCTCTCGACCGCAGGCGCGGCGACCTGCCCGACCAGACGCGCCCTTCCCTCCGTCACCGATGCTCTCCCTGCCCGCCTACGCCGCCCTGTCGGCGGCCGCGGGCGCGGCCGTCGTCGCGCACGCGTTTGCGACGCGGGCGCAGTGAGTGGAGAGGAGAGGGGAGGGGGGGACGAGGGGCGATGGGGCGCGATGGCTCCGCTCCACCCCGCACGCCGCGCCAGCGGCAAGCGCCATCCGCCCGTCGATCGCGGGAACCCGGCCCACCACCCTCCCTCCACCACAGATTCTTCCCCGCCGTCTCCCACCTCGCCACCGCGCGCGTCCCCCTGGCCGTCCTCGCCAACGCCGGGCTGGCCGCCCTGCTGCTGGCGTACAAAGCGACGACGGCAGTGAGAAGGGGGGAGGGTAGGGGGAGGAGGGGGTGGGGGAGCGGCGACCGCGCCGACCCCGCCCCCCCCCAGATCTTCCTGGGCGCCCTGCGCGACGCCGAGATCGAGCGTGTGCACGAGCGCCTGGCCGGCGCCGCCATGGAGACGGCGCTGGCGATGGCGGTCTTCCGCGCCGACGCGACACCGTCGGCAGCCGTGCGGTTTGCGCTGCTCGCCGCCGCCAAAGTGTTGCACTGGCTGGCGGCCGACCGCGTGTCCCACCTCGAGTCCGCGGCCGACCCCCGGCCCGCGGACGGGGTGCGGTTGGCGGGCCTTCTGACCCTCCTCCTCGCCCTCGACTCGGCCGCCACCGGCGCCGCCCTGGACGCCGCCCTGGCCCGCCCCGACGGCGTGCACGCCCTGTTTGCGTTCGAGTGCGTTGTGCTGGCGTCGGGCGCGGCGTCCACGGTGGTCAAGGCCGCGCTCGCGGCGGCCGACCGCGCGCTCGGGGGGCGCTGGGACGGCAAAGGGGTGGCTGTGATGTACGTGGACCTGACGACGGACCTGGTGCACTTGTTAGGCAAGTGACAAGAGGGGGGGGGGGGGGGTCAATCTGGAGGCTCACCCCCGACGCCTGCACCCACCTCGACCCCACCCCCCCTCCCGCGCCTCCCCCCCAGTCTACTCGGCCTTTTTCGCGTCGGTCGCGTCCCACCACGGCCCCCCCCTGCACCTGGTGCGCGACCTGTGGTGGACCGCGGCGTCGGTGCGGTCGCGCGCGGGCGCCTTCCTCGCCTACAGGCGCGCCGCCGCCGCCCTGGACGCCGGCCTGGATGACGCGGGAGAAGCAGATGTCGCCCGGTGCGGGGGCGTGTGCATCGTGTGCCGGGACGAGATGGAGGTCGGCGGCGGGGACGGAGGGGGCGGCGCGCGGGCGCGCGCCAAAGTCCTGCCCTGCGGCCACGCGTTTCACGTGCGCTGCCTGCGGTCCTGGCTGGAGCGGCAGCAGGCGTGCCCCATTTGCCGGGCGCCGGTGCTGCCGCAGGCGGCGGCGAGGCCGGCGCCGGCCGCGCCTCCGGCCGCCGCCCCGGGCGCGCCGCCGCAGCAGCCGCCGCCCGCTGCCGCCGTGCCTCCTCCTGCTCCCGGCGGCGCCGGCCTGCACCGCCGGCGCGAGTGGGGCGCGGCGCCGGCCGCCGCGCGCGGCGCGGCGCCCGCCGCCGCCCCTGCACCGCCCGCCCCTGCTGCCGCCATCTTCCTGCCGGCCGGCATGGCGCTGAACGGCCTGCCCGGCCTGGCCGCCCTGGGCGGCGGCGGCGGGCTCCCCGTGCTGCAGCTGCCGTGGACTCTCGGCGCCGACGCCGCCGCGCTGGGCGCCGACCCCGCGGTCGCCGCCCAGCTGGCCGAGCTGGCGGCGCTCCTGTCGCGCCAGTATGGAGAGGGGGTGGCAGCGGCCGAGCCAGCGCCCGCGGCCGAGCCGGCGACGCCCGCGGCCGAGCCGGCGCCCGCGGCCGCCGCGCCCCCCGCCGCCGAGCCGGCGCCGCCCGCGGGCGACGGCGACGGCGCCGTGCGCGCCGCCAGACTGGCCCGGTTTGAAGGGGCGGCGCAGGGTTGAGTTGTGAGGATCGAGGCTCTCGACACGGCGGCCTACCCCCTCCCCTCGTCCCTCTCCTCCCTCACTCGTCCGCCTCTTCGTCCAGCGCCCGCTTGAGCCCCCGCAGCTTCCCGTCCAGCACGGCGAGCGCGGCGCGCACGACGTCGGCCGCGGGGCGGGCGCCGGTGCCTTCGACCTTGAAAATGAATTCTCCCGGAACCGGCGCCGCGGTCACCAGCCCCGGAAACCCCATCGCCGCCGCCTTGGCCACGCACTCGCCGTCGAACGTGTACCGCTCCGGGGCGGCCACGGTGAGGGACCGGGCGGCGGCGTCGTGGGCAAAGACGCCGCCGGGCGTCGACGCGGCCCACTCGTCGCGCTGCGCGTCGGTCATCGACGCCGCCACGCGCGCGTCGATGCGGATGTCGGGCACAGGGGCGTAGCACGCGGTGGCGACGGGCGACCACTTGGCGTGGTCGCGGCCGACGCCCTGCGACGAGGAGGGGGGGTCGAGTCGAAGCCCGACGACGAAACCTCGACCCCGCCCTCGACCCCTCTTCCCCCTCGCACCTTGCGAGCGATCGCCCTCAACCTCAACTCCTGCCCCGCCCGCAGCTTGGCCAGGAGGATGCCCTTGGCGCCGCCGGACGGCGCGTAGCCGACCGGCTTGACGTCCGGGTGCGCGCGGTCGAGCGCGATGTCGTTCGTGGTGACATCCAAGTCCCCTCCACCCCCTGTCGCGACCGCGGTCAAACTCAGCTCCACATCCGTCCAATCGGCGTCGCCCGCGGCGTCGAAAGGGGACGCCATGGCGTCGACGCGGGTCGACACGAGCGGGACGAGGCCGAGGCGGTGGGCGAGGAACTCGTCGTGCAGGACGGAGGAATTGGCTTCAATCTCCACGAGGTCGATGGCGATGGTGGGGACCTGAAGGGGGGGGGCGAGGGGGGGGGGCCAGCCGTCGGCGGCGGCGGCGGGGCCGCGGCCGCCACCCGCCCCCCCACCCGCGCGCCCCCCCCCCCCCCCCCCCCCCCCAACAACAAAGACGAGGAC
>Ga0315294_10004608_pt1 | contig 15069 bp, 10 predicted proteins | sample YL17G13_40_MG_FD_203626 | JGI IMG/M metagenome (GOLD analysis project Ga0315294, IMG submission 203626) | Sediment microbial communities from Yellowstone Lake, YNP, Wyoming, USA - YL17G13_40 | ecosystem: Environmental > Aquatic > Freshwater > Lake > Sediment | place: USA: Wyoming | collected... | reverse complement strand
TCTTATGCTTCAACGGTATGAGGCATTATTTACTTCGACAAATCAAACATCGGTGGATGTGGGTAATATTATTAAGAATCAAATAGCTGTAAATTCTTCAGATGCTGCGAAGCAATTGAAAAATATTGTAAAAAGACTTATAAGCATTAAGGGTATTTGGTATATTTTTTTATCACAACAAATGCCGGCGGTTCTACAACAAGTCCGTAATACAAACAGTATAATAGAAATGGATACTGACATTAATAATTTTTTAATACAGTTTGAAAATTATATAAAAGAAAACCTGAACATGGTAGACGAAAACAGTATGAATGAATTGTTGTCAATGTTAAAAAACACATTTCAGAGTATTGTGTCCATGATAAATCCTCTTGTCTTTCTAATTCTTATTCAACCTCAAGGATGTGAACAAAACACAAGATATCCAATACAGGACAAGATCCCAAGACAAATTTATAATAAAAATCACCCTTTAATAAAATCTATTGATTCTATTGTCGAAATAGGACAGTATACTATAATACATTTATCGAAGTTAATCGATACATTTCAAAAATTAGAAAATTTTAGCAATCAAATTAAAGGTAGTTTTGAAAAAATTGCGACTAAGGAATAGAGTTATGGATAAATTTTCCGAAAAAATCTTGATCGAGGATTATTTCATCAAAAAACTCCAAGAGAGAGGTTGGCGGTATGTGCCGGCCGAGCAGTTGGAACGTGAAAGTTTGGAAGAGCCGCTTCTAACCGGCAATCTTATCCAGGCTATGCGTCGGATAAACACGGATTTGGATATCGGCGACGAGGAAATCACCAAAGTGTTTAGCGAGTTGAAACTCGTGGGTACCGGCCACGAAGGCGCGAAGAAGATATTGAATTATTACAGATTTGGGGTGCCGGTGCTGTTCGAGAAAGACCGGGTGGTGCGATATGTAAGGTTGTTTGATTCTGAAAAGAAGATCCTTCACTTCGCTCAGGATGACAAAATAAAGGAAGAAAACAGTAATGATAAAACCAGGAATGAATATATTATCACCCGGCAGGTTCATTATTCCAGTAAGGAAAAGATACGCACGGACATAATACTTTATGTTAACGGCATTCCTTTAGTAAATATCGAATGTAAAGATCCGACTAAGCCCGGTGGATCATGGTATGATGCTTTTGTCCAGATCACAAGTTATGAAGGATTGGTTCCCGAGCTCTATAAATACGTTCAGATCGGCGTCGCCGCCGAAAGCAAGGCTAAATATTTCCCGATATGCTCTTGGCAGAAGCGCGAAGATTTAAAAGTGCACGAATGGCGGGAGAACGAATTGGATTCGATCGATGCGACGATCGAAATGCTCCAACCTGAACGGTTATCTGATATCGTTCAAAATTATCTGTTTTCGCGCCTGGAAAGGGGCGAGGCGACAAAGGTGATTGCTCGCTATAACCAATATCGCGCTTCAGGCAAGATAGTGGACCGGGTGATAAACAACCTCGCGGGCCACGACGATAAAAACCGGGGCCTGATCTGGCACTGGCAAGGCAGCGGAAAGACCCTGACCATGATCTTTGCCGCCCATAAATTATTCTACCATTCGGCCCTCGGTAATCCGAGCATATTCTTCGTCGTAGACCGGATCGACCTCGAGGATCAGTTATATGAGGAGTTCGGTTATCTAGATGCCATGGAACCGGAGATTATCCATACGGTCGACGATTTAGAGGAAATTCTGTATTATGACGAAGGCCGGGGTAAGCGTGGTGTATTCATCGTATTAATATATAAATTCAGACCGGAGGAATTGCAAAATCTACAGAAAAAACTGGAGGTTATGTCACCCCAACGGCAAACCGTGATGAACCGGAAAAACATCATCGCTTTCGTGGATGAGGGTCACCGTACCCAATACGGCATGCTGGCCGCCCAGATGAAAAAGCTGCTCAAGAACGCATTTTTCTTCGCCTTTACCGGAACCCCGATATCAAAAAAGGGCCGCAACACGTATCAAGAGTTCAGCAATCCACCCCAGGAGCCGTATTTAGACCGTTACTTTGTTGTGGATTCGATCAAGGACGAATTCACGGTCAAAATCGCTTATCAGCCAAGATTGGAACGGGATGTTCACCTAAAAAAGGAAATGTTGGAGATATTTCTAGAGGTCGAACTCGATGAAATTCCCGATTTTGAGCGCGAAGAGGTTGAAGAAAAAACCAAGAAAAAATTGAATCCGATCAATGCTTACTTGGAAAATGAAACGCGCATTAGCCGGATCGCCGCCGATATCGCCGCGGATTTCAAGGCGAATGTCGCCGGTAAATTTAAGGCGATGATCGTCGCGGCCAGCCGAAACGCTTGTTTAACATATCGCCGCGAGATGCTTAAATATTTTCCGGAAGGAACTTGTGAAGTCGTAATGACCAAGGAAAGGAAACGTGAAAATATCGCCACTTTTGTCCGCGAGACACGCGAACGGTATGAGGGGGACGACTATGAACGAATCCAAAAGAAAATAATAGAAAATTTCAAGGAAAGCGAGAATCCGCAGATACTGATCGTTACCGATATGCTTTTGACCGGGTTCGACGCGCCGATCCTCCAGCGCATGTATCTTGATAAACCTCTCAAAGAACACCGTTTGCTACAGGCAGTTGCTCGGACCAACCGGCCTTACAGGGGAATCAAGGAGGCCGGTTTGATCATCGATTATGTCGGCATCCTCAAGGAGTTCAAACGCGCCTTCGAAATTTATAGCAAGGATGACATAGCCGTGTATATAAACGATTTAAATGACCTGCGGAGCGACTTTATGGGTTTAATGGCCGATACGGTTAAGATTTTTGGTGTTTTAAATGGAAATTACACCCGTGAAGCCCTTCTGAAGGCGACTGAAGTCGTCACGACCGATCCGGGCGAGGAGAAAGAATTCGTAGAAAATTACCGCAGTTTAAGAAAACTGTTCGAACTACTTGGTCCGGATGAGATCAAACTCGACTATTTCCAGACCTTCAAATGGCTTTCGGCCGTTTACACATATTATATGAAAACGGTCATGAAGGGGTCGACCGCCGACACCTTGGTCGAGAAATATCTCGATAAAACCATTAAATATATTTATAAAACCACGGAAATCGAGGAAATTAACAAGGATTTACCCGAAATTATATTCGATGCAGACTACCTCAGGAATCTCGAGGAAAAAGTTAAGAGCCGGGAGGAAAAAGCTGCAAACATCATGTTTGACCTGCAACGATATATTTTAGTCGAGAAAAACCGGAGCCCGGTTTATGAATCCTTGACCGAACGCGTCCAAAGATTGATCGAATTATGGCGGGAAAAAACCAAGGATTATGACCGGATATACAAAGAAGGAGCGGCGATTTGGAATGATGCGATGCTCATGCAAGCGCGCCAGAAACGGCTCGGCTTGAAGAATATGGAATATGCCCTGTTGCTGGTCATCGAGCAATCCCTCGGCGAAGGTGATAAGCATCTGGATGAAATCAGAGAATTGAGCAAAGAGATCGACCGGATTGCTTATCCCGGATGGGGAATACAGGCAACCGCGATTAAATCTGCGGAACGGATCGTACGCCGATTCTGCCGCCGGTTAAAAGCTTCTTATAATATGCCCATTGATACAATGGATGATTTGTATAACAAAATGATCGGTCAGGTAAAAAATTATGGAGCATAAATATACAGTTGTTTTTCGCCGGATCAAATATCCCCGTTTGGAATTTCGCACGGGAAATTTGAATTTGATCCTGCCGCCCGGAACCGATCCGGTTTCCGTTATCAAGAAACATAAAAAATGGATTTCATACAAAAGTAAACTAATCGCCCAATCCCTTAACCGAATAAAAAATAAGGATTTAATAAATCGGTCAGATGAAGAATTCCGGATTCTTGTACAACAACTGATTGAAAGAAATGCCGATCAATTACGGGTGAAACCAAATTTAATCCGATATCGGAAAATGGAAACAAAGTGGGGTAGTTGTAGCTCGGAGAAGAACCTTGGGTTTAATACAAAAATGAGATACTTACCAAAACATATGGTCGAATACGTGGTTTATCACGAACTTGCTCATTTGCAAGTGAAAAGGCATAGCCCTGAATTTTGGAAAATTATCGGCGATAAATTTAAAAATTATAAAACCATGGAAAAATCCTTGTTTTCATATTGGTTTTTGATTAAAAGGAGGTTTTTATGAACATATTATTTTTGATCCTGCTTCTGGCCGATCCGGGCGCCGGGACTTTTTCGATCGTCGGTCGGGATCCCGCGACCGGTGAGCTGGGCGTGGCCGTGGCCTCGCGGGTCCTGGACGCGGGCTATATCGTGCCCTGGCTTGAAGCCGGCGCGGGCGCGATCGCCAGCCAGGCTTTGGCCAATCCCTTTCTGGGCGTCTGGGGCATCGAGGAGTTGGCCCAGGATAAGCCGGCCGAGGAAGCGCTGAACATCATTCTGGCCAAAGACTCTTCTTCCGAGGATCGGCAGATCGGCATCGTCGACAAGGATGGCCGGAGCGCCGCCTTCACGGGTAAGAACTGCAGCGCATGGGCCGGCCATAGAACGGGCGAAAATTATTCGATCCAGGGCAATATCCTGACCGGGCCCGAGGTCGTGGACAGCATGACCGCGGCCTTTTTACGGACTACCGGACCCCTGGCCGAGAGGCTGCTCAGCGCGCTCGAGGCCGGCGAAAAGGCCGGCGGCGACAAGCGGGGCAAGCAGTCGGCCGCGCTCTACGTGGTCTTGCACCGCGGCGGCTACCAGGGCGCGGATGACCGTTTGGTCGACCTGAAGATCGTCGACCTCGCGGATCCGGTTCCGGAACTGCGCCGCCTGTACGAGTTGTGGCAATTTACCTTCATGGCTGCGGCCTATATCCGGTTGAGCGATGAGGTTCAGGATAAGAAAACAAGCGGGAGCTACCTGGCCCGGGCGTACGACCTGCTGATGAAGGCCTTAAAGAGCGGCGTGGAGTCGGCCGAAGTTTTCAATTCCCTGGCCTGGGAATTCGCGTTGCGGAAAAAATACCCAAAGGAGACGGTCCTGGCCGCGAACCTGGCCCACGAACTGGCGCCCGACGATCCGAACATCATGGACACCGTGGCCGAGGCATATTTCGCGGCGGGCGACAAGAACAAGGCCGTCTACTGGGAAAAAGAGGCCTTGAAACGCGATCCAGAGAACGAATTCTTCAAAGGGCAGTTGAAAAGATTTCAGGGAAAGAAATAGCACTTAATGTCAAATAGCAAATTACAAATGTCAAATCAATGGCAAATGAAAAATGACAAAAAATGCCAAATAACAAAGGCATAAAACAAATGTCATCCTGAATTTATTTCAGGATCTAAAGGGAGGATTCATGCCTAAAAAAATCTTGCTGATGCTGATCGGATTCACCGTGATCTTTACATTCCTCGGCGCTGAAGAACTGCCCATCCATTTCGCAATCCTCGGCGACCGCAACGGCAGTGCGGTGCCGGGCGTGTACGAGGCGATCGTTGCCGAGGTTGAGCGGCTCAAGCCGGATTTCGTGATCACGGTCGGAGACCATATCGAAGGTTACACCGAGGACACGGCCGTTCTGAACCAGGAGTGGCTTGAGTATAAAAAGATCGTCGCGAATCTTTCCATGCCCCTCTACCTGGTCCCGGGCAATCACGACATCACGACTGATCCCGCTCTGCCCGTATATCTCAAGCAGGCGGGTAAACCTTACTACTCCTTTAATTTCCGGGGTTTGCATTTCGTCACGCTCGACGCGAGCCGCTGGGAAACCGCGGACGCAATGCCCAAGGAACAGGTCACGTGGCTGATCCAGGACCTGACGAAAAACAAGAAGGCGAAGCTCACTTTCGTTTTCTTCCACAAACCTTTTTTCTTGGACGCCGCGCTCAAGGCCGTTCCGGACACGCTTCAGCGCATTTTTCAGAACCGCGGCGTGGACGCGGTCTTCGCCGGGCACACTCATATCTATATCAGCGGTGAGCAGAACGGCGTTCTTTATACTAACGTCGGCAGTTCGGGCGGCGAAGCTACGGCCGGTCCAACCGGCCTGTTTTACCACTACACTTGGGTGACCGTGGATAAGAATGGCATTACGATCGCGCCGATCAAACTGGGCAGTGTCTTGCCTTGGACCGAATTCACCATGGACGAGGATCTCATGACCATTCGGATCGATAACCGGGGAGTGGCGTTCCCGAAGTCGTGCCTGCTCGACGAACGCCTGCGGATCAAGGATTCCCTTTTAACGGTCACGCTAACAAATATTCATGAAACCGAAGCTATGGCCGACACCCTTCGCTGGACCGTGCCCAAAGGCTGGAGTGTCTTTCCCGCCGGGGACGTGGTTTCAATCCCGGCCCTGGGCAGCGCAGATTACGTTTTTAAAATAAAGTACGCGGGCGAACTTTATCCCTTGCCGTCGTTCGCGGTCCGCTTTCCATATGCGCCGGGAAAAACATACCAGGTCAACTGGACCCTGCCGATCGCCCGGACCGTGGACTGTGTCCGAGTCGATAAACCGCCGGTCATAGATGGAAAAATCGACGAGGCCTGCTGGTCGGTGCCGATCAACCGGTTCTTTAACTGGGACGGCGGTTCGATGGCGACCGATTCGGCCTGGTTCTATTTCGCTTACGACGAAAGCAATCTATACCTGGCCACCCGCAGTCAGGACCGCGACATCGCCGGTCTGGTTGCGAAGTCCACCGAGCACGACGGACCAATCTACAATGAGGACTGCGTCGGTTATTTTTTCCAGCCGGACACGGCTCAGGGAATAATTTACCAGATCTACTTTAACCCCCTGGGAGCGGCGTTTGATCAGAAAATCACGTACGCAATGACCGGCGAATCCGGTTCCGATTTCGGTTGGAATGGAACTTACGAGGTCAAAACGCAGCGGAACGGTCGCGAATGGAACATCGAAGCCCGTATCCCCCTGGACCAACTGAATGCCGCGGTCCGTCCTGGAGAGGCGTGGCGCGTCAATTTCCGCCGGAAACAGCCGCGGTTGAAAACGGCAGCAGATTGGCTCACGCCGATCACCTACGACCCGCGCACCTACGGTTTCCTGAAGTTCAGGTAAATCCCGTGTTTGTCCTGCTCTTGATCCTCATTGGGAACCAAGCTGATTACCGGGTACCGCGGGAATTGAAATACGGCGGCGGGAAGGAATGGACGATCGACTCCGCGGATGAGCTGGAGACGTTCGATTTCACCCAAGCTTATTGCCTGCTCACGCATTTTTACCCGATCGGCTGGTCTGCGGACGGCAAGTTCGCCTACGTATCACTTTTCGACGACCACGGCGACGCCTACGGATACATCAACTGCCAGGTGATCATATTCGACGTCAGCCGGGGTGTAGTCGCGTGGTCCTACGCGCCCGCGGATACCGAAAACCCGTCCGATACGCCGTTGCGGAAAATTTGGCGGCAGAACCGGACCTTGATCGAGGAGAATTTAAATCGCTTCGCGATCGTTCACTACCGCTTTACCTTTCAAGGTTTTCCGATCTATCACGGCTCGGATACGATTGATTATCATCTCGATACGACCTGGGTCGGTTATGACCGGAGCAAATACGGCTGGGAATATATCGATTCCCTGAAATTCGTCCTCCGCTCGGCGAAAAATGATATTGAGGTGCTGCTCGACAAAGACGATTATGCCGCGCTCGGCGTGTATGTCCCGGGTTACTTAAAAAACCCCCGCGGCCGTCAGATCGTGATCCCGCTCATCGCCACGTACATGGGCTGGGAAGGTCCGCCGAACACGACGGGCATGGTTTTGCTGGGATATAATTTGCGATAAGAACGGATTTAAATAAAAAGCGCGGGGTATAACCCCGCGCTTTTTTCATTAATAATCAGTCTTTAATAATACCAGAGAACGTAGAAAGCGAATGGTTGGTCGTTGCCAAGCCGGACCTGGAAAGAGGATGGTTCGGTGACGAAATTAATGCCGGAAAGCGCGGCCAGGTTGATCGAGAAATGCTCGCCGCAGAAATGCTCGATGCCGAATCCGAAAGGAAGTCCGAAGGCGATCGGCGCATCCGCGTTGCCGACTTTGTTCAGGCTTATGCCGAGCCCCACCTTAGCGTATAAATTCGTTGAGGTATTGCCTTTGATCATTAAGTTGCCCAGGCCATAGAGTTTGAAATAGTAGCTGGTGACATCGTTGGCATTGCTCAGGTTGAACTGGAAGATTGGCTCGACCGCGAGTTTCGGTCCGAGACCGATGCGGGTTACCGCAATATCGGTGATCGGAAACACATTGTTACCAACGTTGGTCTGTCCTTCCGGCGACCAGCCAAAGCCCATGCCGATCCGTCCATCCAGGTCAACTGCGCTCAAGAGGCCGACGCTGGCCAGCAACAGGATCGCCAATAAAGTTTTTCGCATTTCACTCTCCTTTTTTAAAGATATTATACGCAGGATTTCTGATTTGTCAACCCGCTCAAGTATCGAGGATGATCGTCGCGCGGTAACCTTTGGTCAGTTTTTCGACCTTCAGTTTGTGGTAGGTCGGATTTTTTATTTCAAGTTTCACTCGGTTCTTTTGGGGATCGAAAAGACCGACCCGGATCTTGGCTTTGAGGGTCAGGTTCAGGAAGGTCAGTTCGTAGCTCTGCGGCACCAGGCCCCGGACCGAAAAATTGTACAGTAACTCCCGGCACCAGTCAAGGAATAGATCCTCCAGGGTCCCGGCCGACAGCTCGAACGCTATTTCCCGGTCCGCAGGGACCGGATTCGCGATCTGGGTTTCAAAGATCGCCCGGCCGGTGTCGACGAACAGGTCAATAAGGGAGGCGGATGTGATCTCCAGACCCAAGTCGGCGGTGTGGTCCAGATAACGGTAAGGAGCCATCCTAAACGAGCGCTGCCCGGAAAACATCCAGCCGGTATCCGGCGCCGGCGGCATGACCCAGCAGGCGCTGGACCGCTTGATGTTGGATCTCGATCTGGGCGACGATCGCTTCGCGGTCCGGGGAGTTTTTTTTCAGGATCCCGATCACGGCGAGGATGAATATCCAGCCGAGGAGCTCCTCGAAACTTTCCTTGCGGAACCACCAAACGCCGTCGTAAGTGTTGACCCCGAGAAAATTCCGGACGTCGGCGCTGTCGAGCATAGCGGTCAGGTTCGCGGCGACGTCCTCGCTTTCCGTGAAGGCGTGCGCGAAGGCGATAAGACACCGGATGATTCGGGTGTTTTTCGCGGCTTCCTCGTTGCCCCAGCCGAAGCCGGCGAAAGTTTCCCGGATGGTTTTGGCGAAAAGCCACTGGTCGAACCAGAGGGCGCTGACCCGGCCGTAATCCTGCCCGATCTTGAGCCGGCCCAGGTCGTGGAGCGCGAGCCAGGTGAGCAGCATCTTTTTCCTTTTCTCCACGGGGACGACCGTTTTGATATACTCGGCGGCGGACTGGATACGCTCATGCGGTTCGTAGAGGATCTTGCTCAAGTTGTAATTCATTACCTTCCAGGTTTCGGTCAGGTCGTTGACCAGCAGCACGACATCCGCGGTCGCGCCCGTGTATTTTTTCACCGCTGCGAAGAATTGCGAGACCTGGAGAAAAAACAAGTCCGGGTCGGGTTGCCGGAGCAGGTCCTGGATCGCTTCGGGATTGATCAGGGTGCGCAGGGCGGCGATGACCGCGGCGTGCTTCATCTCCTGCTGTGCCTCGTCCAGGTCCGGGACGCCCCGGCCGTTCAAATGCAGGCAAAGCTTGGCTAGGTCCGTATCGGCGCTGTCGTGCAATTCGTAAAATTCGGTGAAGACGTGGAACTGGTAGCCGTCCAGCCGGACATAGAGTCCCTTTTCCCCGATCTCCTTGCCGGTCCGCAGGTAACGCAAGCCGGTTTTGAGGTCGCGGAAGCCGTAGAAGATCCCGTTTTTCTGGTTCAGGCCTAATCCTTGGTCCACGTTCTGCCGGACCAGAACGCCCCGTATGTTGCGGGGAGCCGCGGTGTTGATCCAGCCCTGCGCCGTCTCGTATTTATTGTTATACACGACCAGCGCCTTCTCTCCACCCCAGCGGTTGGAATAGGCGAACACGTTCTCGTTGACTTGACCGTCCGGGGTGTAGAAATCGTAAAGCAGGAAATCTTCCGCGCCCGCGAAGAGCCGGCGTTTCCTCACGACCGGGAAGATCTCACGCTCGTGGCGCTGCACCAGGTTCTCATCCGGCGTTTCGCCGTGGTAAGAGCGCCGGTATTCCATGCCGTATTTTTCGGAATACCCTTCGATCTGCCCGTGGCCAATCATGGGCAGGCCGGGCATGGTCACCATCATCAGGCAGACGCCGAAGTATTTGTCGCCGGCGCCGAACTGGGCCGCGGCCGGCGCCTCGTCCGGGTTGCTCATGAAATTCACGTGACGCCTCATTATCTCCGGATTGAACTCGAGCGTGTTCTTGATGAGTTTGCGGTAGTTGGCGTTGTCCTCGGTTTTCAGCATGTTCATGAAGGCGCTGTTATAAACCCGGTGCATGCCCAGGTTCCGGACGAAATATCCTTCAAGCAGCCAGAAGGCCTCGGCGAGGAGCAGGGTATCCGGGGTCTCCGCGTTGACCCGGTCCACGACCTCGCGCCAAAATTCTTTGGGGATCTGTTTGTTGAACTGCCGGCGGTTCAGCCCGCGCTCGGACCGGGAAGGAATGGCGCCGCCGGACCCCGGTTCCGGGAACCAGAGCCGCTGGAAATGCTTTTTCGTCAGGGTCATGGCCGCGTCCAGGCGGATGATCGGCGACCGCCGGGCCACACCGAGGATCTGACCGATGACGGCGGAGCGGACCTCGGGCAGGAGGAAATTCAATTGGGCGGTGTCGTTCCAGGGTAGGCCCGTCCCGTCGTTGCCGTGATATATGTATCGGGTCCGGCCGGTTCCGGTCTCGACGTGCTTGAAAACGACCGCGGCGTCGGTGCGGTTCCAGTATCCGTCCTCGAGGAAGATCTTAACCCGGGGATCGTCGGACAGGTCCGGGCCGGAAAAAGCGTAGCGGTCGAACGGCGGCTGGGCGGTCTGGATGTACCAATCCGGATGCTCGATGATCCAACGCGAAAAGATTCCCGTATGGTTGGGGACCATGTCGACCGCGATCCGGATCCGGCGCCGCCGGCTTCGTTCCTTTAAATTCTCAAAAGCTGGTTCGCCACCCAGTTCTCCGGCGACCGCGTAGTCGTATATCGCGTAAGCCGAGGCCAGGGCTTCCGGGTTGCCGCACCGCTGTTTTATTGTCTGCGAAGCCCGGCTCCTTTCCCAGATGCCGATCAGCCAAAGTGCGGTGATGCCCCACTCCGCGAGGCGGTCCAGTTCCTCGTCCGGGATCTCGTCGAGCCGGATTATGGCCCGGCCGTATTTCCGGGACAGCTGGTCGAGCCAGACGTAGGTGTGCTTGGCCAGCATGACCACCCCCGGCATCCAATCCGTGTCCGGAGTGAACCGTTCCTCGTCGTGGTAATAGTGATCGGCGCCGGCCGGCTCGTCCTTTTTGAATTCGGGGACCAGGGCCGGTCCGGGCCCGGCTTGGTGCCGGATCTGGGTTTCTTTTATGAAGTCCAGGGCCCGCTCAAGTTTTTTCAAGAGCTTTTCGAGCCGGGCGTCCGAGAGCAGGGAACACCAGTGCTCCCGGATATAGGCGAGCTGGCCGGCAAGCGATTCGGGCGCCGCTTTCATGGGTGCCTGGAGCAGGTCGGGCAGGGACTGGTTGTCCGGTCCGTAAAAGGGTTGGGTTTGGAAATATTCGTTGATCAGGCCGATGATCTTTTGATAATCCCGGGCCGGAGTCAGTTCCCGGTCGTCGAACAATTCCCGGAACGGTTGGAACGCCGGGTTCTGGTTGGCCAGGAAAAGGAAAAGCAGTTCTTCGAGGGCGGTCTGGGAATTGACTGCGACCGCGAGATACTGCTCGGCCGACTGCCGCCTTTGGTAGACCGCGGTCGGCGGGAAGAGGTTGACGAAACGGCGGACGGCCGCGCGGACCGCCTTCTCGTCCATTTTTTTCCGCAGGTGATCGAACGCGGCGGCCCAGGCTTGGGGATTTTTCTGCTGCCGGTACTGCCCCGCGACAAGGTGCAGGATCTCGTCGATGAGCGCCATCGCGTTCAGCACCGGCGGCTGGATATAGGATTTTCCCTTCCGGGCGTTTATCTTCTGGGCGAAGGCGCGCGCGGCTTTCAGATCCGCGAAGATGACGTTGCCGGTCGACGCGTAGAGCGTTCGGTCAAACCGGTATAGGTCCCGGCATTTTTTCGAGACGTGAAATTCAAAACTTACGTCGGCCCGTCCGCGCAGGTCTAAAAAATGGATCAAGGACGGAGGTTTTTCCGGTGAATGGTCTGGTTTGGGACCGGTAGTCATCAATTTATAATTATAACTAGATTACCCCTTTCGTCAAGTAAATCACCAACCAGGTATCCGGCCACCGGCTTGACACGAATATCATTCTCCCTATACTTTTTCGTCATGAAGAAAAGCGGATTATGGTGGAAGATCGCGGTCGCGGGTCTCGTTTTCCTTATTTCCGGTTTGCTCTGGATCCGCATCCGGCCGGACCAGTGGCCGGCCGGATCCCGATACCGGATTTTATATCCGACTTTTTTGGGGAACGGCAACCGTAATTTTTGCGGCCGGGGCATGCCCGATTCCCTAAGCATTGTCTGGCAGGTATATCTGGGCGGGTCTCAGACCCGCGTCGGCAAGCGCATCCTGGATTGGTCGGGTACGGGCTGGCCCGGACAGCCGACCATGCTCCGCGAAGCCGGGCGGGATTATATCATCATCGGCGGCTTCGACCACAAGCTTCGCAAGCTGGACGCCGAGACCGGACGGGTGATCTGGGCCTATGGCTACGACGACGTGATCAAGGGTACCGCGACCTTGATGCCGATCTACCGGGGAGGCCGGGACCTGGTCCTCGTCCTGCAGGGCAGCCGGATGGGTTTCGACAAGAACCTGGAAAGCGCGATGGTGACGAGCTTCCGGGCGATCGACGCGGACGGCCATGAGGCCTGGCGGCTGAACGTCCGCCGGACCGACAGTTACAGCCGCGACGTGGACGCGAGCGCGCTCGTTCTGGATACCCTGCTTTACTTGGGCGCGGAGAACGGGATTTTTTACATCATCGATCCCGATCCGGAAAAACGAATACTGAAGGACGGCGTGCTCCAGCCCCGGATACTGAAGGAAATTACCCTCTATGAATCGGGCGACGCGGCCCGCCACGGAGGGAACCTGGTGACCGAGGCCTCGCCTACGCTCTGCGGTAATCGGATCTACGTATCGGCCGGGTCCGGTCACGTTTACGGCATAAACCTCAGGACCTGGGAGATCGACTGGCGATTTGACACTGGTTCGGACCTGGACGGCACGCTTTCCGTCACCGCCGACAGCTGCCTGCTCCTGGCCGTGGAAAAACAATACATTCCCGACCGGGGCGGCGTTTTTAAAATCGACCCGCGGAAACCGCCGGAGGAGGCCGTGGTCTGGTTCTTCCCGACCGGGAACCGCCGGTTTTCGGATTGGGAAGGCGGCGTCGTCGGTTCAGCCACGGTCCAAGACTCTCTGGTTGCGTTCCGGGCCATCGATGGAAACCTTTATCTCGTTAACCACTACGTCCTGGAACCGGGCGCGACGGCCCGTTATAAAAAGCGTGTTTATCCTCAACCCAAATTGCTGGCGAAGAGAACATTGACTCCGGCGATCGCCACGTCACTGATCGTGGACGGCCGGATCTTGACCGTCGGGTACGACGATAAAATAAGGGTTTACCGGGTCGAGCGTAAGTCCGCCGGCGCCGATCTCGCGCTGCAGGACAGCCTCGTCATTCCGGGGTTCTTCGAATCCACGCCGCTCGTCTGGGACGGCCGGATCTACGTAGGCAACCGTAACGGGTACTTTTACTGCATCGGGAATTAATCCCGTTAACGACCGCGTAACACCAATCCGTGTGCCCATTTCCTGGGGCATAAAAGTTGATACCCGGGGAGTCGCTAACCGGAAAAAATGCACTTGACAATTGATACAATATTAATATAATTTACTATGGGCCATACCCTTGACATCATTCTTCTCTCCTGCCGAAAGAACCGTAAAATCGGGCTAAAACTCTCCACCAACTTGCTGATCACAATGGCCGCGATCTTCGCTTTTCTCGCCCTTAGCGCGCTGGCCCTGCTTTTCATCAATACCAGCCAGAACATGGCCCGCATGGATCTAAGCAAGCTGGAGGAAACGAACCACCAGCTGTCCCAGCGGCTCGACGCGTTAAAGAACCGCCTCGGTGGTTTCCAGTCGCAGTTCGAGGACAAGATCGCCCGCGATAACCGGCAGCGGACTTTCTGGGAAATGAACTTTATCCATCCCGATATCTGGTCCATGGGTATCGGCGGCATTAAATATCTGTCGCCTTCCAAGCACGTTACGAACCATAACAACCAGGCCCTGAACGAGATCTATAAGGCCCTCGACATCCTGCACGGCAAATGCAGCCTGCGCTGGAAAAGTTTGGCGGAGATCGAAAAACAGATCGTCGACAAGTACGACCTCTGGTCGCACATTCCGGCCATCGATCCCCTGCCGGGTAACCCGCCCGGCTCGGGTTACGGTTACCGGGTCGATCCGTTCACCGGCGAGATCCGCATGCACTACGGCGTCGACATCGGCGCGCCGCAAGGTACGACGATAACCGCCAGCGGCGACGGCGTCATATCTTACGCGGGCTGGAACATGGGCCTGGGCCTGGACGTCGAGATCGACCACGGCTACGGTTTTATCAGCCGCTACGCCCACTGCAATTCGATCCTCGTCGCGGTGGGCGACTCGGTGAAGCGGGGGCAGGTGATCGCGCTGGTCGGCATGACCGGCCGGGCTAAATCGCCGCACCTCCATTATGAAATTTTTGTTTCCAGCCAGCACGTCAACCCGGAAGAATACATAAACCTTTCCAATTCGATTTTTGATTAGGTCCCGACCAATTATCTCCGTTTGGTTCTTGTCCCTGGCGCTGCTCGCGGCCGACAGCCTGACCGTCATCGGCGTGGGCGACATCATGATGGG
>Ga0315294_10004607_pt1 | contig 15070 bp, 14 predicted proteins | sample YL17G13_40_MG_FD_203626 | JGI IMG/M metagenome (GOLD analysis project Ga0315294, IMG submission 203626) | Sediment microbial communities from Yellowstone Lake, YNP, Wyoming, USA - YL17G13_40 | ecosystem: Environmental > Aquatic > Freshwater > Lake > Sediment | place: USA: Wyoming | collected... | reverse complement strand
GAGGTTGAGAAACTCCGCTGCCCGGGTGAAGCTGCGCATCTTGGCTACCGCAATGAATACCCTTAGATTGAAATCGATCATGTGCGACTCATCGGAACGTGACCTACAGCCGGCTCGGCGAAGGGCGCAGAGCCTCTCCTCGTGGCCTCCAGCGCGTAAACGCCCCTATTCCTTGACCACGGAGGACAGCGTATTCGGCAGGACGTGCACAAAGATGATCTGCCAGTCCGACACGCCCACAGCAAAGCAGGTCTGGACGTATTCGCGGCTGCGCTGCGCCATGGACTCGCCCCGCAGGAGGCGTGTCACCGACGGCCAGGAAACCGCCGCGATCGCCGCCTTCAGCGACTGCCGAGCCAGCCTGCTGCGCAGGCAGCACCGGCTGCGCCGAAGAAGACGGGGGGTCAAGGCCAGACCAGAGGCCGTCAGATGTCACGCGAGCCCGGAAAAATGGGGTGGCCGGGCTAGAAAGGAACTCTGCCGGAAGCGCTTGATGCTGAATGCATGGCAAGTTAACACGCTGTTGGAGGAAGTGTCAAGCGGGGGGAGATGCAGTTAAGAAGGTGCGAAGGTTGCCCGCATGGGGGCAGACCTCTACCGCCCAGTGGGAAGGGATGTCCCAAGGCGGGTGGCGCCGGCGCAGATGGCAAGAGCGGTGTGACGGCAACCTACGATAAAATCTGTTTATGTCCCACATAAAGAATATCCGTTTGACATTCCAAGAAGCTTCAACTACTCCCTATAGTGATATCCGCAGGAAAGGGGAGCTTGCTCGGGGTCGGAGCCGAGAATCCGCTGCTGTTGACCAGACCTTCAGGGATCCTTACGCGTCAGGGATGCCCTTCACCGGCAAGCTCGTTATGACGTGTGCTCTGGCCTGAAAGCGCAGACGAGGTCGCCTGGAGAGTCGCACTCGGCGAGGCGCGTTTTGCCATAGCTCCGGCGTGGGGAGTTGACGTGTGCCAGAGCTAACGCGGAAGGGAGATTGACCTGTGCCCGAGCTCTGGGAGCAGGTGCGCCTGACCTCGGACGTGATGGTTCCCATGCGGGACGGGGTTCGACTTGCAGCGGACCTCTACCGACCGGCACGACACGGATCCCCCGAGCCGGGCCCTCGGCCGGCCATCCTCATCCGCACGCCCTACAACAAGGTGACGCTCCAGCGCACGCAGAACGTCGGAGACCGCTGGGCGCAGGCCGGCTACGCCTGTCTGCTCCAGGACTGCCGGGGGCGGTACAACTCCGAGGGGACCTTCTATAAGTACGTCAACGAGCCGGAAGACGGCTACGACACCGTGGAGTGGATGGCGGCCCAGGACTGGTGTGACGGCAACGTCGGCACCACCGGCGCCTCCTACCTCTGCCACGTCCAGACCTTCATGGCTCCCCTCCGCCCGCCGCATCTCAAGGCCATGTTCTGCATCAAGGGCGGATTCTACAACGCCCACACGTCCGGCGTCCGGCAGGGCGGGGCCCTGGAGTTCCGGCAGATGGTCTGGGCCTTCAAGGAGGCTAGAGTCAGCCAGGAGGCCCAGCGGGACCCGGTCGTCCACCAGGCCTTCGCCGAGACGAATCTGGCCGACTGGCTGAAGCGGTTCCCGTTCAAGCGCGGCTACTCCCCGATCAGCCCGGCCCCCGCCTACGAGGCCTACCTCTTCGATCAGCTCGAGAACAGCGACTACGGCGACTACTGGAAGCAGATCGGCCTCAACACCGAGGAGCGTCTGGCAGAGTACGCCGACATTCCGACCGTGTACCTGAGCAGCTGGTACGACATCTACGCCTGGTCGACCGTGGACTTCTACCGCAACCTGTCGGCGATCAAGCGCGGGCCGATCCAGCTGATCATGGGGCCCTGGGAGCACAGCACCGACGACCGGGTGGCGGGAGAGGTCGACTTCGGGCCCGAAGCCTCGCTGGCGGGGAGCCTGGCCGAGGATCGGTTCGCGCTCGAGCGCCGCTGGTTCGACCGCTGGCTCAAGGGGGTGGAGAACGGGGCGGAGCGCGACGCGCCCGTTCGGTACTTCGCGATGGGCGGCGGAGACGGCCGCCGGACCCCGGAAGGGCACATGCAACACGGCGGCACCTGGCGATCCGCCGAGAGCTGGCCGCCGCGGAACGCCGACCAGGTTCCCTTGTACCTGCAGGCCGGCAGCCTGGTGACCGGCCGGCCCGAGGTGTCGGACGCCTCCTCGGGGTACCGATACGACCCCGCGGACCCCGTGCCCACCCTCGGCGGCAACATGATCCGGTACGAGAACATTCTTTGGCCGGGCGCCTACGACCAGCGGGAGCGGCCGGAGTTCTTCCTGTGCAAGCCGCCTTACCTCCCCCTGGCTGCCCGGCCGGACGTGCTCGTCTTCCGGACGCAGCCGCTGGAGCAGGAGCTGGAGGTGACGGGAACCGTCACCGCACACCTGTACGTCTCCTCCTCTGCGCCGGACACCGACTTCACCCTGAAGCTCATCGACGAGCACCCACCCAACGAGGACTACCCGCGCGGATTCGCCATGAACATCACTCACGGCATCCGGCGCTGCCGCTACCGGAGCGCCAGGGACAAGGCGGAGCCGATGGTGCCGCACCAGATCTACGCCATTGAGATCGCCTGCTATCCCACCAGCAATCGATTCCAGCGAGGCCACCGGATCCGGCTGGACATTGCCAGCAGCAACTATCCCCACTTCGATATCAACACCAACACCGGGGAGCCGTTCGGGACGAGCCAGCGTCTGGCCGTCGCAGACAACAGGGTCTACCACGACCGTGACCACCCCTCTCACGTGGTTCTGCCGCTGATCCGGCAGGCGGATTGAATACGTACCACAAGGGCAGGCAGTGAACGCAACCAACCAAGGGGAGGAGGGCACGACATGAACCGAAAGTGCGCGCTGTGGCGGGGAATGGCGATCGGGGCGGCGCTCCTGTTGGCCGCTGGCGGCGCCTGGGCAGCCAGCCAGGACGAGCCGCGGAAGGGTGGGAGCTTGCGAGTGGCGATGATCGGCGAGCCGCCGACGCTGGACCTGCACTGGACGTCGGGCACGATCATCTACGAGATCACGGGGCACATCTACGAGACGCTGTTCACGACCGACGTCAAGTACGAGACCATCCCGCACCTGGCCGAAGGCTACGAGGCGTCCGACGACCTCAAGCGCTACGTGATCCGCCTTCGGAAGGGGGTGAAGTTCCACAACGGCAAGGAGATGACGTCGGCCGACGTGGTGGCGTCACTGAAGCGCTGGGGCAAGCTAGGAACCGGCAAGGCCGTCTTCAAGACGGTGGAGACGGTGGAGGCACGGGATCCGTACACGGTCGAGATTCGCCTGAAGCAGCCGTCGGCGGTCCTGCCGACCGCGCTAGCACAGATGCCCAGCGGTGCGGCGATCTTCCCCAAGGAGGTCGTCGAGGCCGCGGGCGACGGGCAGATCAAGGAGTACATCGGGACCGGCCCGTTCAAGTTCGTGGAGCACAAGCCCGACCGGCACGTCCGGCTGGCGCGCTTCGACGGATACGCGCCGCGGAACGAGGCGCCGAACGGCTACGGCGGACGGCGGACGGCCTACGTGGACGAGATCCTGTTCCTCCCGGTCCCCGACATCGCCATCCGGGAGGCGGGTGTCCAGACCGGCGAGTACCACTACGCCCAGCAGCTCAAGCCGGACGCCTACGAGCGGCTCCGCAAGATGCCCGAGGTGGAGCCCGTGGTGATCAAGCCCTACGGGTGGGCGATCAGCATCCTGAACACCAAGCAGGGCCTGATGACCAACAAGAAGCTGCGCCAGGCCTTCCAGGCACGGCTGGACATCGAGCCCATGATGCAGGCCGCCATGGGTCACCCGGACTTCTATCGGCTGGATCCCGGGCTGTTCTTCCCCGAGCAGGCCTGGCATTCCAGGGCAGGCGCCGAACTGTACAACCAGCGCAACAAGGAGAAGGCGCGCCAGCTCCTGAAGGAGTCCGGTTACCAGGGCCAGCCGATCCGCTGGATCGTGACCAGGGAGTACGAGTACCACTACAAGCCGGCCCTGGTGTCCAAATCGCAGCTCGAGGAGGTCGGCTTCAACATCGACCTCCAGGTCATGGACTGGGCCACGGTCGTCCAGCGCCGGGTGAAGCCGGAGCTGTGGGATGTCTTCAGCACGGGCATGTCCTTCTCGGTGGAAGCCACGACCGCCGCACAGCTCTTGTGCGAGTACCCCGGCTGGTGGTGCAACCCCGAGAAGGAGGCGCTGCTCCAGGAGCTGACCAAGGAGAGCGAGCCGAAGAAGCGGCGGGCGATCGTGGACAGGATCCAAGCCCTGTTCTACGAAGATGCCGCCCGCATGCGCCTCGGCGACTACTTCCGCATGGATCTCCGTCGGAAGGAGCTGCGCGGCTTCGAGCCCGGCCCCCGCATGCACTTCTGGAACGTCTGGCTGGCGTCCCGGTGACCCCGAGGACTTCCGACGGCGACGCGAATGCCGTTCCAGGGTCGAGGGACTCCACCTGGAGCCCCTCGACCCAATTCCCTGGCTCCTCGCGAGCGGCTGAGCACGTGAACAGATGAGCCCGACGCCTCGTATCGCAAGGAGGGCGGGGTGATCGCCTACATCGCCCGGCGTATCGCCGGGCTGCTCCCCGTGATGCTCGTGGTGGCCATCGCCACGTTCGTCCTCATCCACCTCGCACCCGGGGATCCGGCCGGGGTGATCTTGGGGCCCGATGCGTCGGCAGAGGACGTGCTCAAGCTGCAGCGGCAGCTCGGGCTGGATCTGCCCATCCCGGTGCAGCTGGCCCGGTGGCTGGGGCGCCTGGCTCGCGGGGACCTCGGGAATTCGGTCTTCCTGCACCGGCCGGTCACGACGGCCATCCTGGAGCGCCTCGAGCCTACCCTGGTCCTCACCACCCTCGGGACCCTGATCGCCGTCGCCATCGGGATTCCGATCGGCATCCTGTCCGCCTCCCGTCACAACACCGCCCTCGACCAGGCCTTCTCGGTCGTGGCGCTGCTCGGGCTCTCCATCCCGAATTTCCTGCTGGGCCTGCTGCTGGTCCTGGTGTTCGCGGTCTGGCTGGGGTGGCTGCCCGTGGCCGGCTATGTATCCTTGGAGCGCGGACTCGGGCGGGCGCTGCCCTACCTGATCCTGCCCAGCTTCTCGCTGGGGTTCGTCCAGTCGGCACTGATCACCCGGATCACCCGGTCCAGCATGCTCGACGTCCTCCACGAACAGTACATCACGGTGGGGCGGGCCAAGGGCCTCCCGGAGCGGCTGGTGATCTACAAGCACGCCCTGCGGAACGCCATCATCCCCACGCTGACCGTGGTGGGCATCACCTTCGCCATCCTGATCGGCGGATCGGTCGTCATCGAGACCGTGTTCAACATCCCCGGGCTGGGCCGCTTGATCATCTCCTCGGTGCTTCGGCGCGACTACCCGATGGTGCAAGGGATCGCCTTGTTCATCGCCTTGACCTACATGCTGATCAACCTGCTGGTCGACATCCTGTACGCCTATGTCGACCCGAGAATCCGGTATGAGTGAGCGCCGGAGCAGTCTGCGACGCTGGCGTCTGCTCTTCCGCCGCAAGATCGCCGCCGCGGGCGCGGGCATGGTCCTGGTCAGCGTCCTGGTGGCCGCACTGGCCCCGGTCCTGGCCAGCCACAATCCCCTGGCGTTGGCGCCCGCCGACCGCTTGAAGCCCCCGAGCTCCGCCCACTGGCTGGGCACGGACGACGTCGGCCGGGACATCTACAGCCGCGTGATCTACGGCGCCCGTATCTCCTTGATCGTCGGCGGCTCCGTCGTCGCCCTGTCGACCCTGGTCGGCCTGGCCATGGGGCTCATGGCCGGCTTCTACCGGTCGCTGGATTACCCGATCATGCGCGTCATGGACGGGCTGATGGCTTTCCCGGGGATCATCCTGGCCATCGCGCTCATGGCGTCGCTGGGACCCAGTCTGCTCACCGTCATCATCGCGCTCGGGGTCGTGAACACGCCGCGGGTCGCGCGCCTCGTCCGGGGCTCGGTCCTGGTCCTCCGGGAGACCCAGTATGTCGAGGCGGCGCACGCCCTGGGGCAGCGTGGAGCCTGGATCCTCCTCCGGCACGTCCTGCCCAACTGCATATCGCCGCTCATCGTGCAGTCGACGTTCATCTTCGCCGCGGCGATCCTGGGCGAAGCCGCCCTGTCATTCCTCGGAGTCGGGTCCCCCCCGCACATCCCCTCGTGGGGGAACATCTTGAGCGACGCCCGCACCTACCTCCACCAGGCGCCCTGGATGACCCTGGCTCCCGGGGCGGCCATCATGGCCACGATCCTCGGCCTAAATCTCCTCGGTGACGGCTTGCGGGACCTGCTTGATCCCAAGCTCAGGGGCGTGGCCGTACCCGCCGACGGCCGGTCCTGATTCGCAGCGGCCGCAAGCACTCTTCGGCCTAGCCGATACCGCAGCCTATATGCGCACATCAGCCGATACGTGCACTTGACAGCCATGGAGTCGACTGAAAGAATCGCCGCATGGACACCCGTCGCGCTCGAGCAACCCTGATTGCGAGTTGCACCATCCACTTCTTGCACGACGGCTGCTCCGACCTCCTCTACGTTCTCTTCCCGGTGTGGGCGCGCGAGTTCTCCCTCTCCTTCGCGCAGGTCGGCCTGCTGCGCGCTGGGTATTCTGGCGCGCTCGCCCTCTTCCAGGTGCCGGCCGGTTTCCTGGCCGAGCGCCGGGGCGAGTCGCGGGTCCTCGCCGCCGGAACCTTCCTCACGGCCATCGGCTTCCTCTACCTCGGCACGGCGGCGGGGTTTGTTCCCCTCCTCGCGTTTCTGGTGATCGGCGGTCTGGGGTCCGGCGCGCAGCACCCGCTCTCCTCCTCCCTCGTCTCCCGCGCCTACGAAGAGGGGCGGCGGCGCGTGGCCCTGGGGACCTACAACTTTTCGGGCGATCTGGGCAAGGTGACGTGGCCCACCTGCGTGGCCTTTGTCACCGCGTGGGCCGGGTGGCGCTGGGCCGCACAGGGCATGGGACTGGTCGTCCTGGCCGCCGCTGTCGGCATCTTCTTCGTCCTGGCGTCGCTGGCGCGCGGCGGCGTGGAAGTCCAGGCGACTGCGGCCGCCGATCGTGCCGGCAACGGTTGGGGGATCCGGAACGCGTGGGGCTTCTCGCTGCTCTCCACGGTCCACGGCATCGACAGCGGGTCGCGGACCGTCTTCCTCACCTACCTGCCGTTCCTCTTGTTGGGGAAGGGGCTGGGCCTGAATCTGATGGGCCTCGCCCTGGGGCTGACGTTTGCCGGGGGCGCCACGGGGAAGTTTGTCTGCGGGGTCCTGGCCGAGCGGCTGGGCATCATCCGCACCGTGATTCTCACGGAGGCGGCGACGGCGCTGGGGATCTTCCTCCTGCTCGCGCTCCCCGCGCAGCCGGCCCTGTTGCTCTTGCCCGTGCTGGGCGTGGCGCTGAACGGCACGTCGTCCGTGCTCTACGGGACGGTCGCCGAGTTGGTGGTGCCGGAGCGGCGCTCCCGCGTCTACGGCCTGTTCTACACGATCGGCATCGGCTCGGGCGCGATCGCCCCACCCCTCTTCGGCCTCCTCTCCGACTGGGCGGGCGTCCCGGTGACGCTGGCCGTGCTGGCCGTGCTGATCCTCTGCACGATCCCGCTGGCCTGCCTGCTCCGCCCGGCCATCGAGAGCGAAGCGGCCGGCGCGCGATCGCACTGATCGCCCACCGGCCGCACCTTCGCCCACTGGCAGCCTTCAGGCGCGTCGGCTATACACTCAATACGATCTTGCCGCGCGTGTGGCCCGTCTCCATCAACTCGTGGGCCTTCGCGGCCTCGCCCAGAGGGAAGGTCGCGGCCAGCTGCACCTTGAGCTTGCCCGCCTCCACCAGGCTCCGGATGCGGTCAAGCTCGAGGGCGTTCGGCTCGACGAAGACGTAGTGGTGCGCGCCTCTCGGCCCTCCGGGCCCGCCCCTCGCCCCCATTCTCTCGCGTATCCGCGTGATCTGCGGATCGGGGCTTCTCCTCGGCTCTAGGCCCTCACGCTACGCTTTCTTCCCGACGGCCCCCAGGTAGATCGCGAACTGCTCGTGCCCGTCCAGGTGGAGCACGGCGTTCACCTCGTCGTCCGAGAACGCCGCCATGGCGCAGGCCCCGCAGCCGATGGTCTCGGCGGCGAGGTAGAGGTTCTGGCAGACGTGCCCCGCGTCTAGGTAGAGGTAGCGGTACGCCCGCTCCCCGTACCGGTACTTCATCCGGTAGGTCACGGCGACCCAGATGAACGTCGCGCCGGATCGCTTCACGAACTCCTGCCCCAGACAGGCCTCCGTCAGGCGGTCGGCCACGCTCGAGGCCAGATTCTCCCCGAGGAGCGCGTGCTTCGTGGCGAGGAACCGGTAGATCCCGGGTGCCAGGCCCTCGACCCTGTTGACGCACAGGAGCGTCTCGAAGGCGTGGCGCGCGCCCGCCGAGGGCACGGTCCGCATCGTTCGCGACTGCGGGACGACCTGCTTCACCCCCTGCGTGCACCAGAGGAGATACGAGAGCTCCTCCTGGCTGAGCGGCACGTCCGCATACTCGCGGAGGCTCTGGCGCTGCTCGATGGCCTCCCGCACGGGGAGCGCCCCCAGACGGATGGCCTGCGGGGCCGGGAGCGCGATGACCGGCTTGGCCTCGTCCCACGGGAGTTCCAGCGGGGGCTGCGGCAGCCCCTTGCCGTAATCCGACCTCCCCATCTTGCGGTACTTCGTCAGCTCGATGAACTGCCGTCCGATGCCTTCCACGCCTGATTCCCCCACTCACTCCCAGATCAGATCCCGCGTCACCGCTTCGCCGACAGGGAGTTACGCATCCCCATGCACTTCGAAGAACTTCTCCCCGGGCGCGCTGCACACCGGGCACTCGTCCGGGGCCTCGCCGATCACCGTGTGGCCGCACACGGGGCATACGTAGATCTTGGCCCCCGGCAGGTCCTTCCCGGCCTTGAGCGAGGCCAGGGCCTCGGAATACAGGCCGTGATGCGTCTCCTCCACGGCGAGGGCGTTCCGGAAGGATGCCACCGCGGGCCGGTGGCCCTCGGATTCGGCGGCCTTGAGGAACTCGGGGTACATCTTCTGGTACTCGTACCCCTCTCCCGCGACGGCGGCCTGCAGGTTCTCCAGGGTGCCGCCCACGCCATTCATCGCCCGCAGGTGGGCGTGGGCGTGCACCGTCTCCGCCTCGGCGGCGGCGCGGAACAGCCGCGCGATCTGGGGGTACCCTTCGGTCTCGGCCTTCTTGGCGAAGGCCAGATACCGGCGGTTGGCCTGGCTCTCTCCCGCAAAGGCGTCCTTCAGATTGTCAGCGGTTGCCATGGGTGTCGCTCCTTTCCCCCGTCCCCCTCTCCCCACGATCGTCCCCGACGCCGTCGCCCCGTCGGCGTGACGGTACCCCCCGATGCCAGAGAGTGTCAAGCCGATTTGCCCTTGCGCGCCCGGCGGTCGAAGCTCAGTGACAACGCGTGTCGCGCCCGCCCGCGGCGGCGGGCCGGCGGCGGGCCGGAAAAGGCGACGGCGCCCGGAATCCCGGGCGCCGTCGTCATGCACGCTCGACCGAAGGCTCCTTACGTAGAACGGCCCCATTCACTTTACAGTTACGCAATCTCCCGGCGACCGGCTTTCTCGTCGCCCGAGCGCCTGTCTCTGTGGTGTGGTCCGTGCGCGTCCTCTCGAGATTTGTCGAGGTTTCCGCTTGACACGCGATCCACGTCCGGGGTATGTCCGATCCCGGTAATTCGGGCCAGACCGACCTTTCGGACCCCGCGCGGGATCGGGGGCGCGGTCGGGGGCGGGGTCGGGAGACCGTGGCGCACCTTCCGAAAGAAGTAGATTCCTGCCACCCACATTCCTGCCACCTCACCTCGAGCGCGGAGAAGAGCTCAGGTCCATCGCCGAGGAGCCCTGCAGGATCTCGGGGGCGCTCCAGGACGGAAGTCTGGAGCCACTTCGGCGGGGTCGCATGCTGCGCTACCGCTGCAGGATGTCGGTCGGCGTGCGGAGAGAGGAGTCCGTCCGGGGTGGGGCTTTCCGAAACGAGGGGGTGAGGCGCGCCGCGGGAACGTCGAGGAACGGCGTGGTGGAGAGGCCAAGTGCTAAAACAAGGGAGGATCGGACGATGATGCAACGGATCCGGAAGTTAACAGTGCTCGCGATCGTGCTCGTGACGGCGGTGCTGGTGGCGGGCGGGGCTCACGTCGCGTGGGCGAAGACGGAGTTTCGGCTGTCGAACCAGATGCCCCCGTCCCATCACATGTCGAAGGCGTTGGTCCTCTTCGCCGGGAAGGTGAAGGAGTACTCCAAGGGGGCGGTCGAGGTCAAGATCTTCGACTCGGCGCAGCTCTTCAAGGACACCGAGATCGTGGAGGGGCTCCAGGACGGGTTGGTGGAATCCGGGCTCGTGCCGGTGAACAAGTGGTCGGGGATGATCCCGGCCGCCGATGTCTTCGAGATGCCCTTCATCTACAAGGACCTCTCCTCGCTGAAGAAGTTCATCGAGGCCGGGGCGGGGGAGCTGCTCGACAAGGAGTTTCAGAAGAAATCGGTGAGGACGCTGTTCTGGGTCGATTACGGATACATCCAGTTCTTCAACAACAAGCGCCCCCTCACCAAGCCCGAGGACTTCAAGGGGCTGAAGATGCGGACCTTCAGCAGCGGAGATGCCGACACGCTCAAGGCTCTGGGCGCCGCGCCGACGGTGATGAGCTCGTCGGAGATGTACATGGCCCTGCAGAGAGGCACGGTCGACGGCGCCACGACCGGCATGCCGGCCGCCGTGTCCCGGAAGATTCAGGAAGTGCAGAAGTTCATGACGGAGGCGAATTATACGACGGCGCAGTTCGTCGTACAGGCGAACCTCAAGTGGTGGGAGAAGCTGCCCCAGGATCAAAAGGACGCCATTCTCAAGGCGGGGAAGGATGCCGAGGAGTGGATCCGCGGGGCGATCGCCCAATCCGAAGACGAGGCCGAAAAGGCGATCCGAAAGGCCGGCGTCCAGATCCACCAGTTGACGCCCGAGGCGCGCCCGCTCTTCATCAAGGCCACCGAACCAGTTCGGCAGACCTTCGCCAACAAGACCGGCGAGCTCGCCAAGAGGCTCATCGAGATGGCACTGGGCCTCAAGTAGCCGGAAGACGAGTGCGGACGGCCGGGCGTTCGCCCGGCCGTCCGCAGAACGGGACGAAACGAGGGACGCGCTATGATTGGGCAGCTTCGCGCAGTCGTCGAACGATGCAACCTCACCCTGGGAATGGTCAGCGGGCTCGGCATCCTCGCCATGGGGCTCATCCTCACCTACGAGGTGGTGTGCCGGTATTTCTTCAATGCGCCCACGATCTGGGCCCAGGAAATCTCGACCTACCTGTACATGTGGACCATGCTGGCGGCCGCGTCGTACACCCTCCAAGAGGGGAAGCACGTCCACGTCGATCTCGTGATCGACCGCCTGCCGACCCGCGCGAAGAGCGTGGTGGAGGTGGTGACCGGTGCGGTCGGCGCGGTCTTCTGCGCCATCGTCTCGATCCAGGCGTATCAGATGATCGCCGCCACGGTGCGGTTCGGTAAGGTGTCGGCCACGCCGCTCCGGGTGCCGCTCTGGATCCCGCAGTCGGCGCTCCTCATGGGGTTCGTGCTGCTCACTTTCCAGTTCGCCTTCCTCATCGTGGATCGGGTGGTCGGGCTCAAGACCCACGGGGGGAAGGGAGGCGTGTCCGCATGATCAGCTTCGCCTCCGTAAGCCTGCTCCTGTTGTTGGTCCTCTTCGCCGGGCTGCCGGTGGCGTTCTCGCTGGGGTGGACGTCCGTCCTCTTGATCGGTCTGTACGATCTGCCGATGAAGATCATTGCCAACACCGTGTTCACGTCGCTCGATAGCTTCGTCGTCATCGCGATCCCGCTCTTCGTGCTGATGAGCCAGGTCCTGCTCGACGGGAGGGTCGGCGACGACCTCTTCGAGGTGATGAACGCGTGGGTCCGGCACCTGCCGGGCGGGCTGGCCATCGCCACGATCCTGGCCTGCGCCTTCTTCGCGGCGATCAGCGGTTCGGGGGCGGCCACCGCGGCGACGATCGGCATGGTGGCCTACCCGGCGATGATCGGGCGGGGATACGAAAAGAAGTTCATCCTGGGGCTGCTGGCTTGCGGGGGGACGCTCGGCATCCTCATCCCGCCCAGCATCCCCCTCATCATCTACGGCGCGGTCACCGAAGAGTCCATTGGGAAGCTCTTCATCGCCGGGGTCATCCCGGGATTGGTGCTGACATCCATCTTGGTCGCCTACGCCGTCTACCGGAGCAAGCGGGGCGGGTACGTTCCCATGGAGCCGGCCTCGTGGCAGGAACGGCTTCGGGTGACCCGCAGGAACCTCTGGGGCATCGCCCTCCCCTTCCTGATCCTCGGCGGCATCTACACCGGGGCCTTCACGCCGACGGAAGCGGCGGCTGTGGGCCTGACCTACAGCCTCTTCATCACGTTGTTCGTCTATCGAACGCTGAGGGTTCGCGGCATCCCCGGTGTCTGCCTCAAGGCCGTACGGACGTCCTGCATGATCGCGATGATCATCGCCGGCGCCATCTTATTCGGCAGAGTCATGACGCTGCTCGAAATCCCCCAGAAGCTCACGGCGCTCATCATCGAGTGGAAGCTTTCGGCCTTCATGTTCGTCGTTGCGATGAACATCCTGATGCTGCTGCTGGGATGCATCCTGGAGACGGTCTCGATCATCCTGCTCACCATGCCGCTGGTGGCGCCGATCCTCGTGGCGCTCGGGATCGATCCCATCTGGTACGCCATCGTGCTGACGGTCAACATGGAGATGGCGCTGGTCACGCCCCCCGTGGGAATGAACCTGTACGTCATCAACGGCCTGGACAAGGACATCCACATGTCCGAGGTCATCCGGGGCGTCGCGCCGTTCATCATCTTGATGGGAGCGTTCCTGCTCCTCACGATGCTCTTCCCACCCATGAGCACCTGGTTGCCGTCGCTGATGAAGTGAGAGGTGGACTTCCCCTGGGGCTGCCCAGATTGCGGCTGATGGAGCGCACCTCCGCCGCCGGCAGAACGGTAGGAGAGAACAGATGGCGAAGAAGACGAAGGCGCTTCGGGCGCTCCTCCGGCGCCCCGGACTGATCATTGCCCCCGGTGTGTACGATGCCCTCTCGGCCAGGATCTGCGAGATGGTCGGCTTCGAGGCGGTGTCGCATTCGGGGTACGGGACGGCGGCGGTGACGCTGGGGCAGCCGGACATCGGCCTCCTGGACATGACGGAGATGGTGCGACAGGTGGGGTTGGTGGCCACCGCGGTGGAGATCCCCGTGCTTGGGGATGCGGACACGGGCTTCGGGAATGCCGTCAACGCTTACCGCACCGTGCAGGAGTACATCCGGGCGGGGGCAGCCGGGCTGTTCATCGAGGACCAGGTGCTGCCCAAGCGGTGTGGGCACATGCGGGGCAAGCAGGTCATCTCGAAGCCGGAGATGCTGGGGAAGCTCAAGGCGGCCATGGACGCCCGCGACGAGCTCGACCCCGACTTCGTGATCATGTGCCGGACGGATGCGATCGCCGTGAACGGCTTCGAGGACGCGCTCGACCGCGCCAAGGCGGCCGTGGATCTGGGCATCGACATGGTCTTCGTGGAAGCCCTGGAGACGCGGGAACAAATGGAGCGGGTGGGGCGCGAAATCAAGGCCCCCTTAATGCTCAACCTCATCGAGGGCGGCAGGACACCTCTGATGACATACAAAGAGGCCGAGGAGATGGGGTTCAAGTACGTCGTGCCCGCGCTCACCGCCCTGTGCGCGGCGGCCAAAGGCATGTACGACGTGATGCGGCGCGTGCGGGAAGAAGGGGTCTCGGACGCGTACCTCGACCGACTCTTCACCTTCCAGGAGTTCGCCCGGGTAGTTCACCTCGACCGATTCCGCCGGATGGAAGAGCTGTACCTCCCCTCCGAGGTGCTCGAGGAAAGATACAAGGGAGAGAGATCCATCGTCTGATAATCCCCGTGCGAGGGGAGGACGGAGCGCTGCCCGCCTCGCGCGGGGGATGTCTTGTCTTCGCCATGGGACTCCCGCCGCAACAACCCTCGGCCCCTGTGTGACTTCTCTTGGATGAGGACGCGAGACCGTTAGCGCGCGGGGTAGACGGCGAGGAGTTCTGTGCGGGCGTCGGGGGCGATGAGGAGCACGCTCTCTTGGATGTCTGTCGTGTTCGCGAATAATCCGGGTTAGAGGGCGTGCTGGAGCACGCTGGCCAGCTCCTCGTCCGTGAGGGCGATCGGGTTCCCCTTGGTGCTGCTGGCGTGCTGCGCCTCGGCCACCACGGCGGGGATGTCGTCGGCCGTCATCCCGTACTGGGCCAGGCCGGGGATCGCGAGGTCGGTGCACAGGGCGTGGACCCAGCGGATGCCGTCCGCGATGGTCGCGTCGGCGCGTCCGGTGAGGATCCGCCCCACCTCGAGGTAGCGCTCGATGGCCGGCGCGTCTGCCGCACGCACGTGCAGGGCCCCCATGTTGGTCGCCATGACGAAGGGGAGCAGGCGGGCGCAGATCGCCCCGTGCGGCGCGGCGAAGCGCCCGCCCAGGACGGCGGCGCAGCCGTGGACGGCGCCCAGCTTCGCATTGGCCAGCGCCAGGCCGCCGAAGAGGCTGGCCAGGGCCATGCCCTCGCGCGCCGCGGCGTCCCGGCCGTTCTCGTAGGCCCGGCGGAGGGATCGCGCGGCGTGCCCGATCCCCTCCCGACAGATCGCGTCGGACAGGGGATTCGCCGCGTTCGACACGAAGGGCTCGATGAGCTGCGTCAGGGCATCCAGGCCGGTGGACGCCGTGATGGCCGGAGAGAGCGAATACGTCAGCTCGGGGTCCACCACCGCGAGGCGGGGAAACATGAACGGGCCGCGGAGACTGGCCTTGAGTCCGTGCTCGGGCGAGGCGAGGACGGCGTTCCGCGTGACCTCGGTCCCGGTCCCCGCCGTCGTCGGAATCGCGAGGTACGGTACCGAGGGATTGGCCAGCGCCTTGCCCTTTCCGATCACCTCGAGGTAGTCGAGTGGATCGCCC
>Ga0315294_10004606_pt1 | contig 15071 bp, 10 predicted proteins | sample YL17G13_40_MG_FD_203626 | JGI IMG/M metagenome (GOLD analysis project Ga0315294, IMG submission 203626) | Sediment microbial communities from Yellowstone Lake, YNP, Wyoming, USA - YL17G13_40 | ecosystem: Environmental > Aquatic > Freshwater > Lake > Sediment | place: USA: Wyoming | collected... | reverse complement strand
ACTTCATAGCGGAGGTCGTTGATCCGGGAACCGGGCAGCCTGTCGAGCCCGGTCAGGCAGGCGAGCTGGTGTTGACGACCTTGACCAAGGAAGCCCTGCCGCTCATCCGATACCGCACGAGAGATCTAACATCGCTGGAGTTCAGCCCTTGTGAGTGCGGCCGAACCCTGGCGCGGATGTCGAGAGTGCATTCTCGAACCGACGACATGCTCATCGTGCAGGGCATCAGCGTTTTCCCGTCGCAGATAGAAGCTCTCCTGGCGGAGATCGAGGGTACCAAACCGCATTACCGCATGGTGATAGATCGCCGGGGTGCTGCGGATGATCTGGAGATCCAGGTGGAAGTGTCCGACAGCATCTTTGCGGACACCGTGGGGAAGCTGGAGCAGATCGAAGAGAAGATAGCCAGTCGTATTCGATCGGCTCTAGGCATTTCGCCGCGCGTCAGGTTGGTTGAGCCCAGGACTTTGGACCGAATGACAGGTCGGGCGCGGCGCGTAGTGATAGACAAACGGGAATTATAGACTCGTTTTCGGCCGGTGGCACGGCAAAGGCGCCGGCGCCGCCCAGTATGGAGGTGGTTCATCGAGGAAATCTGCAGGGAGGTATCATAGTATTCAGAAGACATCGAATCTTCAAAGGAGGCACTTGAAGTGGTACGAATCTTAGTGGTGGTATTGATCGCCATGGTGTTGCTGGCGATGGCCAGCGCCGCCTTCGCGTACAGACTGATCTGCATCCCGGTTGCAGAGGTATTGCCGGAAGGGATGTACAAGCTGGAGGTCGCAGCCCCGTACAATGCGCAGGCGCCTGAGGGCACGCCGACTCAAGACGAGATGCTGTGGTGCTATCGGTTTGATGGCACGATCTACAAGGGGCTGGAGATCGCCGTGAAGGGGAACAGCGCTCCCGGCAATGCCCGGGCGGGCAGTACCCAGGTCAACTTGCACTATCAGGCTATCGGCGAGAAGGACGGCATGCCGGGCTTGGGCTTTGGAATCTGGAACTTGTACGATTCCGACGATCACGAGGCCCCGGCGGGCAAACTGCCGGTTAAGGAGTCGTTCTTCGCTGGCGTGTTCAGGACGGTGGCGATACCGGGCATGAAGCTCCCGGTCAAGCTGCACCTCTGCTGGGGCACGAAGCAGCTCGAAGGCCTGTTCGGCGGGGTGGCGATTCCGCTGTCGAAGCGGTTCAGCGCCGCTGCAGAGTACCTGCCGGAGGCGTCTTCCGATTCTAAATCGCTAATGCTTCCTGGTCAGACGAGGCACTTCGTGTGGGCGCTCGGCTACAATCAGACCCCCAACTGGCGTTTCAAGTATGCCAACATCGGGGGGGACAACGCGTGGGGCGTGGTCTACACGAGCAAGTGGCTGCAGAAGTAATCCCCATGATGCGGCCCGGCATGCCGAATTCCCTCCCGGCAGCCGGGCCGTCCCTTCTTCTACAGGCGCTGTGTATGTTCTCCCGACGTTGTGGGTATCCTCAAAGGAAACGGGCGGTCTCCGTCCGAATGTAAGTTTAGCCCTGAAACCGGAGAACGTACGCGATGGCAATATACGCGATATCCGATCTCCATCTTTCTTTCGCTGAGCCGAAGCCGATGGATGTTTTCGGCCCGGCCTGGGTAGACCACCCGGAGAGAATACGTCGTAACTGGGACCTCATCGTCACGGGCGCCGACTTAGTTCTTCTGCCGGGCGACCTGTCTTGGGCCATGCGTCTCCCCGAGGCCATGCCGGACCTGGAGTTTGTCGCCGAGCGTCCGGGGAGGAAGGTGCTTGTACGCGGCAATCATGACTACTGGTGGCAGAGGCGTGCAACGTCGCGCATCCAGCGGATCGTTGATCGAAATCTGACGTTCCTCCAGGGCACCTCCGTTGTGATGGACGGCGCAGGGATAACCGGCACCCGCGGATGGCGTGTGGATTGGGAAGCGAGGGAAGGAGTTCACGGTTCACAGTTCACAGTGGACAGTGGAGAGCAACAGCCCGACAGGGGCGCCCTGGCCCCCTCTTCGAATGCTCAGCCGGACAGGATTCTCCTCCGGGAGCTGGAGTATCTGGAAAGGGGGCTGCGTTCGATCCCCGAATCGGCAAGCCCGAGAATTGCGATGCTCCACTTCCCGCCGTTCGATGAGCGGCTTCGCCCGAACGAGTTCGCCGACCTGCTGGCGCGGTATTCGGTTGACATCCTGGTGTACGGGCACGTACACCTCGGACTCGGAAGCTGGATCGAGGGCGCGGTGGGCGGAGTGCGGTACTATATGGTGTCGGCGGACGTGGCGGACTTTACTCCCCAGCTCATCGTCCCGTAGGCGCGATTGACCTCGTATCCAGGCTGTGCTATCATTCTCTAGGTCGCCGGACTGATCGGTGATCGCTGCCTGTGGAGTCTGGCGAGCGCGCCCGTGCTCTGCCGCCCGCAGTCAGTAGTGTTCAGTCAACAAGCCAATGCCCAACTCACGAGATTCGTTCGACCGAGTTCTGTCCCGTCTCCGCACCGAGTTTCCAGGCGTGAAGCTGCTCGCGCTCGGGCAGACCGTCTACTGGGACGAGCCCATGAAGGCGATTCTCTGCCGCCTGCTCGAGCAGCGGCTTCCCGAGGCCGTGCTGGTGGCAGGCATCCACGATGCGGACTACTTCTCGAAGATTCCCTCCAACTTGAATCTCCCTCACCGCTGGGCCATGCTTCCTCACAACGACGGCACTACCAGGGACCTCTGGGTGGCCACCGGGGAAATATCAAGTCTTTTCGGAAGCGAGACCATTCCGGGGCGCGAACTGCTGGCGAACTACGGCGTCAAGCTCGATCAGATTGCCAAGAACTATCCCGGCGGGCGCGATGCCTTGATTGACACTGCGACCGAAGCATGGGGTTGGCGCGGGCTGGCGCACGCGGACTCCGGCACCGAGATATCCTGCTGCATCCCGTTGAGCGAAGCCCTGCCGCACCTGGTCGAACTGCTGGAATGGGGGTTCGCGCACATGCTCGACAGTCTCTCGGAACTCGACGCGAATCGGGCGCGGCGCGCGGCCGACGAGCTCATCGCCGAAGTCCACGCCTACGCTGATTCGCGCCCTGATGCGACGGTCGCGGATATGTATCGTGACTTTCTTCTCCGGTCCTACACGCGCCTCCTGGGCTATCAACCGCCGAATCTGGAACTGACCCGCGCGACAAGCTTGTTCCTTTTCAACCGGTCAACTGCCGGCCTGCCCAGGTTCAATCTGCTTACACCGTTCCTCAACCCGAAGACCAGGGCGGTGTGCCAGGAAGCGTACGACCTCGCCGTGCAGGGCTCGGATACCTACACGCTGGACCGATTCCCTCCCGGCGCGATACCCTTTGACCTCGTTGTTCCCTACAAGGGCAGGGGAACGGTGTGCCTGCGTGACGGCGAAGTGGTGATAGACGTGGCCGAGCCGTTCTCGCTCCCGACCGACACACTGCCCACCACCCCGGAGGAGCTCGCGGATCTGGTCGAACGCCACCTGGGCGCGGAAACGGCGCTGGTCGGCAAGGCCCTGACGCTGATCCTCATGATGGCGAGCGAGTTCATATTCGTCCTGCACGAGCAGGCGTCGGCGTATGTCCCGCGCTGCGAAAAAATGGCGGCTCTGATGAAGGAGCGTGCAGTGAGCCTGCCGTTCTATCCCATCCTGCGAATCGGGTATCATACGTGGGATGCTCTCGCCGCCTGCAATGCCACTTTCCGCCTGCCCGGACATCTGGCGGCCGCGTTTCGCCAGGGGGAGATCACATCCAGGGAGTTCGCCGACTCCTGGCGCGTCACTGTGCGTGAGCAGGAGGAGTTACTTGACCGGATAAGGGGCCTGTCCGCCACCGACGACCTCCTCGCATTCCTTGCCGAGCAGCAGGGGGAGCCCTGGCCGTCCCGAATCGAAGCGCACAAGAAGGCCTACTCCACCATACGGGAATTGTCTCGGCGCGCCGAGCCCCTGAAGGCAGAATCCGTTGGGCTGAGGGACCTGAGTCACCGGATCAAGCAGGAAATCCAGCAGCTCGAGGTGGAGAAGGGAGAGCATTTCCGGCAGACGATCAAGCCGCTCAAGGACGAGCTGGGTCGTCTGGAGGTGGAAGGAACGGCCTCCGGCTCGCAGGCTGAAAAGCTCGCGGCAGAGCTTCGGAAGCACGAACAGACCCGCGCCGGGATTCAGCATCGGATCGAGCAGAAAAACGAGGAAGCGAACGAGGCCCGCAATCGCAGCCTGGAGCTGAAGCGAACAGTCCGGTCTCTCGAAACGGGAGACGAGTCGCAGAGCGCCCGCGACACGCTGAGGTTGATCGAGTACGAGGCCGAGCTCGCCCGCCTCTGGCTCGTGCGCGATGCCATTCTGGTCGCCCGGGGCCTGACCTATACATCTCACAGGCCGTCCGCATGGTGGTTCCTCCTGGTTGACCCGGAGCTCAGATGGTTCAACCGCGTTGCCGAGACGGCCGAGTTCCGCTTCGAGGAGATTGATACGGGGTAGCTCGAATTCCCTGTCCCTTGGGGCGGGGATTCGGAAATCCCCGCCCAACACTTGGATGCCTGCCCAACATGGCGGTTTCTCGGCTTCGGAGCGCTTTCTTTGTTGGGTGGTGATTTCCGAATCGCCACCCGCCCGCCTCCTGGGTGTATGGACCGGGGAGATAGGGCGAGGGTGAGCATGATGCTCGGAACGCTGAACGAAGAACGATGAACGATGAACATCATTCCTTTCACCAAAGTCCAAGCGATCGGCAACGATTTCGTTCTCATAAACGCGCTTGACATGCCCGAGCTCGACTGGCCGAGCCTTGCCGTGCGGATGTGCGCGCAGCGTTCCGGCGTGGGAGCGGACGGACTGCTCGTGCTCCTTCCGTCGCAGAGGGCCGACTTCCGCATGCGCATGTTCAACGCCGATGGAAGCGAGGACTCCTGCGGGAACGGTCTCCGCTGCATGGCCGTCTACATTCAGGCTGCCGGGCTGAGCACGAGCCGGGAGCTGGTCATCGAAGCGAGAGACGGTCTCCGCGACGTGGAGATGATTCGGGCGGCCGACGGCTCCGCCGGCGCGAAGGTAAACATGGGGAGGCCGTCAGTCCGACCGGCCGACATTCCCGCGAACCTGGACGTGGACGAAGTGATCCATTATCCGCTCGATGCGGGCGGCGAAGTGTACAGCATCACGGCTGTTCTGGTCGGAAGCCCTCATGCTGTGATCTGCGCGTCTTTGGAATCGTTCTGGACGACCATTCCCGCGGCAAGCGCGGTGATCGAAACGCATCCGGCTTTCCCTGAGCGAATCAACGTGACCTGGTGCTCGCGCGAGTCGCCCGAATCACTGCGGATTCGCACGTGGGAGCGCGGGGTTGGACCGACGCTCGGCTGCGGCACCGGCGCATGCGCGGCTCTGGTGGCGGCGAATCTGTGCGGGCTTGTTGGCGCGTATGCCCGTGTCACGTCACCGGGCGGAACGCTCGAGATCGAATGGCCGGATCGGGGCGATGTCTTCATGTCCGGCCCGGCGAACACAGTCTACAAAGGAGAATGGAGTGGTGGAGTAGAGGAGTAATGGAGTAATGGGTTTTCCAATACTCCAACGCTCCAGTACTCCAATACTCCGCCTGTAACCATGAGCGATCTATACGATCACCTGGCCTCGTCCTATGACCTGCTGATCTCCTGGAAGCAGCGGCTCAGGCGGGAAAGGCCGTTCTTCACCCGCGTCTTCAGGGAGTTCGGCGTCCGAAGAATACTGGACACCGCCTGCGGCACGGGAATGCACGCGATCGCATTCCACGATTGGGGCTATCACGTTACCGCGGCGGACATCAGCGCGCCGATGCTCGACAAGGCGCGGGAGAACGCGGGAGACCGGCCCATTGAGTTCGTGCAGGCGGGCTTCACCGAGCTGGACAAGGTCGGCGGCATGTTCGACGCCGTCACCTGTCTGGGCAACTCTCTCCCGCACGTGCTCTCCGATGAGGAGTTGGACGAATCGCTGCGCTCGATGTTGGAAGTCCTCCTTCCCGGCGGCGTCCTCATCATCCACAACAACAACTATGACCGGATACTCGGCCGCCGGGAGCGCTTCATGCCGCTCGTGCATGTCAGGCGGCGCACGCGCGAGTATTTGTTCCTGCGGTTCTTCGATTTCCACGACGATTCCCTCACGTTCAACCTCGTTACACTGACCAAGGAAGCCGGAGAGTGGCGGATGTCTGCGAACTCCTCGACTCACCGCGCTCTCCTACGCGATCTGCTTGTGGGACGACTTGAGAAGGCCGGGTTTGAGAACCTGCAGGTCTACGGCGGCTATCCGAACGAGCCGTACGAAAGGCTGGACTCGGACAATCTGATCGTCATCGTCCGGAAGCCGCACACCGCGCTGAGCAGCCCGCCGCGCGAGCCGGTTGCCGCGATTGACCGGATTCCGATCCGGGAGAACGGCGAGCCCCTGGTTGACATGGCTTCGGCTCTGCCGGAGATTCAGGTGAGAAGCAGGCCGATGCTCGCGAGGAAGGCAGTAGTGGAGATGCTCCGAAAGGCTCAGGCGCTGCTGCCCGATGGACACGGCCTGAAGATAAAGATCGCCCATCGCTCTTTGGATCACCAGCGGGAGATGTACGAGAGCTTCTATTGCCAGCTTGCCGAGAAGCACCCGGATTGGCCCGCGAGCCGGCTTCGGCGCGAGACGAACAAGTTCCTCGCTCCGCCGGATGCAAGGCATCCGCCCGGCCATACGACCGGCGGCGCCGTGGACTTGACCATAGTTGGGCCTGATGGCCGGGAGCCCGATATGAGCTCGACGATCAAGCCGGTCGAGAGCGCCTTCCAGACATTTCCTACCTACTCGAAGTTGATTACGCCGCGCGCGGCAAAGAACCGCCGGATGCTGATTGACGTCATGCTGGCCGCGGGCTTCAGCAACTATCCGGGCGAGTGGTGGCACTGGTCCTACGGCGACAGCGCCTGGGCCCTCCGCACCGGGGCACCGCGCGCGGTCTACGGCGCGGCGGTACAACCGGAAGGGTAAATTCGAAATTCGAAACTCGAAGCACGAAACAAAAAGCAAAGCCCAAATGAGAATATGCTCTAAACATACCTGCGGCAGTGTTCGGAAGCGGAGGTTTTGGTTATCTGGTATTGTTTCGGATTTCGAATTTCGTGCTTCGAATTCTTCCCCTGGCTTCTTCTATCTGAATCGTATCGAATAGAGGTCCGCGTCCTGAAGCTCGAACCGCAGGCGCACCGGCTTCCCGGCGAGGGATGACACATCGCTCCCGGCGTTCCACTTGACCACGCGCTCGATGTCGTCTCCGTAGATCGCCGGGCAGTCCGCCATGCGGAAGCTCGGAATCGGATTCCCGGCCGCGTCCTGAATCTCGACCTTCACCCCGCCGACCGCGGATGTCGAGTAGTTGATGACCAGTTCCTTCCCATCGAAGATCAGCGGCCTGGTCAGCATCTCGCCGCCTCTCCCATCTGCGTGTACGGAGACGAACCCATCCGTGCGTATGGTCGCGCGAACCATGTGGTTCGTCGGATGCCGATAGTGCTGCGAGTAGTAGATGGATATCTCGCCCGGCTCGAGTTCGAGGATCCCCCAGGCAGCCATGATGTTCCTGTCCGTCCAGTTCCTCGGGTCCGGTCCCGGCCGCATGAACGCTTCCGGCCATCGGTGGAAGCTCAGGCCGTCCCGGCTGGTCATGAACACGCCGTCCGATACCCCAGGATATGGGTGCGACTCGATCGCCTTCCGATCCGGGACGAAGCGCTTCGGGAAGCCGACGCAGATATGCGGCGCTCGGAAGTAGGGCGTGATCGCATTCGTGTAGAGCTGCTCGGGCGGCGCGCCCGTGTACGTGATCCATTCCGGCTCGCTCCATTGCACGAAATCCCTGGAAGTCGCCCGTTTGATCTCCCGTATGCCGCTGCGGAAGTCCCGGAAGTAGCACACGTACTCCTTCCGCTCGGCATCCCAGAATGCGAGATTCTGGGAGTCGAATGCGCCCTTCGTGATGATGGGCTTGTCCTGAAGGAGCTTCCAGCGATACCCGTCGCCCGATACCCAGGCACACAGGCCGGCTTTCTTGTCCGTTCCTCTCATCGGGCCAACTGCCTTGTAAGCCACCTCCGGCTTCACATTCGGGTTTGCATCCTTGAACGGGGTGAAGCCGTCCGAGCCGTTGCCCATCCAGATGATGTTGTTCTCCTTCGAGCCCTGGAACTCGAATATGCCGAGCCTGGGCCTGGTCCAGGTGATGCCGTCCTTGCTCTCCGCCACGCACGTCACCATCGGCTCGAGAGTATCGTTCCGAGAGCCTCGATAATACATGCGGTAGAGGCCGCCGTCCTTGAATATCGTGACATACGCGCAGGTCTCGCCTTCCCAAGGCGCATCGAACCGGATGACCTCTTCCCGGACGACCGGATGGTGGAGCATCAGCTCGACTCCGTCCATGCGTTCGATGAGGAAGTCATCCACAAGCGGTTCGAGCCGCGAGCCGATCGTTACAGCGCCGTGAGCTTGACTCATCATCGTCACCATCCCGTGAAAGATAATCGCCGCCAAGAGCCGGTTATTCGTTGCCATCAGGCCCGCCTCCATCCCAACGTCCTGCACTCTAGTTTCCCACCACCTCCCCGAAAACCTCCCTGCGCCCAAGCAAGGCACGAGCAGGAAAGCCCTCCCATTGCCGCGAATCAATAACATAGCAGACCAGTCCGACCCGTCCGATCCGTCCGACCCATACGACCCCTACGGCATCTCCGCCGCCTCCGCCGAGGTAGCGGCCAACACGCTGATCTGCATCATCAACCAGGCCAGCTACCTCCTCGGCCGGCAGTTGCACAAACTGGAAGAAGCATTTCTCAGGGAAGGCGGCTTCACGGAGCGCCTCTACCGCGAGCGCCGGACCAGGCGAGACAGATGCTGACCCGCTTTGCGGAATCCACAGGAGGCATCCTACCCGGAAGGGGAGGACATCGCGCATTCCGCGTCTAACTGCTGACCTTGATTGCGGCACCCGGGCATGAAACTGGGGCCGCATTCTGGTGTAATGGGCGCCGATACCAAAGGAGAGAAACGCACCAATGGACTACTTCTTCACGGAAGGGCAGCAGATGATGCGGGATGTCGCGCATGAGATCGCCGAAAAGCGCATCCGGCCGGTCGCAGCCGAGTACGACGAGTCCGGCGAGTTCCCCTGGCCTATAGTCGAGGCCATCGCCGAAGCTGATCTCTTCCGCGTGTTCATCCCCGAAGAGTACGAGGGCATGGACTGCGGCACGCCCATTATGAATATGTGCGTCGTCACCGAAGAGCTGTCGAAAGCCTGCGGAGGCATATCGCTCGGATTCGCGGCAACCGGTCTCGGCACGATGCCCATTCTCATCGCGGGAAGCGACGAGCAGAAGAAGAGATACCTGCCCAGGATCGCATCCGGCACGCTCGCGGCATTCGCACTGACCGAGGCGAACGCCGGCTCCGACGCTGGCGCGGTGGCGACAAGGGCGGTCCCGGACGGCGATGAGTACGTCATCAACGGCACGAAGCAGTGGATCACGAACGGCGGCGAGGCGGAGATCTACACGGTCTTCTGCGTCACCGATCCCGGAAGAGGCGCGCGCGGAGTCTCCACCATATTGGTTGAGAAAGACACCCCCGGCTTCACCTTCGGCAAGAAGGAAGACAAGATGGGCATCCGGGCGTCCGCGACCCGCGAGCTGATCTTCCAGGACTGCCGGGTTCCAAAGGAGAACGTGCTCGGAAAGCCGGGCATGGGCTTCCCGATTGCGATGAAGACGTTCGACATGTCCAGACCAGGTGTGGCGGCTCAGGCGCTCGGGATCGCCCAGGGCGCGCTCGACCTTGCCGTGAAGTATTCCCGCGAGCGCCATCAGTTCGGTCAGCCTATCTCCTCGTTCCAGGGCCTGCGCTTCATGATGGCCGACATGGCGATGAAGGTGGAGGCCGCGCGGGCGCTCATCTACTCGGTCGCGCGGTGGCTCGATTCAGGTCAGGGGAAGCGGGCGACCATGTACTCCGCGATGGCGAAGTGCTTCGCGTCCGATGTGGCGATGGAGGTCACGACGAACGCGGTGCAGATCTTCGGCGGGTACGGCTACATGAAGGAGTACCCGATCGAGAAGTACATGCGCGACGCGAAGATCACTCAGATATACGAGGGCACGAACCAGATTCAGCGCGACGAGATCGGCAAGGGCCTGATCGCCGCCGCGGCTGCCGGTGAGTAGCCATAGCTTGAAACCGCCAAGTGCGTCACATGAATGTAGTGGCCGGACTCCGTGCCGGCCACACCGCCTTCCGCTCCTTCGGTAGCCTGCCGCTGAACCCGGAGCTACCTCCACCAGTTCTTGCTCAGGTAATCGAAGTAGAAAAGCGCGTTGTCAACCGGGACGTTGCTCGGGATGTGATTCCCGACCGCGAAGACGAAGCCGGGGCAGGCCTTCGCGATCTTCAGGGTGTCGTCTACCTCACACTTGATCTGGTCCTTCGTGCCGAAGGTCAGCGTCCGGCAGTCGAGCTTGCTCCCGAAGATCGAATGCGTTTTCCCGTACCGCTCGATCACGTAGTCAAGGCTCGTGAGCGCCTCGAAGATGAAGCCGTCCGCGCCCGCTGCGGCAATGTCGTCCACGAACTCCGTGAAATCTCCGTCCGAGCAGAACAGGACTATCTTGCCCGCCTCATGCAGCACGTCCCAGAGCTTCTTGTACCTGGGGAAGATCGCGCTGCGGTAGAAGTCCGGGTGCATGAAGGCGCCTTGCGTCCACACCATATCGTCATGGCAGATGAACGCCTTGATCGAGGTCTTCGCCCAGGCGTGGAAATGGTGGAGCGCGAGCCTGAAGAAGCTCTCGAGCACCTTGTCGAATCGCCCTCTGTCCGCTGCCGCGCTCAGGAGCATATCCCACCCGAACGCCTGTATCGCGCCTGAGACGATCGTCTTGTAGTAGCCGCCGGGACATACCTGGTTCGGGTTGGCCTCCCGGCCGTTCCGATGCGCCTGCTCGTAGTAAGCCACGAGTTCGTCCATGTCGGGCAGCCCGTATTCCTCCACGGCATCGAACGAGAGCACTTCCTCGGCATCCTTGAAGGGGCAGTAGACCGTGTCCCGCCTGTCTGCTCCGTCCTCCAGGAACTCGGCATGGCCCATGTCCGTGGTACGGCCCCGGTCTTGCCAGGGCACCGGTCCATCGTCAGCCAGCCAGAGGATATCCAACTGCCACTCGTCGTGGAACCTGCGCCATGCGGAGCCGTCGGTTCGGGGATCGAGGCCGGTCACCGCCCTGACGAGGGCGTAGTTGCTGCAGTATTCGGTATGCGCCAGTCTCTCCGGCGATCCCAACCTGATGGCGCTCATTCCGATTTCGTAGCTCACAGCAGGATCCTCATACTCTTACCCATACTCATACTCCTCCATCGGGCGAAGCATGCTTCGCCCCTACGCAGCAATGCACCCAGTGCCAACTTGCAGAAATCCGCGTCCTGTTGTAGGGGCGACCCTCCGCGGTCGCCCGGCTTGCGGGAGGCGGCAGAGCGCCTCCCCTACGTGGAACGCGGATTTACGCAAGCAGCTACTAGTTCGGTCTTCCCACGTAGATCGGATTCGTGAGCGCGGCCATTCCACCGTCCGGGCGCAGAAGCTCGGCGCGCACGTAGGAGTGAGTAGTGTTGACCGGGACCGCATGGCTCAGCACGGCATAGTCCGTCTCCACCGGTAGATTGATTTCCGACCCAAGCCATATCAGGCGGAGCGTCATCCCCTTGCCGCCGATCACCCGCACCTCGACGGGGACTGTGCCGTCTTCGTCGGGCTCGATGGTATCGCCGGGAAGTGCGCTCCTGCCGCGGACAGACAGGAAGACCTTCGGCCCATTGAGTCCGTCGGACAGGAAGATGCGGCCCTTCCGCAGAGCATCCATCACCGCTGGCTGGGAAAGGTTCTCCGCGTATACCCACACAGCCGGCGTCCATGCTCCGTCCCCGGTGTGGTAGTCGCTCCCTCCAAAGGCGTTGATGTGCTTTCCGAACCGGAGCATGCTCTCCCAGAGGTCCACAGCCCGACGATCATGATCACCAAACGGGCCGCTCCATACCTCGACCGCATCCGCCTTTGTCCATTCGGACCCGAGGAACCGCCAAAGACAGGTCAGGCAGGTCGAGTAGGGGTGGTTCACGGAGAAGACCGCTCCGCTTTCGTGGGCCATGTCTATGATCCGAGGCAAACGCCCGTCGCCGCTGTCTACCCGGAAGTCGAACCACTCGCCGGCCCTCATCCCGATGATATTCGCATGTCCGTAAGGCGATGTGAACTCCTCGCCGCACAGGAGCAGGAATTTCGGATGCGCGCGACCGACCTCGGCGAACTCATGGTGAGTGAGCACGGAGTTGTGGTCGGTCAGGGCCAGGAAGCTGAAGCCCTGCGCTTCGGCCCTCTCAACTACCTCGGCCAGCGACTTGGACCCATCCGAATGATAGGTATGCGCATGGAGGTTGCCGGGATACCAGTCCCGCTTCGGGTTGATGATTCCCGGATCATAGGGCGGCACTGCGGGCATATCCGTCGGCGGCGCGGGACCGTCGAATGAGAGGGTGATCGTGTACTTGTAGCTCAGTCCGGACTTCGGGCACATGCGAAGCCACTGCATCAGATGCCATGTGCCGGGGTAGATCGGCCCGGGCGCGAGCCATCTGCTCGTAGTGGCCGGATCGCCTGTGATCATGAAATCCGGCCAGCCACCTGCCTTACTTCCACGGAAGCCCTTTCCGGGAAACTCGTATCCGCGAGGGTCGAAAAGCGCGTGGTCTCTGGAAAGCCGCTCGCCCGGCTCCGCGTTCACCTTGATCTCCTTCTTGACCTGAATGCCGGTGACCCCCTCCGGGACATCGAACCGCAAGTACACTATGGACTTGGTGCTGACCGCCGCCTCGCCCGCGTCCCGCCTGCCTTCGATGACGATAACCTGCGGGGGCTTCGCGGACTGTGCGGACAGAGATAACGGCGAGACTACCGCCAGTGCCAGTATCAGGAATAGAAGACGTCTCGTCATGTGCAAACCTTCCTACTTGATCTCCGCCAGCTCCCCGGCCTCGAGGTGAATCTTGACCGTCCGTCCATTCCACGGGCGCTCAACGTCCACCGGCTTGTCTCCCGTGTTCATGAGCAGCAGCCTGTTCGGGAACACCGCCGTCCACACGCCGTCCGATTTGCCGTCAACCTCCAGCGCGCCTGCATGTAGCGCCAGCGGCTCGCTGGCATTGCGCGGTTCTGCCGGCAAGCTGCCGGCGCTACCAAGCCTCTCCGGATGGTAGACTGCGGAGCGGACGAGTTTCTGGAAATCCACCTCGCGCTCCTGCCCCTCGTATGGGAACCGAATCACGAGCCCTTGTCCAAGGCAGGTAACCGGTTCATCTGCATCAGGGAAGAGTCGCAGGCTCAGGCCATCCCGAGCTTCAACGTCGGTCGGCGGATGTGCCGCACGTGCCACCAATATCCCGCCCTCCTCGACCCATCGGACGATCTTCTCCAGGACCGAGCGTTCGACCACCGGACCCTGAAGCCATATCAGCACGCGCGTTTTCGTCTTCCGCAGATAGTCATCCTTGATGAGAAGCTCGTCCGCCACCTCGAAGTCGGTGATGTCTCTCAGAGCATCGGCGGCGCGGATCGCCGGCCAGATATCGCCGTTCATTCGATACCACGTGGTCGGGCAATACACGGCCACGTCCGTGATCGAGGGCACTCCGTCATACAGGTGAATCCACTTCAGGCCATCTTCCTTGTGCTTGTCCCACTCGTAGCTGAACATCTCAGTCGCGCCGTTGCACGCATCCATGAAGAGCCTGCGCCGGAAGTCACGCTGGCTCAGACCTCCGGCCGGCTCGGTCGTGAGCGGCACCCCGTAAAACCGGTAGGCCGTGCCGTACCAGCGATCTCCGAACGGACGGCCGCCGCAGTCCGCCGGCTGTAGGCGGATCGGAGAGGGAGGGCGAGGCTCCTGCCGAGCCGTGGATGTAGATGCCTGCCTATGGCTCGGGAGGACCCTCGCCCTCCCGACCGCCCTGGCGTATCCCGGGCAGTACGTGCCCCAGGCGATCGGATTCACCCCTCCGGCTGAGCCGCCGGGTTTCATCTTCAACTGCTCGATGGGGAAGTGCTTCAGAGCCGCCTTCGCGACCTCCACCGAGAAGTCAATGATGGACTGATGATACCATTCGATGAAATCCACCCACCGGCGGCGCGCCTTCGGATCAGATCGCTCCTCGGCTTTCAGGATCTTGCCGTCCCTGATCTCCGAGGGAAAGTCAACGTCCGTCCATCTCGCAAAGCTCGTGCCCCACGCACCATTAAGCTTTGCCAGCGTGACATAGCGGTTCTTCATCGCCTGCCTGAAGGCTCTGCGGGCGTACGCATCCCCGCACCAGTAGCCCTCGTGGCAGTGGCCGATGTTGAGCCAGTCGAACATCGGCAGCGGGTAATTCCCCTCGCCATAAGGGCCGATCAGCCCGATGTAGGTGCGGCCGATCTTGTCTCCCAGCGCCCTGTGCATCTCCCGGTAGAACCGCTCGAACCACTTCACCGTGGCGGGGTCCCAGATGGAGAAAGTATAGGTTGTCTCGCCGTGCTCGAGGCACTTGAGGAGCGTGTGGTGATCCGGCGCGTCGGCATCGTTCGCCGGGAGCTTGCCTTCGCGCATCCACATCGGCGGATTGTGGATCCAGAGGTACGGGTCATACTCCAAGCCGCCCGCGCGCTGAGAATTTGCCACCTCAAGCTGGCGGCTCCAATCCCACTTGCCCGGCTCGCGCTCGACCGCACCCCACGCCACGTAGTCCTCGTAGGCATTCAGCCCCGCTTTATGATGCCCGGCCCAGTTCTCCGGCGGAGGGACCCCCTCGCCGTTGAAGTTCGGATCCGGGAATGCTCCCACCGGCGAGTGCTGGATCCACGAAACGCTGAAATTCCCGGTCACGATAGGCAAGGTCTTCACCTCCGAGTCGGCGCATGCACGGGAACCGCATGTCACCGCAAGGATCAGTACTGCCCATGCCCAT
>Ga0315294_10004602_pt1 | contig 15090 bp, 16 predicted proteins | sample YL17G13_40_MG_FD_203626 | JGI IMG/M metagenome (GOLD analysis project Ga0315294, IMG submission 203626) | Sediment microbial communities from Yellowstone Lake, YNP, Wyoming, USA - YL17G13_40 | ecosystem: Environmental > Aquatic > Freshwater > Lake > Sediment | place: USA: Wyoming | collected... | reverse complement strand
ATGGAACGTAAAAAGGTATATTAAGTGAGTGAAAAAAGCGCGGAAAAGCACACTAAAACGACGCTAAAAACGAGGCAAAATCATCCACTCGAACATTCTTTTCTCCGCTATCAGGGGTAGCACCACATGAGAGCTGAGTCACACGCGGGCGAGGGAAAAGCCATATCCGCCCGACACGCATCTACTCCCAGAAGTGACCCACTTGAACCAGGACGAGTCTCAACAGAGGCGGAGAAAAGACCTTCTAAAGGAAGTTGAGCGACGCGGGTTCGAGACCGTCGTCCTCCTCAACGAGGTCGTCAACCAGAACCCGGGCAACTTCGTCTACATCTGCCCCGACGGCATCGGGGACGAGCACCAGAGCCTCGTCCTCGGCGTGAACGGCGACTCCACCCTCGTCTGCCCCCACTGGGGAGCCAAGGCAGTCGAGGACAGCGGGAAGTACACAAAGGTCATCGCGGTCAGGCAGGAGAAGGGGCACCACATGAGAGGTACACAGGTCGCCCTCACGGGCTATAACCCCGACAAAGCCTGCTGGGATCTCAGCACAATGAGCAGCCAATTCGCCTACACCCTCGCCGACACCCTCCACATCAAGATCGACCCAAAGAAAGACATCAGCGACCACATCTTCACCATGCGGAGCATAAAGGACGAGTACGAGGTAGCCGAGATCAAGCGGGCGATAAACATCACCGAGAACGCCGCATACGAACTCATCCAAGGAGCGACTCCCGGGGCAGACACGTGGAAGCTCAAGAAGCGACTCGACGCCCGCCTCATCGAGCTAGGCGCCCTCGACCACAGCTTCGACTCATCCATCAGCTTCTGCAGGGGACCGCGAAGACCCTACGGAGTAGTAAAGCACCGGGACATGCTGAGCGTCGACGTCGGAGTCAGGGTCGAATCCGGGTACTGCAGCGACATGGGCAGGACCTGGCCCGTCACCCTCGACGCGGACTCCAAGGACTTCCTAGACAGGGTCGTCAAGGTCCAAAAAGAGGGTATCAAGCACATACGCGCGGGTGTCTCGGGGAACGAGGTCCTCCGCTACGCCAACTCCCTGCACGAGGAACTGGGCTTCGAGCCCACGCCCCGCTGCGGTCACCAGATCGGGCTCGACGTCCACGACTACACGATGCCCTACGCACCCAACTTCGGCTCCATCGAGACGGACGCCCAGCCCCTCAAGGCGGGGATGACCCTCACATACGAGCCAATCAGAGTCGACCCTAAGTTAAACATGAGGAGCCACGTTGAGGACATCGTCCTCGTCACCAAGGGCGACCCAGTAGTCCTCAACCAGATGCCCCTTGACGCCGTCTTCTAGCCGGGTAACGGTTATCTTCCCCACCGCCCGCCTTATTGCAGGTGTATAGCAATGCCAGTCGATGTCGTCATAAAGAACGGCACACTAGTCCTACCCTCCGGCCTCTGGGAGGGGAGCCTCATCATCGATGAGGGCAAGATCATAGGCATCATGAAGTCCAGCGAACCCAAGGCGGATAGAGTCGTAGACGCCGCGGGCCGTTTCATCCTCCCCGGCATGGTCGACATGCACGTCCACCTCAGGGACCCGGGCAACCCGGAGCGTGAGAACTTCGAGTCGGGCACACGGGCAGCAGCCGCGGGCGGCGTGACCACGGTGATGGACATGCCCAACACCATACCCGCAACGGTCACCGTGAAGGCGTTCGAGGAGAAGAAGGCGATCGTCGGGAAGAAGTCACTCGTTGACTTCGGATTGGTCGCCGGCGCCGGCGAAGTCCCAGAGGAGGAGCTGCGCGGACTCGCCAACGCGGGCGCCGTAGCCTTCAAGAGCTTCATGATCGCACGCTTCAAGGAGCTCGCGGCTGACGACTGGCAGTTGAGGAAGAACTTCGAGATAATCGCCGACGAGGGGCTTCCCTGCCTGATTCATGCGGAGAACCAGGTTATCGTCGACAGGGGCGTCGCCGAGGCGAAGAGGCTGGGGCGCGTGGATCCTCTCGCGCACTGCGAGTTCCGCCCGTCCATGGCGGAGGCTGAGGCGGCGAGCCGCGCACTGATGTTCGCCGAGGAGGCGGGTATGCATCTCCACGTCTGCCATATCACGGCGGGGAGCGTCGTGGACATCCTTGAGGAGGCGCAGATCAGGGGCGTCGATGCGACTGGTGAGACCTCGACCAACTACCTCCTGATGAATGAGGAGACGATGAAGGCGAGGGGGCCTTATGCGAAGGTGGATCCGCCTCTTAGGACGGAGGCGGATCAGGCGAGGCTCTGGGACGCGTTGAACGATGGTGTCATCGATGTGCTGGCGAGTGACCACGCGCCGTATACGAAGGAGGAGAAGGAGCGGGGGTGGAAGAACATCTTCGACGCCCCCAGCGGCGGGGTTGTGATTGAGACGACGCTCCCCCTCATGTTGAACGCGGTGAACGATGGGAGGATTGGGCTAGAGCGTCTCGTCGAGGTCTTCAGCACCAACCCGGCGATGATCAATGGTGTCTACCCGAAGAAGGGTGCGCTGAACATCGGCGCCGACGCGGACGTTGTGATAGTCGATATGGATAAGCAGTTCAAGATTAGGGGTGAGGATCTTAAGACGATCCAGAAGATTACGCCCTATGAGGGGATCGAGGGCGTCGGCGCGCTGGTGATGACCCTGCTGCGTGGCTCCGTCGTTTATGAGGATGGGCAGGTTGTTGGGAAGCCGGGTAAGGGCAAATGGCTGAGACCAATCGAGGAGTTTTAGCCCACTTTTCGCCCCTCGCTCCCTGCGTGTGCACACCCCCGGGGGGAGGGGGATATGACAACAACGCCGTTGTGGGTTGCTACACATGATAAGAAAGAAAAAATTTTTAGAACGTCCGCTTGCAGGGGTTTAGGGTTCTAGCAAGGCTACTGGTTCGCCATTCCTCGTGTAGACGCGTGGCGTGTAGGGGTTGAGGTGGTTGAGGACGCTGTATGTCATCCACCCCGCCGTCGCGGCGAAGCCACTTAGGTTATTCTCCCCGGTGCGGCTTATTATCTCGACCACGTCGCCCTGCTCGGCGTCTACGCCGCGTAGGTCGAGGAGGATGTGGTTGAGGCTGATGGAGCCGAGGCTGTTGCGGTGCTGGCTGTCGACGAGGATGCGTGCCTTGTTCGCCATCTCCCTCGGGACTCCGTCGTAGAAACCGACGTGGATCGTCCCAATCCGCATGTCCTCTGGAGCAACGAACTTACCCCAGTAGGTGACGGAATCGCCCTTATTGATAGTCTTCGCGTACTCCATCCTCGCCTTCCAGCATAGCGCCTGCCTGAGCTTGGGACCGGAGGCTACGTCCTTGGGTTCGGGGTAGACACCGTATAGACTCATGCCGGGGCGGACGAGGTCGAGGTGTGCCTCGGGGTTGTTGAGTGTGGCGTCGGTGCTGGCGAGGCTCAGGGCGCCCGGCTCGACGCCGCGAGACAGTAACTCGTCGGCGACGGCCTTGACCCGAGCTATCTGCTGGCGGTCTTGCTCCGGGTTCTGCATCAGCGTGCTCATGATCCCGTCTAGGCGTATCCCCGGCAGTTTTGTGATCTGCTCGATGAGGGCGGGCGCCTCCCCATGCCAAACGCCCACGCGGCGCAGGCCGGTATCGACCTTCACGAGCACACCGGCAACCTTGCCCAGCTTCTTTGCTGCCCTGCTTAGACCCTTCGCGGCGTCGAGCGTATAGACGACCTGTGTCACCCCCTTGGCGACCGAGGCCTCGTACTGCTCCTGCGCCCAGAGGGGGTCCATGTTCACAGCGACGAGACCGGTGTTGTCCCTGATCTGGAACGCCTCGCGGGTCTTTGCGACGAGGACGCGCTTCACGCCGTTGTCCTCAAGATGCGCGGCTATTGGTAACAGACCGTGACCGTAGGCGTTGTTCTTTATACATGGCATCACCTCGGCCCGGGTGTGTCTCCGGATCTCAGCCAAGTTGTTCGTCACGGCGTCGAGGTCGATCTCCAGCCACGAGCCGTAGCCCTCGATCCTCTGTTTAATATCAGCGGGTTTAGGCTGCTTGAGCCAATACGGGTGAGTCATGGCTCCATCATCAGAGGATCTTAGTATAAGCGTTCTGCGGGGCTTCATCCGAGGAGGGCCGTACCCAGCCTCTTGTTTCCATTAAGGAGATATGCGCGATTCGATTGATAGACTTATGTACTATCAGTTACATCTAATTTATGAGGCTATTGAATTGGGTATGCATTCCGTTAAGAACAAACCGATGACCAAGAAGGAGCGAGAAGAGAAGAGAAAGAAGAAGAAAGAGAAAGAAGCCGCGAAGTGATCTCCCCTCCCTCGAAATAGAAGATTTACACGCACTCAATTTAATCCGTTTTCTTAGATAACCGAAACGATTCTTCATGCACAGGTTGATAACAGAGGAGACGATGTGTCTCCTGAGTGGAGTCACGGATGGTTGACAGCGCGGGTGGTGCGTTATCCAATGGTTCACCATGTCTGCGCCACAGCTGCGTCGCCTGCTGCATCGAGACCGAGATGCCACTCACAGAAGACGACTTGAAGAGAATCGAGAAACTCGGCTTCAAACGAAGCGACTTCACAATTGAAGCCGAGGGGGAGACGCGCCTGAAAAACAAAGCCAAGAAGTGCTTCTTCCTCGAAGACAACAGATGCAAGATCTACGAGAGCCGCCCCGAGGGATGCAGGATCTACCCCCTCGTCTATGACGTCGACTCCCACAGGTTCGTCTACGACCCTGTCTGCCCACACAGCACCGAGTTCAAGGGGACCCGCGAAGACAAGGATCGCCTCAAGCGCCTCATCCGTAAACTAGAGCGTGAAGCCATAAAGAGGGTGTAGGCGCCAAGTTTTATCTAGCCAAGGGACCCATTCTTGGGTATTTCAAGTGGTTTTCCATGGAGGAGAAGAGGGTCAGGGAGATCTCACTCGCAGTGCTCGCTGTCCTCGGTGTTCTCGCAGTTGCCACGGCTTACATGACTACCGGGCCGACAGCCAAGTTTCTGCTCGCCTTCTACCCACTGCTCATCGTTCTCGTGGGGGTCGCTTTCCTCAGGCAGGGGAGCCTGAACATGGCCTTTGTCGGCTACTTCATCGCGGTCATACTCGCCGTCACGAACTTCGGCAACACGCCCCTCGACGCCGGGGCATCCACGCTCGTCGGTGTCCTCAAAAGTTTTGGTATTGCCTTCACTGTAGCCGCCACGATGCTTTTAATCTACATAATGCAGGAGGCAGGAGCCCTCCAGACCATCTCCGCCGTCATTAAGAGGCAGGTCTCCGGGAGCGAGGTGCAGGCGCTCTACATCGGCGTGGGCTTCGGCTCATTCCTCTCCGCCCTCGGCGTCGTCACGCCGGCGCTGTTCCCGCCACTCCTCACCACTATGGGCTTCAGCCAACTCGCCGCCATCAGCATCGCCGTCCTCGGCTACGACCCCACAACCAGCTTCAGCCTACTCAGCATACCGATTACACTGCCAAGCCAGCTCTTCGGCCTCAATCCCATCGAGTTCGCCTTCAAGATAGCTGTTTTCCTCCCAGCCATCTCGACGGGTTTCGCACTCGCCATCCTCTGGCTTATCGGGGGCGTAAAATCCATGAAGAAGGGTCTCATCCCCGGTCTCATCTGCGGCCTCGCGCTCGCTGGTGCATGCCTCGTAAGCGCCGGTGTCGACTATGCCCTCGGCTATGAGATGATCCCGATTCGCATCATAGGTGTGATGGCGGGACTATTCACGATGCTTGCCCTGACCGTCTACGATCGCCTGAGCAAGGGGGAGGATACGAGAACGGTCTCGGGTGATGCTGTTGAACGCGGCGAGGTATGGCGCTCCTTCTCACCCCTAGTCATACTCACCATCCTCGCAGCCATCGTCAGCCTACCAGCCATCAGTGACTACCTCTCAAAGGCACCCGGCTCAATAGAGATCATCGTAGTAGGCTCACAACAGGTTGACCTAGACGTTCTCTCACAGATCTACACATGGATATTCATCGCCACAATAATCAGCCTGGCGACCCTGAAGCCGACGCGCGACCAGCTAAGTAAGGGGTTCAACCTCTGGCTGAAGCGCACCCCCGCCCCCATCCTCACCATCATGGTCTACTTTGGTGTAAGCTTCGTCATGTCAGGCTCCGCCATGAACCAGGTCCTCGGCGACACCCTCGCCCTCGTCTTCGGAGGCGCATACATTTACGTCTCCTCCAGCCTAGGCTTCCTTGGCGCCATCGTCGGCGGCTCAGAGACCACCTCAAACGTCCTATTCTACAAGATACAGAAGACCGCCGCCGACAAGATTGGGCTCAGCGCCTCGCAGTTCACTACCCTCTACGGCGGCCACGCAGTAGGGGGAGGCGTCGCCAGCTCGGTAACCCCATCAAAGATCAACAACGCGGTCGCCACGGTTGCTGCGGGAAAAGAGGTTGAGTCAATAATAATGAGGAAACACCTCGTTGTAGCCCTGCTGCTAACGATTGTGACCTGTCTGCTAGGGGGTCTTTTCATCGCCATCGGCTTCTAGTGGCCGATAGTTCTTATTTTCTAGCGTTAGGTTCCCGTAGACGCAGCCTATGAATCTGGCGAAGAGGAGCTTCCGCCTCACCGCGTTAAAGGTTGACTCAGCCATGCCGTGATCCTGGAGCTTATCCCTGAGTTTCCCCTCGGAGACGTGACCGAAGCCATACCCCTGAAGGGCGTCGAGGAAGAGAAGATCATCCTCAGTCAGCTTCAGTTTCTTCCCGCCCACAACATCACCAGTCTATCACTGATTCTACTATCTCACCCACACAGGAGGTAGTTTAAGCCTTCCCCCTAGGCGTTAGTTTGAATTATCCGCCACATAACAATCATGCTGATCAGTATGAGGGTCAGGAAACTGGGGGAAGTAAAGGCGGAGCACACCTCGGGGGGCATATTCACCGGCGAGGTCACCATAAAGAAGGTCTACGGCAAGGAGACGGGGGCCACGAGCCTAAACGTGAGCCTCGTCTCGTTCCCCGCGGGCGTCAGAAACACTTGGCACACCCACGAGCACGACCAGTGCCTCTGGATACTCAGCGGCAGGGGAAAGGTCGCGAGCAGAGAGAAAGAGTACGGCGCCGAGCCGGGGATGACATTCTTCATCCCCGCCGGGGAGAGCCACTGGCACGGCTCCGTCGACGAAGACTTCACACACATAAGCATCATCGGAGGCACCGCCCCCACCAAGCCGGATGAGCCCAACCCCTTTAAATCACAACCCGCATCCATCAGTTGATAACATTGAACCCAGAGGTGAGGCTGAGGGTCGGCGGCATCATCGACATGTCTACCGTCGACTGGTACGGGAACGTCAGCCTCATCGTCTTCTGCGCCGGCTGCAACTACAGGTGCCCCTACTGCCAGAACTCAGCACTCATCCCCCTCGACGCGGGCAGCGAGATCGACCTCAGCCTCCTAAATGAGCGCATCGTGGCAAACAAGATGATAAACGACGCCATAGTATTCACCGGAGGGGAGCCCGTACTCCAACCCGACGCCATCATTGAAGCAGCGAAGTTGGCGAAGAGCCTCAACCTCAAGGTGATGCTCGATACAAACGGCAGCGTCAAGGAGAACCTCAACAGAATACTCCGCAGCGGATACATAGACAGGGTCGCCCTCGACGTCAAGGCCCCCCTTAACCCAGCCGACTACGGCAGGGTCACCGGACGCCCCGATCTCGGGGAAAAATCCGTGGAAGCCGTGGAACACTGCCTAACACTCAGCAAGGAACTCGGTATAGAGATGGAGGTAAGAACCACTGTCGCCCCCGGCGTCTCCGACGCCCCCCCGTTCATAAGGAGCATAGCGGAGAGCATCAAGGGACGCTGCGACGCCTACTACCTCCAACAATTCGACAACCTGGGAGAGATACTCAGCCAAACCCTTAAACAGGAGAAACCTCCTAGCAGGGAGGCGATGATCAGCCTCGCCCAAGAAGCCCATAGGACAGGCCTGACAAACGTCTTCATCAAGACGCGAAGTAATGGGCTTGAGAGGATGGGCTGAGGATGCCCCGGAGACGACTCATCCTCCTGACAGGGATGGCCGGCTCCGGCAAGACGACACTTTCTGGGATCATACGCGAATTAGGCCTTCGAGTCATCACTATGGGCGATGTCATACGCGAACTAGCCAAACAGAAGGGGCTAGAACCCACACGCGAGAACATGGGGCACCTCGCCGAGGAGATACGAAAGGGAGGCCCCGACGCCGTGGCCCGCCGCTGCGTTGAGATGCTTAAGAAAGGCCCCGAAGGACTCACAGTCGTCGACGGCATAAGAAGCCTCGCAGAGGTCAACACATTCAAAGACGAGTTCGATGTCGTCCTCATCGCCCTCTGGGCGAGCCCCCTCAGCAGGTACAAGAGACTCACCCGCCGAGGCCGAAGCGACGACCCCAAGACGTGGGAAGAATTCAAGGACAGGGAGCGCCGAGAACTCGGCTTCGGCATCGGCGACGCCATAGCCTCAAGCGACTACATGATCAAGAACGACGACGGCATCGATACCCTCAAACCCGCCTTCGAAGAGATCATGGGGCTGATAAGGAATGGCTGAGGTCAAAGTAACCGTCAAGGCCCACCTGAACTCAACGGAGAGTGAGGAGAAGCTCGTGAAAGCCATCACCAACTTCTTTGGAGAAGTAGAACCAAAACGCAGTAAGGAACACGGCGTCACATACCTCGTCGTCGAAACCGAAGGCATCGCGTCACTCCGCCAACTCAGGCAACGGATCGCAAGCGACAGGATAAGGGACGCCACACGCGCCATGCTCAGCCGCTGGGCCGCGAAGAATGAGAAGGTCACATTCCACCTAAACAGACAGGCCGCGTATGCCAACCACGTCAGCATCTATCACGCCAGCAAGTCCCCACTCGGCCCAATCGAGGTCGAGATTGAAGGGCCACCTGAGCTGATTATCGAGTTTCTCACGGGGAAGACCTCAACCTAGCTGCACCTGAGAGGTTTAAACCAAATGCGAATGCCCATTTACCAAAACTTGACCCTGCTGAGAGTACAACCAACAGATCAAGCGAAGTGATTATATCACCCGACCCTAAGCAGCAGGGTTGGTGGTTCCCCGTGAGTGAAGGAAAGCACGTCGTAATCGTCGGGCTCGGAACCGGCGGGCTGTTCAGCAGCCGGGCAGCCCAGAGGTACAACAGGAACACCAGGATCACCGTCGTGGAGCGGCGCAGCTACGACATGTTCAGCCCCTGCGGGATCCCGTACGCGATCGAGGGGAAGGTCAAAGACTTTGAGGACCTGAAGCACAGCGTCCCCGTGACGCGAGGCTTCACCAAGCTGCTCCGCCACGAGGCTCTCCGCGTCGACCGGGAGAGCAAGCGCGTGGAGGTCAAGAACCTCGACGCCGGCGAGTGCCATTGGATCAGCTATGATTCATTGATACTCTCGACGGGGAGCCGCCCCAAGGTTCTCCCCATCCCCGGAGCCCGGGAGTTCCTCGGTAGAGGAGTCTACACGTGCGCCAACCCGGAGGAGGGCAAGGTCATCCGCGAGGCTGCCCTTAAGTCGAAGAGGGCGGTAGTAATCGGTGGCGGCGCCATCGGCTTGGAGCTCGCCCTCGCGCTCCGCCACCTCGGGCTTGAGGTCACCGCTACGAAGCGGACTCCACAGATCCTCGGCGACGAGGTCGACCCCGACATGGCGGAGATCATTGGCAAGTTCATCGCTGACCAGGGAGTCAAGAACCTCTTCGGCAAGGGCATAGAGAGGATCAACGGCTCAGACCGCGTCGAGTCCGTCGTGATCGCGGGGGAAACCATCCCCTGCGACATGGTCATCATGGCAACGGGCGTCGACCCTAATGGGAAGCTCGCGGAGGACGCGGGGCTCAAGACGGAGCGAGGCGCCATCGTCGTCGACGACCACCTGCGGACCAGTGACCCCTGCATCTATGCGCTCGGAGACGCCACAACCTACTTCAGCGGCATAGACGGAAAGCCCGCAGCGGTAGCCCTCGCCACCACAGCCTACAAGCAGGCAGCCGTCGCGGGCGTCAACGCCGCGGGCGGCGACGCCAAGTACGAGGGCACCTACGGGACCTTCGTCACCTACTTCGGGGGACTTGAGGTCAGCTGCACCGGCTTCAACACCTCCACCGCCGAGGCTAGGGGATTCAAGACGGTTGCCGGTCGCATCAACATGAAGACGAAGCCCCACTGGATGCCCGACGCGAAGGACATCTCGGTAAAGATCGTCTCGGACGCTGAGACGGGCAGGGTCCTCGGGGGTCAAGCGGTCGGCGAGGAGGGGACCGATTGGAGGATCAACATCATCGCCATGGCGGTGAAGAAGCGGATGACTCTCCAGGAGCTGAGCACTATAGAGCTTGCTTACTGTCCGGCGGTGAGCGACCTGAACGACCCGCTCATGCTCGCGGTGGACGTCGCCATCCGGCGGCTAGAATCCAACCAGAGGCGGGTATAAGACAAACGGGGTCCCGTGACCCAGCTACTTCTCGGTCTCGTAGACCTCTGTCTTCTTCGTATACTCTGGGGCTCTCATCGCCTCGGCCCCCGTTATCGCCTGCTGCATGCAGTTGTCTATGCAGAGGTAGCAGAAGAGGCACCTGAAGGGCTGGTACTCGACCTTCTTCTCCTCCGGGTACACCTTGATCGCCATGCTCGGACAGACGCGCTCGCAGTCCTGACACTGGTCACACCTGTTCATGTCCCAAGTCAGGGCGCCGCGCGTCCCCGGGACGGGCTTCGGCTTCTCGAAGGGGTAGTTGACAGTCGCGGGCTTGCTGAATAGGTTCTTCAGTACTTCCTTTACCATTTCCGGCATCCTAGTTCGCCTCCTTCTTCACCTGGACGAAGCGCTCCGTGCAGCTTATGCACGGGTCTATGCTGTGGATGATCGTGGGTATGTCCGGGACCTCGTTGCCGACGAGCATAGAGACGAGCGGCGGTATGTTGGCGGCGGTGGGGGTCCTGATCTTGCAGCGGCTCAGCTTGTTAGTGCCGTTCCCCTCGACGTAGTAGAAGAGTTCGCCGCGGGGCTGCTCAACCCGGGCTATGGCGGCGTGTTCCGGGAACTTGGTGTTCTTGTTTAGCACGGGCCCCTCGGGCATCTCCTTCAGCGCCCTGTTGATCAGGTCGAAGCTCTGGAATACCTCGTCGTAGCGGACGAGCATCCTCGAGTAGGCGTCCTCGCCCTCGTGGACTATGGGCTCGAAGTCGAGCGCGCCGTAGGCCTCGTAGCCGGTCATCCTCATGTCCTGCTTGATGCCACTTCCCCTGATCGTCGGGCCGACTGCGCCGAGGAACGCGGCCTTGCCCTTCGGCAGTATCCCCCTCCCCTCGGTCTTCGCCCTCAGGGCGGAGTCCCTGTAGAAGACGGGGCGAAGGTTCTCCATCTTCTCCCTGACGACGGCGAGGTCATCGACGTAGGCCTTCGCGAGGCTCTCGTCGATGTCCTTCCTGCAGCCGCCGATCGCGTTCGTCTCGAGGTGGATGCGGTGACCGTTGGTCTTCTCGTTGAGTGTGAGTATGACCTCGCGGTCGCGCCAGACCTGCATGAAGAGGCTCTCGAAGCCGATGGCATCGGCGAAGAGGCCTAGCCACAGCAGGTGGCTCTGAAGCCTCCCGAGTTCGCTCCATATCACGCGAAGGTACTTCGCGCGGGCCGGCACCTCGGTGTCGGTCGCCTTCTCGATCGCCTCGCTGTAGGTCATGCCGTGGATGTAGTTGCATATCCCGCAGACGCGCTCGCAGAGGTAGATGTTTCTCTTGTAGTCGTTCAGCTCGCAGGCGCGCTCGATGCCGCGGTGGACATAGCCCAAGTTGGGCACTACGTCTACTATCTTGTCCTCGTCTACGACGAAGCGGAGATGTACGGGTTCGGGTAGCACCGGGTGCTGTGGCCCGAAGGGTATGACGGTGTACTTGTTCTGTGACATCTTTGCATCACTCATTCCAGTCACACTTCCAGCAACGCTTTGCTTCACGAAGTGCCTCGGCCTCGTCGAAGCCTAGCTCGACCTCGCCGAAGCCCTTGACGCGTTCCTCGGCGTTGAGTTCGCGGCAGACCACTTTTTCTTGTAGTCTTATCTCCTCGATGTTTGTGGGGCGTCCGACGAATTCGTTTGCATCTAGGTCGGGCGGTGGTAGGCCCTTGCCGCCTAGGCTCATGTCGATGCTGTGGGCGGCCTTCCTGCTGTCCCTAAGCGCCTCGATTACTGAGCTAGGGCCGTAGACGCCATCTCCACCGGCGTAGACGCCGGGTAGTGAGGTCTGCATCGTCTCTTCGTTGACGACTATCCTGCCCTGCCTGTTGACCTCGACGCCGAAGTCCGCGGGCACTATGACGGACTGGCCTATGGCCTTGATTATCGTGTCAACCTCGACGGTGTACTCGCTCCCCTTTATCGGGACCGGCCTGCGTCTCCCCGAGTCGTCGGGTGCGCCGAGTTCCATCTGCTGTAGAGTAAGCTTGAGGGGCTTCCCCGGTGTGATCTTGACGGGTGCGGTGAGGTACTCGAAGCTGACGCCCTCCTGTAGTGCCCCGTGGATCTCTAGGGGCGAGGCGGGCATCTCCTTCTCGGTGCGCCTGTAGTACATTACAACCTTGCCGGCACCTAGGCGCTTGGCGACGCGTGCGGCGTCTATCGAGCTGTTACCGCCGCCTATGATGGCGACCCTGTCACCAACACTCGGGGTCTTGTCCTGGACGTTGACTAGGCTAAGGAGTTCGCGGAAATCCATGACCCCATCGTTGTCCTCGCCCTCGACGCCGAGCTTGTAGCTGTCCAGTGCGCCAATGGCGACGAAGACAGCATCGTGGTCCTTCTTCAGGGTCTTGAGGCTCTTTACCTCCTTCTTCGCCTTGAGGGCGACGCCCGCCTCCTCGAGGCGTGCCTGGATCTCCTCCTCGAGGAGGTCCTTGGGGAGCCTGTACTTGGGTATGCCCCAGAGCATGGCGCCCCCGCAGCGGTCGCCCTTCTCGTAAACGGTGACCTCGTGGCCGAGCATGCCGAGGAAGTAGGCGCAACCGACGCCCGCGGGGCCTCCGCCGACGACGGCGATCTTTTTCCCGGTTGGCTTGACCCTCTTCACCTTGCGACGTAGGCTCTGCATCGAATCCGCCATGTACCTCTTCAGGAGTCTAATCTGTATGGGTTCATCGTTCAGCTCCTGCCTGCAGCCCTCCTGGCATGGGGCGAAGCAGACGCGGCCCAAGATTGCCGGGAGCGGCGCACGCTCGCAGACCGTGTTGTAGCCAGCCTGGGGGTCGCCCTCCGCGATCTGTCGGATATACTTGGGGGCGTTGACCATACCCGGGCACTGCTCGCGGCAACGTCCATAGAACCTCTTGATGAACGGCACCGGTCCGACGGCTGGCTTCACGAGCGTCGTGTCGTCGGCGCCCTCGATAGTGAGGAGCTTACCGCCGAAGTCGACACTGATGCCCGAGACCTGTATCTTGAATAGGTCCTGTAGCTCGTTCTCGAAGAGGAACGCAGAGGGGTAGAGGCTAGAGATGCTCGGCATTGACTCCTTCCTCGGCGTCTTGACTCTGAGGTTCACGACGTCGAGGTCCCTGGCGAAGTTGTAGATGTACTCGATCTCCTTGTCGTGGTCGAGGGCCGTGATTGTGATGAGCCGTGCTCCTTGAGCCTTAAGCTCGTTGAGCCTGTTGAACATCTCCGACTTCTCTGCGACCATGTCCTCTGTCTTCGTCTTTAGCTCGAATTGCTGTGTCGTCATCTCAGTCCACCTTCTCTCCCTCGCTCACCTTCTGGAGCTTCTGCAGTGCTAGTACGACGCCGTCCACGATCGACTCGGGGCGGGCCGCGCAGCCGGGGACGTAGACGTCCACGGGGATGACCTTGTCGACGCCCCCGAGGGTGTTGGGGCAGTTGTGGAAGATCGCTCCGCTGCAGGCGCACTCGCCGATGGCGATGACGGCCTTCGGCTGGGGCATCTGGTCGTAGAGGTTCTTGAGGACGCGCTGGTTGCGCTTGTTTGCGGGTCCAGTCACGAGTAAGACGTCTGCCTGCTTCGGGTCGCCTATGTTGACTATGCCGAAGCGCTCCACGTCGAATTTGGGCGTGAGCGCGGCTAGTATCTCGATGTCGCAGCCGTTGCAGCTGCCGCAGTCGAAGTGCATGACCCACGGCGACTTGAGTCGCGCCTTTGTCATCGTCTTCATGATAGTATCACCATCCGGGCGATGAGCCCGGCGATGTTCGCGATTATCAGGAGGAAACCAACTATCCAGGTGGTCTTGATCATGGTCTTCCAGTCAAGCCTCGGGTAGCTGTTATCGATCACTAGCACGACGAAGAAGAGTGCGAAAGCGAGGACCGTCCCTATTATCAGGTTCTGTGCCCAGAAGAGACTCGCGAAGCCAAGCAGCAGGGCGACCTTCGTCCAGTGGCCGAGCTCGACGAGTGCGAGAGTGTAGCCGCTGAACTCCGTGTAGATGCCCCTTACGAGTTCCTGGTGGGCGTGGCCCGACCCGGATACGTCGAAGGGAGACTTTTTCATGTCGATTATGAGGACGGGGATGAGTGCCAAGAAGGTCAGCGGGAGGAACGTCAGCAGGGGCTGGTTGATCACATATATCGAGTCTATCATGAAGCTTCCCGTCACGAAGAATATGCTGATTGCCGCGAGGAGCATGACCGGTTCGTAGCTCATCATCCCAATCAGCTCGCGACGCGCGCCAATGTTACTGTAGGGAGACTTGGAGTTGAAAGCCGCCACAATCAGGCAGAGGTCAGCAATTGCCATCGTGAAGATCATTAGCAGCATATCCTGACCGAAAGCTAGGAGGGCGAAGGCAGCGACGCTGAAGCCTAGGTAACCAAAGGCGAGGACCGGTTGGAGGCTGCTCGCGATGAACGGTTCTTTACCCCAGAGCTTTATCGCGTCGTAGAAGGGCTGCATGAGTGGGGGACCCATCCGGCTCTGCATGCGGGCAGTCAATTTCCTATCGATCCCCATCAGAATGCCACCGATTATCGGCGACAACACGACGAGTGCTACTGTGACGTATGTATAAGGACTAGATAGATCTATCATATTAAAGCACCACCGTGAGGAACATTATCA
>Ga0315294_10004600_pt1 | contig 15092 bp, 16 predicted proteins | sample YL17G13_40_MG_FD_203626 | JGI IMG/M metagenome (GOLD analysis project Ga0315294, IMG submission 203626) | Sediment microbial communities from Yellowstone Lake, YNP, Wyoming, USA - YL17G13_40 | ecosystem: Environmental > Aquatic > Freshwater > Lake > Sediment | place: USA: Wyoming | collected... | reverse complement strand
ATGCCGTTTCAGGAGAGCCATATCCAGCGCTTCGATCGCCAGACCGGTGTCCAAGCGGTGTGAGAGGGCATCACCGATCACCGCCCGGGAGAACGCGTCGAGGATCACTGCCAAATAGACAAAGCCCGTCTGGATGCGGATGTAGGTCAGGTCAGCCACCCGGGCCTGGTCAGGGGCCGTGCCCAGGACATAGCGGAGTAGGTTGGAGTAGATCAGAAGGCCGTGGTCACTGTCGGTGGTCTTCCGCCAACGCCGTGGGTATCGACAGAGCAGGTCGCTGGTTTTCATGACTCGCAGGATGCGCTTATGGTTTAAAGGATAACCTTCTCTTCGCAACTGGTGCGTCACCCGGCGATAGCCATCACCAGGATAGGCCAGGACGATCCGCTCGATGCGGTCGCGGAGATCGGCTGCTTCTTTCAGGCGTTAGAGATCCACCTTGTTCTTGGCGTAGAAGGTGCTGCGGGCCAGGCGCATCAGTCGGCACCCCTGCCGTGCCTTACCAGGGGAGTTGTTGGCTGGAAGAAGCGATGAGCTGCCGTTTCTCTTCGATGGGGAGAGGGCTCTGGAGAGCCCCTTTTTTAGGAACTCGTTCTCCAGGGTCAGCCTGCCGACCATCTTCTCCAACTGCTCGACGCGGGCTTGGAGAGCTCCTGACTCGGTAGGTTCGCGGGAGAGCTTGCCGCGGATGGAGCGCTCCTTCCAGTGGTAAAGAAGGCTGGGGGCGATGACATGGCGGCGGGACCGTTGGGCTAAGCTGCTGGTCCCGCTGAGCCATTCTTCGATCACTTGGCGCTTGAACTCGATGCTGAAGGTTCGTTGGTTTTTCATCGTTGCCTCTATTCTAAGCGCCTGTCAGGTGGATGGTTCTCCTAACCTGGAGTGTCCAACGGGAGGGGTTCAGTCCAATTCATTTAAGTCTATCTTTGATAGTTTACAAGCAAAATTTCCTGGACGTACCCGCACGGAAATCAGCGATGTAATTTGTGCCGCAAAAGAACGCATTGATACTACAACTACAGCCCAGAAAACGCTTCTTCAGATAGCACGAGAGATTAATGCGAGTGTTCCCACAGAAGCGATAGGAGCAATTTTACTTGAAGAAACAGCGGCGGCTTACGTCACTTTAGTAAGGCGGTTTGGGGAATAGCAATATTGAATTGCTGAGGGGCTCCTATAAATGAGCCTCTGTGCAATGTAAGGTTTGATCAGTTATTTGACTGATATTTGAAAAAGACAGGATTGCTTTGATTAATCTATTGTTTATAGTGAAGGATTGACATAGACTTCTTCCCCCCGTCCACCGCCTACGCCGTTAGGCACCTCCTATCGCAGCTGATTTACCGGGCTATTCCTTCTCTGCGCCCGTGCCAGATCCCCTTGGTTCAGATGGACATAGCGTTGTGTGATGGTGTAGGTGGTATGCCCCAGCAGGCGACGTACAGTTTCCAAATCCGCTCCTCCCACCAGATATGAGCTGGCGGCAGTGTGGCGCAGTAAATAGGGATACAGGCGCGGTATGCCGGTTCGTCTCTGCAGTTGGTCCATGATCTCCTGGAGGTTATTAACTTGAAGCGGAGTTCCATGACGCGTTGTGAAAAACGCATCCTCCCTTGGAAAGGCCTTCCGTCTTCGTAAGTACGTGAATAGCGCCCGTCGGGTGCTGGGTGAGATCGGCAACATCCTTTGGCCGCATTTCTCGTCCACCCGGATCAGATTCTCTTCGAATCGTACGTCCCGGAGGGTCAGGCTGCAGAGTTCTCCTGGCCAGCAAGCCGTGTCTACCATCAGAAGAATGATTGCGGTATTGCGGTAGCCCGTCTGTTTGGTTTTCCGCGCACAATCCAACAGACGTTGGAGTTCGCTGATGGTCAGGGGAGTGATCAATTTCTGTCGCTGTCTCACCATCGGGACACCGTGCATTGGATTCTTTTTCAAGTAGCTTTGCGCTACCGCCCAACGGAAGAAGATTTTTAAGCTTCGCAGGTGAATGTTCTGGCTCTCCGGCGCTGGTTGTCTCTCCCGCAGCCAACCGATGAACTCTAGCAGGTCCTGGCTGGTGACGGGTGTTTTCCCTTGCAGGAAGCGGAAAAATCGGTCAAGCTTCTCCTTGTAGAGAGAAACGGTGAACGGTGACAGTCCTTTGAGTTCACAAAAGCGAAGGAAATATGGGACAATTTCTGCTTCGGCATAGGGAATTTTTCCCTCTTTGAAAGTGCCGCAAAACCGCATAGAAAGCCAAACCTCCTTCTAGCATTCGATTTAGCGCTTCTAAGCCGACAGCTGCGTGTTCGAGTCACGCTGGGCCCGCCACTTGTTTCAGCCAAGCCTCTTCTGGAGCCATTTTCCCAGCAGGCTGCGGCGGATCGTGCGCCTCCGCGATGATCTAGGTTAGATCACTGATGCAGTCATTCAGCGATACTTCATGATGGGTGCTAATCTGGCTCGGGTGTAGCGGCGGAGCAGTCCGGCATTCCAACCGACGAATGATGTCCCCCAACATCAGTTTATGATCACCCACCAGCAGCAAACCTGACCGGGCAATGTTGGTCAGAGTATCGCGCTCCATGTGTGTTCCCATCCAGTGCTGCAAGCGAGCCAGATGTGGAATCTGGCTGAGGACATGCTCCAGCATCAGGATCTGCCCATCAGGCTTTAAGACTCGAGCCATTTCCTGCAAGACCAGGATTGGAGATGGAACCGAGCAGAGCACAAAGGTGCATACCACGACATCAAAGGCCTGATCGGGAAACTCCAAATGCTCGGCGTCCATCGGACGCAAGTCAACCGGAAAATGGAGGCGCGTTGATAACCGGCAGGCCCGTTTCAGTAATCCCTGGCTGAGATCCACTCCTGTCAGTTGAACCCTTTGATGGTCGTAGTAGGGGAGATTCTTTCCGGTGCCTACCCCCACTTCCAGGATTCGGCCGGACAGTTCATGCAAAAGGGACCATCGGAAATGGCCAAAAAACAGCCGTTCGAGCGGCCACAAAACGATGTTGGACAGGAGATAGGCCCGGTCATATTGTTGCTTCGCTCGCTGATCCTCCCGCTGCTCTCGATCCATCAAGATGTCGCCTCCAGGACACGATTATGGCACAGATCAGGAGAACTGTTGACCAGATACGGGATCAAAGAAACGAAGGCTTGGTCCAATCTTCCCAGCAAAACACGCGTTGGAGAGATCGACGGCAAAGCACAAACGTGGAAGACCGCCGGGGAATGGGCGGCCGAAACATGGCCATCGGTGGCGGTCTTGGCCTGGGAACGATCCTTGTGGTTCTGTTGGTGTTGTTGCTGGGGGGAAACCCTGCGGATGTGCTGCAACAACTCCCGCTTCCTGGGGCGGAGACTTCACAAACTTCAGTGGAGCTCACTGCTGGAGACTCTCGCTCACCCACAGTGAATAGGAAGTTGTGTCCCATCCGCCCCAGCCAATCAGCTCCGCGGGAGAAACTTTGCGGGAGAGGGAGGGGCAGATGGTTCCACAAACCTCAGGTTATGCAGGATCCAGCCGAAGTTTGGTCGGATCTCTTCCGGCAAAAGGAGAGAAGACATTGTCGCCCGAAAGACGTTTCGTGCCAAATCAGTCCGCCAGCTTTCTCCCCAAATATTCCTCCAACGAATCGCGAAAAATACGACGATGGCCGCCGGGGGTCAAGGTGAAACGGAGCTGACCGCTGTGGCACATCCGGCCGACGGTATCCTCGCACACACTCAAGATCCGGGCGACTTCTCCCGTGCGCAGCAGCAGTTTCGGATTCGTTTCCGTCTTCACGTTCTTCATGCTGCAAGTATAGCAATAATATCCCTAATAGTCAATAGCTCTAAGCATAATGGTGCCATTTTAGCATACTTTTAGCATAGAACCGGAGAAGGCAAACGGGATTCTTCACCCAGTCGCTACCCTCGAAAAATGGCTGAAAATCCCGAAAATGCTGCAGTTTCGGGCGGTGATTTCGGGCGTTTTCGGAGATTTCCGCCGATTTCACCCATTTTCGGTGATTGAAACGACCCCCTAACAGGCTCTTAGAGGGAATTTCAGGTACTATTCCGGGGAAATCATACGTCAAGAAGGATCCCAGCCGGGAAAAAGCCTGCCTGACCCCTCAGATCAGAGGGTCTTACTGGAGCTTTTTTCCTCGTCTTAAGCACCCAGGGCCGACTCGGCGGGAGTCGTACCCAGCGACATCCGGCCTTTCAAAAACGGGCTGGCGTTTTTCAGACACACTCCGTTTCTGGGCACCCCAAAAAAAGCATATACTAGACGAGAACTAGACGAGAGGAATCTGCGCGAATGGAACGGGGCAAATGACACGAGCGACCGCCAGGAACGATGTGTTCATCTTTTTGATAATCCTGCTCGTTCTCTTCAACATCGCGGATTTGGTGTTCACCCTGCCGGTGATTTCGTCTGAATTGAACCCGATCCTGCCGAAGACGCCCCACTCCATGACAGTGGTGAAAGCATTGCTGCTGTTTTGGTCCTTGGTACTGCTCACCTGCGTCTATCTCCAGCGGCCGCGGACGGTTTTAGTCGTGATGACCGCCCTGAACCTGGTCTATTTAGCCCTGTATTGCTACCACCTGGCCGGGATGATGGCCTAGGCTAGTCGTCTGTGCGTCGGTCCTTTTGTCCCGACTTGTCATGCGCTGCTCGGCCGATGGCACCGCCGCCGTACTTGGCCTGGATCTTGTCCAATGCGTTACCCAGGGCATCGCGACGGGCGTCTTCCCGCTGGGAAAACAGCGAGGATTGATCCCCCCGCTCTAGAGTACCCAATTGCACTCCGAGCAAGCGGACGCGAGGGATTTTGCTTCCAGCGAACAGTCCCTTGATGGCCTGGAACAGCACGTCGGCGGAGTCGGTGGCCTCCTTCAGCGAGTGGGCCCGCACCAGACCGTGGAAATCGGGAAAACGCGCCTTCAACGAGACCCGTCGGGCACGGAATCCTTCCTTGCGCAACTGGTGAGCCAGGCGATCGCACATCGCCAGCAGGATCCGTTTCATTTCCTCCGGGTCGGAAATATCCTGCTCGAAGGTGGCTTCCTCGCCCATCGATTTACGCTCGGAGGCCGGCACCACCGGCCGGGGGTCGATCCCCCGGGAGAAAGCTACCAGGTCTGCGCCCAGGCGGCCCAGTTCCGACTGCAACAGCTGGGGGGATAGCGCCTTGATGTCGTGCACGGTGCGCAAACCCAGTCGTTCCAGCCGCTCGCGCGTGCGGTAGCCAACTCCCGGCAGCTCCTCCACCGGCAAGGCATCAAGGAAAGCCAGGGCGTTGTCCTCAAAAATACAAAACAGGCCGTGCGGTTTTTTCCAACCGGAAGCGATCTTAGCCAGGAATTTATTGTAGCTGGCACCCACCGAGCAGGAAAGGCCCAGCTCATCTTGGATGCGGTCCTGGATGGCACAAGCGATCATCTCCGCCGGACCGAAGAGGTGTTGCGAGCCGGTGACATCCAGAAACGCTTCGTCAAAACCGAGCGATTCCACCCAAGGTGTGTAGTCATCGAAGATAGCATGGAATTGACGGGACACCTCCGCATAGCGACGCATCCGCACCGGCAGGTAGACGGCCTGCGGACAAAGCTGATGCGCCTCCCACAACGGCATGGCCGCTTTCACACCGAAGGCGCGGGCGGCGTAGGAGGCAGCTGCCACCACGCCGCGGGTGGTGTTGTGTCCACCCACAATGATCGGACGGTCGCGGAGGGAGGGATCATCCCGTTCCTCTACCGAGGCAAAAAAAGCATCCATATCCACATGCAGGATCCGCCGCCCAGACATGCCTTATCTTAATGCAAAACAGGAGCCGATCGCGGGCGGGAGACGGAGGAACTCCCCAGCGGATCGGCCCAGCAGGAAAGGTCGCGCACGGTCAGGCTCTTTTCGCGCTGGCGCTCATTCACAATGCCTTCCAATAGCAGCACCGCCCGCGTGCGCAGCAGGGGGGCAAAACGTTCCACGGCTGGCGGGAACAAGACCGCTTCCCATTGTCCACACAAGTCTTCCAGGGCCAGGAACGCCATCCGGTCGCCGCTCTTGGTTTTTTCCAGCCGCCAATGCACCAGCAATGCGGCCGCGCGCAGCAGCGTGCCGGGCGCTGCCGCCTCCAGCCGGGCGCTGCCATCGGGCGAGTAGGGCTCCAACAAGGGACGGAACAACTCCAGGGGATTGCAGGGAACGAAGACGCCGGTCATCTTCCAGGAGAGATGGTGTTTCTCCGGGTCGGTGAAAGGAGTCACGTTCGGCGTGGCGCCGTTTGAAGCAGTGGCCGGAAAGAGGGACGGCTTTTGTTTGGCCTTGCGCAGGGCCAACGGTAGAGCGGCCAACAGAGCGGACCGGCTGGGAGCGAGAGCGTCCAGAGCCCCGGCTTGAATCAGGGATTCCAATCCGCGGCGATCGAGCGTGGGCCAGAGAAGCAAACAGACCTCTTCCAAGCTGGCGAATCCGGCAGAAGGGCGCAGGCGCTCGATGGCGTCCACCTGGCCGGGTCCCAGATGTTGCAGATAGGAGAAGCCCAGACGGACGGCGTCTTCTTCCACCGTGCAGTAGGAAACGCTGTGATTAATCTCGGGCAGAAAGACCGGTACTTGGAAGCGTCGTGCCTCCTCCACGTAAACGTAGGGCGGAAAGTAGCCCATTCGAGTGGTGAGCAGGGCGGCGAAAAATTGGCGCGGGAAATACCGTTTGAGGTAGGCCGTGCGGTAAGCGACGATGGCGTAGGAGGCGGAATGGGCTTTGTTGAAACCGTAACCGGCGAACTTTTCCAGCAGCGCGAAAATCTGCCTGGCGGTGTTTTCCGGCACCCGCTGGGCCCGCGCACCGAGAAGAAATGGCTCTTCCAGGGCTCGAATGGCGGGCCGGTCCTTTTCCCCCATCGCCTTGCGCAGGATGTCCGCTTCGGCCAGAGAGAAGCCGCCAATCTCGCGGGCAATGCCCATCACTTGCTCCTGGTAAAGGACCACGCCGTGTGTTTCCTCCAAAACCGACTGCAGCAGAGGGTGCAGATAGCTGACCGGCTCCTGTCCGTGGTGACGGCGGACGTAAGTTGGGACCATCCCCCCTTCAATTGGGCCGGGGCGATAAAGGGAAAGGACAGCGGTCAAGTCCGAGAGTGTCTGAGGCCTGAGCTTGCGAAGCAGGGCACGCATCCCGTTGCTTTCCAGCTGGAAGCAACCCAGCGTTTCGCCGCGGGCGATCATCCGCCAGGTCTCACCATCGTCGACTGGAATCTCTTCCTGACATGCGGGGGCTCCAGGCAAGCGGTTTCCCGGCTGATTCAACACCTGCAGTGTCTCCTGAATGATTCCCAAGTTGCGCGAACCCAAAAAGTCCATCTTCAAAAATCCCAAACGGGCCAGGGCGTACATGTCGTACTGGGTGACCGTTCCTTCTGGCGCCAGGGCCAGCGGCAGCTCCTGCCGCACCGGGCCGCGGGCAATGACGAAGCCGCAGGGGTGTGTGGTCAGGGTATGCAGCAGTCCGACCAGACGCTTGGCTACAGTTAGCCACTCTCGGTTCAACACGGTCGAATCCGACCGAAAGGGCAGCCCGTCCTGAAAACGGTCGATTTCCTGCTTAGGTTTACCCAAGGCCTTTCCCGTCTCGCGCAACGCCCCTTGCAAGCGGAAGGTAGTCAGGCCGCCGACGTGCACGATGTTGTCTTCGCCATACTTGGCCCGCATGTAACCCATCAGTTCGTCGCGACGGTTCCAATCCATGTCCAGATCGATGTCGGGCGGATCGTCGGTGCGAGCCGGATTGAGGAACCGCTCAAACAGCAACCCTTCCCGCAACGGTTCCACCATGGTGATCCCCAACAGGTAGGACACCAGAGAGGAGGCGGCCGAACCGCGGCCGAACACGGCGATGCCGCGGCGTTTGGCTTCCTCCACCAGGTCGAAGACCAGCAAAAAGTACCCGGCGTAGCCGAGCCGCTCAATCCAACCCAGCTCGAACTCCAGCCGTTCCCTGGCGCCGGCGTCGCTTTCTGAATAACGGGAGGGGAATCGCTCGGCGCAGACGCAGCGCAACAAGGCGATCTCTTCACCGGTAGTGCGACCGGAGTGCGGCAAGCGCAGCGGGAAAGGCGGAAAGGAAAAGCGCAGACGATCAGCCAGGGCACAGGCGTTGCGTAATAGTTCGGGCTTCCAGGCGAAGTCTTGGGCCATCTCCTGCGGCGAACGCAAGTGTCGGCGAGGGGAGGATTTCTTGGCCCGATGCGGCTGTCCCAGGCGAGTGAGAGTGCGTACAGAGGACAAGATCTCGTGCAGCGGCTGGTCCTCCGGTTTCAGGTAATGCACGTCACCCCCCGCTACCAGCGGGATGTCGAGTGCTTCCGCCAGCAGCAGGACATTGCGGCTCAAACTGGTTTCACCCGGGTCGCCGCAACCGTTCAGTTCCAAGTGCAGGCGGTTGCCGAACGATTCCCGCAGGGACGTCATCAACGCGCGCGCTTCCGGCCAGTGTTCAGCCAACAGATACGGCGCCAGGATACTGTCTCGGTTTCCCACCAGCAGGTGCAATCCCTCGGCACAGGATAGAATTTGGCCGAGCGAAACCTGCGGCGGGCGCAGGGGCGAGCGGTCCAAGTGAGCGGCGTTGATCAATCGAAGCAGGTTGGCGTAACCGGTTTCGTTCTCCACCAGGAGCAGCATGCCGGCGGGGAAGAGGTCCGGTTCATTGACGTAGGCGGACAGCTCTGTTCCCAGGATCGGGCGAATGCCGAAGGAGGGCGCCAGGCGGAAGAACTCCACCGCACGGTAGAGGGCGTTGCTGTCGGTGAGCGCCAAGGTTGTCATTCCCAGCGTCCGGGCTTGAGCCAGCAAGGACTCTGGCGTGCAGGCCGAGTCCAGCAGGCTTCCGTCGGAGTGGACGTGCAAGTGCGTGAAATCCATTTCGGTTTCTCCTCGGCTCGAGGATAGCGCAAAATTGCATAATAAGTCAATAGTTACTGATAAATAAGAATATACATAATAAAAATTATTTGGTTATAATAAGATGTGCGTTCGCGGCAAGGACGAACTGGTGCCAGAGGTGCTGCGAGTCCAACTCTTGCAGGCGCGCGAGAAGCACCTGTCTGTCATTTCGGGGGAACTTCCCACCTCTATGGCTTGCTGGCTCGACCGGACTTGGTCGGTCAACTCACTGCCGAACCCAAGGAGGATCCAAGCCCTCCCTAGCGCACCGCTGAGCGGCAACCGCGATTCGTAGCACATTGTGCAGGGGAACGGAAATAGGAACTCCGTTGTTTACGCTGTCAATAAAATCGAGCACAATGAGGGACGATGAGGGACGAAAGCCAGCCATCTGTCCTTTCCTGGGAGATCCAGATTCCTCTGGCCACCAATGGCCTGATGTTGCTGGACTGGACAAAGGTTCTCTTGCTGTCGTTCATGCTGATGTTCAGTTTGTTGGCCATTGCCTTTGGAACCCAAGGGGAATGGGCGGCGCTGCTTTTCCTTCTGCCTATCTTCGGCCTGATCCTCGGCGGGATTTTTATCCTGGGCCTGCTGATCATGCTGTTGCTTTTTGGCAACCGCTTTCACCTGCGCTTCACGCTGACGGAGGAGGGAGCGCTGATGGAGACTCTGGATCGGCGAGCCCGGATCACAAACCGTTTGGGTGGGAGCAAAGGCTTGTTGGCTCGGTCGCAGGAAACCCAGGCCGTACCCTGGTCCAGCGTGAACCGAATCGCGCTGCGATCCCGGTCGCGGACGATCTCGCTGCGCAATCGTTGGCGTAAGGTGATGGTGATTTACTGCACGGCGGACAATTTCACAGCAGTGCAGCAGTTTCTTTCCTCTCGCAGGTTCCAGACACCCGACACTGGCCGCCGCCACGATCGCAACCCGCTATGGAGTCGTTTGGCGCTGACGTTGTTGTTGCTGGCAAGCTGCTTGCCTTTGTTTGGACTCCCGTACCCTTTCGAACAGGATCTGCTGCTGCCCTTCTTTTTGCTTTGTTTCGCCCAGGCTACCATTTGGCTGGCTCGCTTACTCGGCTGGGTGGTGATCGTCGCCTGCTTATACCAACTGGGCGCGCTACTGGTGCGTGGATTCACCTCTTACCGCTACGAACTATTCAACGCTGAAGGATCCTACACTGGCTTTGACTCGCTGGTGGGTGGGGAAATCCTGCTGATTGGTCTGGCCTTCCTTGGGTTGGGGATCCTTTTGGTGATCGCAGTGCAGGCGGTGAAAGGCAAGCTGCCTTCCATGCTGGAAGCGGATCAGCTTGGGCGGAACTAGTTTGCTGGCCCCCCGATATCGGAAATCGGGTCTTACGGTCCACTGCGCTTTCCAATGTGATCGTTCTGTCGTACGGCCCGTGAGTTCGGAAAACCCTTGACTGCGCTCGATCAGGTCTCAGTTTGCGGGGCGGAAGTCCCGGCGGCGGTAGAAGATCCCGAGCTTTTAGAGTAACTCGCTGGGGATGGGGCGGTCCGTTTTCGGTGTGGAAGCTGACTCGGGTACGGGCTAGGGCACGGGATTAGTGGGAATAATGGTGGCGCCCAGTGCGGCTTGAATCACTGCCCAGATCAGATGAGCGTCTTGCCAGGTTGGTACCCATTGGGCCAGCCAGCTCATGGGGGGGATCCAGGCTTCCCCCTTATCGAGACCCGCCGCAGTCGGGGCTTGCCAGTTCGGCACGCCCCATTCGTTTACGGCATAGGCATCGTCGGCTTCGGGTTTAAAAACGGGGAAGGTGGAAAGTTCGGTTGATGGGGTTTGGGCGGGAACTATGGGTCCTCCGGTGGGGGAAATGGTGGGACCGATCGTTGGGCCCACCGTGGGTCCGACGCTGGGAGTTGGGGTGGGTGTGGGGCGCTCCGCGATCATTTTCTCGGTGGTCGCTTTACCGGTCTTGGCGTTTTCCATCTCCGGTTTCAAAGCTAGAGCTTGCTCAAAGTAGCTCAGAGCCAGTTCCAGGTTCCCTTTTTGCAGTGTATCGGATCCAAGGTTGGCGAACTCCACTGCCGGTACGTCCGTTTTCAGTAGACCTTCCGCTTGTGCCTTCAACGCTGAGTCATAGATTACTTGCAGCAGAGAAGCTTTGGCATTGGCAGGATCCATCAGATCCAGCTGCTGCTTGCCCAGGCTCAAATAATTTTCATCCAGACTGAATAGGATCCGTTTGTCACCCGGCAGGAGTTGCTGGGCGTCTTTTAACTTGCTGATGGCTCCGGAGAAATTTCCAGCTGCCTGCAGCGCTTGCGCTTCAGAGAATCGCCACTCCCCCGTAGCCTTTTTCAGTTTTCCCTGCAGTTCCGGACTGGTGGGAACGATTTGCAGCAAAGTCTGCACGGCGAGGATGGCTTGTTCGTATTTTCCGGCCAGGATCAACTGATCCACCAAAAGAAGGTCGTCCTGGGTAATGTCTTTTTTTGCCGGTGGTAAGCTTGGCACGGGTGACGAGACATATCCTCCTGGTCCAGTGCAGCTTGTGAGGATCATCGCCAGCAGCAAGATTCCCAGCATGGTTTTCCGCGTCATCATTTCCTCCGGTGCAATCTTGAGCCTATATTATACTCCGAGTTGTCCCATTTGCGGTGGCTCGATCCCAATCATTTATTTTGTCACCCAAGCGAGCTCCTTTGAATCAAATAAAACACTACCCAATTTCGCGGACCAAGGAGCCAAACCAAAGAGCAGGACATACAGACCCGCGCCCAGACTTCAATGCTGTTGCTAAGGGCTAATCACAAGCGCAGTTCGCCACGGATTTGAAAGATCTACTGCGGCGCTTCCTGGGTCTGCGGGATTGGATTTGCAGGCACCCCTGCTCCCATTGGTTGCAAACCCTGTCTGTCTGCACTCAGGCCCTCCCCCGGGGAGGAGTCTTGCCTTCGAGGATCTGAACCACGGTCGGATCCACCAGCTCCATCTCCTTGAGGGAGATCCTGCTCAAATTACGGATCGACTCTTCCGCCGATCTGCCCAACACCCCGTTTTCCGCAGACAAACCATGGCCCAGTGACCTAAGCACTGGTTTAGGGGACGACTCTCTTGTATGGCTGATCTGACGCCGACTATGGTCGATGCTTGCAATGTTTGCTGGCCCAGGTGATGAACGGGAATTCAGATCCGTGCGCCCGTGATAGAAAGCAGCTTTTTGTGGACCCTGTGCAAGTCGGTGAAATGCAAGGAAAAGGTTGAAATCAGGCTTCCTCAAAGGTTTCGCCGAAGGCCTCCTCCCAGTTTAGCAACTGCACTGGGAGATGGCTGTACAAATCCTGCGCTTGATCCCGCGTGAGCGGCTCCAACCGTTCCTTCTCGGTTGGCCAGCGCGAGGTGTGGTGGATGAAGAAGCTACCCTTGGACGACTGGTAGAGGAAACGTTTTTTACCACGCCGCTCCAGAGCTGGGCCGCGGTAGATGAAAGCCCCTGTCACCCTGCGATCGGTTTTCCCTTCCCAACTTGTCCGATCGTGCGCAACAAGGGTAGCGTTGTCCGTGCTGTAGCGCTTTCCCGCAATCACTTGTTCCATAGATCCGTTTCGGATTATAGCAAACCTACGCAAGAATACTCTACCCGATCTGTTTCCCGTGGGAGAGATTTATCAATCGTTGGCTGAGATTTGTTACAATGAGAGGAACGAAAGGAGGTAGCTGTATGAGGTTTCCGCTCTATCGATTTGTTTCCGGTTTGTTACAGGTTTTTGCCTGGATTGTACTGATTCTGGCGATCGTAGCCGCCATTCTGCTGGTGGCCGTTCCTCAAGAATGGATTCAGAATGTTCAATTCGAATGGCAAGGCCAAACCTACATGATGACAATTCCCTGGACCGGAGTCCGCTGGGGTGGCTTCTTCGGACTTATGCTTGGCGGCATCGTCGGTTGGGTGTCGATCATTGCTCTGGCCGGAGTCCTGCGATTACTCACCGCAATCGAGGAAAACACCTTCCGTGGACGTCCTACTGTTCCTCCGTATGTTCCGCCAGCCTATGTGCCACCGGCTTATGTTCCACCTCCTCCTGCGATGGTGCCGGTTTCCACTGTTCCACCAGTAGCAGTTTCCTCCACAGTGCCCCCATCCTCTTCTGCCGCGACCGCCGCGACTTGCACCAACTGTGGTGCACCGTTGAAGGGGGCAGACACCTTCTGCCAGAGTTGCGGCAAGAAAATGGGAGAATAGCTGCCTCCGTCAATATTCTTTTCATCCCAAGGATCACCGGGTACCCGGTGATCCTTGGGATCTCTGCAGGAAGAGAAAGGAGCGTGGATATGGCCGAGGAATGGTTGCTGGTCTATCGTGCTGAGAACGCAGCGGAAGCCGGTCTGATCAAAAGTCGGTTGGAAGGCTCCGGCATTCCGGTGATGGAAAAAGGGGAGACGGTTGGCGTGGTGTATGGGTTTACTGTCGGCCCTTTGGCTGCGGTTGAATTGCTGGTGCCTGCCTCCCTTTACCAGGAAGCACTGGATCTTCTTACCCTGCAAGAGGAAGAGGGCGAGTAGCGCGTAAAACATCTCGGGAAAAAGCGATGATGCTAGATTGCGGGTTCTTCCGGAATCAGGATCCAAGCCACCAGGTACGCCAGAAAGCCAAATCCGGCGAAAAGACCGACGATCCAAATCAAACGGACGATCGTCGGATCCACGCTCAGGTAGTCACCCAAACCACCGCAAATCCCGGCAATCATCCGATTGCGACGGGAGCGATACAATCTCTTGGGAGCATCCATTGTTGGTTGCACCTCCTTTCAATCGCGCGTCTAGTGTATTCTAAGGGGGAGCAAGGAGGTTGGACAAGTTGAGACAGATTGCGTTTTTCTTAATCCTTATCGTAGTTGCGGGTGGTGGAGTGGGGGCCGTACAGTTCACCGACGTGCAAGGACACTGGGCTGAGACGGCCATCCTCCGCCTCGCCGATCGGGACGTGGTCAATGGGTACCCCGATGGTTCCTATCGTCCTGATCAGTCCGTGACGCGGGCGGAAATGGCCAAGTTATTGATGAAAACCGCCACCGGTCCCATCCTGGAGAGTTTCGCCATCTTCCCGGATGTGGCTCCCGAGCATTGGGCCTATTCGGATATTGGCAGCGCTGGCGCCCAAGGGTGGATCAAGGGTTATCCGGATGGCACTTTTTATCCGGAGCGTCCGGTGACGGTGTACGAAACCATCGCTATGATGGTGCGCACCAAGCGTTGGCAAACGATCACGCCCTCACAACCTTTCTTTGATAATGTGAAACCTGGCGATTGGACCTTCCCGGAAGTGATGACCGCGTTGCGCCACCACTTGATCTTGGTACCCGACCCTCATTTCGTCGCCATGCCGGATCCCCAACCCTACCTAGAGGGAGCGGGATCCGCAGACCGGGCGCAGGTTGCGGTCCTGGTGGACCGAGCGTTGCGTATTAGCAGTGAGCGCATCCCCTACGATTTCGCCGGGGAGCAAATCGTCCAAACCAGTGTTGACCAGGGGCATCAGCCCTGGCGATTGGATCCCGAGCAGACCGCCGCTTCCTACCTGATGGGAGAGGAAGCCGTGAAGGACATCGGGAATGGCCGCGTGGTGATGGAATACAATGACGAGAAAGATGTCTTCATCTTCTTTGAATTGGCCGAAGGGAACTTCCTGGTGCATCTGCAGAGAGTGGTCCGTACCGGACCGTCCGGTATCTGGACAGTGGTGGAATTTGACCGGGGTACGCCCTCCGGCATTTGATTGACCATCAATGGGGTGATGCGGGTCAACTCCAAGGTCGGGTCGGAACCGATCAAGGGTTGATCACTGAATGGCGCAGTGCCGGCAGCGATTCGCTCCCGGAGTCCGGGCAGAATCGGATTCCCCAGCATGCCGCCCAGGATGTTTCAGGCTCTAGACGATAGCGATCTTCATGGATTCGCTTGTGCTCCGTTCTTGATAAAATCCCGTGCATTCTATCGCGGATATTGATTTTTGGATGGATTGATCCCGAATTTTTGTTACACTTGATAGAAGCCCGAGTGGCTATTTCCGACGAAGGAGGACTTGTCATGTTTTGTCCGAATTGTGGGCAGCCCGCCCAGCCAGGATCGGCTTTTTGCACTTTCTGCGGGCGCCGAATGGAAGGAGAGCCACCCCCTGTTGCAGCACCAAC
>Ga0315294_10004599_pt1 | contig 15093 bp, 12 predicted proteins | sample YL17G13_40_MG_FD_203626 | JGI IMG/M metagenome (GOLD analysis project Ga0315294, IMG submission 203626) | Sediment microbial communities from Yellowstone Lake, YNP, Wyoming, USA - YL17G13_40 | ecosystem: Environmental > Aquatic > Freshwater > Lake > Sediment | place: USA: Wyoming | collected... | reverse complement strand
CCGAATCGGGCAGGTTCACGCCACGACTGCGATTTAAAAAGCTCTTTCTGCGCTCCTTGGCCAACTGCCCATTGTACGGTATACATTCCACGAGTTTCCCGCACAAAGAGATCCGGGGTGTTTAAACGCAGATACGAACGAACCGATGAGTTTGGTGTTGCTCCGATCATTTGAGAGACGCGATTCTCGATTTCCCTGACAGAAAGAGGCCGCGAGGTTAACGACAAGACATGAACGACCGCATCGCGCACCCGCCCAGGAGCATATCTGGCATATTCTTTGACCATGGCACAATATTAGACGTCGGGACGTCCTTTGTCAAGCGATTTCTCAAAGATCGGGATCGGATTTATGATAATATGTACCCCAACAAGTCGCCCCATCAAATGCACCCTAACCGGCGCGCCGGTGAGTTCGATCGCTGGGCGGCAGCAATAAGGACGATCAATTGAAGGAATTCACGACACCACTGCAGCCGAGCCTGTTGAATATCGAGGAGAAAAACCGGTCCAATCTCTTTGGCTGGCGGGGTCAGTTCTCTCCACAGTTGGTTGAGGTCCTATTGGAGGCGTACTGCCTGCCCGAGTCCGTAGTCCTCGATCCGTTCGTGGGAAGCGGGACGGTTTTGTATGAGGCTGCATCCATGTCCCTGCCGGCGTATGGTTTTGAGATAAACCCCGCGGCATGGTGTTTTAGCAAACTCTATGAGTTTACAAACATAGCAATCGAAGAAAGAAGATATACCCTAAAAGAACTCCGCCAGAGGCTTACCGGGGAGTTCCCGATCATTCTTTTTGCAGACAATAGTCTTGAAACGGACGCTTTCGAGGCAAAAATCACAGGCATTGGTAATTCGATCAGTGACCAGGCCAAAATCCTGTGCAATGCCCTCGTCGTACTCCTTGACGCTTATAACAATCCACTGACAAATGATCTCATCCAAGGTAAGTTCCATGCCTTGGCTGAACTCGTGCTGCAGTTGCCATTCTCGAATGAGCCAATCAAGGCGGATTTGCAGGATGCCAGGGCGCTCCCGCTGCAGGCTGAATCAGTTGACTTTGCACTCACTTCACCTCCATACATCAACGTCTTCAACTATCATCAGAACTACCGGAGATCGGTCGAGCTTCTCGGATGGGACTTATTACGAGTTGCGCGATCGGAAATCGGATCGAACAGGGCAAACCGGGGGAATCGGTTTTTCACGGTCATCCAGTACTGCATTGATATGGCGCACTCGGTTCTAGAATTGTCCAGAGTCATCAAGAACCGCGGTCGAGCGGTCTTAATTGTAGGCCACGAATCGAGAGTTTTGGGTGCGCCTTTCTACAACGCCGATATTCTGGAGCGGATAGCTCGGGAGTCAGGCCTGTTTGATGTTGTTTTGCGTCAGAAACGCGTGTTCCTTAACCGCTTCGGCCAAGAGATACGGGAGGACGTGCTTAACCTAGAAAGAAGGTCCTCCCTCAGCGACCAGATGACTCCGTTGACCCTCGGAAGAACGGTTGCCCGGGGGGCCCTTAGGACTGCAATGCCAGTAGTTGCGGAAGGGAACAGTGACCTTCTCCACGAAGCGGTTGAGAGAGTCAACGAGATTGAGGGAACCCCCCTTTTCGATAGCTCACAATACACCTATTACCAAACGAGGCATTCTGTCATGATGGTGAAAGAGAACGGAGGGAAATTCATGGAAAGGCAGACGCCGGTATTCCCCACGCCACATATGGACAAACTTAAAGCACTCCTTCGCAATCCGAGGCTGCCCTCCGCCGACAAGCCCAGGGTTGAAGAAGCGGTAAAGAGGTACAATGACTGGATTAGTGAGCTTCAACGCATCAAACCCGGTCAAAAGAACTCAGTCCGTCACCTTGTAGAGGCAACCAACCGCTACAAGACGTTCATCGAACTGGACCTCATATTCGATAGCCCCGACAATTTTCTCTACCGCCAGAAAGGCCAACTGAAACTAGACAACACCATCTTGGAGGAGTTCCTTCCACAATTGGTCTATCGAAGCCTTCGATTGGACGATCAAACGTTTGAGTATGGCCCGCGTAACACATTCGCCGGACTAAGTTTCACTTCGTCTATTGTGGATTCTGGGCAGGGCGGGCATCCGAGATTGAGGACAAAAGACCAGGACTTCGTCCTCGGTAAGCGCCTGTACATGATGACGTCTTTTGACAAGGACTTCGCTGAATCAGAAGTCATCGAATCCCATCTTGGATACGTGTGCGCCGAATGCAAGACAAACCTGGACAAGACGATGTTTCAAGAAGCAGTAGCAACTAGCCGGGACCTCAAGATTGCCGTTCCTTCATCGTTGTACTTCCTCGTGTGCGAGTTTCTGGATATGACGCCGGTGTCCATCACATCGACTCAGATAGATGACGTGCTGGTCGTCAGGAAGGCGAAGCGAATGTCATCAAACGTCAGGCAGGAGTACAGAAGCGCCGAGGCTAGAAGGAAACACCGTCAAGCTTATGTTGAGTTCTTGGAATCAGCGAAGTACTATGCTGACGTGTTTCAAAGGATGATTGACAAGATTCAAAGCATGGTGGAGGAGACAAATCCCGAGATCGACAAGGTTCTGAAACAAGGTCATTTCTGAGATGAGAGCGCCCAACAAGGCCATGGAGGGCAACAAGCAATAGTCGTGCGGGGCAAATGCTCGCGTCTGAGGGCAGCGTGTTCTACGCCCGCGGCGGGTGAATCCCGCTTAGCGGGACTGGAGCAGACGGGCCTTCGGCCCGCAGCTCAGCCGCGAGCACGTTAGCTGTAAATTGATAGGTTGACTAAACATATGAGTTTAGATAATAACTACCAGCCGATTATAGATCGTATTGCAAAAGCTGCCCAACTTGCCTTGAGAAAAGAGATTTCGGATCTTATCTCGATTGGCTTCTTAGACCAGTATCAGATGGAACATTGTAAAAAGAACACCGTTCTGCCCCTCACTAGAGTTTTACAGGAACACGTCATACGCTATCTGATATTGAAGGAGTTCTACTCTGATTCCGTGAATCATTCTGTACGATTCAAAACAGAAGTGGGAGGAATAGATATTGTTCTTTACGAGGCAGGGCGCAAAATTGCATTTGAGATTAAGAGATGGCAATCAGATAAAGAGGGTAAAGAAATTGTAAAAAAAGATGTATCAAAGCTGAGGAAATTTATATCTGGCGCGAATGGTGGAGCATTTGAGCTCATTGTAGTTATAAACGAGAGCAAGAAAGGAGAATCAGAATATATATCGGACTTCAACTATAAATTTAAGAACATTCTAAAATGTTTGGATTTACAAGTCATCTCCCATGAGGAGTTTCCAAACAGCAGGGTGGTGTTCACGATCTGTGTCTATATCGCAGAAGTAATAGTATAATCCATGCCGGCTAACATCCGCTTTGAGCAGGACCCCGCAAAAGGCGCGGTGCCTCTCAATTGGCACGTTGAGCGTCATTATTGAAGGGGGGGGCCCAGGGACGTTCCTGAAATTATGACTTTCCCTTTTTTGAAATTTCATGATAAAGATACTTCATGCCGAGACAAGCCCGCCTGGATGGGCCTGGGTTCTCCAACACCTTATGGGCTGGCGGATCGAAAGGTGTACGACCTTCCTGGATGACCAAGACTATCTTTTTTGTCTTGGCAAGGGCAATATAGGATACCCACATAACGGGCCCCATAACGCTACGTCCCCATAATGTCCCCCGAACTACAAGGTTGAGGAGCCATGAACCAGGAGGAGAAACCCAAGCCGCCGCAAGTTCCAGGCCAGCGTCGCTCGGAGGTATGGATGGGATCGGTTCGACGGTTTGTCGCGCCCAAAGAATGGCCTCCCTTCCTGGCCGATGCCCTGGTTGAAGAGGAAGATACTTATCTGGTTTTGAGCGCCGACCCCGAGGTGTTGGAGACTCGCGAACAAACCGAGGAGCTGATGGCCGAGCTGCTGAAGACAAATCCCGCAGTTCCCGGCTCTGTGATTGTTAAGGAAGGGCACCCCCTTTTCTTGCTGGCGGTCGTTCATGACCTCAGCCAGGAGCCATCCTGGAAAGAAGAATGGATCGTCACTGCTCTGGACGGGATCTTCCGGGAAGTGGAGACTCGAAAGCTCCGGTCGATTGCCCTTCCGATGCTGGGCACCTTACATGGCTCATTGGAGAAACAACGCTTCCTCGTGCTGCTCCGGGAAGCCTTGGAGCGAAGCTCTCCCGAACATCTGGCGCGGTTATGGCTGGTGGTTCCCGGGGGAACGACCCGCGAGGTCCTCGGAATGCTCGCTTCGATTTTAAAGAAATGAGATACTAATGAGGCCAAAATTGTCTAGACATGGATTTCATCTTTTTTAAATCATCCTGGATTCCGGCTTCCGCCGGAATGACGACAAAGAACCATGCCGTTCTAATGTTCGTCTCTCCGGCGAAAGCCGGAGTCCAGTTCGAGGCTTTCAACAGGAAAGGTCCTCCAACCAATGATGTTTAGACTATTATGGACTCATTAGTAATTATGGCTGCGGGTGGCCTATACCACAACCTCAACATGAAGGGAAAAACCATATGGATTTAGGGATCGCGGGCAAAGTTACAATTGTTACGGGAGGCGGGAGCGGGATTGGTCGGGCTACGGCCATCATGATGGCTCAATGGGGTGCCCGATTGGTGGTGGCCGACATAGACCGGGGGGCAGCTGAAACAACCGTATCAGAAATCCAGAAGTCAGGTGGGAAAGCAGAAGCCGCCATAGTGGACGTCTGTATCGAAGATCAGGTGATAAGTTTTTTTGAGAAGGTTTCCTGGGTTGGCCGGGTCGTTCCCAGCCTGAAAAATTGGGCCTTACATCCCCGCCTCATCGATATCCCAGACGCCGCAGGGCCGCGGGGTCTTCCCGCCAATTCTTCTCCACCTTCACCCAAAGTTCCAAAAAGACCTTCGCCCCGAGCAAGGCCTCAATCTCCTCGCGGGCCTGGCGACCGATCTCCTTGAGCATCCGGCCTTTTTCTCCGATCAGGATTCCCTTCTGAGATTCCCGTTCGACTTGAATCGTGGCTTTGATCACCACCAGGTTTTTCTCCCCTCGCTCCTTGAATTCTTCGACCACCACGGCCGTAGCATAAGGGACCTCTTCGTGGGTGCGGAGGAAAACTTTTTCGCGGATCAGCTCGGCGGCCAGGAAACGTTCCGGCAGGTCGGTAATCATTTCCTCAGGAAAGAGTCGGGGTCCCGCGGGAAGGATTTTGAGCATCTCCGCCACGAGGACTTCCACCCCCTGCCCCAGAAGCGCGGAGATGGGAATGATTTGTTCAAAAGAGCGCAGGCGGGAATATTCGTCCATGGTGGGAAGAAGATCGGGCTTCGGAATTAAATCGATCTTGTTGATGACCAGGAGAACCGGCTTTTCAACTGTCTTCAGCGTTTCCAGGATGAAATCATTTTCATCGTCGAAGGGGCGGTTCGCCTCGATGATGAAACAGATCCCATCCACTTCCTTGTAAGTCGCCAGGGCGACCTTGACCATGGACTGGTTGAGCCTGGAACGCGCCCGATGGATCCCCGGGGTGTCCCAAAAGACGATCTGTCCATCGGGATGGTTCTTGATTCCCAGGATTCTGTTTCGCGTGGTCTGGGGCTTGTCGGATATGATGGCGATCTTCTCGCCCAAAAGGAGGTTGAGCAGAGTGGACTTGCCCACGTTCGGCCGGCCGATGAGGGAGATGAACCCGGATTTAAACTGGCTTTTCTCTGCTTCCGTCATCTTTCGCCCCCAAAAAAAGCTGGAGCTTCTGGAGAGTCCTTTTCGCCGCCCTTTGCTCCGCCTCTTTCTTGCTCTTTCCGGCCCCGGCCCCAACCACTTTTTCCTGAATCAGAACTTTGACGCCGAAGATCTTGTCGTGGTCCGGCCCAAACTCTTTGGCGAGGAGGTAGCGGGGCGTGGCCTTGAGGGTCTCCTGGGACACCTCCTGCAATTTGCTCTTAAAGTCCTGGTAGAATCCTTCCTCCGCCGCCATTTCCACGGGGGAAGAAAATAGTATGGAGATAACCCCGAAAGCCTTCTTGTACCCTCCATCCAGGTAAACCGCAGCCAGCAGAGCTTCCAGGGAAGCGGCCAGGATCGAACTTTTCCCCCGCCCTCCGGTCATCTCTTCGCCTTTTCCCAGCAACAGATATTCCCCCAGAGCCAGTTCACGGGCGATTTCGGCCAGACGAACCTCGTTGACCACAGCCGCCCTCAGCTGCGAAAGACCTCCCTCGGTATACTCCGGATGACGCTCCATGATCATGTGGCTGATGACTAAGTCCAAGATGGCGTCCCCCAGAAACTCGAGGCGTTCGTTGTCCTGCCCGTCGCTCCCGAAGTTCTCGTGGGCGAAAGACTTGTGCCGCAGCCCCTGATCCAGGAGGTCCAGAGATTTGAAGCGATAGTGGATCTTTTTTTGCAGCGCTTTGAGCGCCTTTTTCCGTTCTTTATCCATAATGAGATTTTGCCACCGAGGTCACAGAGAGCACAGCGCGATATAACCGCAACCAAAAAACTTTAGCCACAGAGGGCACAGAGTTCACAGAGATATTAGCAAAAACCAATGAAGGACATAGATTACCACGACCAGCAAAGATGATGATCTCGTAAAAAGTCTGAAAAGACGTATTTCCGTCATTCCGGCGAAAGCCGGAATCCAGTTATTTCAAATTCTTAAAAATTCTCTGGACTCCGGTTTCCACCGGAGTGACGACTTTTTACGAGAACATCAAAGATACATTTCATTACAAAAATCTTTACAAAATTTGAAGATTTTGCATGTTAGTAGTACAGAGTGCACAGAGTTATAAAAAGGTTACTTGTCCTCAGTCATAAAGTTGTTTTGGCCCAATGATTCTCTGTGACCTCTGAATCCTCTGTGGCGAAAGAATTTCACCGGAAACATTCTCCCCGAAAACTTCGGTCACCCGTACTTCGACCTCCCGGTGGATATGCTCGTCGCCGGCCTGGACCAGGACGGGAATGTAATTCCCCGAATAACCCTTCAGCATCCCACTTTCTCGGTCCTTCTTGCTCTCGACCAGAACCTTCAGGTTTCGACCCCGGAAAACCCCGTAAAAGAGTCTCCGCTTTTTCTCCCCCAATTCTCTCAAGGCCTGGCCGCGGACTTTGATCACCCCGGAAGGGACCTGTCCCGAAAAGCCTGCGGCCGGCGTGCCCTTTCGCGCAGAGAAGGGAAAGACATGCAGGTACGCGATGGGGAGTTTCGCAATCAGGTTGGCTGTATTCTCAAAGGCTTTCTCGTCCTCTCCGGGAAAGCCGGCGATCACGTCGAGGCCGATGGCCAGGTCCGGAATGGCCTGGACGAGATGGTTCACCAGAGCTTCGAAGAGGGCGCTGGAGTAATTGCGGTTCATTCTTTGCAGGATTCCGTCATCTCCGCTCTGCAATGGGATATGCAAATGCGGACAAACCCTTTTCGCGCCCGCCAGAAAATCGATCAGGGCCGGGGTGAACTCTGTCGGCTCCACCGAGCTCAGACGCACTCGAAAATCCATGTTTTCTCCCTCTAATGCCCGCACCAGGTGCAGAAGGGAATGGGCCGGGACCAGGTCTCCGCCGTAGGTCCCCAGATGGATCCCCGTAAGGATAATTTCTTTGAACCCCTGAGAGGAGAGGTCGCGAGCTTTGGAGATGGCGCGCTCCAAAGGAAGGCTCCGATTTCTCCCCCGGGCATAGGGGACGATGCAATAGGAGCAGAAAGAATTACAACCATCCTGAACCTTGAGATAAGCCCGGGTACGTTCCGCAAACAGGGGTAGTCTCGTGTCATCAAAGCACCGCTCATCCTCTACCGAAGATGAGAGGAGGCGGATCTCCTTACGCTCTGTTTTTGACCCTAAAATCCCGGGAATTTTTCCCCGCTCACCGACCCCTACGACAAAATCGACGCCGGCAATGGACAGGAGAGGTTCCGGAGAAACCTGGGCGTAGCAACCCGTAACGATCACTTGCGCCCCGGGATTCCCGGCGATGGACCGGCGGATGAGCTGCCGGGATTGGTAGTCGGTCTTCTGCGTTACCGTGCAGGTGTGTATGATGTAAACATCAGCGGCCTCCCGGAAGGGCACGATTTCATGCCCCTGGAATACGAGCTCGGATGCGAGGGAAGCCGCATCGCTCTGATTCGTCTTGCAGCCCAATGTGGCCATGGCTATCTTCAAAGCGCCTTTTCGATCCATCCTCCGCCTAAAACCTCGTCCCCCCGGTAAAAAACCGCGGCTTGCCCCGGTGTCACCGACCTCTGGGGCGTTTTGAATTCCACGCTAACCCTTCCTTCTTCCAGGGGAGCCACAACCGCCGGCGCTCCGGGGTGGCGATAGCGAATCTGCACCAGGGCTTCCATTTTCTTTTCCAGCCTGGGAAAAGAGATCCAATTCACTCTCCCCGCCACCAGCCCGTTGGTCATCAGCTCTTCTTCGGTCCCTGCCACAACACGGTTTCCTTCCATGTCTAAGGCCAGCACATAATGGGGATGAAGGGCGGCGATACCCAGGCCCCGGCGTTGTCCGATGGTGTAAGAATGAAGACCCCGGTGAAGGCCTAACACCTTTCCCTGCCGATTGACAATCTCACCGGGCTTAGAAATTTCTTTCCCCTTCCTTTTTTCCAAAAAGCTTCGGTAATCATCGTCCGGAATAAAGCAAACTTCCTGGCTCTCGGATTTCTGGGCGACCCGCAGTCCCAAGCCCAGGGCCTGCTGCCGGACCTCGGCCTTGGATTTTTCTCCCAGGGGGAATAAAACCTTGCTCAATTGTTCCTGGGTCATGGAAAAAAGAAAATAGGACTGGTCTTTGCCGCGGTCCCTGCCGCGCCGGAGCAGATACCTCCCGGGCTCATCCTTTTCCCCCGGGGAGCCCAAATCAATCCGGGCATAGTGCCCTGTGGCCAGTGCTTTGGCTCCCAGCTCTTCGGCCTTGCGTAGCAGCGGGCCAAACTTGATCCGCTCGTTGCAGAGCACACAGGGATTTGGGGTCCGGCCTTTTAAGTATTCATCGACGAAATAATCAACCACTTCGCTTTCGAAGGGCTTGCGGAGGTTGATCACGTAATGAGGGATCCCGAGCTGATCAGCTACCCGGCGGGCATCATAGATATCTTCCGGGGAGCAACAGCGGCCAAAGTCTCCCTTCCCGTCCTGCGTCGGATCCCATACGTGCATGGTCAGGCCGATGACCTCGTATCCTTCCGCTTTCAAGATGGCGGCGGTCGTGGAACTGTCCACCCCCCCACTCATGGCCACGGCCACCCGCCCTTTCTTCCCCAGTAACATCAATCAACTCCGAGGATTCACCGCAGAGCTCGCAGAGAACGCCGAGAAAGGAAATCCTCAAATCAAATATCTAAACCCGCGAAACGCGGGACTAAACAAAATCAAATTTCCTGAGACCGGGGGCCGAATAAAAAAATATCATCCGTCTCCAAATTTATTTTTGCAAATTCTGAATTTCATTATTCCTCTATACTACGAACAGGCAAAATCTTCAAACTTTGTTAAGAAAAATTCGATTGGGAAACTAGCCTCTGAAATCCCCCCAACCCCCCTTTATCAAAGGGGGGCAGGGGGGATTTCTGGAAGGCGTTTGGCCTTGGGCAAAACTGATTCTTTTGGTAGCGGCGATGCCGCACTGCGTACTCTGCGATCTGTGGTGAAAAAATCTATTTCGGACTCGATACATACCTTTGATACAAAGGTGACATATCCCGCAGCCGCTTTACAATCCTGGGCAACACCTCGACCACGTAATCCACGTCCTCCTGGGTGTTGGCCCACCCCAGGCTAAACCGGATGGCGCTCTGGGCGACCTCCGGCGGGACTCCCATAGCCAGGAGCACGTGGGAAGCTTCCGAAGAACCAGCGGTACAGGCCGAACCTGAGGAGACGGCGATTCCTTCCAAGTCCAGATTCAACAGCAAGGATTCTCCCTCGATGCACAGGAAACTCAGGTTGAGGGTGTTGGGAAGTCGTTTGGTCGGGTGCCCGTTCAGCTGCACGTGGGGTATCTGACTGAGGATGCCCTCCTGGAGACGATCCCGCAAGGCCAAAAAGTGGTCATAGCGCTTGGGGAAATCCCGCTGGGCGATCTCACTGGCTTTCCCCAGACCGACAATGTACGGAATGTTCTCCGTTCCGGCCCGTCGGTTCCGCTCCTGGCCGCCGCCATGGATGAGGGGCATCAACTTCGTTCCCGTACGGATGTACTGAGCCCCAATCCCTTTCGGAGCATAGATCTTATGCCCGGAGAGGGAAAGGATGTCCACGGGCAACCGCCGCAGATCGATCGGAAGCTTGCCGACGGCTTGTATGGCATCGGTATGAAAGATGACCCCTTTCTCCCGGGCAATCTCCCCGATTTCCTGCACCGGGAAAATCGTGCCGGTCTCGTTATTGGCGAACATGATGGTGATCAAAACCGTTTGAGGCTTGATCGAACGGCGCAGGTCCTCCAGGTCAATCAACCCATCGCGGTCCACCGGAAGGTAGGTAACTTCGTAGCCCATTTTCTCTAAGAACTGACCGGTATGTAAAACCGCATGGTGTTCTACCCGGGTGGTGATGATATGCCGCCCTTTGTCTTTCAGGGCAAAGGCCACGCCCTTGATGGCCATGTTGTCGCTCTCCGTACCGCAGCCCGTAAAAACGATCTCCGCGGGACTGGCGTTCAACAGGGAAGCCACCTTTTCCCGGGCCTCGTCCACGTATTTTTTCACTTCCCGCCCGGCCCAGTGGATGCTGGAAGCATTCCCGAACTGCTCCTTGAAAAAGGGCATCATGGCCTCTAAGACCTCGGGATGAACTGGCGTGGTGCCGTTATGATCCATGTAAACGCGGCGCATGGCTTCACTCCTCTGCTATTTCTGGTTCTTTTCCTGCTGCTTCACCGGAGAAAGAGGGCTTCTTCAGAAAGGATTCAAAAGGCCAGACGAAGAAAACATTCAAATTGCGGATTTCGGATTGGGGATTTCAGATTATAATTCCGAAATCTCCATTCCGCCTTCCGCAATCGGATACCCTTCCCGCCCTTAATGAATAAACCGGATGAATCGGTTTTGGAAAAGCCCCCTTTCTCCGTTTGCTTTTAAATACAGATTCATTAATCGCAACCGACCACCTCATTCCCGCCCCGTATCGGAGTACGGGGTAAACTCCAGCGGAAATCCAGAAAAGCCCTGGGTTCCGGGTCAAGCCCGGAATGACAAAATACCTAACCTGGCATAGCCAGACCCAAAGAAGTTTTATTCCTTGTTTCGTTGTAGGGGCGACCGGCCGGTCGCCCCTACGCCAGGGACCACGGAAGAAATTTGTTGCTATTTTGCGCACAATTTCATTCGTAAGGGACTTAAGAATTATGTCGTCATGTGTAACTAACAGCTACATAAACCGGGCTTCCATGGCTCGGGGCGGACAGGCCTTGATGCAGAGCTCACAGGCGCTGCACTTGGCGGAGTCGAAGAGGACTTCCATGGTCTTCCGGTTAATGGACAGGGAACCGGTGGGGCAAACCGCCGTGCAGGCTCCGCAATGGGTACATTTCAGGTCGTCCCGGCCGATGTCCTTCTCGATCGGTTCAACCCCCACTCCCACCTCGGCCAGGTATTCCAGCCCCCGCTTAAAATCCGCCTTCGGCCCGCTCAACTCCAGGACCATGAAACTCTCCTGCCGCGGGAGAACGTTGGCCTTGAGGATGTTAAAGCTCAGGTTGAAATCCTTGACCAATTTATAAACAATGGGTTTGCTCCAGTTTTCTTTGGTAAAATGGAGAACGATCTTTTTCGTTGTCATAGCCCCCTCCTCGAAAGAATCCCTATCTAAAAATATTATACTTAAGTATTTTTGTCAACTATTTCCCCAAGCTTTCCCCAAGCTTGTCTACCCCCGAATTTGTAAATGTCTTCGCCTTACCCATAATTCCCAAGCCTAGGCCGGAGGGCATGAATCCAGCCCATGGCGGGACATCGGCGGGAGATTCTTGTCATCCAAGGGCGGATGTGCTATAAACGTTTTTCCACCCTTAAGAAAGGAGAAAATGAAAAATGGCCATGGTTGTCCCTTTCCGCGGGATCTCTTATAATCAAGGAAAAATCGGCGACCTCCGCCAAGTCGTCGCCCCTCCCTATGACGTGATTTCTCCGCAGGAGCAGGAGGGTCTTTACCAGCGGCATCCCCAGAACGTAGCCCGTTTGATTCTCAACAAGGAGAGACCTCAGGACCACCCCCAGGATAACCGATATACCCGTGCGGCCGCGCTCTATTCGGCCTGGCAGAAAGAAAACATCCTGGCTCGCGCCCCCCAATCTCAATTCTATTTTTTGCAGGAAGAATTCAGTTCTTCGATCCTTTCCCCCGGCCAAAGGGCTTCGGCTTCTGGATCGAGCGTCCGCCGGGGGTTTATCGGCCTCATCCGGCTGGAGGAGTATTCCGCCCGGGTGGTTCTGCCCCACGAAAAGACCCAGACGAAACCGAGGGCCGACCGCCTGGCCCTGATGGAAGCCTGTCAGGCAAATTTCAGTCAGATTTTTTCCCTATACACCGATGAAGAAGGGGCCATGGTCCCGCTCTATGAGCGGGTCTTCTCTTCCGGGCCCCCATCGATGGACGTGACGGACTCCGAGGGGGTCCGGCGCAGGCTATGGATGGCGAGTGATCCGGCGATTCTCAAACGGATTGGGGAGATCATGCGGCGCAAAGAGATCTTCATCGCCGACGGACACCACCGGTATGAAACGGCCTTGGCCTACCGGGAGGGGCAGCGCAAAAAATTCTCGAACGGCACGGGCCGGGAGACCTTTAACTTTGCCATGATGTATTTCGCAGCCATGGAGGACCCCGGAGTCTTCATCCTTCCCACCCATCGGGTGGTGTATAACCTGGAGAATTTTGCAGCCGATTCTTTTTTGGATCCGCTTCGCTCCGACTTCTCGGTAGAGTCCTTCGAATTTCAAAGGGGGCAGGAAAAAAACGCCCGGGACCGTCTCCTGGAGCAGCTCGCCAGGCGGTCGGAAAAGGAACGCGTCCTGGGAATGCAGGTGAAGGGTTTGAAGAAATACTTCCTCCTCGCCCTGAAAGACGACCGGGTAATCGACCGGGTCGAACCCGGCATCGCCCCCTCTCTGAAAGCCCTGGACGTGAACCTTCTCCATATTCCCATCCTGCAGAAGCGGCTGAACATCCGGCCGCAGGACTTGGCCGCCAGCAATAAGGTTCTCTATTTCAAGGACCCGGGGGAAGCGTCCGCCGCCGTGCATTCGGGAGAGGGGCAGATCGCTTTCTTCCTCAATCCCACCCGGGTTTATCAGGTGCGGGATGTTTCCCTGGCCGGAGAAACCATGCCTTCCAAATCCACGTTCTTCTACCCCAAATTATTGAGCGGTCTGGTCATCAACCCTCTGGACCCCCATGAAGAAATTATCGTGGAATGAAGCGGAAGAGACCCTCGACTCCCTCTTCGGGGGCCGGCTGAGAATTCTGCAGAAGAAGAGCGGCTACCGTTTTTCCATCGACGCCCTGCTTTTAGCTCATTTTGCCGAGCCACGTTCCACGGATCGGATTATTGACCTGGGGACAGGATGCGGCGTCATGCCGCTGATTATCGCTTTCCGTAAGAAAACGGGAAAGATCGCCGGTGTGGAAATACAGCCCTCCCTTGCCGACCTGGCCCGGCGAAATGCAACGCTGAACCGTCTCTCCACCCGGATCAAGATCCTGGAAAAGGACTTGAGGGATCTGGAAGGGAAAAACGTAAGGGGAATTTTCGACCTGGTCTTAAGCAATCCGCCCTACCGGAAAGTAGGGACCGGGCGGGTCAATCCCCGCCTGGAGAAGGCCCTGGCCCGTCACGAGTTCAAGGCGACCCTGCGAGATGTGCTCCGGGCCGCGCAATATCTTCTGAAAGAAAAGGGGCGCCTGGCAATGATCTACCCGGCATCCCGGGCGGCGGAACTGATCCAGGAAATGCGCCAAATTCACCTGGAGCCCAAGCGCCTGCAGTTTGTGCATTCCCACCTGAAAGAGGAAGCTCGCCTGATGATGGTTGAGGGCTTCAAGGAAGGCCACGCGCAGGTCCGGGTTCTACCGCCTCTTATTTTATATGACTCTGTGGGAAATTATACCCCTGAAGCCCAGCAACTTTTCCATTGACCCTTTTGCGACCTTCGGCCAAATGACTTGACAACCTTCGCTCAAGGGCCTTAAATTCAAACAAGACGCAGACTATAAAAAGGAGCCGACGGTTGCTGCTCCCTCTCAAAGACGATAACCCCACTTCTTCTTTCCCTTTCGTTACCATCGGGCTCATCCTGGCCAACGGGCTTGTTTTCTATCATCAAATCACGTTAGACTTTGCCGAAAGTCTGCGCTTCTTCTCCCAATGGGGGGCGATTCCCTACCAGATCACCCACGGAGAGGCTCTCCACGATGCCCCTTTGATTCCCCTTCCCCTGACTCTCTTTTCCTCCATGTTTCTCCATGGCGGTTTTCTGCATCTCTTCGGGAATATGCTTTATCTCTGGATCTTCGGCAACAACGTTGAGGATACCTTGGGCCATTTCCGTTTTTTCCTCTTTTATCTTGTCTGCGGCCTTTTTGCCGCGGCCGTGCAAGTTTTCTCCGACCCCAACGCAACAGTTCCCATGATTGGGGCCAGCGGGGCCATCGCCGGCATTTTAGGCGCCTACCTGCTTCTATTCCCGGGCGCCCGGGTTCTTACCCTGTTTTTTATTATAGTTTTTGTTAAGTTGATTCGCATCCCGGCCATAATCATCCTTGGGTTCTGGTTCATCATCCAGCTCCTCGGTGCGGGAAGCACTGGCACAAACGTTGCCTTTTTTGCTCACATCGGCGGCTTCATTTCCGGCCTCATCCTGGTTAAACTTTTTCAGCCGGGGCGGTCGAGAAGGAGAAGAAGATCTTAAAGACCGTTTCGAGTTGCGGGTTTCGGGTTACAATACGTGACGACATGAATAGGAACAGGGCACGTCATTCCCGCGAAAGCGGGAATCCAGAAATCCCGCCACAAGCGGGATGGATTCCGGGTCGAGCCCGGAATGACAAATAGCACA
>Ga0315294_10004597_pt1 | contig 15097 bp, 16 predicted proteins | sample YL17G13_40_MG_FD_203626 | JGI IMG/M metagenome (GOLD analysis project Ga0315294, IMG submission 203626) | Sediment microbial communities from Yellowstone Lake, YNP, Wyoming, USA - YL17G13_40 | ecosystem: Environmental > Aquatic > Freshwater > Lake > Sediment | place: USA: Wyoming | collected... | reverse complement strand
TATTATCATTCAAATCAATACTGAGACTAATCGAACTGTCTGCATGTTATGTCTACTTCAATCTACGTCCAGTCAGAGACCAACAATTTCTGAACTGGACAAAAAAAGGAAGGGGTTGTTCGGGGATTTGAACCCACGAACCCGACGGGATGGGCTCCTTAATCATTAAAAATTAACTCACTATGCGCCCATGACAAGTTATTCTTTTTCTTTGTAGTAGCTTGGTCCTGCTGTTGCGCCTGTTGTTATGGCGAACCATAGGACCGTCGCCATGATGTTTCCTTGGCTAGATATGTAGGCTAACCCCGCTGAAACTTGGAGAAAACAAGAGCAACTACTTCTTAACTTGAATGAGCTTGTCTCTAACCGCCTCTGCGACAAACTCCGCTCGACTACGGTATCCCAGAAGCTTCTTTTCAAGAATCTTATCTACCTCGTCTGCGAGTTCAACAGGAATCTTGACGTTAACATATTGTTTAGGCATAGGAACCCTCTCAATGGTAGCTGGACCGCAAATCTTATCTGATTAATGGATAACCGATGATGCATAGGTGCTTCCTTGGAACCTGAAGTTCACATCGTTGATCGCTACATGCAATTGGTAAAGAAATGTTTCACAATGACAAACATAATGCTAGAAGGCGGAAAAGAAATCGACCTGCTTGCTTTTGACCCCATCAGTAAAGAGAAATTTCACATTGAAGTGAGAATAGCCACAGGAAAGGGCTTCCGCTTAAGGCTTGTTGACACTCAAACAAAGAACGGGCGCAAGCATAGAAGGGGGTTGGACACGCTGAACGAGATCAAGTTTTCACACCCGACCGTAGTCAATGCCGTCAAAGAAATCTTTGGCAGCAACGAATACAAGAAAGTGCTAGTCGTCTGGGATGTTGAAGAAGAGAGTGTGATTGAAAAAGCGAAAAGCCTCTATGGCATAGACGTTTGGAAAATGTCAGACATCATGGGCGAGTTGATTGGGGAAGTGAAAACGAAGGCCTATCGAGACGATGTTTTGAGAACGATTCAGCTCATTTCCAGAGGTGTTTTCTGCAATTCCTGACTTCACTGCGAGTCAAGGTATGGCAGGTCGATCTATGTATTGCATTGGTTCTCAAGCAACTCAATCGCCTTGACCGCCCTTCCGTAGTATTCTTTCAAGCGCTCATAACTGATATTGCAGCTCTCCCCGTGTGCTATCAAGTGTCTGTTTGCAACAATACTATCAAGAGCATCCTTTATTTCACCGTTGGTGCATTGCTGCAGCATGTCTTTCCACTCCGTGCTAAAATCAGAGGTCAAAGAAAGAATGTTGTTCATTTTGGGGTTTTGAAATTTCCTCAGTCTTCTTGAAACATATCTGGACACATTCTCTGAGGATCTTTTTTGAGTATAGTCGCTATATATTTCATAGACTGAAATCTCGAGCCAACCTGAGACAAGTACACAAAGATACCTGGCCCAGTGCGCAAGTAGCTCATCATTTTCTTTCAAAAGAGCGCTCTTGCTGAAGAGATAGTCAAGATATTGCTTTTGGTACCACAGGTTTCTGCGGGTCATTTCACATCAGCGAAGGCCCTTGTTGCCATTTCAATTCTCAAACGCACATTCTTCTCGTCAGCGGTAGATACCATAACTGCGTTCAGGAAGTGTTCGTCCTTCAGCAGCTCTTGGTATCTTCTAGCGAGTTCGACGTGATCTGTGATGTCTCCCTTTTCCACTCTGCGCGAGATTCCCACTGCAACCGAATCAAATATCGATGCAGTAATGACTTTTTCGAGCTTAAATGCATTAGTTCCAATACTCTTTGCAGCCGTTTCCATGGTACTCACAAATATTCGAGTTAGTTCCTCTCTTGATTGATGCTTGAGATGCCTATTCATCCCCATGTATTTATTTAAGAAGATTTTCATGGGTCGGGAATATCTGTCGCAATAGAAACGCAAGGCAAAGAAACGCAAAATGAGTTCCTGGTCTCGCATGTGCGAACTGACTTGACCGAATATCGACCGCCATGTAGGGTTTTGGTTTAGTTCCTTGAGTAGGTTATCAAACTCTCCTTGGAAAATAGATGATCTTATCTCTTGTGGTAAAAGCGAGGTGCCGCCCGTATTTAATCTTTCAAAGATATAGTAGATCCCGCTGTTGTCTTCTTCAGGTTTGTCCTGCTTCACAATAGTTGCATGTATGATGGAGTCGTCAAGCCGGCGCCGGTCTTCAGGTTTCAACGTCTTGTAGGTTGCTCCTTCAAATTCGGGTTGGACTCCTTTCAACGTGAATTGTCTGCCTGTGGGCTGGAATATTGCATCATAAAAGAATTGCAGAGTGCTCAATCGTTGTTGACCATCGATGACCAGTAATTTCTGCGTGTTATACTCTCTCGACAGAAATATCCCCGGAACTGGGAGTCCGAGCAACAAAGACTCCACAAATCTGGAAGCCTGAATGTAGGACCAAACAAAACCTCTTTGGAACGGTGGGACGTAGATGTCGCCTGTCCCCATTCTCTTGACAAGCATGTCCACAGTGTAGTCTGCACCATAACTTGACATGGAATATTGATAGGGAATATGCTCAAACTCCTGCTCCCATTCTTCTTCATCAGCATTCGACGCTACTATTGCAAACCCTCCGTTAGATCTTCACTTATCTCTTGTTTCATATATGTTTTAAGCCGAAGTGCTTCAGCGTCATGTCTCCAAAACCGCAGAACCTATACAAAGAATTTTGTAGGTCTATCACCGTTTGGGGAGGGCAAGGAAGGCGTTCAGTAAAACAAGCTAGTAGCATACCGATATAAAAAAAAGAGATAGTAAACCCTTAGCTTTTGTCTCTCTATCCCTCCCGTTCTGTGATAGACCCTTGGTTGTTTAACAACTTCTTTTTCAACCATGAGTATCACGGTCACATCGATCGATGTCTCCAGCAAACTCCCACCTTTTTCATTCACGTCGCATCACTTGGTCAACTTGCTCAATTGGAATGATGAACCTCTGAGCAAGCACGCGCAAGCGCTTTTTTAAAAGCGTAGGCATCATACTATAAATGAAATAACTATGCCCCGCAAGGTCCAGATCAAAACCTACGCGATTCCAAAAGGCTACGTCTCAGCAACAAAGGTCAAAAAAGAGTACACAATCTCCACCGAGTTGTTAGAAAAGGCTCTTACGAAAATGGGTTTCTATGAAAGCAAAAGAACACTAACATCCAAACATTATAGGAGAAGTGACGGATTACACGTAGTTTTAACTAAAAGAAGAAAAAGAAAAAGGAGGGAAGAACTTTGGAATGATGAACGCGCAAAAATAACGATACTCAAAGTTCACAGAGATTCTGAAAAACACGAAACAATAAAATTTGACCACAGAAATTTCTTCGCACAGTTGAATAAAGCAATAACATAAGGGGGATAGAGAATAAAGGTCTCCTTTTGATTAAGCTAATTTGATATCGATATAAGAATTAAGATTAGACTTCCCCTCTGTCTTTATCTTTATCTGTCACGTTTTGCGATAGACCCCCCTACGTTTTTTGAGCCTTCAGCATAAGGAGGCGCTGGAACAAATCTGCCGAAAGCTGGGGCAAAGCGAAAGCGAAACTCTACGCATAGCTTTTCTCCAGTACGCTAAGGAACTTAACTTAATAACGGAGAAAGTCCATGGCTAAAGCAACTTTTTTCATACCAAGCCCTTTTCAAGTTTGCGTGCTCGCTCTTCAAGGCATTTTGGGCATGAAATTAATTCTTTGTGCCCCCTTTCATGTTCTATGAAATATCCATGTTTTCGACAGTAACAGAGATAATAGCGCATTTGGCTCTTTTCGTAAGCGAAGACTTCGCCAAATATGCTTCCAAATATTCTCAGAACAAGCCTCTTCCACAAAGGTATGCTCTTTTTATCCACTAACATTGATGTATCAAACTCACAAATATTCAGCTCAGCCATAAAAGTGCTCTTGCTCATGCTCTAACATATGGAAAATTCGTCGTTCCAACGCTTACACATTCCCTTCGAGGCCTTAGAAGCAGAATACGCAAAAAGCATAAGCCTAATAACAGAAAAAGTCCATAACAGCTGAACTATGTAGCTTTCAAAGCCAGAATAACTGACTGAAGCCTTTCACGAAGACACATTCTTCCGAAATCATAAAAGTGTTCATTTGAAACTGACATTTCGGCTTACCACACTCAAATGTACTCGACCGTGCCGAAAAAGAAATGCACTGCAAGACTTGACATAGATCTTTCTTTCTCCACATATACGTCGGAATGCAAAAGATTGAATTAGATGCTCGTCATTTGTTGCATTAGAGGCTGGAAAATGAGTATTGTATGTCCCAATTGTGGGAAAGAAAACCCAGCTGACTCTTACTTTTGCGAATACTGTGGATTGAGACTAAAGGATGACGAAGGAGAATCTGGCAAAACAAAATTAGATGTTGAGAAGTTGGATGCACCAACAATGGATTATTCTCCAGAGATACTGAACCTTAGCCAGACAACAAAAGTAATCGTTCCTGAAACTGTCAAAGTGCTCATATCGGTTGAGGATTACAAGAAACTGAATCTTGCAAGAAAAGTTGAAGACTTGTTTGTATGGAATCTCTTGAGCCAATTAATGCTCGGATGTTTCTTTACTTTGCTTGGAGTATCTATAGAGAGTAATTTTTCTGACCATAGTGTAGCTTTTTTTGTTGCTTTCTTTGCTGTTGGTATCGGAGCAGTCGTCACAACCGCTGCTTATTGGCTATCTATCTATAGGGCCAAGACTTCGCAAACTCGTGGTTTAAGTGATGCTTTGCCTTCTGACAAAACAGTGGAGAAAGAAGGTGATAGAAAATGACTTGGAAATGCCCGATATGTGACGCTGAAAATACGATTCCTGAAAAATATTGCCATGTATGTGGTTGGGGGAAAAATAGTGCTAAACCTCCCAAGCCTGCTGGATTAACTTCGTATCCTGAAGCAGCACTGGTGAGGATTGATTCTCTGGATAGAATAGATGTTACCGGTGGCAAGATTTTGGGCAGAAGTACTAATTGCGACATAATTATCCCAGACCCATTCATTTCGAGACGACATGCGAAGATAGTCTTTGAGGATATGTCCTATTTCATCGAAGATCTCGGCAGCCGGAATGGTACTTTCGTCAATGATGGGATGTTGCCAGCAAGAAGTAGAACGCCATTAAGGGATGGTGATATACTCAGGTTTGGTTCCACCACTTTCAGATTTGAATTGGTGCAGTCTGACACGAGCGACAAGATGTGACTTCGCCCGATGTCAACTCGGTGATGATCTTGGAGAGAAATGAGAAAAAAGAACATGTGTCAAGCACTGAAAGTGCGCCTGTATATCAAATGCCAAAAGGGTTCAAGTTCATTCGTGTTCTTGGCACTGGAGCATTTTCATATGTAGTTCTGGCTACAAAGAATCGAAAAAAGATGATATTAAAATTCATGAGAAAGCCCAGTGGATACGAGTTGGGTACCGTCTATGACGCCAGATTCAAATATGGTTTGAAACATAAGAACATTGTTGACGTATATGATGTTTCACGAGATATGTCATACATCCTCATGGAATACTGTAATGGTGGAAATCTTTGGGACCAAGCATCTGAACGATCACCAAAGGAGATCTTGCCAATAATAATGGATACAGGCATAGGAATCGGAAAGGCACTTTGGGCTATTCATAGTTATGGTATTGTGCATCTTGATATCAAGCCCGAAAACATACTTTTTGAGAAAAGAGGCAAGGAGTTAGTCCCCAAACTCTCAGACTTTGGAATAGCGAGATCTCGTGGGTCCATAACTTTATCCACAACTCCTCTATACCTTCCGCCTGGATATACACTCCCAGTTATTGCTGACCCAAGGCTTGACCTGTACCAACTATGCCTGAGCTTATACTTTGTCTTGGCAACTGTGGTATCAAGGAAGACGGAAAAGAGCTATTTGCAACTATTAAAAGAGAAACGAACTCCTATTCGCAACCTTTGGTCCAATTTTCCTGTTGAAATAGACAATATACTGCTTAATGGCATAAATGCATATCGAAAAGACTTCTCAAAATCATATCAGAATGCCATAGAACTGGTTTCTGATTTCGAAAGCGCCAAAAAACTCGAAAGCTTTTCTCAAAATCCTTGAAAGGTTCTGCTTTGAGTGAGTCTGCGTGTGTGAGTGCGCGTTTTGCACGCGTAATAGTCTCTCTGTTTCTTTAAGAATCATGCTTCTTCTTTACGATGAATAAAAGCCTCTCCACTGACCAATCTCTATGTTATTGATCCTCTTTTCCTCTGTAAGCGTTATTAGTCTCTCTTCTGCCTCTATGCACACGCACACACTAAACTTTCTCAGGTCAAAGCCCTTCACTCGACATGAAATAAACAGTCAGCAGGTCAGCCCATCTAAAAAGTAGTGCACGGCAGCGACTAAGTTCTTGCTTAAAATCCATTGGAATCTTACGATCACGAGCCTGCTGTGCCGTTTTTTCCATAGAATCACGTTCACCATCGAAGACTTTGTTGAGAAGCAAGCGCCATAAACCCTCTGGGTCACCGTTCTCATGGATCATTTGCTCATACACAAGGGTTAACTGAAGTGCATTATGCAAAAACGATGACAAGAGTGCTGCCTCAGAAGGTCGGATATCCGCGAATAACTTCATTGCAATCTTTTTTAATTGTTGCCTTTTCTCAGCTGTTTTGATATCTGGATAAAGTTTTGGGCGTTGAAACTCCAAATTTTGAAGGGCTGCCCGCGTCTTTTGGGTTAAAGTATAGATTCTCTTTGGAATCTTATAACCCGCTTTCTCTAAATCTCTATATGAGACGATCTCGGATTTGAGCAAATCTTTCATAGCCTTAGATAAAACGGAGAAGCTTCCAAGCACTTTCTCTTCATTTAATATTTTGAAAATCTTGTTAAAGTTCAATCCTTCAGGATGTTCTTGAAGAAGCCATACTACAGCCGTCTTGACTCCTTCCTGTGTTGTTTTAGGACCTGGGCGCACCATAGTTTTCGCCTTTGAGTAGTACTATTAATTCAATAGCACTTAAATATTTCTGTGCTATTAATAGAGTAGCAGTTATTTGAAGGTTAGAAATAAAATGTTACAAGAAAAAGTTCAAATTCCATGCACAGCGGATTATCAGCGTATTCTGGTGTGTCCATTCTGCAAAGGTGAAAATCTTCACATAACAGAAGCTTCCATCCACAGAGGAGACGATATAATCACCGTTACAAGCAACCGCGTTTTAGTGGAGGAAAAGAAGAACGAAGAGCGCGGAGTTATCATCACGCTTGAGTATGAAGGCGAGTGCGGTCATCATGGCCTGATAATATTCCACTTTTACAAGGGAAACACCTTCTTCTATTATCGTCCATTAGCAAAGATTTCAGATGAAAAGGGCATGCTACACTACAGTGAGAAGGGCGACATTTTCAGGGATTAAAATGCAGGACTGGTATATCGAAGTCTCTGACGGTGTGAAGCGCAAGATTCCATCGGAGATGATTAAGGTATCACAGCTACACGAATGGCAAGCTGAACATCAATCAAGCATACAGGGACTTTTCTCAACCATTTATCAATATCCTACAGATGACCCTTACATAGGTGGCGTGATTAGCGATTTTTACATGGATTTTGACTGTGAAGAAAACCCGGATAAAGCTAGAAAGGAGGCAGTTGCGGTCGTTAAAAAACTCATAAATGATTATGAAATTCCCGAGGAGAACATTAACATTGCATTTTCTGGCATGAAGGGCATCAGCATCATCGTTAATTACAAAATATTCAACGCAGAGTCTTCCGCTGATTTACCTCTGATTTGGAAAAGTATGGTTCAAGACCTTATTACGAAACTAAGTTTAAAAACGGCTGATACGAGCATTTATGAGCGCAGAAGACTTTGGAGACTGCTAAATAGTCGACACCAAAAGTCTGGCCTTTACAAAATTCTGCTTACGCTTGCAGAGCTGGAAAAACTGACAGTAGACGAGATAAAAAAGAAGGCTGAGAAACCGAGACAACTTTCCATAAATGCAGAAGCCCAACCGATTCCCAAAGCTGTAAAATTATTTGAGGAACACAAAAGCAAGGTAGAAAAGTGGCTAGAAGAAAGGAAAAAAGTCTTTAACAAAACCGAAATAAGAAGTTTTACGGACGACCCCCCATGTGTTAGGCGTAGACTCGAAATTGGTGGAAAGGTCGGTTCTAGAAACTCTTTCCTCTTTCAACTCGCTGTATATTATGCCCATAAAGGATTGAGCGAAGCCGAAATAACCAAGATCGGCTATGAATTTGCCGAAAGCTGCGAGCAAGAGCCGGAACCTTTTCCAAAACATGGCGAAGTTGAGTCCATAGTAAGCTCGGCGCTAAAGGGCGTGCAAGACGGCAGGTATAGTGTTGGCTGCTCATCAGAGGCACTGGTGGATTTATGCGATAAGGAGAATTGCCCATTTTTTAAGAAACCAAAGCCGACAGAGATGAAAGGCACATGCGGAGAAAACTTGTCTGATAAAATTTTCGAGCAAACCACAAACCAAGAGTTTTTACTTTACAATAGAGTTAGTGGCGACACAACAAAGCAGAAAACAGTCAATGGGTTTAGGCCATTGCCAGAATTGCTTTGGAAGCCCGTTGATGACGTACAAGATTATGAATCTGAGGAAAACCTATCGCAGGAAGTCAAGCGACATTTACTTGAGTACATCGACCTCTCAGAAGGTTACGACATCTTAACTGCTTGGGTTCTTGCTTCATGGATTGCAGAAAAATGGCGCGCTGTTCCATACTTGTTCTTTTATGGGCCAGCAGGTTCGGGGAAAACATGGGCGCTGGAGGTCTTAGCGTCAATAGGCTTCAGGGCGTTTTTGACGAGCTCAACAAGAGCTGCGGGGTTGTTTAGAGTATGTAACCTCTGGCATCCTACATTATTTTTAGACGAGGCTGAAATGTATATTCAAAAAGAACGAGACGAAATAATCCACCTGCTCAATGCCGGATATAGAAGAGGTTCACCAGCGGTAAGGGTTGAAGATACAAAGGAAGGCTTTCTCCCTAAAGTTTTTGACGTCTTCGGCTTCAAAGCATTGGCTGGCACCAAGGAGTTTGTTAAGACACTTAAGAGCAGATGCATAACGTTCAACATGAGCAAGGCTGCACGCAAAATCAAAACGAAAATCGATGAAGGAGAAGCTGAAAACCTCAGGAGAAAATTGCTCTCTTACAGATTTAAAAAATTGTCGGAGAAACAGTCTGAAGAAGAGCCCGACATATTCACCGGAAGACAGAGGGAGCTTTTCAACCCGCTTATAATGGTTGCACCAATGTCCGCTAAAAGTGTTATCATTGAGCAAGCAAAGAAAATCGAAGAGTTAGAAAAAGAGGAGGAACTAACAAGTAACGAAGCCTTAGTTTTCAAGGCGATTTTAGAGGTTTGTCAAAGGACGCAGGAAAAGAAGTTGACTATAAAAGAAACCGTGGATGCCGTCAATAAAAATTTGTCACTTGAAGAAACGCTTTCACCCGTGAGTGTCGGCATGATTGCTTCAAGGCTCGGCTTCAAGAAAACCATGAAAAAAGGAGAAAGAGCAATCTTTTGGAACCAAGAACTTGCCCAGAGACTGGCCAAACGCTACCTCACAGCCGAAGATACAGCTGGCCTCACAGCCTGGCTTGTGGAAAAGGTGGAGTCAACATAGTCCCAATGTTGACCACTCACAGCCTCACAACCTTCACAGCCTCTGTTGAGTCTACTCTAGTGAGTCACATCTAACTTAACTGCTTATAAATCATAATTTTGAAGTAAGATAGAGTAACTGTAGTCACCTGTGAGGGCTCAGTTAGCGTCTACGCCGGACCTGTGAGGGCTGTGGGGCTGTGATGAATCAACATTCTTCTATGCACTCTTCACATCTAAGCCTGTGATGCTAGCTGTGAGTCCAGCTGTGAAGAGTATTGCCAAGAAAAATTAGTATAGTTTGGCGTGAGGAACGAAGGAGCGTTGCAGATGTGCAGATGTATGGAGAATGCAGAATTATTGGACACTTGCGGGCTATCTGTAACTTTTTTCCACCAAGATTCTTCTACGTACTGACGCGCCTTTAGGTTACTACATTAACGCCGTCATCAATAAACTTAGGATGGTTAACGTAACAACAACAACAACGCTGTGCCCAGTGTACTACTACGTACTACGTACACTACGTTACACCGTCAACAGTAGACTAAAGGTGGTTAACGTAGTAACAACGGCAACAACACATACGGGTTAAGTACTTAACTACGACTACACTACGGCGTTAACGGCAAGTACACCGTTAAGAGTATATTAGTAGAGGATTGTCAACAAGGTGCGAGCTATTCAAAAGTCGCGTTCACCGCTCTCAGTTTTGTCGTGATGGTTGTCTAAACAGTATGCCCAAGTCTCTGCCCGGCAGGTTAAAGTTTTTCGTGAGTCGCCTAGCCAGATGCGTAAAGGGAGTGGTTCGATGGTATCCCTAGTGACAAAACGAGGTAAAAGAAAAAATGGGGTTAACGCCCTTGAACGTTAGAGAATGTAGTTCGAACTACATTCTTGACAATAACCTGCCCGTTGCTAAGTTTTTCCACAATGCTCCAGCCAGCCTTCAAGTATTGCAATAATTGGCTTTCAGCAATCTCCTCAAAGTCGCAGTCAACTTGCCCGCCGTCCGTGTGCCGCGCGGGTGACTTTTTCTGTGCAAGTTTAATGTCGTACCGCTTACGCAACTCTTTCTCTTCCTCAGTGAATGGCTCTCCACGTACAAGTTTGTTTGTTAACTGTTCAACAACTTCCTGCCGTTTCTGAAGTTCCATAAGTTGCGTTGGCTGCGTAAACTCTAACAGCGGGACAGCCTCTAGGTACTTAACCCTCAGTTGCTCAATTGCGGGTCTGCTGTACGGTGCCTCTTCGCCCTTAACCTTACGGCCTCTGATTTTGCGTGCCCAGTTAGGATATATTTTGATTTCCTCAAGCGCGGTCTCTACGTACCTGCGGGCATCGTGCCAGCTGAAACCGACACCTGAGCGCTTAGTTAACTGCGCGCGCTATAAGTAAAACGAGCCAGTTTAAATAAAGCTTGAAATAAAATAGATGCTATTGAAAAACTGGGCGATTCGATCTAGAATGAATGAGATGCTCGTAAAGTATTTAGAGGAAATAAAGGAGCCAAAGGTTTCAGAACTAAGCGGGAGGGCATACTTCCTAGTTGCACTTATCAATAATAGCTTCAATGTTCCTAGGAGATCCTCATTTACTTTGAAGTATTTTTTAAATTTATGAACGGAAGAACAAAAGAAATTGTCCTTAAAGTACTTGAGGAATTAGATCATGGCTATCAAAAAACAAAAAAATGTGGGAAATCGATTATTAATTTTTGATTTTGATGGTACACTTGCAGGTACATTCAGTGCGCACTATGAAGCTTGGGGAGATGCTTTAGAGGCATATGATATTAAGATCTCTTTTTCTTTGTTAAAACGTTTATTGAAAGAAGGTTTAGATTCAGAAAAAATCGCGAGGAGTTTGGGAATTGAAGGAAAACTTATACCAGTAATAGTAGATAAAAAGAGCAGGGCCTACTCTGAGATTGCTCTGAAAAAAGCTAGTTTATATCCTTATACGAAACAAGTTATCAAGACTCTATATGAGCGTGGGTATGTTTTATGCATTCTTACAACGGTTGAGAGAAAGACGGTAGAGAAGATTTTATCGAAATATGGGTTAAAGAAATATTTTTCCTCCATAGTAGGGAGGGAAGATATAAAATATCCAAAACCGCATCCTCAATCCATTTATCTTGCTTTCCAAAGATTAGAAGAAAAGTTGGGCAACAAAGCCGGTGTAGAATGTTTCTACATAGGTGACTCAAAGACAGATGGTGCGTTATCTAAAGCGGTAGGGATTCCTTTTGTTTGGTTCTTATCGCCATATCAAGGGAAGCAAAAATCCTTAATTGGAGACAATATCAAATATGTTGTAGCGATAAAGTCGTTAAAGGAACTCTTAAATATTTTTTCCTAGTTAAATGAAAGAGATGATAGTTTGGATAAGCAGGATATTATTACGATTATTCTGGCTGAATATGTCGCTTTAAGACAAGAAATAATTTGTTGCCTAACAACTCAGTATCAAGCGTTAGCCTTTGGGATTCCTGTGATTGGAGCTGCATTTATTGCCGGTTTTAATTGGTGGACAAAAGAAACTTCGATTCTTATTTTTTCTATAGTAATCCCGTATTTGATTCTTATGTGTGTGCTCCTTTGGGGAAATCAGGTTGCACGAATGAATCGTGCTGGGGCTTATATCTCTGACTTTGTCGAAAGTAAATTAGAAACTTTAGTCGGAAGAGAATACCGAAGATTTTTACCGCCCTTTGAAGAGCCTATATCAGAATTTAAATTGCCATCTCTGCCCTGCGAACTGAAAGAACAGTTTGGTGGAGATAAACGCGTGGAGTCAATAGAAGAAGTTTTTAGGTCAGTTTTGGGCTGGGAAACATGGTTACGTTCAAAGGGATTGCGGCAATTTTATGAATCTTTTAGACCTTGGAAATATTATCCTTACACTCAATTAAGTATTATTTTGCTAATGTTTTCCCTTTATTGGGTTTCTATAGGTATAGGAGCTGCTCAGATTAGCTTATATTCCAACTATTTTTTGTATATGAAAATTAGCCTACTCTTAGGAATTATCCTCTTTTGGCTAATAATTTTTGGAATAGTGGGAATCAGACTAAAGAATGTGGCTACTCGTAAGCGATTAGATCCAGCTGCCGGATATATTCAATGGCGATATAAGAACAAAACATTGAAAGAAGATCATTCGCTCAGAAATGAAAGTAGGTAGAAATTCTAAACATCGATTGCACATGAATGACTACGGTTTTATTTTCCTTTATTTTCTACCGACGAATGTAGCTACAAAATGAGTTAAAACATAAAACCTTAACACTTTTGAATACAACCGAATACTGGTGGTAAGGATTGTGCTGAAAACGGTTTCGAGGCTTTTCCATCGATGGCCATTCTCAAATAGATTCGATATCTATCTAAGTTTGTTAGATTTTCTTTTTTTGAATTCTGGATAAAACTCTCTTTCGAGCATTTCCGCATCTTCAATTCCAACCTTGAAACAAATAACCGTTCCCACGTTTCCGAATATTGCCTCTTTCAGTTTCTCATCTAGTTGCCCTAAGTATTGATGAGCTAAGGATAAGCATAGCCCGTATTTTCTAGCGCGCGCGGTTTTACCTTTTTAAGTGGCTCATCAAAAATATCCGTAAGCCACATGTTCTTATTCTTGAACTCTTGCAACCCCTCTGACTTTGGCTCTTTCAACTCTAGTGCATAAGCCATTTTTCGGTAGAATCTCCTTGGCGAGTCTTCCTCATCGTTGTAGAAATAATGTATTAAAGGACCTTTGGGAAGTGGCGGTGATTCACCTATAAAAAGCACATCAACTTTTTCTGGTTTAAACTTCTCTCGAAGTTGTTTGTAGATGGTTTCCAATGCTAATTTTTCTCCTACGATTTGTTAAGGTGGAAAGGCATGTTACCGCTTTACGATGATGTCGCCTGAAGCAAGCCTATGAACAACTTGCCAACCCGCTTGCAAGTAACTTAGCAGCTGCGCCTCAGTTATTTGCTCAAACGCCGCGCCACAGTCGCCGCCGTTTGTTGCAGTTCGAGGTTTCCTTCGCGCTGCGGTTAACCGCTTTAAGCTCAACCCATGCCTTTGCATTAACTCTTTTTGTTCGGGTGTCAATCCGCTAACAATTTCCTCAATAGCTTCCTGCCGCTTTTGCAATTCCATCAGTTGCGTCGGCTGCGTAAACTCTAACAATGGTATGGCCTCACGATACGCTTGCCTTAGTTGCTCAACCGCTGGTCTGCTGTATGGAGCTTCTTCGCCTCGCACCTTCCTGCCACGTATTTTACGTGCCCAGTTTGGGTTAATCTTAGTCTCTTCAAGCGCAGTTTCTACGTAACGCCTAGCATCATGCCAACCAAACGGAACGCCTGAGCGCCTGCCTAGAACCATTGCGATTTTTGATAACGCATTGTCGTTAACCGCGAAAATCGTACAGTCAGAAGTTACCTTTACGCCTTTGACTCGCTCAAGGTAGTCTTTGTACTCGAGCAAATCTCGTTTAGCCTCAGGCGTCAAAAACGTATGTTGCTCAACGCCTTTGTACTTGCCTATGCCGTGGCCTTTGACTATTTGGCTAGGCAAACTTATGTGCGGTATCTCCTGAGTTTCCCAATCACTATCTAAATGGCTCCACTTTACCTTTGTGAGGCTTTCCTTAGCCATAGACGTTGACCACGTGAACGTAATAAGTGCTCTATCTCGCGGTGTATGCGCCGCGCGGTAAATCTTCAGAAGCTCCTCTTTCGTATGTTTGCGGTAAGGCTTCTGCTTAATGAACGAGATTTGCCCGCTTGCTTTGGCTAAGTCGCAGTAGTTGTGTTTGTAAAAAGATTTGACTGTGATAACTATGCCAACTTTAACGGAGTTGGGTATGTCTAAGTTTTGGTCTGCAACAAACGTATCCAATAGATACTCTGCCTCGTTCGATGTTGATGTCTTTTTTAAGGTCAGAAGTTCTTCAGGTGTTTTGTTTGTTGTTTTGCAGTAAATCCAGAGAAACCACGCTGGATTAGTTTTTCTCTGAAGTTTTGCAAGCCACGTCATGACTTTAGGATGGTTTTTACCCCATGTGTCGATTACTTCGTCTTTGCTTAGTTCATATTTTTTCTTCAACTTTTTCACCTCCGCCTACGCATTTGCTACACGTAATACTAAAGAAAAAGGGTAGTTAAAAACCTTACTTTTAAGTAATGATTTTATTAAAAAACGTGACTGTGTTGGTGAAGCACCAACCCATTGCTGTTCCTTCGTATAAGTCAACATTGTGACAACGGGAATTCATGTCCGCATTTCGGGCATTTTGTAGATGCGCATTGGACAGAGGACGGGCAGCCTGAGCATGCAAAGGCTCTTCCATAGATGATGTCGAAAGCGAAACCGCACTTTGAACAGCGCACTATCTGCTTGGACTGTGTA
>Ga0315294_10004594_pt1 | contig 15099 bp, 15 predicted proteins | sample YL17G13_40_MG_FD_203626 | JGI IMG/M metagenome (GOLD analysis project Ga0315294, IMG submission 203626) | Sediment microbial communities from Yellowstone Lake, YNP, Wyoming, USA - YL17G13_40 | ecosystem: Environmental > Aquatic > Freshwater > Lake > Sediment | place: USA: Wyoming | collected... | reverse complement strand
TTATTCGCGAGAACAGCGAAGATTTATACGCTGGTATAGAGTTTGAAAAAGACGCGCCTTCCACAAAAAGTCTCATCGAGAAGATTGAAGAGTACAGTCAAAAGAAAATCCGTCCCGATTCAGGCATTTCCATAAAACCTATCTCAAAATTCGCTACGGAAAGAATTACCCGATTCGCCTTTGAATACGCCTTAAAGTTTAACCGCAAAAAAGTAACTTGCGTAACCAAAGCCAATATTATGAAGTTTACTGACGGCCTGTTTTTAAAAGTAGCGCGTGAAGTCGCAGCAGAATATATGGGAAAGATACTCTTTGAAGAGGCACTTGTAGATAATATGGCGATGCAGCTGGTGCAGAAGCCGCAAAATTTTGAGCTACTTTTATTGCCCAATCTTTACGGCGATATAATTTCGGATTTATGCGCTGGGTTGGTGGGTGGATTAGGGGTTGCCCCGGGTGCCAACTTTGGTAAAGATATAGCGGTATTTGAGGCAGTGCACGGCTCAGCGCCTAAATACAAAGGCCAAAATAAGGTTAATCCTACAGCCATGATTTTATCCGGGGTGCTCATGCTTCGGCATATTAATGAATATAAATTTGCAGACAGGTTAGAAAATGCGCTTAAAGAAGTCTTGGCCGAAGGTAAATGCGTAACTTATGATTTGAAGCCCGCCCCCCACGACCCAACCGCAGCAGGAACTCAACAAATGGCTGATGCCATTATTGCGCAGTTAAAATAATCTCGTATCGTTTGCCCGTTTGCCTGTTACCCGTTAAACAGGATAACGGACTAACTGGATAACAGGATAACGAATTATGAAAATATCGATAATCGGAGCAGGTAATGTAGGCGGACTGGCAGCTATGCGTCTTGCCCAAGAAGGGCTCGGCGAAATTGTCCTTATCGATATAGTCAAAGGATTAGCCCAAGGCAAGGCCTGGGATTTAGAAGATTGTCGGCCAATTTTGAAATATAATTATAATATCGAAGGAGCAGGTGATATCAACAGGATAGAACATTCTGATATCATTGTCATTACCGCGGGTCTCGCCCGTAAGCCCGGGATGACCCGCGAGGAACTTCTGGATAAAAATAAACAGATACTAAAAGATTTATGTCTAAATGTAAAAAAATTAGCCCCTGAGTCTATTATCATTGTGGTTACTAACCCTTTAGATTTAATGACCTACTTTGTGTTAAAAGCCACGGGCTTTAAGGCGCATAAAGTCTTTGGGATGGGTATCACTTTAGATTCAGCCAGATTTGCTAATCTTATTAGCCAAGAATTAAATATTCCGGCTTCAGATATCGAAGCCTGTGTAATTGGAAGCCACGGAGAAGGCATGCTGCCGTTACCGAGATTTACCAAAATAAAAGGGGTAGCTTTAGATGAATTTATCGACGATAAAAAGATTGAAACCTTGATTATCAAGACCATTGAACGGGGCAAAGAGATTGTATCATTATTAGGTAGCGGCAGCGCTTATTTTGCTCCCTCCGCAGCAATCGCGGCATTAGTAAAGGTTATTGTAAAAGATGAGAAGCGCATCCAGGGAGCATCGGCTTATTTAAATGGGGAATATGGCCTAAAGGATATCTGTATCGGAGTCCCTTGCCGCCTAGGCAGGCAGGGAATTGAAAAAATTATCGAGCTTGATTTAAATAAAGAAGAGAAAGAAGCCCTGTTGAATTCAACGCAGTCTTTACGTAAACTTATTGACCAATTAAAAATTTAATCCATTAGCTATGTATGATTTGGCAGTAGTCGGCGCAGGTTGGGCAGGATTTAATGCTGCTCTCAGAGCACGTCAGTTAGGACTTAAAGTAGCCCTTATCGAGAAAGATAAAGTTGGCGGAACCTGTTTAAATCGCGGTTGCATTCCTACTAAGGCATTAATCCAATCCGCCAAAATCTATTCTCTCAACAAAAAATCTGCAAATTTTGGTATCGAAGCAGCCAGTCCCCAGATAAATTTCCTGAAAATCCAGGAGAGAAAAGATAAAATTGTGCAGCAATTGCACAGCGGTATGCAATTCAGGCTTAAAGGTATTGATTTTGTAAGTGGTCAAGCCCAGATTTTTTCTCCTGAAGGCTTAAAAGTAGGTAATGATATCATAAATACCAAGTTTATCTTAGTCGCCACTGGTTCAAGACCTATAGAGCTTGACGAGTTGAAATTCGACGGAAAAAAGATTATTTCCAGCGATGAGATTTTAAATTTAAAAGAAATCCCCAAGTCGCTTTTAATTATTGGCGGTGGAGTTATTGGTTGTGAATTTGCCAGCCTTTTTTCTACTTTTGGCAGCTCTGTCTCAATTATTGAATTAATGCCTCAGCTTCTTCCGGGCATAGATAAAGAGGTAGCCAGAAAATTAGAAAATATCTTTAAAAAGAAAGGCATAAAGGTAAGCACGGCTACTGACGCTAAAACCGTGGATTTAAAAGATTATGATTTAGTGTTACTTTCTATTGGCAGACAACCCGAAACTAAAGATTTATCCTTAGAGAAGTTTGGGGTAAAATTAGAAAAGGGAAAGATTCTGGTTGACGAATATTTAAAGACGAGCATTTCTAATATCTATGCTGCCGGAGACTGCACAGGTAAAATTATGCTTGCGCATTTTGCCGCTTACCAGGGATGTGTTGCTGCGGGGAATATCGCGCATTCCGATAAACTTAAGAAGGCCGATAATACAAACATACCCAACTGTATCTTTACTGAGCCGGAAATAGCCAGCATTGGTTTAAGTCAAGAAGAGGCCTTAGGTCAAGGTCAGGATGTGAGAATAGATAAATTTGATTTCTTAAGTTCAGGTATGGCGCGTATTTTAGATGAAACTGAGGGTTTTGTTAAAATCATTTCGGATAAACAAAGCGAACAAATCTTAGGTGCTTCTATAATCGGACCGCGGGCCACGGAATTGATTGGCATTTTAACCTTAAGCTTACAGTCTCATCTTAAAATTTCCCAAATCCGCGATACTATATTTGCCCATCCCACGCTATCCGAAAGCATAAACGAGGCAGTGAAAACAGATTATGCTATTTAATATATTCGATTTAGGGCTCGTCAATTTCCAAAAAGCTGAGCAATTTCAGAAGGAAGTATTCAAAGCCGTAAAAAATAATTTCTTGAAGTCAGCATTAATACTTTGCCAGCACTATCCCGTAATTACTTTAGGAAGACAGGCTAAGAAATTAAATATCAAAGCCTCAGGAGAGGAGTTAAAGAGAAGAGGGATTCCTCTTTACGAAATAGAGCGGGGAGGAGATGTGACTTATCATGGTCCGGGGCAGCTCGTGGTTTATCCTATATTTAATCTCGATTATTTTAAGCGGGATATACATCTGTTTTTACGCAGATTAGAAGAGTTAGCAATGCAGGTATTGAGTGATTTTGGTATTTTTAGCCAAAGTCAACCTGGGCTTACTGGCGTTTGGGTGGAAAATAAAAAAATCGCTTCCATCGGTATTGCCATAAGGAACTGGATAACCTATTACGGCTTAGCTATCAATATAAAGAGAGATGACCTGTCCAACTTTTCCTTGATTCGGCCCTGCGGGATGGATATAATGATGACATCGCTTGAATCTGTATTAGGCGAAGAAGTATCAGTTGATAGTGTTAAAGAAATCTTAATCAGGAGATTGCAAAATGACCAAAGTAGTCTTGCCGGAATTAGGCGAGGGTATTGATAAGGCAACTGTATCCTATTGGTATTTCCAAGAAGGCGAAAAGGTTAATGAGAAAGATGATTTAGTGGAACTTACCACGGATAAAGCTACATTTAATTTGCCCAGCCCTTCTAGCGGCATACTCTCCGAGATTTTTTTTCAAGCAGGTGATACAGTAAATGTCGGCGAGATTTTAGCCGTTATTGAAGAGGCGCAATAAGAAATAAAGAAATAATTTTTGTGATTAGATTTAGACCAGGCCAAAATCAAAGGTATGCCTGGTATTTTTATATAAAATAATGAGTTTAAATATGTCTTGACAATACATGATTTTATCAGTATATATGTAATTATCTAAAATATGCAAAAAGAGGTGCGTATGTCAAAAGATAAAGAGATAATGACTGCCAAGGAAGTTGCAGAATATCTCAATATCCATCCTCTCACTGTGCACAAATATGCGCGTTTAGGTAAAATCCCCGCGTTTAAAATTGGCACAGACTGGAGATTCCACAGAAAATACATCGAGCGATGGATTAGAGAGAAGCTTTCCTACAACCTCCAAGGTAGAGAGCGTCGAAAATCAGCCTTGGATAAAATTTAATCCGACAGTATATGCCTAAAATTGAAGTCTCAGTGAAAATTAGGGGACCCAGAGACAAGGTCTATAAGATTATCAAGGACATGGAGAATTTTCCTCACTTTATGCGCGAGGTCAAGAATCTTAAGATAATCAAGCGTATGGACAATGCCTTGGTTACGGCCTGGGAAGTAGAGGTAGACGGAGCGCCGGTGAATTGGAAAGAAGAGGACTATTTTGATGACGCAAACTACCAGGTAAGATTCAATATGCTGGAGGGAAATTACGAGGAGTATCAGGGCCGCTGGATGCTCAAGGATCTTCTCGGCAATAACACCCTCTTAACCTTAGAAGCAGATTTTGATTGGGGCATACCAATATTGGAGAAATATGTGAGTGAGGCTTTAGAAGATAAGGCCCGGCGTTCCTTATTAGGAATGATTCAGGCGATAAAGAAAAAAGCAGAGAGAGCCGATGTATGATTACGCACTCATAATCCATCCTACCAACGAAGAACTCTTGCATAAATATGAACCCGGCATGAAACATAAGCCCAGACCATTGGTTAAGAAGGTTCTGGAATGGATGTCGCCATTCAAAGCTTCTGTGGTTGAAGGTTTAAAATCTAATCTTGGTCGTACGGCAGAAGGCACTTTGGTAATGTGCCCTTTGTTGATGGAGCAGATGTTAACTTTAAGCCCGAGCAAGGTCATGAAATCTGTCATTGCCACGATGGAATTTGCCAAGAACTTAAAGCCCAAAATCATTGGTCTTACAGCTTACGCTGCCTTCAGCGGTAACAAAGGCTCAGATTTAACTCAAGTAGTCGACCTTCCTTTAACGACAGGGACAAATTATACCTTAGCCATGATTCCTGAAACAATATTAAGGGCAGTGGATTTGATGGATATAGATTTAAGCTCAACTCACATCCTGGTGATTGGAGCTACCTCAAATGTGGGTAGATACTGTATTGAAATTTTAAGTCACTTTGTTTCTGGTATGTTTATTACTGCCCATAACGAGGATAAGCTCAATTTACTCTTATCAGAGTTGCCGAAAGAAAAAAGAAATAAATTACAGCGTATCCGTGAGTTAAAGCCCATTTTGGACAAAGTAAAAATAGTTATTATTGCCACTAACCGCATACCTGCTGAATTCGAGATAAATAAATTAAACCCTGGGACAATAATCTTTGATGCTTCCTATCCTCGGCGCATATCTTCGAGTGTGCGTAATGATATATTGGTAATTGACGGAGTAGCTATAAAGCCTCCGGGAGATGTGGATTTTCATTTTGACTTTGGTTTACCTAAAGGTTTGTGTTATCCTTGCATGGCTGAACCGATTATTCTGGCCTTAGAGAGAAAATTTGAAAACTATTCCTTAGGCAAGGGAGTCAATGCTGATAGGATTAGAGAGATTCTGCGTTTAGGCGCAAAACACGGCTTTGAGATTTCCGGCCTTACCAGCCAGGAAAGAGTAATTTCTCACGATGAAATCCTAAAAGTAAAACACGAGGCCTTGAAGAAAAGAAGAAAAATATCGTTTTGGAGGTAAGGTGAAGACATTCGCCTATGTGGTCAGTCCCAGGACTATTGAGCAGCTAAAGAATCTTTGTTCTGTAATTAGAATTGTGCCAAATTTTATCCTTAAAACATCCTTAAAGAAAATTTCTGCATTTAAAGTCACACATATTAAAGATGTGCTTTCAAGCCGAGGCGAGGAAATCCAAGGTTATATCATTGCCTGCCCATTTTTAGCCCAACAAACCAAAGAGTTAGACGAAGGTTTTATTCGCGATAAAATTATGGCCTCTTCCAAGATCGCTGAGCAGCTCGGAGCCGGGATTTTAGGATTAAGCGAATATACCTCTAGGTTGGCAGAGAAGAATATTAATCTTTTCCGACACTTAAAGATTTCCGTTACTACTGGCAGCACTTTAACTGCCTGGTCAGTAATTGAGGCAATATACAGGACGTGTAAGAGTAAAAAAATATCTTTACTCGAATCTACTTTAGCCGTAATCGGTGCAACAGGCGCTGTTGGCTCTTTATGCGCCAGAAAATTAGCGGAATATGTTCCGAAAATAATTCTAAATGGAGAATACAGTGATAAATTAGCGCACCTTAAAGAAACTATTCAGCACCTCAATTCCATTGAGGTGCTGATAGAAGAAGATGCGCATAAAATGCTTAAGGATGCAGATATTGTGGTGAATGCCAATAACTTACCAGGAACAACTCTTAATCTGGAAAAATTCAAGTCAAAGGCAATTGTTTGTGATGTATCGCTCAATAGAAACATCGTCACTAAAGTAAGCCAACGCCAGGATATTACGGTTATCGAACCCGGCTTAATTAAGCTTCCTTACCCAACTGATTTGAGAATAAATTTGGGATTACCTAAAGATATTATCCCTGCTTCTTTAGCGGAAACTATGCTTTTAGCCTTTGAGGAGCGATTGGTGAGTTATTCTTTAGGTGAGAATATTAATCTGGACAAGTTAGAGGAGATTGCCAATATCGCCGTGCGGCACGGCTTTGAAGTCTGGGTGCCGCAAGCGCCGGTGATGTAGGAAACTCTTTATTTCTCTTGATAGCATAGGAAATTATATTAGGCTAGCTAATATAAGATCTTTCGTCGCTTCGCTCCTTAAGATCAAGGAAAATCTGCCAAAATCTTTGTCCAAAAGGACAGATTTTCCTTGACAAAAATAAAAATACTATTTATAATCGTTCTCAGAAAGTATACATAAGTATTAACTAATAAGGAACGATATGGAGAAGGAATTCGCCCTGCGCTTGTCTTCCGAGATCGGTATAGATGTGCAGCAGCTGATACGGGAGGAAGTAGAGCTTATTTTTCTTAAGGCGCTCTTTGAATCAAAAGTCTCTGATGTGCTCGTCTTTAAAGGCGGTACGGCGCTGCGCCTTCTCTACGGTTCGCCTCGCTTTTCGGAGGACCTTGATTTTTCTCTAACCGATAGCGTCAGCACAAGGGATTTTAAAACAATAATCACAAAAATCATTAAATCCGATGAACGTTTTTCGGTAGCTGACCCGACAACAAAATACTATACTCACCTGGCCGAAATACGGATAAAAGAACCGTGGCAAAATCTGGCATTTTCGCTTAAAATCGAAATCTCGAAACGAATAGAAAAAATAAAGGCATCTGATATTACGAATTTACTTGCAAAATCTCCCGCTACCAACCTTATGGTTATGACCAGGGTATATACACTCAAACGGATTTTTGAGGATAAATTAGGTATGCTTTCCAAGCTGAAAATGCCGCGCGATATTTTTGATATATGGTTTATCTGCCAGAAAAACGGTAACCCATTCAAAATAAGGCAATTTGGGTATCAAAAGGGAAAATTGCGTCAGGAATTGAGAAAGTTTCTACCGCGTTCCTTTTACCCGGTTGTTGAAGAGCTGGAGAGGCTGAATGCTTAAAGTCTATGAAACCCTCCTTACCTTAGATAAGCGCTATTTAAGCGGAAGAGAGATTGCGCGTATTCTTAACATTAGCCCTCAAAACAGAAAGGTTATGCTTAGCAGGCTTGCTAAGAGGAAAATCCTGCGCAGGCTCAGGCGCAATCTCTATGAAGTTTCACTTAAGCCGTCTGATATTCTTGAGGTTGCTAATAGCATTTATCAGCCCAGCTACCTTTCGTTTACCTATTGCTTAGGGAAATTAGGGATACTCAATCAGATTGCCTATGAAATAGAATTCGCTACTTCGCGGAAAACAAAACGCATCCAGATTCGCGGCCGCGATGTTACCTTTCATAAAATAAAAAAAGATTTATTTTTCGGCTATACGCTCAAAGATAGCATCTTTATTGCCGAACCGGAAAAAGCGCTTCTGGACACCTTGTATTTAAAAACAAAGGGCCTTGCAACCATCAATGCAAAGGAATTGAATTTAAGAGGTATTGCTAAGCAAAGGTTCCTTGCAATGAGCAAAAGATTCTCCCTTAAGGTTCAGCAGGAAGCGCGAAAACTTTTAAAGGCAGTTTCATCGTGACAGGTCTGGGTGCCGCAAGCGGCGGTGGGGTAAGGGTAAGGAGATGCTTAAAGTAAGTACGGCGGTTTAAAGAAAAGAAAAATACTGTTATGGAGATAAGGTGGAAACCTTTGCCTTTTTAGTTCATCCTATAAATATTGAACAACTAAAGAATTTCTGGCCTTTAACAAAGTTTATACCAAATTTTTTCCTTAATCCATTTCTAAAAAAAATTCCTCCTTTTAAGGTCTCCTGCATTAAAAATGTGCGTTCGGTTACAGGCAGAGAAACCGAAGGTTATATCATTGCCTGCCCGCTTTTACCTAAACAGATACTGAAACTAAAAGAAAAATTTGTTTTAAACAGGATAATTCAAGCTGGTAGGCTGGCTCAAGATTTAGGCGCCAAGATAGTTGGCCTTGGCGGCTATACCTCGGTAGTGGCAGACAAAGGTATTACTGTTGCTAAAAATTTGAATATCGCGGTTACTACCGGAAATAGTTATACAGTAGCCTTGGTCATAGAATCAATACGAAAAGGCTGCCAAATTATGAATATAGATTTGAAAAAAGCCAGAGTCGCGATAATCGGCGCAACTGGTTCAATCGGAGATGCCTCTACCAGGATGCTGGCAAATGAGGTTTCTGAAATCGTGATTACCGCACGCCATAAGGATAAGTTAGAAGCGCTGAAGGATAGAGTTAGTAAGATTAGCCCTTGTAGAATTATAATTGAAGAAAATGCACATATAGCAATTAGAAATGCGGATATCGTTATTGTCACTACCAGTACACCGGATGCCTTAATAGATGCCTCTGAGTTAAAATTGGGTTCTGTGGCCTGCGATGTGTCAGTGCCCAAAAATATATCAGGAAGAAACAAAGAAAGAAAAGATGTCTTTATTTTTGATGGTGGGTTAGCCACTTACCCCGGCAATATAGATTTCGGAGCAAATACAGAATTGCCCGAAGGGCAGATTTACGGCTGTCTGGCTGAGACAATGATATTAGTACTTGATAGTAGATTTGAAAATTTCTCTTTGGGAAACGATTTAGATCTGGAGAAAATAAATAAGATTCAAAAACTCGCTAAGAAGCACGGATTCGAAGAAGTGAAAATTAGGAGATAATAAAAATGAGATTAAAAGAAGAGTATGAAAATTAACGTTGATATTGTTATTGTGGGGTCAGGTGCAGGTGGATCTACTGTAGGTAGAGAACTTGCTATTAGTGGTAAAAAAGTTTTAATTGTAGAAAAAGGATCATCTTTTTCTCAAAATAAACTTGGCACCGAACTAAATGCATTTAACTTTTATGATAAACATGGATTATGGAGTAAAAGTAAAGAGGGAGTAATTTATTATCGAACAATCATGGCAGGTGGGACGACAGTTGTAAGCTGTGGAAATGGCGTAAGATCCCTTGAGAATGAATTTAAAAGCTTAGGAATAGATTTAACAAAAGAATTTCTAGAAACCGAAAGAGAACTTAATATTAAACCGACTCCGGATAAATTTATTAAGAAAGGCACTAGAAGAATTATGGAGGCTTCGAATAGACTTGGTTTTGATATGAAGCCAATGCCAAAATTCATTGATTTTGCAAAATGTGTCTCTTGTGAAAATTGCGTTTTAGGGTGTCGTGCAAATGCAAAATGGACTGCTTTGCAATATTTGGAAGAGGCCCAACGAAAAGGCGCCTCTTTCATTAAAGGAATAACTATCACTAATGTAATGATTTCTAATGGCAAGGCTATTGGAGTAGAAGGGTGCAACCCGATTGGAGATAAGATTAAAATATTCGCTAATATTATAGTTTTAGCTGCTGGAGGGATTGGAACGCCTGTAATTCTACAAAATTCTGAAATAAAGGCAGGGCAGAAGTTATTCTTGGATCTTTTTAAAGTTACAATTGGACTAACTAAGGATGTAGGATTAACAAAACAGCCAGTAATGGCAGTAGTAAATTTTAACAATGGTTTTATTTTATCTCCCTTTATAGATACACCGATTGTCTTAGCATCAGTGATACCTAAAAGACATATTTTAAAAATAACTCAAAGAAAACATATGCTTGGCATTATGGTAAAAATAAAAGATGATTGTCTTGGAAAAGTTCATAAAGATGGCGCTATAGAAAAAATAATAACCTTAAATGATTTATCCAAATTAAATAAAGGAGTAGATTTTTCAAAAAAAATATTAATTGATGCGGGAGTAAGTTCCAAAACAATAGTTACAACGAAAGTTCGAGGCGGTCATCCTGGAGGTACAGCATCTATAGGTGAAGTAATCGATCATAATTTAGAAACAGAAATAAAAAATCTTTTTGTCTGTGATGCTAGTGTTTTTCCGACATCACCGGGTTTGCCGCCAATTATAACAATAATTGCGCTTTCTAAAAGACTAGCTAAATATTTAAATGAAAATTATATTTATTTCTCCAGAAACTAAAAACGGCTTATTAGGCAAGAGGGGGCCAGGGAATTTTAATATTAAAAAATATGGTGGTGCCCCTTTAGCTTTACCTACGCTTGCTGCTCTTACGCCCTCAGACGTAGAAGTAAAGATTATTGATGAAAATGTGGAACCAATAAATTTTGATGAAGAAGTTGATCTTGTGGGTATTTCTTTCAGTGTTTCTTCAGTATTAAGGGCTTATGACATTGCCGATAAATTTAAGAAACGTAAGGTACCTGTAATCTTAGGTGGAATTTATGCTTCTATGTTACCTAATGAGGCTATACTTCATGCAGATTCGATAGTTATTGGAGAAGCAGAAAATATTTGGCCAAAAGTTGTAGCCGATTGGTCTTTAAAAAAATTAGAAAAATTTTATGTTTGTAAGGAAGAAGTTAAGTTAAGCGGATCTATTATTCCGAGATGGGATTTATTAAAGACAGATTTATATAATTATTTTCCGATTCAAACTACACGAGGTTGCCCTTTTGATTGTGATTTTTGTTCAGTGACTTGGTTTTTTGGAGGCAAATATCGTCATAAGTCTATAGAGATAGTTACAGAAGAAATCAAATTTTTAAAAAGAATAGATAAAAATAAGCTGATTTTTTTTGTCGATGACAATATAGTTGCTGATTTTGAATATTCAAAAAAATTATTTAAAAATTTAATCCCTTTAAATATTAAGTGGTTCAGTCAAGCTCCTGTATCCGTTGCTAAAGATGATGAGTTGCTTAAATTAATGCATGAAAGTGGCTGCCGAGAATTATTTATAGGATTTGAATCCCTTTCTCAAGATAGCATAGATAAAATAGGTAAAGGAAGAATAAACAAAGTAGAAGAATATAAAAAAATTATAGAAAAAATTCACTCTTATGGAATCTCGGTCTTTGGATCGTTTATGTTAGGTTGCGAACATGACGAGGAGGCAATTTTTAAACAGACCGTCAAATTTATTAACGAAAACAACATGCCCTTTTCGTTAATTAATATTCTTGTTCCTCCTCCAGGAACTCGTCTATTTCAAAAATTAGAAAAAGAAGGTAGAATCTTGCATAAAAACTGGGATAAATATACAGGAGAATATGTATGTTTTGAACCAAGTCGTATGTCCAAAGAAACATTGCAGAAAGGATATTGCTGGGTTTTGAATCAAATTTATAATTATGATATTTTATATAAAAGAATAAAAAATTGGTGGAGAAGAATAAGTTTTCATAAAAAAAGAAAAGTTTTTTTTAAGAACGGTTTCTATTTATTATCAAAATTTTTGTTTTCAATTAAAGTTATTTTTTATTGTAAAAAAGATAAGGAAAGGGTTAAATATGTTCTAAAAACTTTATGGAGCGAAAAATCATTACCCATTTCTATTGTATTACTTAGTTTGCAATTTCACGATTATTCCATAGAATTTCCTAAAAAATTATATAAAATATGAAAATATTTTCTTTTTTACAATTATTTGCTGCTACTTTTTATTTGTTTTTAGGATCCCTTGTTTTAATAAAGAATAAAAAACTTATGATTAATAAAGTTTTTTTCGTCCTGTGTCTAACTACTACTATTTGGCACTTTGGGGCAAGTATGTCTTATTCCGCGACTACTAATGCTATGGCTAATTTTTGGGGAAAATTCTCATATTTAGGAATTTGTTTCATTGCTGCTTCAGGTTACCATTTTATTGTAACACTGCTAAATATTAATAAGGGCAAAATTAAAAAATTTGTAATTTTTAGTTATATTTTTAGTTTGTGTTTTTTAATTTTATTATTTTTTAGTAAGTATTTTGTAACAGATGACGTTTTTCATTATCCTTGGGGTAACTATCCAAAACCAGGTCCCCTTTTTAGTATATTTACACTGGAATTCGTTTTTCTTTGGTTAATGTGCCCTTTTAGATTATTTAAGGCCTATAGAAATACAACATCTCCTTTTGAGAAAAATAGATTGAAAATTTTACTCGTTGGATTTGTTTCGGTTAGCCCTGCTTTGATGGATTTCTTACCCGAATATGGGATCAATTATCCTCCCATAGGTTTTTTCTTTTGTTCTATATGGCTTTTTTCAATGGCCTACGCTGTGGTTAAATACCGCCTCATGGATATCAGAGTTGCTGTTACCCGCACGGGAATCTTTGTGGTCGTATATTCTTTGGTCTTGGGTCTTCCGTTTGCCGTTGCCTTTTGGCTTAAAGGTTGGTTAATTGAGACCTTCAGGGCCAGTTGGTGGGTATTGCCATTGGGCTTAATGGCGGCTTTAGCCACGGTCGGTCCGTTTATCTATATATATCTGCAACGCAAGGCTGAAGATAGGTTATTGGCAGACCAGAGGCGATACCAGGATATCTTAAAGCAGGCCTCGATAGGTATGACCCGCATCCGTGATTTGCAAAGGCTATTGGATTTAATCGCCCACATTGTGACCAAAACCGTCAGGATATCTTATGCCGGAATCTATCTTTTTGATGCGGAAAGCGGCGAATATGTCTTGCAGGTCAGCCGGGATAAAGGCAGGCTTCCTGTCCCCAAATTAGCCTCGAGCAATCCTTTGATTAATTGGCTTACCTTAAAACCACAGCCGCTGATTTATGATGAAATTAAGCTTAAAAGCCAGGATTCCAGCGATTTAGTTGATAAGCAATTAGAAGAGAATATGCGTTTGCTCACTGCCGCAGTGGTAATTCCCAGTTTCCTTGAGGATAGGCTTTTGGGGTTTATTGTCCTGGGCGAGAAAATCTCCGGCCAAATTTATACCCAAGAGGATTTAAATGTTTTTCAAGTCTTGGCTAGTCAGGCCGCCCTGGCTATTGAGAACGCCCAGTTCTACGAAGAGGCAAAGAAGATGCAGGAGCAGATTGCCCAGGCTGAAAAAATGGCCACTATCGGGACTATGGCTGATGGGCTGTCGCATCAGATAAACAACCGGCTTTATGCCCTTTCCTTAATTGCCGGTGATACCATTGATACTATTAAGTTAACCGATACCTCTAAATGCACACCTGAGGTAAGAGAAATGATTGGTCATATTAACCATGCCCTTGAACGTATCCAGGCCAATGTGATGCAGGGCGGGGAGGTGGTGCGCGGGCTTTTAAAATATTCCCGGGAAGGCGAGACCGGCTTGGAGGCCCTGGACTTACACACCATTTTAAATAACACCCTGGAGATGGTGCAATATAAAGTGAAATTATCCGAAATAGATATTGTGCGTGATTTTTCTCCAAATATCCCGAAAATTAAAGGTAACCTTACTCAATTGGAAGAGGCCTTTTTCAATTTTATTGATAATGCCTATGACGCGATTGTAGAGAGGCGCAATCTTTTAAAAGAGGAGGCCTATCGCGGCAGGATCACCGTCTCTGCCCTGCCCAAGGACAATCATTTAGAAATCGTAGTGGAGGATAACGGCATGGGTGTAAAAGAAGGCGATATCAAAAAGGTCTTCACGCCATTTTTTACCACCAAGACTTCCTCGCAAAAAGGCACAGGCCTGGGGCTTTACGTCATCAAGCGCATTATTACTGAGACGCACAAAGGACAAGTATCTTTTGAGTCAGATTACAAAGTAGGCACCAGGTTCATTATTGAATTACCGATTGCGCAATAAGGGATTATGTGCTAAGTTGACAATTTGAAACGAAAGGAGCATGGATGCCAAAATTATTAATTGTGGATGATGAATTGGATGTGCGGGAGTTTGCCGCCAATTTTTTCCGCAAGCGCAAGGTTGAAGTTACTACTGCGTCAGGCGGAGAGGAAGCCCTGGATATATTAGAAAAACTTAAGCCACAATTAGTTTTACTGGATATCAAGATGCAGGGTATTAACGGCATTGAAACCTTAAGGCGAATTCGGGCAAATGATAAGGATTTAAAGGTCATTATGGTGACTGGTAAGAAACCCGACGAAGATGGCTCTTTGAATATATGTCAGCAATTAGGCGTTCTGGATTATATTCATAAGCCGCTGGAGTTGGCGGAATTGGAAAGAGTAGTAATGGGAGCGTTAAAATAAAGCTATGGCGATAGATTACAAGAAAGAACTCGAGGCTGCAGCCAAGAGCATGATTCTGGTGCACGAACCCGATGTATTAATCCGGATGGTTGTGCGCATGATTGTGCAGAAGGTCGAGGTAAAACACGCGGGTATATTATTGCATCAGAAAGAGCAAGATACCTATATATTGACTGTCTCGCGCGGAACCGCGGGTTTAAAGATACCTGCAGGATTTGCCCGTATCGATTCAGATAATCCCTTAATCCGTTTTTTCAAAGATCATAAGGACAAAGAGCTTTTTGATGACGGTATGTTGGTCTTAGAAGAAGCCAAGAAGCTCCTGGAAAAAGACATTTCCGCCCAGCTTAAAGAATT
>Ga0315294_10004591_pt1 | contig 15100 bp, 7 predicted proteins | sample YL17G13_40_MG_FD_203626 | JGI IMG/M metagenome (GOLD analysis project Ga0315294, IMG submission 203626) | Sediment microbial communities from Yellowstone Lake, YNP, Wyoming, USA - YL17G13_40 | ecosystem: Environmental > Aquatic > Freshwater > Lake > Sediment | place: USA: Wyoming | collected... | reverse complement strand
GATAGCCCCCAGATAGCGCGCAAATGTCGCATTTTTTCTCACTTTTTCACACTTTTTTCAGCCCATATAATCGTTACAATTGATACAATCGTTAAAGTCAACGCATTTTAACACCTCGAAATCTGCCATAGAAACACTGCTGATTTAGAAATGATTTCAGACCCCGCCCTGATTAAAAGTGTCCGCTAACTCCCTTCTATTAAAGGACATACACCCCTTACTTCTCTGCTTCCGGCTCTGGTGGTGCTGCTTCTTCCTCCGCCTTCGGCTCCTCTTTGCCCTTCTTGCCTTTTTTCTCTTTTTTAGCCTTCTTTTCCTTCTTTTCTTCTTTTTTCGTTTCTTCTATCTTCTTTGCTGCCTTAGGTTTACCGCCGCCGACCATAAACGTCATTCCGAATATCAGAACCACCGCAGCCGCCGCCCCGCCCATTATGTACCAAATCATTCCCTGCAGTTGTCCCAGAACCGCCGGCACCGCACCCTTCGCCCCCGTCATCACCATAATAATCGCATAAACAACCGCCACCCAAACCAGCAGCAGCATAACGCCATACAGGTTGCTCGCTGCATCAGGCTGCGGCTCGGCATATTCCGGCATTACCGCCATCGGCGCATAAATCGCCTCGGCCATAATCGGAGTAATCTGCTCTTCCGGCATAATCTGCTCGGCCTCTTCTGCTATTGCCGCCCCTGAGGCTGAACCGCCGGCGTCTGCTTCTTCAATGCCGAGCATATCTTCACCGCCGGCCTTCTTCCTGCCGGCACCGGCGCCTTCCGGCGTATATATTTCATCGAGAATCCCGCCCAATGAGGTATCATCTGCCTGCAGCGAAAGGTCCAGCAATCCGGAACCGCTGCCGAACGTATCTAAGTTCACATCCTTTTCGATTTCATCTAATGATGCCTCGCTGGTTATCGCCCTGGTCTCGCTTTTCGTGTCATCTGAGAACGTATATTCGCCGCTTGTCTCCTCCAGCACGTTAATCCCCTCGCCCGCCACGACGGTATCCGCATCGGTTTCGCCGGCGCCTTTTTTAGGTTTTTCCTCATCCTCGTCCGGCACTAAAAGGATTTCGGCAAAATCATCCTCTGCTGTTTTGCCTTTAGTATCATCCTTCTTCACGCCAAGGGCGTTCATAACGGTCGTATCCAGCAGCAACGATTCAACCTCCTCTATCTTGAACAGCAGAGTTTGGCCATCGCGAAATTCCCGCAATTTGCCTATCCGGACAAGCTCTCTTATCTCTTTCTCAGTCCTGTTGAGCTTTTCTATAACTTCCTGTAATGAATAGAACATACCGCCCATACTTTATTCTCCCGCAGGATAATTTCCTGCCTTAACTCCTACATCGGCAAACCTTACGAAAAATCTGCAAATACTCATTATATTATACGCCGCCTTTGTTCGGCTCGTTCACATCCGGAACATTCACATCTAACACCTGCCGGGGCTGGTTTTCCGGCTTTTTAGGGTGCTGGAGCGACAAATCCTCCAGAAGCATCTTCACCTGCTCAGGTTTTGGCTCATCGGTGTTATACTGCCGAAGCTGCCCATCGTATTGCCAGCTCCTGGCCGCCCATAATTTCAACCTGCTATAGGCCGGCCCGCGATTATTCAACTCGTATATCCAGAGCGTTTGCTCGGCTGTGTCGACCATTGCAAGGCCGTAACTATCGCGGCCGAGTTGAATCGGCACTACTAAAAGTCCATTTTTTTCAGGATTTTGCGCCTTTGCCGCAACATCGGAGGGCAAGCCTGCCTGGCGACCGATAAAAAGCAGCCCCAAAAGCCCGAAAGCGACCAAGACCGGCAAAATCCACCGTCTTCCAATCCCTGTTATCATATATAATTAGCACCAAAAGATTTACCATATTATATACAAACCGGTATGAATATGCAACCTATTTTTCCAGCGGAATTAGCGTTGGGTGCATCTGTTGTTTGCGGGTGGGTTTTTTCAGGCTGCTCTTTATTGGTAAGGTGGGTAAGATTTGGCGATTGCTACGATGTTATCAGCTGTTATCAGATGTTATCAGATGTTATCAGTTGTCATCAGTTGTAATCAGAAGGTATCCAGATGTAATCAGAACACATTCAGAAGCACTCCAAAGTGCATCAGAAAACACCAGTGTTTTTGATTAAGTATTGTCATAACAAGGACTTAAGTGAAATCGGGCTGCGGATTTCAGCCAAAAATTCGAAATCCGATACGTGAAACCGAAATTTTAATGACCAAAACAAATCTTCCATAGCACGCTTTGCTCCTAATCCCGTCATCCCTCAGGTATCCCTGACGGGAGGGATGACTTACGCCACATTGGGATATAGATTATCCCTACAATTGGGCGGAGATGCGCATTTGGGTTGACCCTACTTCGCCCTGCGGGCTACGAAGGGCAGGCAAAAAAGAGATAAGTTGTTATGGGATAAGGAGTAAGGGGGATTGAAAATTTTTTGCGATTCTGGGATTTTTTTAGAAAGGTAGCCTCGGAAATGATTGAAAATCGAATTAGCCACCGAGAGCGCAGAGAGTTTTTAGTTCGTTGCAAAAAAATAATTTAGCCACGAATGAACACAAAGGGACACGAAGAAAAAGACAATAAATTAAACCACAGGGAACACCCTTCTTCGCCGAAGCGGCTACGCAGGGCAGGCAGAGAAAACGGAGTAATAAAATCTAAAATTAGCCACAGAGGGCACAGAGAACACAGAGTGATTAAATACTAAATTAACGACTAATTCAGACACGGATTTACACAGGATTAACACTGTTTATAAAAAACTGGTTATGTAAATTTTTGTTCCAACGCCGGTCAGTTTGAGTGAATAAAATGGTGTCCCCGGATTTTACCAAATTTTTTAACCACAGATTTCACAGATTTACACAGATTTTGTTTCGGCCAGTGGGGTGTACTTCGGCAGGTTTTTTCTCGATGTGAACATCTGCGAAAGCCCTGCCTGTGTCCACCGGTCATCTTACGATGACCCGCAAATGGCTTTGCGGCTGGCTGAAAATAGTCCATTCTTCGTCCCGAAGTTTCAGGACTACGAAGGATGAATCGATGGTCGAATGAAAGAGTTTATGGTTTATAGTTCATTGTTCATTGTTCATTGTGTTTTGTTCTCCGTAAGGAGTCCTTACGGACATTGTTTTTAACTACGAATGGTTCGACAGGCTCACCATCTGGTTCGACAGGCTCACCACACTGAGCGCGTCGAAGTGCTGAACTTGTCGAAAGACTATCAACAAAAAACTCAGGACTAAAAATGGTGTCCCCAGATTTCGATGGGAGCAAATTTTAGACACGGATTGACACGGATTAACACGGTTTTTTATTTTGCCACAGAGGACCCTTCGACTGCGCTCAGGGCAGGCGCCGAGAACACAGAGTGATTAAATCCTAAATTAACGACTAATTCAGACACGGATTTACACAGGATTAACACTGTTTATAAAAAACTGGTTATGTAAATTTTTGTTCCAACGCCGGTCAGTTTGAGTGAATAAAATGGTGTCCCCGGATTACCGAATTGTTTTGGGTCTGTTCTTGCAGCCATTGCAGGGCGGTCTTTTCATATTTCTCTATCGACACCTCTACCGCCCAACGTCAGCCGCCAGCTCTGCCGGTCGGCTGCATGGACTTGTTGGCCGATGTTTCGTCATAATTCAAACTGTCCGTAATGGCTCCAAGCCTAAAGAACGAGATTGAAGACCATACACCAACAAATATGGCAGTGGTTATGCCGTAGTAGAATGGGAGAATGTTATCTGGTATCACATCGCCCTTCCATGTCTTATAAAAGCAAAACCCGACTATTAGGATTTCGATAATGATTATTAGAGCCCAAGCGGAAAATATGGGATTTATTGCTTTAGAGGATTTCAATACATTGTCTTTTCTTGGAATATTGATAAATGGTGGATAAATTAATTTCGTTGCCATCTTACTCTCCCATGTCAGAATGGGTACCTGCCCATTTAGTTCGGTGACTCTACGTTCTATCTGCCGAACACGTTCTCCCAGACATGCGATAACGTATGCTTGTGAAATAGTAACTGCAGTTACGAGAAACAGAAAATATGGAATGATGGGATAAACGCAATTGTACTTATCATTTCCCAATGCAAAGGTAATTGCTCCAACGACAACTGTGCCGAATATAGCAAATTTGGGCGACTGTTCCTTGATGTACATTTGTATCTCGGCCGCCATCCTTCCATACTCCATTTGCAGCAGGGACAATTCCTGACTTGTGTTCAATCTTTCTGGGCTATCTGGCATTTACTGTCTCCTTTCTTGACGGCCAACAATGATTAGATTGATCCTCATAAGATAAGGAACTTCGGTTTCCTATCCATATAAAACGCTGCTTCTCTGCCTGAAAATCTCATTTTTTCGCCTAACTGCCCCATTCGACTACGCTCCCCCGACAACAGCATTCGAGGGCAGGCAGGGCAAGCTTAAAATAAAGGACTACTTATCAGCCTTCTCGTGCTTCGTAGCTAACTACTTCGCAGAGTAGCATTTGCCCGTTTCCAACGCCACGATGTAAAGCCGCAATGCCTCAATGTAAGCCGACAACGCTGTAATGTAAATCGCCTGTTTATGTTTTTCAATACTCGTCCAATCTCTTTTATTAAATGATTCCGCGTGTGCAAACAAGTTGCACACTCTACCCGGCTGTCCTGAATTATTTAATTATTTAGAACCGGTGTCTGGCCAATTTAATTCCCTCACTCGTTCTTGATATTTCTTTCGTTCTTTACTAAATATATCATATCTTGGCCCCACATGCAGCCATTTAGTAATGTCTTTTGTGTAAATAAACTTCATCTCTTCTCTCATTTCTCTTTCTATCCCTTGACCCTCGTATTTAATTATGAAAGTAATTTGAGCCTTTGAAACATCACCACCTATACTAAACATGTCTTGTACCAAAAATAAATCATCACCAGGGTATAGGGTAGTTTGTTCTAACATGGGTGTTCCAGCCTGTAAATTATCAAATACTGCCATTCCACCAACGACTTTGTCTATGATAATTGATACTGTTACATTTTTTGCTGGAAGTTTACCTGTATTAGTTAGAAAAAAAGTGTCCTTAAGTGGATTGGAATTTGCGTCTGGTCTTGTTGGTGGTATTTTAACAAAAACAACGGGCTTATGAGTCAAACATAGGTCCTCTTTCTGTAATTCGAGTGAATCACGAGTAAATTTATTAGCTTCTAAGGAGAAATAGATTGAAGCTGCTAAAGCTGCTATGGAAACTGCTACTGCCGCCATAGTGATGTAAACAGATCGGCGAGTATACTCACTGTTCTTAATGGATGTCGCAGTTTGTATGGCTTGATTAATATTGTCTATCAATTCTGCTATGCTAGCATCGTAACCAAATGGTCTACCGTCTGGGTGATAACCAACACTACGCGTACTCGCACCCATTTCTTGCGCCAACTCTTGCAATCGTTTACTCTGGTTCTCAGGAACAAGTTCACCTTGTTTTTTATTCATCCGTACGATTTCCTGCAGTTGTTGTCGCCAAGTATTTATTTTTTTCGTTGTTCGTTTTTGGCTCATCTGTGTTCTCCGTGCCCTCTGCGGCTTTCTTTTTTACACTACCACCATCACCGTATTACTCGGCGAACCTTCGCCGGATTTCCCCCTGTTGCAAAACCATGATAGTGGATTCTCGGGTACAAGATTTATTGCCATAACGCGATATTTGAGTTCTCGATAAACTTTCACCCATCAGGTTCTCCCTTTTTTAATGGCCAAACTTAATCCGCCAGAGGCGGATAAGACGCCTGCGAAACGAGGTTCGGCGAAAAAAAATAAAATCGTCCGGCGTAGTCGAGTAAGCGACCCCGCAATAAATTGCGGGGCTAAATATAAAAAATAGATTGCCGCGCTGCGCTCGCAATGACGTATTGACCCGGATGTTTTCCCTCAAAAGGTGAATTGGTTTAATTTATACCAATCAGCCGGTAAAATGGCAAGTATTTTATTGGGATTGGGGAAAAACGGAAGTTGGGCGGGTATTGTAATGAAAGGGTCGCCGTTGCCTACTTCGCCGACCCGTCCTTCGCAATAGTCTTGCTACGGAGGGCGGGAGCGGCTACGAAGGCCAGGCCGGCGACCGCTAAACGCGTTGTGCGGGGTGGGATGAAAAACGGTGGGGTTATGACCCCACCCTACCAATGCTTACGGACGAATAGAATAAGGTCGGACATATCTGACCTGTAGGACGTTTCGGACCGATAGTTTAAGGTGGTGCGAAATATCGCACGCTACGCATCTAAGGGTAGAAAAACCCCTTGCAGTGCAAGGGGCTAAAAAGGAGTAACCCGCCGAATAAAACACAGGAGCAATATTATCTTGAGGAAAATATCCGTTAATGGTATTATGATTATCCAGCAGGAGTTAAAAATTCAAGATAACAGCAAGATGATTTTGGAACAGGCATATTCAAAATTCAGGCTGCCGGCGGCTTTGATTATAGCCGTCTGCGTCGCGGTTCTGGTTGTGCATTGGCCGGTGCTGTCGGCAAAGGCATTGTCCTTCGATGATAATCAATACCTCACTGAAAACGTCCTTGTGCAATATCCAAGCTTTAATTCAATCAAGCGATTCCTCACCGAGATATTAGAGCCAACGACGGTAGACGGCTATTATCAGCCTTTGACGATGATTTCGCTGATGTTCGATTACGCGGTCGGCGGGAGCGAGACAAACCTTGTGCCGTTTCATATTACGAGTCTGACCCTGCACATCGCAAACACCGCATTGATAATTGCGCTGCTTTACTTATTGTTCGGGCAACCCTTCGACAGGCTCAGGGTGGTGAGCAAAGTCGAACCAATCTGGGTGGCGGCAGGAGTGGGGCTGCTTTTCGGTGTGCATCCCCTGACTGTAGAGCCGATACCGTGGATTGGCGAACGTAAAACGCTTCTCGCCGCCTTCTTCTCATTATGGTCTTTAATTTTCTATTTACTATTTACTATTTACCATTCAAAAACTACAAGCGACCAGCGACGAGCAACCAAATTTTATTTCGGCAGCCTCGCTGCATATCTGCTGGCGCTGATGTCGAAGCCGACGAGCATGCCCCTGCCGGTGGTGATGCTGCTGATAGATTACTGGCCGCTGAATAGACTCAAGACACAAGACTCAAGGCTCAAGCAGGCAACAAACCTGATTTTAGATAAACTGCCGTTTTTCGTTCTTGGCGGTATCTTTGCGGTCATAACTTATATTTCGCAAAGCCGCACCGCTGTTACCGTTTTGCCCGGTGAGTTCGGGCCTTCGCGCATACCGCTGGTCCTCAGCCACAACATAATTTTCTATCTCTACAAAATGGTTTGGCCGATGAAACTTTCGTCACACTATGCGTTTCCAGAGCCGTTGAATTTTTCGCAGCCAATGGTGCTGGCCGGGGTCATCGGCACGTGCATACTTATTCCATTGTTGCTGATTTCGCTTCGCTGGACGCCGGCAGCGCTGGTCGGCTTCTCTATATTTTTCATAGCCATCCTGCCGACAATGCAGATTATAGGTTTCAGCAACGTTATCGCCTCTGATAAGTTCGCCTATCTGCCATCGGTTGGTTTATTGATGATACTGGCGGCCTTTCTGGTATGGCTCTGCAATAATAAATTTTCAACGCTTTGCAAGGCAGCGGCAGTGATAATCCTGGTTCTGGCCTGTGGGGAATCTGTCGCCACCCGCCGGTATCTGGTCTGCTGGCAGGACACAATCAAACTCTACGAAAATATGTTATCGCTTACGCCTAATGCCTCTCCGCTCCATCTCAACATAGGCATTACGCTGCAATTGCGGAAAAAGCTCGATGAAGCAATCAGCCACTATCAGCGGGCGCTGCAGCTAAAGCCGACCGATGCCGGGATTTACAACAGTCTCGGCACCGCTATGGAGGCAAAGGGGGACGCTAACGAGGCGGTCGTATGCTATCTTGAGGCCATAAAATTGAGACCTCATTACGGCGAAGCATATTACAATCTGGGCCATCTCTCTCAATCACAAGGCAGACCAGATGAAGCGATAAAATATTACCAGCAGGCAATAAAACTTAAGCCCAGCTTTCCCGATACATACTATAATTTTGCCTGGCTTCTCGCATCGCAGGGCAAAATTGATGAGGCAATTTCGTATTACCGGCAGGGACTGCAAATCAAACCGTACGATGCCGATTCATATAACAATCTCGGAATAGCGACGGAAGCAAAAGGAAACCTTAATGAGGCGATAAACTGTTATCGCAAGGCTGTGCATTTCAAACCTGATAATGCTGAAGCGTGTTACAACCTGGGGCATGCTTTACAATCGCAGGGCAGGCTGGACGAAGCGGTCGGCTACTATTCTCGAGCAATAAAAATAAAGCCTGACTATGTCAAGGCACATAACAATTTAGGCGTAGTTTTCCAGTCAATGGGTAAGTTCGATTCTGCCCTGATTCATTTTCGCGAGGCACTGAAGCTCAAGCCTGACAAGGCCAACACTTATTACAACATAGGGTTCACGTTTTCTTTACAAAAGAAATTTGACGAGGCTGTCAATAATTATAACGAGGCACTGCGTATCGAGCCCAATGATGCCGAGATATATTACAATATAGGTTTTGTTCGCAAGACGCAGGGCAAGTTCAGCGAGGCGATGGTGTCTTTTCGCAAGGCTTTGAATATTGAACCGAATTTGCCGCCGGCATTAAGCGAGATGGCAAATATCCTGGCCACATCCACCGACCCAAACATTCGCAATACGGACGAGGCAATTGTGCCGGCTGAACGCGCAGCGGAACTAACGAAATACAAGGACGCAGCCGTTCTTGAGACACTGGCGGAGTGCTATGCCGCAAAAGGCAAATTCGATAAGGCTGTAACAACCGCCCAAACAGCTATGTCGCTGATTCACGCCATCCAAAACCCGGAGCTTGCTGAAAAACTCCGCAAACAATTAGAACTTTACAAACAGAAAAAAAATTAGCGGCAATCCTATGCAGCAGGAATCCCCAGAAGAAATCATCCCTCAACAAAACGAAAGTTCCCCGGACAGACTATGCCGAAAAATCGGATTGCCGATTATTTTAATCACCGCTGTTTGCATCGCTGTTTTAATAACACATTGGCCGGCATTGTCGGCACAGGCAATATCATTCGATGATGGTCAATATCTCAACACAAACGTGCTGGTTCAAAACCCCGGCTGGTCATCGACCTGGCGTTTTCTTAGCGAAGTATTGGAGCCGTCAAGTGTAGAAGGGTACTATCAGCCGCTTGCGATGATTTCATTGATGCTCGATTACGCACTCGGCGGACGGGAAAGCGACCTTATGCCCTTTCACCGCACCAGCCTTATTCTGCACGCAGCAAACACTGCGCTGATAATTGTTTTGCTTTACCTGCTGTTCGGGCAAATATGGGTGGCGGCAGGTGTCGGGCTTCTTTTCGGCGTGCATCCTATGACCGTAGAGCCTATTCCGTGGGTCGGTGAGCGCAAGACATTGTTGGCGGCTTTCTTTTCATTATGGTCTTTAATTTTCTATTTACTATTTACTATTTACTATTCAAAAACTACAAGCAACAAGCGGCAAGCAACCAAGTTTTACATAGGCAGTTTTGCGATGTATTTTTTGGCATTGATGTCGAAGCCGACAAGCGTGCCGATACCTGCCGTGATGCTGCTTATGGATTATTGGCCGCTGAATCGCCTGAACTGGCGGGCGGTTTGGGAGAAGGCGCCATTTTTTGTGCTGGGGGGTATCTTTGCGATTATAACTTATATCTCACAGACCCGCACCGCCTGCACAGTGCTGCCGACCGAGTTTGGCGTTAAATTTGTGCCGCTGATAATCTCTCATAATATCATTTTCTACCTTTATAAAATGGTCTGGCCGGTAAATCTTTCCTCGCACTATGCCTTTCCGGAGCCGATGGATATGTCCCAGCCAATGGTATCGGCAGGCGTTATCGGGACACTCATTCTGATTTTGCTGCTGATATTTTCGCTGCGCAGGACCCGTGCAGCATTTACAGGCTGGCTGATATTCTTTGTGGCGATACTGCCGACAATGCAGATTATAGGCTTTACCAACGTTATCGCCTCCGACAAATTTGCCTATTTGCCATCAGTAGGACTGCTTATGGCATTGGCGTCATTTTTGGTGTGGTTATGCAGCATCGGCAAAAACATTGTAAAGTATGTAATAGCAATAATAATTGTAATATCAGCCGGCGCTGAGGGTGCTGCGGCACACCGATATTTAGGATACTGGCAAAACACAATAAGCCTTTATGAGTATATGCTGACTTTGACGCCCGATGAATCTATGGTGCGGGACAACCTGGCTTATGCGCTCTATATACAGGGCAAGGTCGATGAGGCCATCAGCCACTACCGGGCGGCGCTGAGTTTCAATCCCTATCAGGCCGATGCGCATAACAATTTAGGGGTGGCGATGGAAGCAAAAGGCAACTTCGACGAGGCATTTAGCTGCTATAACCAGGCGATACGCTACAAGCCCAAATATGCCCAGGCATACTACAATCTCGGACATCTGATGCAGGGGCAGGGCAAACTGGATGAAGCTATCAGCTATTACAACCAGGCGGTCAGCATCAAGCCCGATTATCCAGAAGCACACAATAATTTAGCGGTGGTATACCAGTCACAGCACAAGCTCGATGAGGCCCTTACTCATTTTCGTGAGGCGCTTAAGTATAAAGCCGACAGCGCTGATATTTACTACAACATCGGCATTACATTCGCAATGAAGGAAAATTACGATGAAGCTATCAAATATTATAACCAAACCCTTAAAATCAAGCCTGATGACGCTGAAGTATATCACAATCTGGGCGCTGTCTTTATGAAACAAGGCAAATTTGCCGAAGCGCTGACCTGCTTTCATAAAACATTAAATATAAAACCCGACTGGTCGTTACCGCTTGTTAATATGGCACGGATTCTGGTGATGCACCCGGACCCGAATATACGCGATGTGAATGAAGCTGCTGTGCTCGCCGAGAGAGCAGCGGAATTGACGAACTATCAGGATGCCTCCGCCCTTAGCGTGCTGGCAATGACGTATGCAGAGAAAGGGCAGTTCGATGAAGCCCTGACAATCGCCCAAACCGCTCTTTCGCTGGCCACTACCAGCCAGAAGCCGGAATTGGCTGAAAGTATCCGCCTACAAGTGGAGCGTTATAAACAGAAAAACAAATTTTGAGTTTTTGATTTGGTGACATCAATTTCAAAGGCCGGACTTGCAACAATCTTAATAATCATCGTATCTGCGGCGGCGGCGATAACACACTGGCCGGCGCTATCGGCAAAAACGCTATCGTTCGACGATTCCCAGTATCTCACCGATAATATACTGGTCCAAAACCCCGGCTGGGCATCGGCAAAACGATTTCTTACAGAGATACTCAAGCCGTCAACGGTGGAAGGCTATTATCAGCCGCTGGCGATGATTTCGCTGATGTTCGATTACTCTCTTGGCGGACGGAAAACCAACCTGATGCCGTTTCACCGCACCAGTTTAATCCTGCACATCGCAAACACCGCTCTGATAATTGTGCTGCTTTATTTGCTGTTTGACCAGATATGGATAGCGGCGGCGGCAGGTCTGCTTTTTGGGGTACACCCTATGACCGTTGAGCCGATACCGTGGGTTGGGGAGCGAAAAACGCTTCTTGCCGCTTTCTTTTCATTATGGTCTTTAATTTTCTATTTACTATTTACTATTTACTATTCAAAAACTACGAGCAACCAGCGACGAGCAGCCAAATTTTACATCGGCAGTTTCGTTGCATATCTTCTGGCATTGATGTCGAAGCCGACAAGCACGACTTTACCTGTTGTAATGCTGCTGATGGATTATTGGCCGCTCCGCCGGCTAAGTTGGCGGGCTGTTTTGGAAAAGATACCATTTTTTGTTCTTGGCGGTGTCTCTGCAATTATAACTGTTATTTCGCAGACCAGGGCCGCCGGGGTAACAACACCAAGCCAGTTCGGCCTTGAGCGTATCATCCTGATACTTTGCCACAATATTATTTTTTATCTTTACAAGATAGTTTGGCCGGTGAATTTGTCATCGCATTATCCCTTCCCCAAGCCGCTGGATTTATCACAGCCTATGATTTTAGCCGGCGTTATCGGCACATTCATATTGATTCCGCTGCTGGTGTTTTCGCTTCGCTGGACGCGGGCGGCTTTGACCGGCTGGCTGATATTTTTTGCAGCTATTCTGCCTGCAATGCAGATTATAGGCTTCAGCAACGTTATTGCTTCCGACAAGTACGCTTATCTGCCTTCGGCAGGTTTATTGATGGTATTGTCGGCTTTGCTGGTATGGTTTTGCAATAATAAATTTTCAACGCTTTGCAGAATATCAGCGGCAATAATTCTGCTGCTGGCAGGGGCCGAGTCTGTCGCCGCCCGGCGATATTTGTTCTACTGGCAGGATTCCATCAGCCTGTATGAATATATGGCCAGGCTAAGTCCCAATTCGATGGAAGTGCAGGATGGCCTGGGCCACGCCTTTCAGTCGCAGGGCCGAATTGAGGAGTCGCTGCCGCACTATTATAAAGCCTTACAGGCCAGCCCCAATGATGCAGATACGCACAATCGTCTTGCTACCGCACTTCAATTACTGGGCAGATTAGATGAGGCGATAGAGCATTACAGCCTTGCGATTCGGTTTAAACCTGAATATGACCGTGCATATAACAATTTAGGCGGAGCATTTATGGCGCAGGGTAAGCTGGATGAGGCTGCAAAATGCCTCAGGGAGGCGCTTCGAATCAGGCCGGATTATGCCCAGGCCCATCTTAACCTCGCATCGCTGCTTCAATCGCAAGGCAGACTTGAAGAAGCCGCCGAACATTACCGGAAGATTTTGCAGAGCAATCCCGATGATGTGAGCGCTCACTACCACCTCGGCAGTGTCTTTCAGTCGCAGGGCAGATTGGATGAGGCGATAGAGCATTATCGCAGGGCGCTGCAGATTAAGCCTGAATATGAGCAGGCGTATAACGATTTAGGCGGAGCGCTTTTGGCGCAGGACAAGCTCGATGAGGCACAGAAGTGCTTTAGAGAGGCGATTCGAATAAATGCGGAATCTGCCGATGCGTATAATAATATGGGCGTTTTGCTGACCAAACAGGGCAAGCTGGATGAGGCTGTCGGTTATTACCGGCAGGCGATTCGGCTAAAACCCGACCATATCAAGGCAGGAAATAATCTGGGGCTGGCGCTTCAGTTGCAGGGAAAGACGAACGAGGCGATTGATTCTTTTCAGCAGGCCCTGCGGACAAACCCGGACTATGCTGAGGCACATTACAACCTGGGTATGCTGTTTCAATCGCAGGGCAGGTTCGATGAGGCTGCCGACCATTACCGCAGGATTTTGCAGAGCAATCCTGCGGACAGCGAGGCTTACTACTGTCTCGGCAGCGTCTTTCAGCAGCAGGACAGGCTCGATGAGGCGGCAGATTACTTCCGTAAAACGCTGGAATTGAATCCTGAAAACATTTCCGCCCTGGACAATCTTGCCCGGATTTATGAGGCAAAAGGTCAGTTAGATAAGGCCGATTCTATTCGAAGACAACTGAAAGTTTACAGGAAAAAACCCGACGATTCAAAAAAACCGAATTAGAAACGCCGCATTAATCAATAACGATAAAACTCCCACAAAGGCTGAATCGGCAACTTCAGGGATGATTTTATTGCAGTGGTAAGTTTTTTCGTGTAGAATTTTGTAATTGCGTTGAGTTTTTCGGGGTGTAGCTCAGCTTGGCTTAGAGCGCTTGGTTTGGGACCAAGAGGCCGCTGGTTCGAATCCAGTCACCCCGATTTGAGAGGCCAGGTGCAGTTTTCCGCAAGGATTGAGAACGGTAACCTGTATTCGCCACAAAGAGTTACAGCATCCAGCTGCAAGTTCAAAAACACGGACTCAATGATTTAACGTTTTTTAGGCGGTGGTAACGTAACGTACGTTTTTGCAATATGTTGTGCGAGTTCTAAAATTTTTGTCGCATTACAGTTATTTTCTTGCTTGCCGCATTCGATTTGTTCGAATCTTTTCTGTAGTAAGCTCAATTCTTCCTGCGATTGCCGACAGGGTCGTAATAGTAATTCGCATCGGCTACGCCGGGATAATCTGCCCTCGTTATCCTGTATATCCCGTCATAAGTATAACTGTGCGTAGCGATGTTATCCACCTTCATCGTCTTGCGGTTACCCACATTGTCATTCATTTGTCAAAAAACAGCTTTTCGCAAATATGAGTTTTTGGACACTACGGTTTCTGTACCTCACATTCTACATTACATTTATATGCCATTTTTAAAAGATTTCCCACAGATGCCGCAAAAATGGCACTAGAATCCCGAGTAGAAGCACGATAAGCAGAAATAGAATGAAAACTACCAGTGGATTCAAATGTCGCATTCGCATTACCAATTCATCCTTACTATACTATTTATCCACTTATACTTAGACAAACCATAGAGCCCAATATGCCTTCTGTTCTAAAGAACTTCATAGTATGAATCTCTGCCGCCACCTCCACCACAGGCTTTGGGATCATCAAAATAGTTAATAATAGGCGGCACACCTTGGCTCCAAGTGTCAATTTCCGGCGTATAATAATGTCGGATACCAAACTTTGGCAACCAATAACCCTCATAATGGTCTAACGTAATATAGTAACCTCCGGATGCACCAACGGTGGGAGGAATCATTACCGCCAAGGTACCTTGATACTGCCCATAATATAATCCGTAGGCATCAATGAAATTCAGCGGATTACTTCCACAATACGTATACAGGTTCAATTCTACCGGAAAACCATACTGATATTTTTGCAGGAATCTTCCTGCTGGGTGAATCTTTAAAAATTTACCTGTCGGGTCGGTGCTTAAATACTTTTGCATCCCCACCGGCGATAAATACTTCCCGGGAATATCATGTTCCGAAAGTCGTTGCACAGATGCGATTTGCATAAATTGCATAACCGGATCCGTTTGCAGGAATCTTCCGATTTGTGGCTTGTAAACCCTCGCTCTGTAATCATATA